>SXGS01129546.1_pt1 | contig 17086 bp, 17 predicted proteins | sample 3174681 | NCBI WGS metagenome assembly SXGS01 (sample SAMN11356861, study PRJNA531348) | freshwater metagenome | isolation source: freshwater sample F1-80 | place: China: Fuxian Lake, Yuxi | collected 2017-12-25 | reverse complement strand
TACATCATCAGGATCAAACCCACCGCAATAGGCAGGTTGGTCGTCCCCACCTGAAACGTATTGATAAAGGTCTCCACACCGGGAACGAACCGTCCCAGCAACACGCCACTCCCCATGGCCAGGAAGATCCACAAAGTGAGAAAGCGATCAAGAAAAGAGAGTCGTTGAGGTTGAGTCATTTTTGCTTTCCTTTTCACGTCATCGGACGAGCGCTTCGCTGCGCCAACAAAATCGCGAGTGCGCCAAAAGCTGAGATCATTGCCAGCGTCCACAGCACCGGTTCGTATCCTCCTGCAAGGTCATGCCCCCAGGCAGCACCCACAGGTGCCAGCGCACCAGCACTCACGAGAAACAGCCCCAGCACACCATTGATGCTGGCATAGGCCGCCGGGCCGTAAAACTCAGCAATTAATGCCGCGCGCGCAGGGGTGATGGCACCGAATCCAATCCCAAACAAACCGACAAAACCGAAGACACCGATCTTGCCCGGCACGAACAAAAGAACGAGGAGAGACAGTGTCTGAAAGAGAAATAAGAGAGCGGTCAGCAGACTGCGGGGTAACACGTCACCCAAAGGGGTAAAGATCAGACGCCCGGGCAACGCCATCAAGCCGACCAGCCCCATCGCTGTGGAGGCAAAGCTTTCCTCGAAACCATGGTCGATCAGATACGACACCAAATGAACGTTAATCGCGAGCACGCCGATGATGTTCATGGTGAAGGCAGTAGTCAGCCACCAGAACGTCGCACTCCGGACAGCATCGTGCAGCGCGACACTGCGCTCAGGTTGGGTGGAGGAAGAAGCGAGGGAGTGTGAGCCGAGAGGTCGTTCTCCGTCGGGAAACAAGCCGAGGTCTTCCGGTCGGCGGCGCAACACCAGCGCATGCAGCGGAATCGTTCCCACGGCGAGAATGACGGCAAGGGTAAACAACGCGGATCGCCAGCCTTGGACGCGGATGAGCCATCCAGCAAGAGGAATATAAATCACGCTGGCGAACCCAGCGACAAAGGTAAGAACAGTGAGCGCCCGCCCGCGATACCGCACGAACCATTTCGCGATCACAGCAAAGGCCGGTTCGTACAACACCGCAGCCATCGTCACACCAATCCCCGCCCAGACAAGGTAGAAACCGGTGAGCGTTGTCACTGCACTCCAGGCTAACACAAGCAGCGTCGCAGCTATGGACCCGACGGTCATCAATACCCGTGCACCATAACGATCGATCCACCGCCCGAAGACCACACCGGAGATACCGGAGATCAGTAACGCGAGCGAGAAGGCACCGGCCATGGACGAACGAGACCATCCGAGTTCGCGTTGCATCGGCACCAAGAACACCGAGAAGGCATAGTAGAGCACGCCCCACGCCGTAGTCTCGGCGATCGAGAGCACGCCAACGAGAATCCAGCCATAGTACACACCTGAGAAAGGAGCCTGCACAGTGGGCCTTCTTATCCGTTCGAGGGAGGTGTCGCACCTCCCCCATCCCCGATCAGCAACAGCTCCGCTCCGCTGGTTTCTCACCACGCCCCTTGGTGTCGATTTGGAACAATGGAGCGCAACAGGCGCTCGCTCCCACCTCATCCTTCGGCGACTCCCCGGGTTGCCCTTGGCCAAGAAATTGGCGCAAGTGAGGGTCGGCAGCGGTTTCGGCGTCGACATCGGCCAAGAGCGTGTAAAACTCCCACGGCATGCCTTCGGTGTCGCGCACCCAGAATTTATCAGATTTGGCGTAGCAACAGGTCGTGCCTTTCTGTTCGAGCAGCGAGATCTCCTGATTTTTGACCCGCACCATCTCGGTGACGACCTCGCCGGAATCAGGGTAACGAATCCCTAAGTGACTGACCTTGCCAGGTTCGCCGCCCAGGGTGAGCGAGAAAATCACCGGCGGATCAGCGATCTCGAATTTCGCATAATCGGCTTTGACCTTCGCCGGTTCGAGGCCGAGCATTTTCTTGTAATGTTCGACTGCCGTCGGAATGTCTTTGACATAAATAGAAACGTGAAAGGTGTTGTGCGACATATTGGTTTCCTTTCGTAGTGGCGGTTTTGGACAGAGACAGAGAGTTTGACAGAGATAGAGAGCTGAGACGGAGAAGGACAGGTTAGTTCTCTAGCTCTTTTTCAATTCTCTTTCCATCAATGAATCTTGATGAGTCGAGGCAAAAAAAGAATCACTCACAACATGAGGACACCTCCTTGTTAAGCTTCTGACAGCACGCCGTCAGCGAGCACACGAATTGCGTCAGGTCTTCCACCACGGCTGGGTTCAGGTAGTAATACACCCAGCGCCCGTCGCGGCGGTCCTTCAAGATGCCAGCATCTTTCAACGTTTTGAGATGGAACGAGAGACGAGACTGCGCCGCATCCAACAGGTCGGTGAGATCGCACACGCACTTTTCCCCGTCGCTCAAACGGTCCACGATGCGCAGCCGTGTTTCATCCGAGAGCGCATGGAACCAACGCGCAACGCGTGGCACGAAGTCGTCATGTAACGGGAATACAGCTTTGCTCGTAGCAGATGTCATGCGCGAGAATATATCAATTTTTTTTGATATGTCAAGAATGAAGGGACAAGTCGCTACAATTGAGCACCTCGAACGACAAATCGTACAGCGCCTGTCAAAAAATTTATGGTCGCTGTATCGGCCCCTGTCTGAACATGTACAATCGCTTTGGAGGTGAACGATGCTGCGAACAGTCGAAGCGGAGATCGATGAACACGGCAAGGTACATTTGCTCGAGGCGATCCAACTTACAGAAGCACGCAAGGCTCTCGTGACGATTTTGGAGGATACTCCAACGGTGGGCGTCTCTGAAACCGCATTGCTCAGCGAACAGGTGCTTGCTCAGGATTGGGACCAGCCAGAGGAGAACGAGGCGTGGTCACACCTGCAACCCGAGCGGTAGTCTCCGTGCGCTTCCCTTTCTCGGATCTGTCGCAGACGAAACTACGTCCGGCTGTGATCCTGGCTGATGCGGGTCGAGACGATTGGATGCTATGCCAAGTGACGAGCAAACCATATGGTGCGCTCGCGCGATTATTCTCACAGGAAAGAGTTTCGCAACTGGTTCATTACGGGTGATCAGCTATGCCCGGCCAGGAAAACTTTTCCCCGCGAATCATGATCTGAGGATAGACCAAGTTGGCACTCTAAAAGAGGGATCGTTCAAGCAACTTATCGAAGCGATTGTGGCAGTTCTTCGTTCTGGTCTCACTTCTTGAAGATTGTGGGGAGATATGGTTGTCCAACCGGTGCCGTTGAGCAACGCGCTTTCGTCCACGACAGAACCCCAACGCTACTACGCGTTTGACGGTCTCCGCGCCGCCATGATGCTCTTCGGACTCGTGCTCCATTCCGCAATTGGGTACGTGACCTTTCCCACAGATCGCACTTGGCCTTTCAAGGATTCCCACCCCAGCGCTTTCTTTGACCTGCTGGTGATGTTCATTCACTCCTTCCGCATGCCGGTCTTTTTTGTCATCGCAGGATTCTTTGCCGCCTTCTTGTACACCACACGCGGAGCAGACTCCTTCTTTCGCAACCGAGTACAACGCATCGCTCTACCCCTGACATGCGCATGGATTATCCTGTTCCCACTGATCATCATTGCTTCCGGAATCGCACAAACGCGCAGCAGCGTAAAGATTCCCGTCAATCCGAATGACCTCACCCCCGGGCGGTTACTTAATCACCTCATGCATCTGTGGTTTCTCTATAATTTGCTCATTCTCTACGGCGTAACCTTACTGATGATGCCTCTCATCCAGCGGATTCCGCAAAATGTGCGGGCGTATATATTCAACGGCTTCAGTCGGATCGTGCCTACCATCTGGGGACCTGGGGTTTTTTCCCTGATCACGCTACTGACACTCTACCCGATGCAGGAATGGGCGCTCGATACCTCCGACTCGTTCCTTCCACCCCTGCGCATTCTTGCCGCCTACGGCGTGTTTTTCACCTTTGGCTCGTTGCTTTACCATCGGCGCATGCTTTTGCCGACTTTCGGCCAGCACGCCTGGGGAAATTTTGTTGTCGGGGTTCTGTTCTTTGGGCTCTACGTCTTGAGTGTGGGACGAGCATTTACTACGGGGCCGACCGTCGGCATACATCTACTGGCAATGGTAAGCCTAGCGCTAGCGATGTGGTACCTCATCTATGGTTTTCTTGGGCTCTTTCTCCGCTATCTGGAGCAACCTCTTCCCCTCGCTCGTTACATGGCTGATGCCTCGTACTGGATGTATCTCGTGCATCTACCTTGCACGATCATACTCCCTGCTGTTCTGAGCAACCTATCTGTACCCGCGTTCGTGAAGTTCAGTGTGGTATTGGGATCCACAACGTTGCTTACCCTTGTGACGTACCATTACTGGGTACGGGCAACGCTCATTGGGCAAGTCCTAAACGGACGGCGATACCCACGAACGCGGCCTCACTCAAACTCACAGCACTCTATGCCACAAGGACCCACACCTACAGACGGAGGCGTGTGAATTGATGCTGATGTATTAGCATGGTTCAAAGCGCGAGGACCTGGGGACCAAACACACAGGAATGCAATCTTGCGCATCTTTTCTTTAAGGATGCTTCATTCTGAGGTACGAATCCGCAGCCCGACCGGGAGCGACTCGTCCAAGATGCGAGCTTGTTCGCGAGCTTCGAGGGTGACAACTTCGCGGACTTGCTGCGCCCAGCGTGTCCCCTGTGGCAGGGGAGCCAAGCGCTCAGCAATGCGCTGACGCAATTCGTCATCAAGATCGCGAGTACGATCTCCCGTGCAACGCGCGATTTGCACGATCACGAATCCAATAGTCTCCGGATTTTTCCACTCACTCCGCAGCAACCGTTCCAGCCAGACTGCTGCTGTGTCACGACGCACGACGCAATTCGCCGGGCCGTACATCAACCCGCGTGCTCCGAGACGCGAGAGCGCCCAGGCTTCTCGATCGGAGGCTTTCTGCTTTTCTACGAGACGCATCAATTCTTCGCCTAACTCCGCTTTGGCGTCAGACGCTAACCGCTCGCAACTACCCATGACTTGCCACATCTCGCGAATCTCTTGCGGCCCAACCTTCGAGCGTCCGGCTTTGATTTTATTTTTTAGCTTCGCCAACAGCCAAGGCGCGATGTCGGTGTATAGCACGTGCTGCTGCTGGCGACTCAATCCCCCGGCCACACGTTTCCATAAGTTCCACCACTCCGCGCGACATTGCACAGCGTTGCCATGCAACGGCCCACGTGGGTACAGCTTCCATAATTGCTGGAGCCGCCACTCGTCGCTTGGATGCCCGAAGCCGGGACGCAGACAGAAACCCAACAAATTGAGCCAACGCGCCTCGTGCTCGGGGCTGCGTTCCCTCCCTTTCTGTTGCTCCCATAGTGCATCCCACAGACGACGGATGCCGCTCAACGGCCAGTTGTCCTTATTGGTGCCCAGTGTCTGTTCCAACTGCCGTGTGAGATGCTGTGGAGTAACGGAATCACCAGAAACAGTCGGAGGCGAACCGAACACCGCAGCAAGCTGTTGCAGTGCCTCGGCCAGCACGGACTCGTCGAGCACGTGCTCTTCGCTGACCGTGGTCGGTGCTACTGCGGCGACGACAGTGCTCTCGCCACGCAACTGAAATTGCAAACGCCAGCGATGACTCGTCTGCCGAGCTTCGCACCACAGCTCTAAAGTCCCGACTTCAGTGAATTTGGCCGACACCTGCACAGGAATGGCGGCAGCTCCAGTCTTTTTGCCAAAGCGTAGGACAGTCCGAATCGCTGGCAGCACAGCGAGCTGTTCCACAGGGAGGGAAACAAGAGCACCGGCCGCGTCAGTGGTCCGCGTGCTTGAGGCATACAGAGGAAAGCTGACCGGTTGATTGGCCAGCACGGCAAATTCAGGCTCAGACAAGTGGACTTCCTCGCCTTCCTCCATACCGTGTCGGACAAGGCACAGGGCTGAAACAGTGGGCATATCGCTCGGCTTCTGCGACTCCGAACCAAGGCCGATGTAGTAGGCCCGTGCACTCCCTCCACCAATGCGCACGCCCTGGCCACGCCTCACGAGACCATAGTAAGCCGCACCATGAGCAACCGCCAAATCGAGGCTCGTATTGGTTAAGATCGCAGGCCGCCACTCGGAGCCTTGCTCGTCGGCAAACCAACTCGATAGTACGGTCACGATCCGCTCGCGAATCGCCAGCGGCGTCAAGGCACCGCCGTTAAACAGGATGGCATCCGGTTTGACCATCTGCCCGGCAGCCTCGGTGGCATGTTGGCGCAGAAACGAAGCTATATGGCGGGGAATCTCTGGTTCTGTGGCATAGGGCAGCCCAAACTCTTGCAACCCAATGCGCGTGCTCTGACGCGGTACAGCGTCGGTAGCAACGTGCGGGAAGAAGCCGTCGAGTACAACGCGCTCAAGTTCTTCTCGCGTCAGTGTCGTATTCAACGTCCCACCAACAATCGCACTCCCACGCCCAGCCAAAGTAAGGGTCGCGCTCGTGCGATTCGCATCAGCAAAGAGGTCTTCTTTGGCGACCCGACACAAGTGCGTCAGCGTCTGCCAGCGCTGGGTGTCGAGCCGTCCACCATGCACAAGCCGCGTCTCGGCCAACCGCGCCAGGGCGAGATCCATATTATCGCCGCCGAGCAAGAGATGATCGCCTACAGCAACACGTTCAAGCTGCAGCTGCGACTTGCCGGTCGTCACAGTCACAAGACTCAAGTCCGTGGTACCACCGCCGATATCACACACCAGGATCACACTGCCGGCGCGGAGCTGCGTTTGCCAAGAATCAGGATGCGCAGCCAGCCAAGCGTACAACGCAGCTTGCGGCTCTTCCAATAAAGTCACGTGTGGCAAGCCGGCACGCTCGGCCGCTTGCACCGTCAGTTCGCGGGCGACTTCGTCGAACGAGGCTGGCACGGTGAGCATGATCTGCTGGGCCTCCAGCGCGGCGGCTTTGCCCATCCGGTGGTTCCAGGCTTCACGAATGTGCGAGAGGTAACGAGCTGAGGCCTCGACCGGTGAGATCTTCGCTAGGTCGTCGGCACTCCCCCACGGAAGAATGGCGGCATGACGATCCACATCAGGGTGACACAACCATGACTTCGCCGAAGACACCAAGCGTCCAGGCACTCGTGCGCCTTGCACGCGGGCAAAGTGCCCAACGGCATAGCGGATCTCGCGATCCCAAGGCAGCGCCACACTTCCTGCTGGCAATTCATGCGTGCCGGGCAAATAAAGAAACGAGGGCAGCGTAGGCTGAGCCGCCACCGTCGCCTCACCGACTAATTGCTGAAGTGGGAAATGCTGCACGACGCCGGGACGTGTCGTGTCAACATAGGCCACAGCGCAGTTAGTCGTGCCGAGGTCGATGCCGATGAGATATCGCGAGCCGGTCATAGAAAAGAGTCTGCGCACTGAGTCGGCGTGGGGCGTCACTCATCGCCGGCGGTACGCACATTGAATTCGAGCTTCCAGCGATGGGTTTCATCGCGCGACACCGCCCACAGTTCGAGGGTGCCAACTTCAGTGACATGGGTTTGCAACCGCACCGGAATGGTCACCCCTTCTTGGCCGACCCAAGACAGTGTCGTTTCCAGCGGTGTCAACTCTTCAATGTCATCCTCGGGCTCCTCGATTAATTGCCCGAGATGATCCTCACGCCGCGTCGTCGAGCCCAGGAAGCGAAATTCTACCGGCTCGCCGACGACGAGGCCGAACTCTTGCCCGGGAATATCGCTCTCTGTCCCTTCCTCCAAACCGAAGGGCACGACGCATAGAGCTTTCAGCGGCGCCGGTACGCCGGGAACCGCCGGCATCGAGGTTTCAATGCCAATGTAATACGAACGAGCAGCACCGCCACGAATACGCACGCCTTTGCCGCGCCGCGCGAGGCCGTAGTACACCGACCCCAGGGCAACGGCGTGGTCAAGGTTCGTGCCTTCCAACGGACGCAATTCCTCGCCGCCTTCTTGTCCGACCCAATCGTTCAGCACTTCAATGACGCGCTGGCGCAGCCAGCCAGCTTTCATCACGCCGCCATTGAACAGCACAGCAGTAGGATGGGCGAAGGATTGCTCGGCGCGATCAGCCGAGCGTTGCCGAGTGAGGAATTTTGCAAGATGGCGCGTCACTCCCGGGTCGGCAGCATACGGTAGCCCCATCTCTTGAAAGCCGACCCGGCGTGCAGATTTGGGCAGATCGTTTGCCGCACAACGCGGAAAGAATCCCTCAATCAACGTCGCCTCGATCTCGCTGTAGGTCAGCTCGGTGCGAATCGTCCCGCCAACGACGCCGCTGCCGCGACCGAGAATCGAGAGCGCCTGTTTTTTTGGTCCATCGGGTTGCAGCAGGGTCTCTTTTGCCGCACGACAGTTCTGGCTGAGTCCGCGCATTTGCCAAGTATCGAGTTTGGTCCCTTTGGCGCTGAGTCGTTGCTGCACAGCATACGCAAGTGCGAGATCCATGTTGTCACCGCCAAGCAGGATGTGTTCCCCGACGGCAACTCGCTGTAATGCCAGTTCTCCGCCTTCGTCGGAAACAGCAATGAGAGAAAAGTCTGTCGTCCCACCGCCGATATCACACACCAGGATCACGTCCCCGACCTTTACCTGCTTACGCCAGCGTTCACCAGCACTGTGAATCCATGAATAAAACGCCGCCTGTGGTTCTTCCAATAAACGCAGAGAGGACAGCCCGGCACGTTCTGCCGCTTGGACGGTGAGTTCCCGCGCGGCGGCATCGAAGGAAGCCGGGACGGTCAGAAAAATCTCCTGCTTCTCTAACGCTTGTTCCGGGTCTCCCTTGGCAATTTGTGCATCCCAAGCCTGACGAATGTGCATGAGGTAATGAGAGGACACTTCGAGCGGCGACATTTTCTTCAGGTCATCGCTGCCACCCCAAGGCAGAATCGGTGCCACCCGGTCTACACCCACATGGCAAAGCCACGATTTCGCCGACGAGATCAAGCGGCCTGGTACTTCCGCACCGCGCACCCGAGCCAGGGTACCGATGGCAATTGCATTGTCCTCGGCCCAGGGTAACGTCAGACTGCCAGCAGGAAATTCGCTGCTCGTCGGCAAATAGAGAAACGAAGGCAACATATCCCGTGCCTCGACATCGCCAGGGGCAACCAACTGCGGGATCGGCAAGAGTTGAATCGTAGGCGGTTCAAGACCGAGTGAGGACACATCAGCATAGGCCACAACGCAATTGGTCGTGCCCAGGTCGATACCGACAATGTAATGAGCAGTAGTCATGAGGCTTCAGAAATATCGAATGCATAGGGGTTAGGAGTTAAGATTTGCAGTTCTTAGCCAACCCCCAATCCCTATCTCCCGATCCCTAAAAAATTTCCACTTCCGCCGGGGCCACGATCTGCGGGTCCTGCCCGGCTGGTTGCGCCGGTAATTTCACTTTCGCGGCGCGCCAGCCAGGATGGCGGAGCGCTCCCCGAAATGGCGGCTCACCGGACACATTGCCAGTAAGGCGAATGGCCGACGGGTTGAAATCTTTGGGAACAACAACATCATCGCCTTCTGTACCGTTGAGCACAGGTTCGAGCGTCAGATGCTCGCCGAGCACTTGGCGGCACGACTCATGAATCGTCCGCACGGCAGCACCAATCTGAGCATCGTCATAAGGCTGGATATCTTCGCGCAGAAAATCGACGAGGCGGCCTTCGCGCTGCAACAGCGCCAGGAGCTGCACGGCGGCATCGGCTGTCGGCTTAGGTGGTGTTGGAGACGGCGTTGCTTTCTTAGCGACGGCGGGAGCCGGCTCAGCCTTCGCTTCTCGTACCGCTTCTCCTCCGGTTACGAGATTCGGCAAGATGACCAGCAAGAGCACGCCCATCACCAGCGGCGCTCCGGCGAAAGCGTAGAGATAATTCGTGCAACCTGACGGGCCAACGGCGTCAGTGCTCGCAGCACCCGCTGTGGCAATAAGACACGGACCAAAAGACGCCTGGGTAAACAGCACGTAGCTGCCCACTGCCGCCGCTCCAGCTAAGAGCAAGATCAGTACATAGGCGAGCGGCTTGAGGGTTGGTTTCGCCATATTTAGATGCCTTCTGGACGTTTGACTGTCATGCCCAAGATGTTGTAGCCACCGTCAACATGCAGAATCTCTCCGGTCATGTTTGCCGCCATCGGACTACAGAGAAACAGCGCGGTTTTCCCAACATCATCAGCCGTCACTTCACGCTGCATCGGGGTACATTCCTTGAAATGCTCATGGATCAAGGCGAAGCCAGGAATGCTAGTGGCGGCTTTCGTAGAGATCGGGCCAGGGGAAAGCCCGTTCACCCGGATGCCGTGTGGGGCTAAATCATAAGCAAGGTTGATAATAATGTTTTCCAATGCGGCCTTGGCAACACTCATGAGCTTATAGCCAATCACAACGCGCTCTGCCGCCATGTAGGTCAAGGCTAACACGCATCCGCCACGGTCCCGCATCAGCGGCAGCACGCCGCGCGTCAGGGCAATTAGCGAATAAGCGCTCACATCCAAAGCCACGGCAAAGTCTCCACGCGCAGTCTCAATGAAGCGCCCTTGGAACGATTGCGGTGGGGCATAGGCCACAGAATGTACGAGAAAATCGAGGTGGCCAAAGGCCGTACCTACTTCATCCGCCATCTTGGTAATCGCATCATCCTGACTGACATCACACTCGACCAGCAAGGGATCGCGGAGTTGATCGAGGATGTTACCCATGAGACGCTTGACTGCTCGACGCTGAATAGAAATCGCCACACGTGCACCGGCGTCGTTCAGACGCTTGGCAATGGGCCACGCGATCGAATTTTCGTCGAGCACGCCGGTAATCAACGCGGTCTTGCCAGAGAAATCGAGGAGGGAAGAAACACTGCCTTGCGAATTACTCATACAGGAATCCTTACTGAAATTTCTCGCGATGCGGAAACGTACACAGCATGACGATATTGGCGACCACGACATTTAAGAACGCGAACCCAATGCGGTGAAACTCTTGATAGACCGTCACCCACACCGTGGTTGAAAGCAAAATATACCCCACCGTCATCATCGCAAACGCCCACCCCCAGGGCTGCAAGGTCCACAGTCCGTACGCAAGCCGCAAAGCGACGAGCAATTGCAGGCCGTGCATCATCTGGGCAGACCATCCGGTCACGCGCAGACCAAACACCGCACTTGCCGGCCCTTGGGTGTACTCGCGCTCGAAAGGTGACACAAGGTCCCAGGCCACCACAAAGACCGCATAAAAAAGAATCAGTACGACAAGGATGGTGATGCTAAGAGGACGAGCTGATTTTGCCATACACGTTTCGCATTACCGCCCGGTAAACTTCGGCTCTCGCTTCTCGGTAAACGCACGGATCGCTTCTTTATGGTCTTCGGTGACGAAGCAGTGTTTCTCCAACGCCAGCGACGTATCGAGGACGAGATTGGCGGTATCACGTAGGATTTTATTCACCGAGACCTTGGTCCAGCGAATGGCCTTAGTAGGACCGTTGGCCAAGCGAGTCGCCAGGGCCATGGCTTTTTCCATCAGTTGGTCTGCCGGCACGACATGGTTCACAAGGCCAATCCGTTCCGCTTCCTGGGCACTGATGATATCACCGGTCATGAGTAGCTCTTTGGCACGCGCAGCCCCAACCAACCACGGCCAGATGATCGCACCACCGTCGCCAGCGACCACGCCGACCCGCACGTGCGGATCGCCAATCTTGGCATTATCAGCAGCAAAGATCACATCGGAGAATAACGCTAGCGTCGCGCCGAGGCCGGTGGCTGGGCCGTAAACGGCGGCGATGATCGGCTGTTCGACCTCAAGCATGTCGATAATAATCTTCCGAGCTTCGGCAAACAGTGCATCAAGCTGCTCTGTCGTCATGTCTTGGAACCATTTGATGTCCCCGCCAGCACAGAACGCCCGCCCTTTCCCAGTCAGCACAACGGCCTCTGCCTCTTTGTCTTGGGCGATATCTGCGAAGATTTGCGAGATTTCGGTGTGCAGCGCCGCGTTAATCGCATTCAACGATTCCGGGCGGTTGAGAGCAACGACAAGCACCTTGTCCTTGCGTTCGACGCTCAGGTAGTGATAACGACTGTAATCCATACGCAGTCTCCTTTACTGGTGAATGAGCCGGTTGCATTATTCGCTAGCCAACACAAAGGATCAAGGGAAGCCATCATGCGCATCTATTTTTGCCGCCAAGGGTTGACCTATATTACCAACATTCTACAAAGCGAACTCCCAGACGACGAGATGCTGACCTGTACACCCGAACAGGTCGCCGACATCGCCCCAGACGCCGATGTCCTGATTCCTACCGTCTCGCGCATTGGCGAGGAAGCACTCCGTTCGCCACGTCTCAAACTGGTGCAACAATACGGTGCTGGACTAGACTCCGTCGATATCCCGGCGGCGTCGCGATACGGCATCCCCGTGGCAAACGTGCCTACAGCTGGCACTGGCAATGCCGAATCCTGTGCTGAGCTGTCGATCCTTTTTATGCTGACTCTGGCGCGCAAATATCCCCAGGCGCAGAACAATTTACAGCAGCGCAAACTCGGCGCACCGCTCGGGATGGCGCTGAAAGGTCGCACAGCGGCAATTATTGGGTTCGGTGGCATCGGCCAAGAACTGGCACGCCGACTCGCTGGACTCGAAATGCGCGTGCTGGCCGTCTCGCGCCGTGGTCCGAAAGAAGGCGAGGTCGCGGTCGATTTTCATGGACCGCAGGCGAGTTTACCCGACGTGCTCAAGCAAGCCGACTTCGTGATTGTCGCACCTCCGCTCAACGACGACACGCGCGGGTTGATTGGCCAAGCAGAATTCGCCTGTATGAAACCCACAGCCTTCATCATCAACATCGCTCGTGGCCCGGTGCTGGACTACAACGCCACGCTGGCCGCATTGAAGGAAGGCCGCATCGCTGGTGCTGGCCTCGATGTCTTCTGGTACGAGCCTTTTGATCCCAACGATCCGATCTTCTCGTACAACGTCATTGCGACACCGCACATCGGCGGTGCTACGGACCTTAGTCTCCAAGGCATCGCGAAAAAAGTGGCGGACAATATCAATCGCGTGCGACGTGGCGAGACACCGCTCAACTGCGCCAATGCTTCAGAACTAAGGAAATCGTCCTGAGTACTGAGTCCTGAGAGAACTCAGGACGATGTTCTTACTCAGCACTCGCTACTCATTACTCAGGACTGATTACTGCCGTTGCTCGATCGACGCATACGCTACGTCGTGCGTCCCAGTGTAGACTTGGTCAGGGCGGAAAATGCGGTTATTACGCAATTCTTCCACCCAGTGGGCCAACCACCCGGCGACACGAGCAATCGCAAAGATTGGCGTGAATTGGTCGATGTGGATGCCCAGTTTGTCGTACACCACGCCGGAGTAGAAATCGACGTTTGAAGCGATGCCTTTGGCACCGACATGTTCGTTGATGACCTGCTCTACTTCTTGCGCCACTTTGTACAGCGGATGTTCGCCTTTCGCATCGAAGAGGTGACGTGCTAATCCTTGCAAAGCCGTGGCCCGTGGATCTTTCACCTTGTATACGCGATGGCCGACGCCCATGATCTTCTCTTTGCGTTCAAGCTTGCCTTTGATGTAAGGGCGCACGTTTTCCACGGTTTTGATCTCGCGGAACATGCGCAAGGCTTGCTCGTTCGCCCCACCATGCAGCGGTCCGGTTAAGGCCCCAATCGCAGACGACACCATCGTGTACGGGTCGGCCAACGTCGAGCCGACGACGAGGCCACTGAACGTCGAGGCGTTCATGGTGTGTTCGGCATGCAACATCAGGCAGACATCGAGGATATGGACATCCAAGGGGTCTGGCTCTTCTCCGGTGAGCATCCACAAGAAATTTGCCGCATGCGCGAGGTCATCGCGCGGTCGCACTGGCTCGTCGCCATGTCGCATACGTTCGAACGCTGCCACGATAGTCGGCAGTTTGGCGATCAAGCGGATAATCGACCAGTAGTGCTGCTCCATGGTCAGAATGTTCGTGCCGGGAGGAACACCAGAAGCTTCAAGCTTAGCCGGATAAAACATCCCCAGCGCAGCCACTGCCGCTTGCAGGGCATCCATAGGATGGCCGTTTTCCGGCAAGCACTTCATTAAGTCGATGATCCGATACTTGACCCGCCGGTGCGTCCGCAGGTCGTGATCGAACTTGGCCATTTCCTCCCGGGTCGGCAGCTTCCCCCACAACAACAGATACGAGACTTCCTCGTATGAGCTTTTCTCTGCCAACACCTCGATGGGAATGCCCCGGTATTCGAGGATGCCTTTTTGCCCGTCAATGAAGCCAACTTCTGACTCCATGATAGGCACGCCTTCGAGTCCAGGAACGAGTTTCTCCATATATAACCTTTCTTTAGCCCGCTATGCGTGCCTTGAATTTTGCCTCCACCTTTTCGAGCGGACCTGTCATAAGGCGCCTACAGGAAAGGAAAGGCGGCAGTCAGTCTCTCTCACTTTTTTCGGAAATGCAAACAGACAAGGAGCCGGACCTAGCGAATAGGCCCGTCCAAGCTTTCGACAAATCGGGCTAGCCCATTTGTTTTTGGAACGTATCGAGATCGAAGTAATCACGCCACGCGGCAATCTTGCCATTGCGAATTTCGAACACGCCCGCAACCGGCAGGGAAATCGTCTTCGGCCCCATCACAAAAGTATCGACGCGTTCGTTCATGACCACATTACCGGCAGAGGTCGTGTGTTTAATGTCGAACGTCGCACTCGTGGCATTTTTCAGGAACGGCTCGACAAACCTGCGCACAGCGGCATGTCCAACCATCGGCTCCATAGGGATGTTGTGATAGAAACAGTCTTCAGCCAAATAGCTCAGCACTTCATCTGTGTTGAGACGGCTCCAGGATGTACAAAAATCCGTTACTAACTTTTCGTTTTCGGCGCTCATAAGCAGCCCCCCTTTCCTCTTGGATGCAAACTCGTCCGGCAGGCACAAGACTCAACCGGCCACCTCTACTTAGCCGAAATTCCCCCCCACTGGCAAGCATGGGATTGTATCGAGAAGGAGTCGCGCGGCCAGAGCCGTTGACTGCGCCTTGACCGTCCAACTCGTCTTCTCTACCTTGCCGCCATGGCGAACTTCTACGACCCCTTCTCTGCCCATCCCACGTCCGACCCACGCCCGCGCCGGCCGGATGTGAGCGAGATCCTTCCCACGCTTTTGGTCGGCGAGTATCCTCGCGTCGAGGATGTCGCGTGGCTCAGGGAAGAACTCCGGGTCTCGGCAATCTTCAGCTTGCAAGATGCCGAAGATTTGGCGGTCAAAGGACTCCAGCTTCCCGCGCTGATACACGAGTGCCGCAAGCAGCAGATCGAGTACCGGCGCACACCGGTCGCAGACTTTGACTGCGATAGCCTTGATACCGTCCTGCCGACAGCGCTACACACGCTGCACGATCTCGCCAACGATGGGCACCGCATCTTGTTGCATTGCAATGCCGGCTGCAACCGTGCCCCCACCCTCGCTATCGCCTATTTGCACGCTCATCAAGGTATGGCGCTCGTGGAAGCCCGCGATTTCGTCAGAGATCGGCGTCCCTGTGGCCCCTACATGGAAGTCTTGTACAAACACTTCGGGCGTCCGTCAGACGAATGACGCGAAGATCGAGTCTGCCATCAACAGCCCTTTGGATGTGAGCGCCAAGCGTCCGCCGTCCTCGCGAAGTAGCCCTTCTACTACAAAATCGCTGACGTGCGGAAATGCTTCGACTAATGGCACGCCAAACCGCTCGGAGAATGTAGCTAGCACGAATCCTTCAAGTTGGCGGAGGCGAAGGAAAAGGAACTCTCCACGTGCTTGCGCGTAGGTAAGCTGCTCTTGGCAATCCAGAGCGCTTCCTTCGGTCACAGCTTTGCGCATGTACGCCTGCGGCTTGCGCTCATTACTCCAACGCCGCCCCCACTCAGGCACCCGCGCATACGAATGCGCTCCGGCACCAAGTCCAAGGTAGTCTCCGCCCTGCCAGTAATTCGCATTGTGGCGGGAGGCAAACCCAGCACGGGCGAAGTTCGAGATTTCATAGTGTTGATAGCCCTGCACCTGCAAGGTCTCGCGAATGCACGAGAACATCTCGATCTCTTCCTCTTCCTCAATGGGGCGCAGCTTGCCCTGCTGCTTTCGCCGGAAAAATGGCGTCCCTTCTTCGTAAGTCAGATTGTAGAGGGAGACGTGCTCCGGCGCGGCAGCGCACGTTTGGTGTAAGTCGTCGGCGAGCAACGCAAGAGTTTGCCCCGGCACTCCGAAAATCAGATCCATAGTCAGGTTCGTAAACCCGGCCTCCCGCGCCCACGCCAGCACCCGTGGTCCGTCTTCCGCCGTGTGGAGCCGTCCGAGCGTTTTCAGCAGTTTTGCTTGAAACGACTGAACCCCGAAGCTGAGCCGGTTCACACCGACGGCACGAAAGCCAGCGAGGGTTTCCCGGGTGACACTCGCGGGGTCTGCTTCCAAGGTAATTTCAGCACTAGGCAGAACAGTGAAGCAGCCGCTGACCGCTTCAAGGACCTGGGCAATCGACGCTGGAGCGAACAACGACGGCGTTCCACCGCCAAAGTAAATCGTCGCCACGCTTTCGCCCTGCCATGGTTCGCGGTCGGCATAAAAACGCAGTTCCGCGCACAGCGCCTGCACGTAGTCCTTTTCTGGCCACGTTCTCACACCATAGGCGTTGAAGTCGCAATACGGGCATTTGACCAAGCAGTAAGGAATGTGGAGGTAGAGGGAAAACGGCATAGTAGATTTTGGCTATGAGCTATTGGCTTTTGGCTTCCGAGGCAGTGTTTTTCTGGCGAAGAGCTAAAAGCTAACGGCGAACAGCTATTTCCCATACTTGCGTAGCACCGCCACTACCACGCCGCGAATCTCCAAGTCTTTTTCTTTCACCAGGATTGGCTCCATGTGCGGATTCGCGGGCTGCAAACGCACCTTGCCGTTACGTTCGCGGTGGAATTTTTTCACCGTCGCCTCGCCCTGCACTAGCGCGACCACGGTCTGTCCGTTCTCAGCGCTGGCACGTCGCTCCACGACGATAAAGTCGCCATGCAAAATCCCTT
>SXGS01148726.1_pt1 | contig 17087 bp, 13 predicted proteins | sample 3174681 | NCBI WGS metagenome assembly SXGS01 (sample SAMN11356861, study PRJNA531348) | freshwater metagenome | isolation source: freshwater sample F1-80 | place: China: Fuxian Lake, Yuxi | collected 2017-12-25 | reverse complement strand
GGTGCTGCCGTCCTCGTTGCGGCCGTAGACGCAACAGGCCAGGTACGAACTGGTGCCACGGCGCCCCGTGATCCGGTACCCGTGGTGGCCCCGGATGCTCGCGTAGTCGTAGTCGGTGTCGGGGTTGTCGCCGTAGAACTTCCGACGGTCGGTCATGAGCCGGACGAAGGCCGGGCGGGCCGGGTCCGCGTACGCCACGGTCATGTCGACGGCGGCGGACAGCAGCCGGGTGACGAAGCGCAGCCCCTCGGCCGCCTCCAGCGGGTCGGTCGCCGCCTCGAGCGCGGTGTGCCCCGCGCGACGGAGTTGGTCACAGAACTCGTCCCACGCCCGTGCGTCGTCCACGGCCGGGACGCTACCGGTCGGCGGCGGTCCCGGGGCTGCGACGGGGCTGCTTGATACCCCCGGGGGTACCCGGTAGAGTAGCGGCATGTGCTCACGGACCACCTGCCGCCAGTGCGGCCGACCCACGTACTCCGGCTGCGGCCAGCACGTCGAGCAGGTGCTCGGCAACGTGCCGCCCGAACAGCGCTGCCAGGGCCACGAGTCCTCGGGCCGGCGGAGCTGGTTCCGGCGGTGACACCGGCCGATCCGACACCCCGCCCTACCGACGGACCATCCGGCGAGACCCGGACCGTCGGGGCCATGGAGCTGCCCGCCGAGGTCGTCGACGGCGTGCTCAACCGCCTCCGCCGGATCGAGGGTCAGATCCGTGGGCTCCAGCAGATGATCGCCGACGGCCGCGACTGCCGTGACGTGACCACCCAGATCGCCGCCGCCAACCGGGCCCTGGAGCAGGTCGGATTCGTGCTGGTCGCCTCGGGACTCACCTGGTGCGTCCAGCACCCCGAGGAGTCCTCGGCCGCCGGCTACGACGTGGCTGACGTCCAGAAGATGTTCATGAAGCTGGCCTGAGGTCGGGACCGGGGCCACCAACGGCCGAGGTAGGGTCACGCGGTGCCTGGACCGAGCGCGAGGGTGGTGCGTGACCTCTCGTCGCAGGTCGGCTTTCTCCGGCGACACCCCGGATACGGGCCGGGCCGTAGCGAGGCCCGGCTCGTGGCCTGGCGGCTGTTGAGCCTCCGTAGGCGGCCCATCCAGGTGAACTTCCATGAACTCGGGTTCCGCCTCGAGATTCCTGCAGAGTGGCGGGGGATGTCGAAGCTCGCCTACGTCTTCCGGGAGGATGCGGAGCCCGAGCTCCGACGACTCCACCTGTTGGTGCCCACGGGTGGCACGGCGATCGACGTGGGCGCGCACTACGGGGACTACACGCTCGCTCTCAGCACGCTCGTCGGGAGCGAGGGGCGCGTCGTTGCGATCGAACCCATGCGACACGCCGTCGATGTCCTCCGCCGGAATCTGCTGCTCAACCGAGCCACGAATGTCGAAGTGGAGCCAAACGGCATCGGACGGGAACCGGCCCGTGCCATGCTCCACCTTCACGCCGATCCGAGTCGAGCATCCCTCGGGAAACTGGAGCGAGAGAACGGATCCGAAGTCATCGAGATCACGACGCTCGACGAGATCGTCCATCGCCTCGGGTTGCGACGAGTCGATTTCGTGAAGCTCGACATCGAGGGAGGTGAGTACGACGCTCTTGAGGGCGGCCGATCAGTGATCGAGCGGTACCAACCTGTGATCCAGTTCGAGCACCAACCCGGCGCCGCCGAACGCCTCGGCCACTCCGGGATGGTTGTCTGGGAACTGCTCACCGAGCTCGGGTTCAGCTTCGCTGCGCTGAATGACAGCGGGCGACTCTGCCGAGTCGACGGCCCCGATCGCTGGGGACCCAACTACTTCGCAATCCCCGACCGCCGCTCCACTCTCATCACCGATCCAGACTGATGTCGGAGTCGACCACCGAGCGACGACGCGTCCTGATCGTGGCCTACGAGTGCAGTCCCGACTCCGGGTCGGAGGCCGGAAATGCCTGGAACTGGGCGGTGCACCTCGACCGGAGCGGGTGGAACGTCGAACTCCTCACCAGCGGTCGCTCATCGCGTGAGATGTCCGCGGCTCTCACCGACGAGACCCGGGCCACCTCGCTCCACGAGGTCCCGCGACCGGGTCGCTCGCCACGGACCCAGCTCGGGGGCTATCTCCGCTACCTACGCTGGCAGCGCGCCGCCCTCGACCGCTGCCGGAAGTGTGGTCTTCTCGAACGAGTCGACGTCATCCACCACGTCACGTGGAGCAGCCTCTACTGGGGGTCAAGGTTCCATGGACGCGGCGTCCCTCCGCTCGTTTTCGGTCCGATCGGAGGCGGACAGGTCGCAGCACCGCTCCAGGGGACACCGCTGTCTGCTCGTGATCGAGTCGTGGAACGGATGCGGACCCTGGCGATCTGGGCCGTGCGATGGAACCCCCTGGCCCGCAGCACGATGCGCGCCGCCCGCGAAGTCCTGGTCACCAACCACGAGACAGCAGCCGTGGCGCGGGCGCTGGGCGCAGCCAGAGTGCACCTGATGCTCGACACCGCCTGTCCACCACGAGCGCTGGCATCACCCGTGGTGACGGCTGCGGAACGAACCCGCTTCCGCTGTTCATGGATCGGTCGACTGATCGGCATCAAGGATCCGGTGCTCGCCGTCGAGGTGCTGGCCGAGGTGGTCGCCCGTGTACCCGGGGCGCACATGGACATCCTCGGAGATGGAGCCGAGATGGGACGCCTGTGCTCGACCATCACCGACCTCGGACTCGACAGACACATCACGGTTCGCGGACGGGTGCCGTGGGCGGAGGTTCTCGACCACCTCGACGACACGAGGCTCCTGCTGGTGACGAGCGTGCGGGAGTCGTCCGGAGCTCAGGCCCTCGAGGCGCTCGGCCGAGGGGTGCCCGTCGTCGCGATCGACCAGTTCGGCCTCGGCGCCTTCCTTCCTCGGGAGTCGAGCTCGCTGGTACCACCCGGCCAACGTCGCCTTCTGGTCGACGGCCTGGCCGAGCGCGTGTGCCGACTGCTCCTCCTCAGCGACGCGGAGTGGGATCAGTTGTCCGCTCGCTCCCGTGAGGCGGCGGAGTCCATGAACTGGACCGAGGCGGCTCGCCGGTTCACTGCGCTCGTCGATTCCTGGGAGACGTGACAGGACGGATTCATGGGCGCCCCAGCCCCGACGTTCCATGGGGATTGGCGCTTCAGGTTCGATCTCGAGCGGTCGTATCCGGTGGTCGGCTGACCCGGCCCTAGGGCAACCGGTACCAGCGACGCCGATGATGACTGCCGGGCGGTGCGACCGCCTGCTCCAGCGGGTCCAGGCGTGGATCAGCCCTGCGGATATGCGCCTTCGCCCGCACCGCGGTGCAGCAGCTCGGTCTCCTCAGTGGTGACGGTCGCCAGGCGCTCGACCAGCTCGACCACGCCGACCTTGCCCGGTTCGCCACGTGCGGCCAAGCTCGACCCATGACCGATCGACCGAGCCTGTCGCATCGTCTGCGGACCCTGGCCCACCGGTTCGGGATCGACGTCCGCCGCTGGCCGCCGCCCCGTGATCCGGCGATCGCCCACGTCGGGGTCATCGCCGGCGCCGGGATCGACCTCGTCCTCGACGTGGGGGCCGCCGGAGGCGGCTACGCACAGACGCTCCGTGAGCACGGCCATCGTGGTCGGATCGTGTCGTGCGAGCCGCTCCCTGAGTCGTTCGAGCGACTGCGCTCCGCGGCCGTCGCCGACCCCGACTGGCGGGTCAGGCGAATCGCCGTCGGCGCGACGCCCGGAACCGCATCGCTCCAGGTCGCCGGCAATGCCGACTCCTCGTCGCTGCTCCCCATGCTCGACGCCCACACCGCCGCAGCGCCGCACACCGCAACGGTCGGCTCCGTGGAGGTGGACGTGACCACCGTCGACGAGCTGCTCGACGAGGTCGCCCGGCCGGCGGATCGTGTGCTGTTGAAGCTGGACGTCCAGGGAGCCGAGTCGGCGGTGCTCGACGGCACGACGCTCGACCGGCTCACCGCGATCCACCTGGAGCACTCGCTGGTCGAGCTGTACGAGGGCAGCGAGACCTTCGACGGATTGCACAGCCGTCTCTGCGATGCGGGCTTCCGGCTCGTCGACGTGTCGCCCGGATTCCGCGACCCGCGCACCTCCCAACTGCTGCAGTTCGACGCGACCTACCTCCGCGACGACGTCTGAATCGTCGAGGCGCCCCGAGATCGCGCACCGTACACGCTCAGGACAACGGAGACTCCGCCGTGCCGGGCTGCAGTGCCGAACTCGAGGCCGACCCGGCGCGCCAGCGTGTCAGTGCACCGCGAACGTCCTGCCGCAGCGTCCTTCCCAGAGGCGACACGGCTGCCAGTCCGGCAAGGATCACGCCGAGTAGCCCTGCCGTTGCCGCCCCGAACCAACCGGAGTCCCACACCTGGACAGACACTGCGATGGGCACACCCACGCACCCAGCCAGCAGGAGCGCTGTCAGGTAACGGGCAACGAGGAGCCGGACCGAGAGCCCCAGGGCGGGAAGGACCACCAGGATGTACAGCAGCAGGCGAATCAGCTCACCGGCCAGCCATGCCCCCGCCAGTCGCATGACACTCGGCCCGGTGATGACAACGACACCGACGAAGACCACGGTCGTGCCCAGCGAGACCAACTGGACGATCAGCCGACGACCCACCGCTCCCAGCGCCTCTGCAGCCACTGCCGGGATGACGGTGAACAGTGCGAATGTGTAGGCGAGCGCAATGATCGGTAGGACCGATGCCGCAAGGTCCCACTCGGGTCCGAGCACCAAGGGGACGAGAAGATCCGCCGAGGCGGCGATCACAGCAGCCGGCACGGCAACCGCGACTGCCTGAACCCCGACCGCCACCTGGACGGCACCACGAAATCGCACTCCGTCGAACTGGAGTCGGCTCAGGCCCGGCAGGAGCACCCGATAGAGCGAGGTGGACAGCTGCTCGATCGGGAGCGCCACCAGGAGCGTCCCGCGTGTGTACTGACCCAGACTCGCTGCATTGGTGTACCTGCCAACGGCAATGACATCGATGTTCGCTGACAGGAACTCGACGAAGCTGGTCGCCGATACCGTTCCGCCAAATCGGAGCATCGAGCTGCCGACCGGACGGTCGAACTCCAGTCGCGGCCACTGGGCCGCCACGACCGATGAGAGAACGAGGAGGATCACCGCCTGGGCGACCGTTGCTGCGACGAGACTCCAGACACCCCAGCCAGCAGCCGCAAGCGCGATACCGACTGCCGCGTAACCGACGGCGTAGCTGATGACCTGAATCACGGCGATCGCGGCGAATCGGAGTCGGCGACGGAGGAGCGCTTCGGGGATGGAGCCGACCGAACCGGCCAGAAGTGCCAACGACAGCCACCGGACGACTGGTTCGGCATCTGGTACGCGCACCAACCCTGCGACGACCGGGGCCACGAGCAGGGCCACGATGCACGCAACCACACCGATGCCAACAGCGAGCCACCAAGCAGTCGACACGCCACGCTGGTCGAGCTCGTGTCGCTGGACCACGGCGTTTGCGACCCCGAACCGAGCGAGGTACGTCACGAACCGGATGCCGACCATTGCTGCAGCCATCACGCCGAAGTCGGCGGGTTCGAGCAGCCGCGAGACCGTCGCTGCGTAGACGAGTTGGACCAGCGCTGTCACACCGAGCGCAGCCCAGGTCCAGACCAATCCGGTCGCGAACCGCCTCGTCAGTCCCTGCTCGCTCACCAGCCCACCGACGCCCCGGGGAGCGCCGAGCCCTCGACGGCGTACCGCAGCGGTGGACAGCGGGCGCTCCGATCCTGCTTGCGGGCGTCGATCAACTCGTCGCACATCTGCAGTACGAGGTCGACCCGATGTCGGGTGAGGTGCCTCGACTCCACCGCAGCAGCGCCCCCCGCGCCGATGGCAGCCGCCCGTTCAGGATCATCGAGCAGGCGTTCCACGCACGTCACCACCTCCGACGGGCGGTCAGCCAACTCCCACTCGACACCCGGCTCCAGCACGGACCCGACTCCCTCGACACGGAGATCCACCACCGGTCGACCGGAGCGCATGGAGATGAACGGTCGATCAGAGAGGTAGTACGGCTCATGGGAGTGCGGGTAGCCACCCACGACAACCGCAGCACTCGCGATCACTTCCAGTTGCTCCGAGTACCGAACCGGCCCCCTCCAGGAGGGACAGCCCTCCCAGCCCCGTCCGTAGAGCGCAAACCTGGCTCCGAACCGGTCGGACAGCGCCGTGACGAGCCGGCGGCGCTGATGAGCCACCCAACGATGCCGTCGAAGGGGGTGACGGCCGCTGTGCAGGCTTCCGACGAACACGACGTCATCATCCACCGGCACGTCGTGAGTCAGTTGAGCGAATCTGACCTCATCGGCAGACAATGGGACCAGAGTGACGCGGGGCGCTCCGGCGCGCAGCAACCGGGCTGCGAGCGAGCCCATCGACGATGCGACCACGAGGTCCGAGACACTCGCAGCAGCGAGCAACGACCGCGGCGCTGGATTCAAGGGCGCCCCGAGGGGATCCCCGACGGACGTCACGATGATGGGCGGTCGAGCCTGTCGGCGGAGCTGTGCGACCACCGGCCGCAGATCCGGCAAGGACCGGCCGTGGAAGTACTGGAAGTGCACGACGTCGGCGCGCGCATCCATCGCCCGGTCAACAAATCCTCCGAGCAGTCGGGGCCAGTCGACCGGGCGAAGGTCTCCGGCAAGGTCAGGTCGGTAGCAGGTCACGTCCAGAGACCGGATCCGACCCGAGTCGAGGTTCCTGACAAGTGCCCCGTGCTCACCCGCGTGGTCCTCGGGGGCTGCGCCCTGCCAGAGGACTGCGAGCGCCAGGGGGTCCGTCACTCGAACTCGGTCGCATCCAGTTCGTGCACCTCGTCAGTATCTCAGACGCAGCAGGCGGAGCAGATCCTCGGCTTATGATGACGTCCGTGATCGAGGGTGGACCTGCTTCCGCGGGTGTCCGTCTCACCCAGCCTCGAGTGTCATGTTGATCCTGATCGCAGCTGTGACGTCGGTGATCGTGGGCTGCTGGGTTGTGCTCGCCGTGTTCGACCGACCCCAGCTCATGGTGCCGATCGTCATGACCGCTGTCGTTCTCGACACAGAGGGGACTCTGAACGATTCGATCGCTCTCAACCTCGGTTCGACCAGCATCTATCCATCGGACATCGTCGTCGCCCTCACCATCAGCGTCATCGCCCTTCAGATGGCCTGTGGTCGCGTTCGCGTCAGAGGCTGGTCGGCTGCGTGGGGAGCCCTGCTCACGGTTTCCGTTGTCTCGATCGTCCGCGGGGTGTTCGAGGTCGGCATCGAACCCGCCGTCGCCAGTAGTCGCGCCATGCTCCTCACGTCGGCCGTAGGCCTGTACGCCTCACTGCAGTCGATTCCCAAGGACGTGACCATCAAGTGGGTGACGTGGAGTTGGTCAGCCGCCGCCACTGCATTCGGACTCGAGGCTCTGGTCTTCGTTGGCAGGTTCGGGCTCGGGTCGTTCGCTGCAACGAGCGAACGAGCACTCAACGCGCCCGCAGCGCTCGTCGTGGCCCAGGCCGGTCTGCTCCTCTACTGGCACTACCGGGATCGGGGGATGATCAGGTACAGCGTCCTCGCAGCCTCCATGGCGCTCGTCCTCGTGTCGCAACAACGGACGGTCCAGGTGGCCGCACTCGTCGGCCTGCTCGTCATCATCATGCTCGAACGCCCCGGGCAACGGATCATGCGGATAGCCGCACTGGCGATCGTCTGTCTCGGGATGGTCTCAGTGCTCGTCAGCGTGAACGATGGCTTCGCCGCCAGTCTGGACACATCGACCTCGGAGCCGTTCGAGTCCAACAGCACCATCGCATGGCGCTTCAGTGGCTGGCAGTTCATCGTCGAGGACCAGTTGGACGACGCGACCGTCGACCTCCTCTTCGGCGATCCCGCCGGGACCGACCAGGAACGACAAGCGAAGTTCACCGTCGGGGTCCGAACAACAACAGCAAGTGCCCACAGCCAGTGGATCGAGAGCTTCAGAGTGGTCGGCGTCGCCGGCCTGATTCTGGCTGTCTGCGTCATGTTCGGACCACTCGTGGTTGCTGCCCGCAGACGTCCCGTCGGGCTGGAGGCCTTGTTGACCGCCGGCGCAGTCGCACTCGTCTTCACCCTCACCTACCAGGTTCCCCCTAGCCAGGCGCTTCTGATGGGATCGCTCGCAGCTGTTCTCAGCACCACACCCCTCGCCGGGGGTGCAGGCCGCAGGTCGAACGCCGGGCCCGCACCGATCCCGATCGGACAGTGACGACCACAGCGAATCGACGACTCACGGTCGTCGTCGCGACCCACAATCGTCGCGACACGACGATCCGCTGCCTCGAGTCGCTCATCGCTGCAGCTGGCTCCGTCCAGCTCACGGTTGTCCACGTGGACGACGCATCGAGTGACGGCACCGCCGAGGCCGTCGCCGAGTTGCTCCCCGGGGTGGTGCAGATCCACGGCAACGGCGACCTGTACTGGGCCGGCGGCATGCGGCTGGGACTGGCGCGGGCCGAAGAGGACGATCCCGACTACGTCCTGTGGCTCAACGACGACGTGGTCCTGGATCCCGGGGCGATCGACGCGTTGCTCGATCTGGCACCGTCGGCCGAGGACGAGACGATCGCCGTCGGGGCGCTGCGGGATCCCGATTCCGACGAGCTCACCTACGCACCAGTCCGGCACGTCCACACGTGGCGTGGCCGCGGCTTCGAGGCGATCCCGCCGGGGAGCACCGACCGGCCAGATGCGATGAACGGGAACCTCGTGCTCGTGCCGAGACGGGTGCGACAGCTGGTCGGAAGCCTCGACCCGACCTACCGCCACGGCATCGCCGACTACGACTATGGACTCCGGGCCACGCGGATGGGCATCAGGATCCGCTCCACCGGGACCACCGTGGGCACCTGTGCCCGCAACGACGACACCGGGACCTGGCGTGACGCGTCGCTGAGCCGCCGCCGACGGCTCCAGCTCCTGAACGGCCCGACCGGGCGGCCGTTCCGAGAGTGGGCCCACTTCCAGCGTCGCAACGGCGGCAACTGGCCGGCAGCGACGCTCTCGCCGTACCTCCGTACCGTGCTCACGCCGCGCCGACGGCCGACACCGGAGCGCCCCGAGGTCGCGATCGTCTACAAGTCGCTCCCCCACTACCGGGTCCCGCTCTACGAGGCGCTCCGGGAGCAGCTCGCCGCCGAGGGTGTCGACCTGCGGCTCCTGATCGGCGACCCCCCGGTGGGCGAGCGCGCCCGACGGGACACCGCCACCCTGGACTGGGCCGAACGCGTCCCCCAGCGCGAACTGCCGCTGGGTTCTCGGCGGCTGGTCTGGCAGCAGCTCCCGGGCCGGGTGCGCAACTCGGACCTGGTGGTGGTCGAACAGGCCTCGAAGCTGGTCGCCAACAACGCGCTCGCGCTCTGGCGCCACGCCGGCGGCCCGGCGCTCGGACTCTGGGGCCACGGCGTCAACCGGGACGAGCGCCACCGGAGCCGCATCGGCGAGTGGTGGAAGCGTCGCACCATCACCGACTGCGACTGGTGGTTCGCGTACACCGCTGGCACCGCCGCCCTCGTGGCCGAGGCGGGCTTCCCGCAGGAACGGATCACCGACCTGCGCAACGCGACCGACACCCGGGCGCTCCGGGCCACTGCGGCGACCGATGGTGCGGACGTCCCGGGTCGGGACCGCGTCGTCGGTCCACCGCAAGTGGCGTTCGTCGGGTCGCTCTACGCCGGCAAGGGGCTCGCCGAACTCGTCACCACCCTCGACCGGGTCCGCAACCGGATCCCCGACGTGGAACTCGTCGTGGTGGGCGACGGCGAGGACCGTGACGTCCTGGAGTCGGCGGCGGCGGACCGGCCGTGGATCCACCTGGTCGGACCCCGGACCGGCAGCGAGCTCGTCGAGGCGCTCGAGGGCGTGCGGTGCATCCTGTGCCCCGCTGCGGTGGGACTGGTGGTCCTGGACGCCTGCGCGCTCGGGATCCCCGTCGTCGTGGCCCGTGCGGACAACCACGGCCCCGAAATCGACTACGTGGTGGACGGCGTCAACGGCCTGGTGGTCGACGAGCCCGCGACGCACCCCGCGTACGCCGAGGCGGTCGTGTCCGTACTGGAGGACGACGACCTGCACGACCGGCTCGTGCGGGGGTGCGCCGAGACCGCACGCACCCACACCGTCGAGGAGATGGCGCGCCGGTTCGCCGACGGGATCCTCAGCTGCCTGGGCCGAAGGTGACCGAGGTGTCGGTCCGCCATGCAGGGGGCAGCTGCCCCGAGGCGACGCCGTCCACGACCGTCAGACCCGGCGACGGTTCCGGTGCCGATCCGTCAGTCGACGAGACCGCCACGTTCACCACGTCCGGCGTCACCGCCGGATGCTGGTAGGTGACGAGCCGGTAGGTCGGCCCCGTGTCGATCCGACCCTCGAGCTCGAAGCGGACGACCTGGGTGGCCCCCGGCGGCACCGCCAACCGCACGGTGTGGCTCTGCAGCGGCCCGTCGGGCTGGGTACTGGTCGACGGAGCGACGCCGTCGACGGTGGCCGCGACGAGCGACTGCGGGGTCCACACGGTCAGGAGCATGCGGTTGGTGCCGGGCGGACGGCTGTCGATGCCGATCAGAATGCCCGGGAGCCCGGACGCGGGCGCCGAGTTCGTGACCGCCACCTCCACCACCGACGACACCCGGCCGGAGGCGGGGTCGTAGGTGACCCGGTAGTCCACCACTCGACTGGCGAACCCATCGATCTTGTTGGCGTTGAGGTTGGAGGAGCGGACCGACAGCAGATCGTGGCCCGGTACGGGGAGGAACCGACCGGCGACCGGTGTCCGCTCGACGATCTCCTGGGCCACCGGATCCCGGAACCAGAACTGCAGGTCACCTCGTTCCACGGCCGGGGCCACGGCGTCCGCCAACGCCCGGGGGCCGGGGAGTCCCCGACCCGTGAGGGCGCCGACGACCGCCTCGGCGACGTCGCCGAGCACCTCGGTCCGCTCGCCCGAACGCTGGTCGAACTCGAGGTACTGGTCTCGGTGGAGGAAGGCCTCGACGTTGTCGGCGGTGATCGGCCCGGACACGCCCTCGACCTCCACCGGGCCGGTCACGCGGAGCAGCGCCGCCAGACCTGCCGCATCGATCACGATGACGCCGTCGATCGGGCGTCCGGTCAGCCGTCCGTACACTTCGGCGGCCACGGAGCCGCTCCGAGCTGCGTCGGGCGCCGCCGTGGCATTGGTCAGGTACCGCTCGGGGGCGAATGATCCGTAGCGATCCCGGTAGGCGGCATCGCCCACCGGACCGGCCTGCTGGGCCTCCAGGAGCGGCGTGAGGTCCGAGGCCTTCCCCGACGCCACCACCTCGAGTCGGCCGTCGACGGCCTCGAGCTCGACGTACCCGCCGACGAACCCGCCCAGGTACCTGGCCTCGGCCAGGTTGGTGGCCAGCACCAGGTACCGCTTCGGTTCCGGCGATCCGAGCAGGTCGGGCGCAACAGCGAGCAGGTCCGCGGCCGTCCGGGCCGACGGGGCCGTGTCGTTGAGCTCGGCGACCAGGTCGTCGAGGGGGGCGGCGAGCGGGGCGAGCAGCCAGGGCGAGCGCACGGCGGACAGGTCCTGACGGGCCGCTTCGAGGGCGTCGGCGGAGACCGCTGCCGGCGTCGTCGAGGCGCGGATCCAGTCCAGATCGACCCGACCGTCCACGACCAGGTCGGGCGAGGACTCCGCTCGGATGCCGACCTCGGCCGCCGCTCGGCTCAGCGCCCCACCCGACTCGGCGGCCACGCGGACAGCGGCGACGTGCTGGGCCAGCACCGGCACGACCGCCGTCACCGGCACCAGCGGACCGTCGAACGATGCCGCGGCCGCGTCGAAGTCGACGGCGGCACGATCGAAGTCGACCACGGCCTCAGCGGTGCGGCCCTCGCGGACCAACTCCAGGCCCGACCGGGCCGTCGAGGACGCGGTGTCCAGATCGGGTGCGGCCGACAGCACCGCCACGCCCGCCACCACGCCGGCGCCGACGATCAGGACCGCCACGACACCGACCGCGATCGCCGCGCGGCGCCGTGCGGTGCGCCCGGCCGAGCGGAACCCCGACACGAGCATCGGAGCGAGCGCCACGGCGACCACCAGGGCGGACCCTCCGTGGAACCTGAGCGACGGAAGGTGCACGAGCGCGATGAGCGCCGCCAGTGCGGCCGGCGTGGACCACGCTCGCCACGAAGGCCGGGCGACCGCCGCAGCCGCGCCGAACAGTCCGATCAGACCCGCCAGCGCCCAGATGGAGGGCACGGCTGCGACCAGTGCGACACCCGATGTCCAGATGACCGTCCACGGGGCCGCCGAACGAGAGGCTGCGGTCACCGCAGCGACCAGGACGAGACCCCAGATGAGGTCGCCGAGCGTCGACCCGGTCGGTTCGAGACCGGCCGACAGGACGACCGCCGTGGCGACGACGATCGACGCCCCGGTCAGGAACGGAACCAGTCGCCCCCCGACCCCGGTCGACGCTGATGCCGAGGACCCGGTGCGCCTCGACCGACGAACGACCATCGGTTCGTCACCCAGATCGTCCGGAGGGGACGGCTCGCTCACTCAGTCCCTTCGTCGCACGGAGGGCGAGGGCTCAGACGCAGCGCAGACCGATCCCGGTCACGCACGGCGACCCGTGGAGGTCAGACCTCGACGCGATCGTTGCGCCGGCTGCGGGTGCCGAGCACCAACGCCACACCCAGCACCAGTGCCACCGCACCGATCCGGACTGCGATCGATGAGGTGTTCGAACCGGTGAACGCCAGGTCCGATCCACTCGACGAGCCACCGCTGGACGATCCGCCGCCCGTGCCGAGGCTCACCACCGTCGTGGCCGTCACCGGCTGGCCCGAGGCGTCGACGCCCGCGGCCGTCACCGTCACGGACTTCCCGGACAGGCTGGCAGGGAAGGTGGCGACCAGCGTTGCGACGCCCGAACCGTTGGCCACGGCGGTCCCGAGCGTGGGGTTGTAGCTGAAGGTCACCGTCGTCCCCGGACCGAATCCCTGAGCGGTCAGCGTGACGGTGAACGACCCGTCGGCGTTCGCCGTCGGACCACTGCTCCCCAGCGAGGGCGGCACGTTGTACTGGGCGCCGGCGGCACCGGCGAAGCCGACGAGAACGACCGACGCGAGGAGCGTTGCGGAAGCTGCGAGGAAAGCGGTGCGAACTGACCGACCAGCCATGAGGGCTCCTTTGATCCGGGTTCCGTCACCCTAGTCCCTCGACAGCACCGATTCCAACGTCCATCCCGGTCCGAGGTTCGTACGACCGCGCAGAGTGACCGTGCACTCCCGGCGCACCGGCGTCGATTCCGGGTCCGGTGCTCCCGCTAGGCTCACGCCGTCGTCGACCAGAGGCCCACGTGACCACGCCCGACCAATCCTCCGACCTCCGCCACGCCCTGCACCTGCTCCGCAGGCGTCTGGCCTGGATCATCGTGCCGGCCGTCATCGCCGGCGGCGCCACCTATGGCCTGTCCAGCCTGCGCCAGGAGGAATACCGGGCGACCGCCGACATCCGTGTGGTGGACCCGGCCGCCGGGAGCGCCATCAGTAACAGCGGCGGGGCGGTGAGCGCCCAGCGTGAGGTGTCGACGCAGGTCGAGGTGGCCGGCTCGCCGCCGATCCGCGCCGCTGCCGACGAGCGGATGGGCCCGGCGACCGCCTCCCAGGTGACCGGGATCGAGGTCGCCGTGGTCGAGGACAGCGACCTCATCCGGGTGACGGCGACCGCCACGACGGCCGAGTCGGCGGCGACAGCGGCGAACGCACTGGCGGAGACGTTCACGACGACCCGGGCGGCCGAGATCGCAGCGGGCTACACGGCGACCGCCGAGGAGTACCGGATCAAGGCAGCAGAGCTCCAGGAACAGGTGGACCTGACGACGCTCGCCCTCGTCGACGTGCCGCCGGATTCGGCCGAGGCCGACCGGCTGCGAGACGACCGCAACGAACTCGAGGACCAGGCGAGGGAGTTCGCCGGGAGCGCCCGCGAGTACGAGGTGGAAGCGGCACTCCGCTCGGCGGCCATCTCGGTCGTCAACCCGGCCACCGTGCCGACCGGACCGTTCGCTCCGGCACCGCTCCGCGACGCGGTCCTCGCCGCCTTCCTGACCGCGATCGCCGCAATCGCCGTCGTGTTCCTGGCCGACCGGCTCGACCAGCGGGTGCGTTCGAGCGAGGACCTCGAACGCATGGACGATCCGCCGCCGGTCGTCGGACTGATCCCGGACCTGCAGCCGAAGGGCCGCTCCCGACGCCGCTCGCTCACCGACCCCGATGCGATCGTCACCGCCGGATCGCCGCAGGCCGAGGCGTTCCGGAAGCTCCGGTCCTCGGTGTGGCTCCAGGCCCTCCGGTCGGATGTGAGCAGCGTGCTCGTCACCTCCGCCCAACCGTCCGAGGGCAAGTCCCTCGTCAGCGCCAACCTGGCCGTCTCGCTCGCACTCAGCGGCGTCCGGGTCGCCCTCATCTCGGCGGACCTGCGGGCACCGAGGGTGGGCACGTACTTCCAGTTCGACGAGACCGAACTCGGACTGAGCGACGTGCTCGCCGGAACCGCCGACCTGCAGTCCGTCACCCGGACGATCAGCGTCGGCGACACCACGCTGAGCCTCGTCCCGGCCGGACCGGCCCCGTTCGACCCGGGCATGCTCCTCGGGTCCTCGGTGATGCGGGACGTGGTGACGGCGCTCGAGGCGTCGGGCGCAGAGCTCGTCGTGCTGGACTCGGCTCCCGTCGGACCGGTCGGGGACACCGTCGACCTGGCCCGCAACGTCGACGCCGCCCTGCTCGTCGTGCGGTCCCGGGTCGCCCGTGTCGACCAGGTGGAGCACGCCGTGGACGACCTCCGCGGGACCCAGACGCCGATCCTCGGGATCGTCCTCAACGCTGTGTCGGACGCCGACGACCGGTACGGCTACGGATACGGCCGGTACGGCTACGGGTACGGGGCCTCCGGTCCGACCCGCACCGTCGAGACCTGACCCGACCGCTCGACCGGATGACGGTCACTCAGTCGTTGCGCAGCGTTGGGTGCCCGCGCTCGCGGACCAGATCGCCGAGCGTCCCCCAGAGGTAGCTCGGGATGCCCACCAGGTAGCGGCGCCACAGCCGACCCGGCTCGGTCACGAGCCGGAAGGCCCACTCGAGTCCCGCTCGCTGCATCCACCCGGGAGCCTGCCGCTTCTCCCCGCCGATGAAGTCGAACGCGGCGCCGACCGGGACGAGCACGGAGGGAACCTGCGGGCGGAGGCGGTCGACGAGCAGGTCCTGTTGCGGCGTGCCCAGGCCGATCCAGACGACCGTGGCGCCGGCGGCGACGATACGGCCGGCGATCGCCGCCACGTCGTCGTCGTCGAGCGGACGGAACGGTGGCGACTCGGCACCCACGATCTCCACGCCCGGGAAACGGGCCTCGAGGGCGTTCCGGAACGATGCGAGTGCGTCCGGGGTGCCGCCGAGCAGGTAGTGGCAGGCTCCGACCCGACGACCGGCGTCGACGACGCCGAGGACCAGGTCCGGACCGTAGACACGGCGCCGGGTCCCTGCACCGGCGAGTCGGGCGAACCACACCAGCGGGGTGCCGTCCGGGAACGGCAGGTCCCCACGGTCCAGCACGGCCGCGTAGTCCGCATCGGCCCGGGCGCACGCCAGGGTCCAGGCATTGCACAGGTGTGCCGTCACCCCCGGTCGAACGGACGGGTCCGCCGCGGCCCGACCGGACGCGTCGAGCACGAGTCCGACGGCCTCGTCGGGCTCGACGGCGAGCACCCGGACACCGCAGTTGCGCACCCACGGCGGTGCTGGGGTGCCCCGGCGGGACCCGGCAGGCGACACCTCAGCGACGGACGGCCCGGGCGCAGGCCTCGAACGAGACCGGAGCTGAGCCCAGCGAGGTCGCCACGGTCCGCCCGAGCACCCAGAGGTCCAGCCGAAGCGTCACCGCGGTGACGTACAGGTCGTCGAACTCCGGCGACTCGCCGATCAGTCCGGCGGCGGCGGTCCCGACCTGCCACGGCCCGGTCACGCCCGGCCGCACCCGCACCCGGCGGCGGACGAAATCCGGGTCGAACGTGGCGGCGATGGCCGGCAGCTCCGGACGAGGGCCGACGAGCGACATCCGACCGGCGACCACCAGCCAGAGCTGCGGCAGCTCGTCGAGGTGGGTCCGACGCACGAAGCGTGCCCAGCGCCCGAGGGGTCGGGTGGCGAGTGCGTACTTGTCGATGTCGGCCGGCACCGACACCGGCAGGCTCCGGAGCTTGACGAAGCGGAAGATCTGGCCGTCCCGGCCGATCCGGTCCTGGGTGAACAGCGGGTTCGCCCGGAACACGACGGCCGACCCCACGCACAACAGTCCGAGCACCGGCAGCGTCAGGACGGCGAGCGGGAGGGCCACGGTGAGGTCCAGCACCCGCTTCCACGGCGACCGGGCCCACGCCGAGACCTCGGACGACCCGGCACCGACCGCCGCCGGTGCGTTCGCCGTCCTGCCGGAGACGGGCCGCTCGTGCGCAGCACCGTCGCCGAACTGGCCGTCCGCTCCCGGCCCCGTCACGGCCCTCACGACCCGACCACGTTCGCCTGGTACCAGTCGTAGGTCGACGCGATGCCGTCGGCGAGCGCGATCGATGGGCGCCAACCCAGGTCCTGCAGCCGGGAGGAGTCCAGCAGCTTCCGGGGCGTGCCGTCGGGCTTGGACGTGTCGAAGTCGATCGTCGCAGTCGGATGGACGACGTCCCGGACGAGCTCTGCCAGCTCGGCGATGGCCACGTCGTCGCCGAAGCCCACGTTGATCGGGCCCGGTTCGTCGTAGTGCTCCATCAGGAACACGCAGGCGTCGGCCAGGTCGTCGACGTGCAGGAACTCGCGGCGGGGACGGCCCGTGCCCCAGACCGTGACCGTGTCGACGCCACCCCGACGGGCGTCGTCGAACTTCCGGATCAACGCCGGCAGCACGTGGCTCGACTCCAGGTCGAAGTTGTCGTTCGGCCCGGAGAGGTTGGTCGGCATGGCTGACACGAAGTCGCACCCGTACTGGGTCCGGTCGGCGTCGCACATCTTGATG
>SXGS01123283.1_pt1 | contig 17088 bp, 11 predicted proteins | sample 3174681 | NCBI WGS metagenome assembly SXGS01 (sample SAMN11356861, study PRJNA531348) | freshwater metagenome | isolation source: freshwater sample F1-80 | place: China: Fuxian Lake, Yuxi | collected 2017-12-25 | reverse complement strand
GGAATTGGCTCGGCGGGAGCCTCGCCCTCCCGGTGCCGGTGACCAAGTTATGATCGACGCCTTCATTAGTGCCAAAGCTGATGATGCTGCAGAGATTATAGACACAGATCGTCGTCGAATGTTTATGGGGTTGCGTCACGATTGTGTTAGGCGTCGGGTGCCAAATTCGTTCATCGCTTCTGGCCCATGAGCACTTGGAGGATAAGATGTTCTGTACTCTTGCAGCTCGGCCGCTATGCCAGAATTCCTGGAATCGGATTGCCGTTTCGAATCGCCGTGATGGGACGGCCGACGTTGGCGGAGTATTCCTTTTTGGGATCGATGCCAATATTCTGCAGAAACGTGGCGGCTAAGTCGTCGGGACTAAAGCCGGCATCGACTGGTCCTTCAGCTTTGTCATCGGTAACACCAACAAATTGGCCCGTTCGCACTGATCCGCCGGCCAGAAGTGCGCACATGGCGCGCGACCAGTGATCGCGACCGGCGTTGGCATTGACTTTCGGCGTTCTTCCAAATTCACCAGTGACCAATATTGAAGTTTGAGCCAGCAAACCACTGCCTTCCAAGCGGTCCAGCATCGCTGAAAAACTCTGATCCAAATTCGGTAAGAGCTCGCGCCCCAACGTATTAAAGTTGTCTTGGTGCGTGTCCCAACCCTCCAGCAACACGGTTACGAATCGCACTCCCGCCTCAATTAAGCGCGTCGCCAACATCGCGCTCTGACCAAACTCGTGCCTGCCAAAGCGATCAATTTCGCGGTCGGGTTCCTGAGTCAGATCGAAAGCGTTTCTCGAACGCTTGGAACTGATAATGCTGTACGCTTGCTCCGAAAAGCGATCCAAGCTGCGGACCGATTCGTCCAGCGATTCGTAATCGGCAAAGGCGGTATCGATATCGTCGCGCAGTTGCCGACGCGATTGGTACTTGGCCACCGTCAAACCATCGTCCAAGGTGATGCCGCGAACTCGAAACGGTTGGCCAAAGCGAGGTTTTTCGCCAGTTGACAGCGGTCCGTATTCGGCACCCAAGTATCCTGGACCTTCGACGGGGCGATCGATCGACACAAACGATGGCAGATCGGGGACAGCCGGCATTTCGCGACTGACGATCGAACCAAACATCGGGTAGGTGACCACCGGAGTTGGCAGATTTCCTGTCATGACATATCGCGTGCCAAGCCCGTGATCAGCCAGACTGTGCGTCAGGCCGCGAATCAGTGCGTACTTGTTTGCGCGTTGAGCCAATTTGGGCAGGTGTTCGCAGATTTCTATGCCAGGTACCGATGTTTTGATCGGACTGAATTGGCCTCGATACTCGGCAGGCGCATTCGGCTTGAGATCAAACGTGTCTTGATGAGCTGGTCCGCCGCCCAGAAACACAAGTATTGCTGATCGGCCGGAATCGGACTTACCCTCTGCGGCGTTCAATCTCAAATACTGGCTAAGCGAAAGACTTGCCCCAATCGCACCGACTTGTAAAACGCGACGACGATTCAAGTTCATTTCATTATATCCTTCGGCATGAATTCTGGTCATTGCGAATGGTTGGTGAGGCAGCGTACTAAAACGTTAGACGCGTTGAAGTGTGGTTAGGAATCTGAAATGCCAACTTGTTTTCTTCGCATTTCATCATGACAGAAACGACCGAGCTTCGTAGCCAACCATCTGTGGACGGAGAGGGCACTTGATAGTTGCCGTGCTGAAGCACATGAATCTCAGGCTGGCGACCGTCGCGGTCGATGATCCACACTTCGCTAACTCCCGATTTCGCGTAAAATTCCAACTTCGCAAGCGATTCATCGTTCGGCAAACGAATTTCAATTGCCACCGTACACGGTCCATGGCAATACGTATCTCGAAGATTTTCAGCATCATCGCTATTGAATAAGACCACGTCGGGCGTTCGGTAATCTTTCACCCAGTTTTCGATGGGAGAAAGTGCCACTTGATGGTAGACCAAATTCCCCGCGCGAGTTGGCTGCCAGTGCATTCGCAACCAGGTTTCAATTTGCCACTCAAGATCTTGATGCATTACATTTGGTGGTGGCACCATGTGCAATACTCCATGCCAAGCTTCGTCCCATTGATCAGCACCCGAAGTCCGACGCTGTTCGAGTAGGCTGTCGGGCACTTCAAGCATGACGCCTCGCATCGAAGGCTCCAGTAAATGTGCGTGTTTTTCTCATTGCAGATTGCAAATTGCATACGTCTAAAATCTCAAATCGCAGATTTCAAATCTCAGATTTCAGATTCCAAAACTCAACCCTATTTCACCAACACGAACTCTTTTGTATTTAGCAGTGCCCACAGTAGGTCGCGCAATCCGTCAGTGATCGATTCTGTGTCGTGCAATTGTTTTAATGCTCTAGTTAACTCTTGGTCTGTTGGCGGCCTGCTGACGGTTCTTAGCCACGCTTGTCGAATGAGTTGTTGCTGATCGAGTTGTTGGCGATTCTCGCTGCTAACGGCATTGGCGTGTCGTTCTACTTCTTGCAACCATCCACTTTCGGACAGCCGTTGGTCAATTAGCGGGTCGTTCTGTAAGAAGATCGATTGCAAGAGCGTCGGTTGATTCACTCGTTCGCAGTCGCAATTCACGGCTCGATCGGGCTTGCCGAAGACCTGCATGGCGTAAGTTCCCGCCAGTCGCATGGAAAGGTGGCCGATGGCGCGGCGAGTCAGATCGTTGCGCACTTCGTCGGCCTTGTCCGTCGATGCTAATGCTTGTTTCACGCTGTCGTAGACCGATTCTGCGGACATGCGCCGCGGAACCCAGCGACTGTAATTGCGATGATCGTCTCGGTTGGTTGCGTTTGGTTTCCAACTTCGTTGGTACGCTTGGCTGGACACGATCATTTTGTGCAGACGTTTCATATCATATCGATGTTCGACAAAATCATCGACCAGCCACTCCAGCAGTCTCGGATTGCTTGGGGGATTAGCTGGATTCAAATCGTCAGGTGGATCGATAATGCCAACATTGAAATAGGCCGCCCAAACGCGATTTACATACGCTTTGGCGAACCAAGGGTTTTGGGGTTGGCTCATCCAGTCCATGATCGGCTCGCGCGGATCATTGTCGCCGTTCAACGTTACTGGGCCGCTGCGCAGCAGGTCGATCGAAACCGGCGAATCTCGACGAGCCACGTACAGTTCGCGCCAGGGAATTGTCCTTCCCTGCTGAGCTTGCTTGAGAATTTCATTCTGGATCGGCGAGCCATTGTTGTCGCGAACGTTGAGGCCGACTCGCTTGGCAAGATCTCGATAATCATCCAGCGATCCGGGTTCAACTCCATACTTGATGTTCTCGAAAAAGCGACTGAACTGCCGGAAATCATCTTGCGTCCAAAGGGCGAACGGATGTTTATGGCATTGGGCACATTGCAATCGGATACCCAGAAAATTGTGAGCAAATGCTTGCGCGGCATCGTCTGGCTTCTGCATGCTGCGCCGCGTCCAATAGTGCGGCATCGATTCACGTTGCGCGAAATCGTCCGGGGCGTCTACGCGAAAATACGATGAGATTTGCGCCGAGTAGTCTTCGATAGATTGGCCCGCCGAGCGACTCTTGGCCAACACGATGCGGCGCACTAATGCGTCGTAAGGGACGTTTTCCCGAAGTCTCGCGAAGATCCACGAGTACCATTGAACTGACGTCTCTTGACCGAGTTCCGCTTGTTGTATCGGATTGCAACCCGTAAAGTCGCACAGCTTATTGGCCCAGCACGCCGCATAGGCTGGTCGCTCGATAAGTTCGTCGATCTTGCGAGTTCGTTTATCCAGCGCTTGGTCGCTAAGGAAACTCTCGACTTCGTCGGCAGTCGGCAGCGTACCGGTTAGGTCAAGGCTGACGCGTCTCAAGAACTCAGAATCGGTGCATATCTCGGACGGTGCAATGCCCAGCTTTTCCAGCTTGCTGGCAACGATTGAATCGATCCCGGTTTTAGAGCCCGAACCAGTTCCACTTTGTGCCAAGCTGTCGGCCGTTTGAAAATCGAAACGACGCAAGACCGGTACCGACGTAATGCCATTATCGTAGAAAACAATGATGTGTGTGTCGCCCGCGCCTGTCGAAGCGACTCGCCCATCGGCGTCGACGATTGCCACAGAATCGTTATTAGTTCTAAAACGGCACAGTGGTGTGACATCTTCGCGCTGGCCGTCCTCCCAAATTGCCACAGCCTTCAGCGACACCGCAGCGGCATTCGATCGGAACACAAGTTCTGCTGGCTCAACGTCCAGTCGAGTCAGCACGCGCGGCGGATCAGTCCCATGCACGCCCGCCTCGATCCACCTTCGCAATAGAACATGCTGCCAGGAGCCAGTTGGAAATCGTTCGCCTCCTTCATGCTCGAGCTTGTTTAATGGCTTTTGCAAAATCAGGCTTTTGTCTGGTTTCTGCCGGTCGACCCTTGAGCTGTCCTTCGATGATGACTTGCCAGTCAGCGAATCATGGTCCATGCGAAAGTCATAACCGAAAAGCGACAACCGCAAGCCACCTTTACCTTGAAACGATCCGTGGCAAGCTCGACCATTGCAGCCCAACCGTCCCAATAGCGGCACAACATGCCGCTGAAAATCAGGTGCTTCTGAAACGACTGGCGCAGCAAAACGATCACTTGCCGACGGCAGAGTCTGGCCATACCCAATTAGTGAGAATTGCCAAGCAATTACTAGAGCCAAGTTCGCAAGGTATAGTTTGAAGCTTGCAACTCCCAAAAGGCAGATTTGACGCATGTAAAAAGGACGACGCATGACCGATGAACTCGGAAGAGTGTTTTCAGATATCAAATTTCAAACTTACTTGATTCCCAGGTGATCGCTCAACGGTTGCACGTGATCGACACTGAATTCTGCGACGTCACCCACGACCAGCTTGTGGAACGCATCTTTGCGATTCCAGAATCCGGCCAATGTGGCTGGTTTGCCAACAGCGGATTTAGCATCTTTGGCTTTGCTGTTTGGAAGTGAATTTTTTATTTCCGCGACCTCAACGATAATCGACAAGGTGTGATCGTCCTTGCGCACGATTTTGGCAACTAGAGTGCCTTTGAAGCCGCGAAAATCGTCAGGCAGAACGGGATAATCGTCAGGTTGGACCGGAGCCACCTTGCGCAAGCCTTCCATAACTCTCATGCGCTGGCCACCATCGTGGGCCGCTCCGAACTCGATGGTCTCGCCAATTTTCGCAACTACCAGGACATCCAATAATTTGCCCGATACGCCTTCCGCGGTAACGCGCGAGCCAAGAAGCGATTTTGGTTTCGTCGCTTGATTGTTGTTCCAAACGCGAGGGACTGCGTCGACCTCAATGGAAAATGTTCCAGTCTCAATGTCCTTGTCCACCAGTCGCCCGACCAGCAATCCGCGGAATCCTCGCGATTCTGCCGCCATGCCATCGCTGCTTTCAGCTTCCTTAGATTTGGCTGGTGTCTCATTCCTTTCTCTAGTCTCATTCGATCCAACTTTGCGAACAAATTGAGCAACGTTCAAGTGATCGCTGTGCATGCCAATGTGCTGCATGCCAACTTCGAATTTATCGCCCACCTTTAATCCGTGATATTCGTCACGTCGATTCCAAAAGCCAGCCAGCATTACTTTTTTGCCTTCGATTGCCTTGGGCTGTTTGGCAGAGCTGTCTTTCCACGACTCGATTACGCGCTCGACCGCGACGATCAACTCAAAAGACTCCGGATCTTTCTTGATGACGCTAGCCTCGACGGCTCCTTGAAATCCACGGAATTCTTGTGGCAATACTGGATAATCCTGCGGATCGTAAGGAGCCACTTTTCGTAGTAATTCACCCGGAAATACTAAACGCTCGCCGTCGTGTTTGCATTCAAACTCAATCGTCTCCCCAACGCGAGTCACCACCAACACGTCCAGAAATTTGCCGAACACACCTCCGATTTCAATAGACTTGCCGACAATGCTCTTTGGATTATCTGCAGCGCTATTCTTCCAGACTCGCGAGACCGCATCGACGTTGACAACAAACGTCCCTTTTTCGACGTCTTTGGAAACAATCTTGCCGACCAGCATTCCATTGAATTTCATGACGCCTGCGGGAAGTCCTGGCGAGTCATTGCGTCTCGGAGTGTCGGCCAGGCACAAATTCACCACGCAGATAGACAATGACAGGACCAAGACTCGCTGGGAAAAAAACATAGACAACTCCTTGCATCGGATAATTTGCGACTTCAATTGCGTCTATCTACGAGCAAAGCGATCGATCCCTTCCCCGTGATAAATTGTACTATAACAGGTGAAATGCTTCGTTAAATACTGAATGTCCACGCAATTGCAGCGAACGCATTAGAATTGCAAATAGGAACGTTACGGCTTAGACATAATGCCGAGCGAAGGTGGGATAAACTTTCAGTTCGTCAATATTGAAGGGCACTACTCGATAGCCAATTCTTGTTTAGCGAACTGAACGTAGCGTTCCCAATCCCAAAGAATGATGTCGTGTTTGCCTTTCCGCAAATGGTAGCTGACGGTTCCAATGGACGAAACATTGGGTCCCGGAAAGCTGCGGATTGCTAAGCCTTGTTTCCCGAGCGCCACATACAATTCGCTGGCGTGGAGAGCGGACAGGAATTCACCGCGCGGGTCTGCCCACAAGTCTTCGCTGGCGCTGGCAACATACAATGGCCGCGGCGCGATCAATGCTAGCAATTGATGTTGGTCGGTGGGTAGGTCATTTTCGCGCAAGTTGTATTGACGGTAATTGCCACAGAACCAATGCGGAAAAGAAGTGTTGATGCGTTCAACGGTCTCGCCAAAAACTCGGCGACTCAGGGCAGCGCCGCCACAGCCTGAGTTGTTTGAAATTACTGCCGCAAAGCGAGTGTCGGTTGCTCCGGCCCACAACGACGTTTTTCCTAATCGGGAGTGCCCATGTACGATCACTTTCGCACCATCGATGTCCGGTAGTGCTTGCAGCACGTCGAGCAATCTCGATAAACCCCAAGCCCAGCCGGCGATGGTGCCCCAGCGGTCGGGATGCGTCTTGTCAGGACGATGGCTGGGAAACAGAGCGTGCACGCCATTGTTGAATCCGTCGTCAAAGTCCGGGTCGATATCACCGTAATAAGCCGTTGCGACTCCCATGCCGGCCGAGACCACGTACTCATATGGCCAGCGCTCTGCACCCGTACCACGCAGCGATTCCCGCGTGCGATTATTCGTGATACCGCTGGCATTATCGTTTCTTACCCACGAATTCGTCACGGCAATTTTTGGGTCCGTCGTGGTCGTGTGATTGCCACCAAAGTTCAATCCCAAAAAGACCGGGACTTTCCCGGTTGATTTGGCAGGCGTATACAGCAACAGCTCGATGGGAACTGAGGCGGCAGCCGTTGTCAAAGTCACACGGATTTGTCGTCGGCGCGCCTTGCCATCGAATGCGTCGCCTTCCTCAGTAACTTTCCAGGTCAATTCAGCCTGCTCAGTCGGCCCATGACCAAACATCTCATTGGTGAACGATTTCAACAGCACTTCGCGACGAACTGACCAAGCAAGAGCATTTCGCCGAGGGTCGCTGGAGATTGATTCGAGAATGGGTGGCAAGCTAGGATGCGAGACTTTGGCTTCGTCATAATTAGCTTCGAACTTGGGTGCACCCTGGGCTTGCGCAGCAACTTGGCAATTCAACACGATTGCCATACTGCCAAGTAACATACTGCCAAGTACCAGTGCCAGCCGCGTTGAAAACGCGTGCGGAATGAAAAAACAGAGAGACCTTTGAAGAAACATGATGCTGCCTACAAGCTGGAGAGTTGGAATGGGAAGCAATTGCAGCTAGAATTCTCGGCAGTTATGCTACTTCGATTGTCCCGCAATCGCTAGTAGACACCGTTGCAGGGAATGCCACTCCCGCTTCGAAACGATGGAACGTAGAAACTCGCCAAGTTGCTGCGCGCTAGCCGGTTTTTGTATTAGAGGCAGGCGTTATGCAAGCAGCACATTCCCGGTCCCGTACCTTCATCCGCTGTGAGGAAAACAATCATGATTCGGTTACGTTTTGTGTTTCTTGCGATTTTTGCCGCCGGGCTGGTCGCAGTACAGGCCAGTAAAACTCAGGCTCAGTATCGGTTGGAAAAACACGATGGCGGCGTGCGCGTGCTCGAAGAGGGCAAGTTGGTCGCAGACTATCTGATCAGGAACGGCTCCAAGCCAATCATTTGGCCATTGATCGGAATTGCGGGTGAGCGCATGACGCGGGAATATCCAATGGTTGCAGATTCCAAGGACGAAGCACACGACCACATTCATCATCGGTCGCTGTGGTTTACACAAGACGAAGTCAACGGCGTCAATTTTTGGGCGGAAGGCGAAAAAGCTGGTGTGACGGTCCACAAAGATTTCACGACGTTGTCCGATGGCAAGCACGCAGTCATCGCGACGGTTAATGCTTGGAATGATCCGACAGGAAAGACGATCTTGACCGATGCGCGGCGGTTCACTTTTGGTCGCGGTGCGGATTATCGCTGGATCGATTGCGAGTTCGAAATTCGCGCAAGCGAAGTTGACTTACACTTTGGTGATACCAAGGAAGGCACCTTTGCCGTACGCGTGGCTGAGTCCATGAGAACCGACCACAAGAAAAAGGACCCAAGCAAAGGTGGCACGATAGTCAACAGCGAAGGCCAAACGGACGATAGCGCCTGGGGCAAGTTGGCCGAGTGGGTCGATTATCACGGTCCCGTCAATGGCAAGCACGAAGGAATCGCAATTCTCAACCATCCAACTAGCTACCATTTCCCGACTCGCTGGCACGTTCGGACCTACGGATTGTTTGCAGCCAATCCATTTGGCTATAGAGGACTAAGACCCAATATTCCCGCGACCGACGGAACCAAGTTGGCCAAGGGTGATAAAATCGCGTTGCGATATCGAGTCATTCTTCATTCCGGCGATGAAAAGCAAGGCAAGATCGCAGAACGCTTTGCGGAGTTCGCCAAGAGAGAATTCAAGTCTCTCTAACCAGAAAACTTGCATGCTGTGCAGCTCGCCATTGTCAGCCGGAAGGCGTTGGCATGGGGTGCTAGGCGCAATACCGTTCAACGAACGTGGGATAAGCTTCCAGCTTGTCAACCTGTAGCGGAGTTTCGCCATTGCTTGCACAAGATATTGACAAGCTGGAAGCTTATCCCACGTTCGTTGAACGGTATTGGTGCTAGGCGAGCGGCAGATGGGAATTTACCAAGGCCTAAGCGAATACAAGCCCGATGCGCAAGCGAGTGCGTCAATCCTGGCATACACTCGCTTGCGCTTCGGGCTTGTATTGGTAAGAAACTATCTGCCGCTCACCTTAAAATTCAGCATTGATTTGAGGAATCGCCTCTTGTCAATAGACACCTATCTTCGAATCAATACCAGATCCCAAACCCCACGGCGAGCCTGCGGGATATGCACACTCCATACACTCCATGAAGAGGTCCTCGATTATGACTCGCAAAGAATTCTTGGCTGCTTCCGGAACATTTGCCGCGCTTGCCTCCATTGCGCAGGGAGAGGCTTCGTGGCAACCGAGCCAGCGCTATCCCGACCCGCTGGTGCGCATCATTGACCCTAGCTTCACCAAATACCGATTAAATCTCGCCAAGGTAGAGCAAATCGCCACGGGCATGCGCTGGACGGAAGGTCCGGTTTGGTTCGGTGATGGACGATACCTGCTGTGGAGCGATATTCCCAACAATCGCATGATGAAATGGGAGGAGGAAACTGGCGCGGTTTCTATATTTCGCAAGCCTTCGAACAATGCCAATGGCAATACGCGTGATCGGCAAGGACGACTGCTGACTTGCGAACACGATGCTCGGCGAGTTTCGCGAACCGAGTACGACGGCACTCTGAAGGTGATTGCCGACAGCTACGACGGCAAACCGCTGAATTCGCCCAACGATATCGTCTGCAAGTCCGACGATTCGATTTGGTTTACCGATCCACCGTTTGGGATTCTCGGTTATTACGAAGGCCATGTGGATACACCGCAATTGCCGACGAACGTTTATCGCTGTGACCCACGGACCAGTCGTTTGTCGGTAGTCGCGGGCGACATCATGCGCCCTAATGGACTAGCATTTTCTCCGGACGAATCAAAACTTTACGTTGTCGAGGCGGGTGTTGTACCTCGAGTGATTCGCGTTTACGACGTTGTTGCCGCTGGAACTCAGCTCGCCAACGCGCGCACCCTGATCACTGCCGAACCCAACGGAACTCCCGACGGATTGCGAGTCGACGTCGACGGCAATTTGTGGGTTGGATGGGGCATGGGCGAACCCGGCTTGGATGGAGTCTCCATCTTCAATTCCGCTGGCAAACTGATTGGCCGCATCGATCTTCCCGAGCGCTGCGCCAATATTTGTTTCGGAGGTCGGCATCGCAACCGACTGTTCATGTGCGGAAGCACATCCGTTTACTCCCTGTTCGTAAATACGCAAGGAGCGGTTGGTGGTTAGCCGCAATACCGTTCAACGAACGTGGGATAAGCTTCCAGCTTGTCAATATCTTGTGAAAGCAATGGCGAAACTCCGCTACAGGTTGACAAGCTGGAAGCTTATCCCACGTTCGTTGAACGGTATTGTGGTTAGCCGACGGCGACACCGAGTTCGTTTTGCACGTTTTCAATGGTGGGCGTATCGATGCGAGGCAAGTCTTCGGCATAGCCGACCATCAGTGCGAGGTCGCACAGTCGATTGATGCGGCGCGGAATGCCTCGGGTGAAATTGTGAATGACATCAATGGCGGCGGGAGTAAAGATGTTGTCTGCAATTCCACCTACGGCGCGGATACGATGTAGTATGTAGGCGCTGGTCTCTTCGGGCAGAAATCGGTTCAGCATGCACTTCACCGCCAGCCGTTCGTCGAGGGCGTGGTAACGTTCGACTTGGGATAACAGCGTAGGTTGACCGGCCAGTACCAGCGTCCAAGCGGACTCGCCCGGCGCCCGATCTGCCGCCACGTTCAACAACAACCGCAGCGGCTCGAACAGCTCATTCTGTTCGAGCAAATGTGCTTCATCGACCACGATGATGGCATGTCGCTTGGATTCCAAGTTGGCTTGCAGAAACCGCTCGAACCGAGCCAAGGCCGAAGCGGTATCCGATCCTGGCCCGCCAGCAGAATCGAGTAGCTCAACGAGATATCGCAGCAGTTGATCGCCTGCAAGAATTGGAAAAACAATTTGGCAGAAAGGGCGAAACTGTTCGGGCAGTTGTTTGCGCAGGGTGTTGATCAGCATCGACTTGCCGACACCCGATGGACCGCAAATAATCGCAGCGGCGCGACGATTCTCGATGGCGTAACGCAGCTTGAGCAAAGCGGTTTGGTGCGAGTCGGCTGGATAATACAAGTCACCATCACAGCGGTTTTCGAAGGGCTGGGTCCGGAGTTTCCAATAATCGCAGTACATGTTCTTTCACCGATAAAGAATTGAGTTGAGTTCCTGCTTTAGTTAAGCGGCAAAGTTCTCGATGATACCGATCGAAGAAACTCCCGCATTTCGGACTCGCATGACTGCGCTGTCGACCGACTGTTGAGCGGTTCGACGACGATCGACGACGATCATCGCAGCATCGAATACCGTCTCGCGAGACAAGTTGGTAATGAGCGCGGATTTGGCCTGGACCGGACCGACATCGACGATGACCAAGTCAAAAGAATCGGCCAATTCGCGAATCATCGCGGCGATTCGCTGGTCGCTGGCAAGTAATTGATCGGGCTGTTCCGGTTTGTGCAGCGGAACCAACGTCAGTTGATCCGCGATCGAGTGCACGGCAACTTCTTCAAGCGGCATTTGCTCAATAATTGCTGCTCGCCAATCGCTATCGATTTCGAGGTTGGTTTGAGCACACAGTGAGGGCGCTTCCATGTTTCCGTCGATCAACACGACCTTCATTCCATGTTGCCCGCACAGCATGGCAAGGCAGTTGGCGACCGTCGAGACACCTTCGCCAGATTGCGCGCTAGCAATTCCCAGGACTTGCAGCCCATCTTGGCAAGCAGATTTCAGATGCTTGGCGATATCCGCGAGATTCGCAGCTCGCTTTTGCATCAATTGCAGACAGACCTCGGGCCATTGCAATTCATCGACTTCCCAGACAGGATTGAACACTCGCGTTTTAGCCTGCCGTAGTTGCTCTTCCGCCTTGGCAGTCATCATCAATGGTGGCTGAGCGGCAGTAGGCTGCTGCATGGGTTGCGGCTGCACTGCCGGCGGTTGCATGGGCGCGTTGCGAGCTGGTTGTTCGGGATAGGTATACGTTGCGGCTGGTTGAGTCGCATGGACAGGAATGTCAACTCGCAAGAACTCACCAGGGCGAGTAACCGCTGGGAGCGGTTTCGGTGCCGACCGCGAACGATCTGAGGGCAGAGCGCCGGGCACGATCGCGGGAGCCGAATCGCGTTGTTTCACGTCGTGTGCGATGGGCTGCCTAGCTGTATCGGACGGGCGCGCCAAGGGTTGCATTGAAACCGCGCTCGTGGATGTGCTTAGGGCTGGCGCTGATTCGTAAGCGGCGCTGCCCACCGAGGACGCTTCGGATGCCGTCGGACGGCGAACGTGCATCTCGGAAGTTTCGGCTGGCGTAGCACCACTGCTGCCCCAAACATCGACGATCGAAGACGACATTAGTCTTTCAATGTCGGATTGATCTCTATAGCTGGCACGTTCTGCAGCCATTCGAGAATGAGCGGTCATTTCTTGCCCAGCGGTATAGAGATAGTCGGCGACCTGTTTGCGACGAGCAGCCAGATCCTCGTCAGATTGGCCGTACGGATTGTCATTTGACGACAATTTTGGAGACTGCAGAGGCGATGTATTGGCCTGCCACGACGGCGTCTGAGGTTGCGGTGCAGCAGGTTGCGAAATTTGCATGCGCCGAGTTAAGCTGTTTGTTTTCGGTGAAGCTGCAACTGTAACCGACTGATGTGGTCGTGGCGACAAATGCGGGGCTGGTGGAGCAGCCGCCGCAGCTTGATCCAGCCGCCGACGTAGTTCTTCGACTTGTTGAAAGTCTTGCACAGAAGTATGCGATGCACCTTGAACGGTAGATTGGGAGCCGATGGGATTCTGCAACGTGCGCAGCTTGACAGCATTAAACTGCGTTATCTGAGGAGCCACGTAGGCCGTATTGATATTCCCAGACGGCGGAATTGGAATGTCATAGTCGGCCAACGAAGGTGATGGTTCACAACGCGGATTCGCCGTCGTTCGATTGCTGGCCATCTCGCTGGCGCTGAGATTATCTGCCGCGTGTGCTGGCAGATGATCTTTGGCATAGGCTCGAGCGAACGCATTGTTAAGACTACTGCCCATAGAAGCCTCCGAAGAAGACTAACGCGAAGATCTTTCGTGTCTTTACACCACTGAGCACCGAACTGGATACTCAACCATCAGTATGAAAACTGTGAGGTATACTAACGCTTGTACAGTGCGAACCGACCAATTCAAATACCGAAATCTGCTATGGAATCTGGCTGGGCCCCTGCGAGCCGATCAAACCCGAAGAAATTCCGGTTCTGAATTGAGCACCACCGCTCCCGGCTGGCGTTGGTTGTGTTGACCCAGGGTAAGGCATGGTTGACAGCGTGCCATGAGTTGGCGGTTGTACAGTTGTAGGTGACGTAAGGGGCGTCGCGGCTGTGCTGGGTTGAGTCTGAAATCCGGCGGTCATGGACGGCACTGAGGCAGGCGGCATGAAAGGCTGTTGAACATTCGGCGATTGAACGTAGGGAGGCGCTGGAGAACTCTGAAATCCAACTGTGGTTGCGTTCATATTGGAGTTCGTTTGAGTCGCGACCGGCGAAACGCTATCTCCTCCAGGCGCTGAAATTGTGCTGGCGGCAGAATGCTGTGTTGGTGAGGGAGATTGTGATGTCAGTAAAGTTGATGATTGATAACGGTTCACACCTGAAGGAACGGGTGAATTCCTCTGCTCATTGAAATACAGCCACATCTTTGCTAGCTGCTCAGTCTCTAGCTCAGGAGTTTTTGTCGATGCCATCAGCTTTTCTGCTGTCTGGGGCGACGCGTTGGCGCTGGATGTCGATTTGCTGTTGAGTGAATCCGCCGTCGCGTTGGAAGCGGCAGTAGCGGTCGGCTCATTGGGCACAAGACTCTGGTTTTGCGAATGGGAACTCTGGAAATCCGTGCCGGACGAATTATCGAGCGACAGTAATGACGGTGCGGGATCATTTGGTATCAAAATGGAATCGTTCTCAGTAGATTGGGTTGATGGCTTGGTTTCCGCCGCCGATGCCACGTTGGTGATCGTCGGTTCGGTGGGACGTGCCAAAACCAATGAGTTTCTTGCGGACGTCGATTCACTCGGTGCAACATTCGCAGAACTGTCATTCAACGGGGTTGGCAACCCGAGTTGTACGTCCCCACCTACCTTAACTCCAGAGTCTTGCTCGTTGCTTGATTCGGATTGGACGTCGGATGGCTCGTTGGTGACAGAATTGCCTGTGCGCACGGAAACTTGACTGACAGGCCGTTTGTTCTCCGCGCCACTTGACGCAGGTGTCAGTGCCAGCGAGGCGGTGTCAGCCGCAGAGTTATTTGTGTTGGAAACGGGACTTCCTAGCGACACCCGCGGGATCTCGATGTCCGCCAACGATCCGGCTAAATTCGACTTGTCCTTAGTTTGTTCTATGGAATCGTCGGCCAGCGAGCTTGGCTGGGAATTCTGCGAATCGTTAAAAGCAATCATCGCGGCAAGCAAAAGCGCCAACAGTAATACGAACAAGACAATACCACTCGACCAGTGTTCCCACCACGATCGTTTTTCTTGCGGTGCTTCCCTTACTACGGGCGGCGCAGCAACAATCGTTTGATCGATTGGATTTGGTGCCGAAACCGACGAGCTCGCCGCGAGTGCGACCTGTATCGGTCGATCAACCGCTGTTCCTACTGAGGGCTCAGCATGTTCCACCGAACGATCCTTGGCGGCCGCGGATGCGATCACTGCGCCACCGGATACCGATTCGATCATGGGCAGTTTTAACAGCACGGGAATTTCCGCATGCGCCGGTGCGGGACGATATTTGGCGGATGGGCGCGCGGCGGGTCCAGAACGAGAGAAGTTGTTAGATGCCGTCCCTGGCATGGCGAATCTTCCTTCTTGACGTAAACTTGGCCACGCACCGAGCCATATTTGCTGGACGCGTGTCTTTGTTTGCCTCATATTGCTCCGCTCGCCGCAAGCGTAATGCTGTAAACGATACGGAGATACACTACCTCGAACATCCTATTTATCGGATCCGAGGCTATCCGTCTTTATCAATTTGCCGGTTAAGTTGACTTTTTTCGTAAAGCAGACTGGGAGAAATGAGATGGTTAGAGAGAATGGCATTTTCCAATAAACTACCAAATTGACTCACCTTCACAACAAATTGGGCTGATTTAGGTTCTGGGCCACGCGAATACAAGCCCGACGCGCAAGCGAGTGCGTCAATCCAGGGGCACGCACTCGCTTGCGCGGCGGGCTTGTATTGGTAAGTACCCATCTACCGCTCGCCTAACTAAGAGATCGAATCTAGCAATCAACGAATTTCGCGATGTTAAAAAAATCCTCAAACCACGAACTGCTATCGGAATTGGTTCATCAACGCATCCTCATTTTGGATGGAGCGATGGGGACTATGATCCAAGCGCTCAAGTTGGACGAAATAGGAGTGCGCGGAGACCGATTTGCCGACCACAGCAGGGACCTCAAGAATTTTTCTGACATTCTCTGCCTGACGCACCCGGACAGCATTCGCGAGATCCATCGCAAGTACTTTGAAGCGGGCGCCGATATTGTCGAGACTAACAGCTTCGGGGCCAGTCCGATTGGTGTGGAAGAGTTTTTGCTACCTAACGAATTAGTGCGCGAAATCAATTTCGCTGCCGTCAAGTGCGCAAAATTGGCTGCCGAGGAGTTCACCGAAAAAACTCCCGACAAACCTCGTTTTGTCGCTGGCAGTATTGGTCCGACCACAAAGCAAAGTGCGATCAGCACCAATCCGGATGATCCCGCGTATCGCAGTGCCGAATATCCTTTGATGGTTGATTCGTATTACCAGCAAGTTGCCGCGCTGGTCGAAGCCGGCGTCGACTTGCTGCTGCCGGAGACTGTGATCGATACGTTGAATTTGAAAGCTTGCTTGTTTGCGATCAGCAGTTATTTTGCGGACAGCGGTCGACGAGTTCCGGTGATGATCAGCGGAACTTTCAATCAGGCGGGCGTAACATTTGTCAGCAGTCAGAACGTCGAGGCGTTTTGGAATGCGGTCAATCACTTTCCGATGTTCAGCGTAGGCATGAATTGCGCACTCGGTCCGGAAAAAATGCGCCCATATATTGAGGAAATGGCACGCATAGCGCCTGTGCCAATCAGTTGCTATCCCAACGCTGGCATGCCCAACGACTTTGGGCAATACGATCTGGGGCCTGCCGCCATGGCGCAGTTGGTTGGCGAATTCGCGGGCAACGGTTGGTTGAATATTGTGGGAGGATGCTGTGGTACGACGCCAGCACATATCCGTGCTATATCGCAATATGTGGCCAAAATGGCTCCGCACAAAGAGCCTGAGGTACCGATCTTTACACGCCTTAGCGGTACCGAATCGCTGACGCTGCGCCCCGAGTCGAACTTCACGATGATCGGCGAGCGAACCAACGTAACTGGTTCGAAGGCTTTTGCGCGATTGATACGCAACGGCCAGTTTGAAGAGGCAGTCGAAGTGGCTCGCCAACAGGTGGTGGGAGGTGCCACGGTAATCGACATCAACATGGATGATGCGTTGCTGGATGGTGTCGAAGCGATGAAGAGGTTCCTACGATTGATCGCCGCAGAGAAGGAAATTGCCGCTGTACCGATCATGATCGATAGCAGCAAATGGGAAGTCATCGAAGCTGGCTTGCAAAACACGCAAGGCAAATCGATCGTAAATTCCATCAGCCTCAAAGATGGTCAAGAGGAGTTCCTGAGAAAAGCGAATCTCGTGCGCCGCTACGGAGCTGCTGTAGTCGTGATGGCGTTCGACGAGAAGGGGCAAGCCGCAGTTAAAGATGAGAAGGTGCGTATCTGCTTGCGCG
>SXGS01564356.1_pt1 | contig 17089 bp, 16 predicted proteins | sample 3174681 | NCBI WGS metagenome assembly SXGS01 (sample SAMN11356861, study PRJNA531348) | freshwater metagenome | isolation source: freshwater sample F1-80 | place: China: Fuxian Lake, Yuxi | collected 2017-12-25 | reverse complement strand
GGTCATTGCGGGGAACGGACCGAAATCTTTTCCACCGGCGGGGGAGAGCGGGCGGCCCAAAAGCTGGGCATTCCCTTTCTCGGACGGGTCCCGATCGATCCGGCGATCCGCGCCGGCGGCGACTCAGGCATGCCGATCGTCATGGCTGAGCTTGCTTCACCGCAGGCGGCGGCCTTCCGCGAGATCGCAGCCAAACTGGCGGCCCAGTTCCCGGGAAAGGCGGACGGGGGCCAGCCGTCCAGCCCGATCGAACGGATGTTGAATAAGCTCAAGCGACCGGCCGGGTCGAATTAGGCCCGCAACGATAGAGGGGGAGATCATGGCGGAATTCGTGCGAGTGGCGGGAGCGGGAGATGTCAAAGCCGGCACCGGCATCACGGTTGAAGCAAACGGCCAGGCCATCGCCCTGTTCAACGTGGATGGAACCTTTTATGCGATCGATAACACCTGCGTGCATCGGGGCGGGCCCTTGGGAGAAGGCGAGCTGACAGGCGACACAGTCGCCTGTCCCTGGCATGGCTGGGAATACAACGTCAAAGACGGCAAGTGCTCCACCAGCCATTCGGCTTGCGTCAAGACGTACGAAGTGAAAGTCGAAGGACAGGATATAACGGTCCTCTTGTAGCAAGAAGCAATCAACCATCAGTTGCCGGTTCCGGAAACCGAACAACCGGATACCGATACGAACCGACTCTCGACGCAGGACATGGGGGCGAAGCAGGCGGACATTCCACCGCCTGCTGGAAAGGGACAGTGCCATGGCCACTCCAGCCCATATCGAGATGACGGAAACCTTCGTACGGCTCTACGTCTTCCTGAGCCAATATCTGGACCGGTGCCGCGACGAAGCTTCGCGCAAGTCGTTTCCCGAGGCGGAACTGCAGGCCCATCTGTCCGCCACCAAGGCCAAGATGCTCGACATCATGGCGATCAACCGGGTGGTCAAAGAGAAAGTATCGCAGGAATGCGCCCGCATTCTCGCTCTGGGAGAAATTTGTCTGAAACAGGGGGGGGCTAATACTTCTGTGCTGGAAGACGTCAAGCGGGAACGGGCGATTCTCCAGAACAAGACCATCGCCCTGAGCGATCTCCTGGCTGTGTTCCGCGCCGCGGAGTAATCCCGACTGCCGGGACCCCGATGCCAGACCCAATCATCGAGAAGCACCAACTGGCCGGGGTGGACGAGCGCGATCGTGGCTTCAACCGGCTGGTCGAGATCGAACCGACCGACGGGGGCTGCCACGCCACACTCCGCTATGAGGCGACGCTGATCGTGACCCCTCCCTGCCACACCGAATCAGCTTCGCTCACCCATCTCATCGGCCAGTTGCACGGCCAGGGCTATCGACAGCTCCGCTCCCGGCTCAGCTTCCAAGGAGCCGCCTACCTGGGCACTCAGAAAGACTGGATCGACTATCCGGATCCGGACCCGGAACCGCCTGGCATCGCCACTCTTCTCTTTCAACGGTTGCGCGGGATGCTGGGACTAGGGCGGAAGGACCGGTCATGACGTTTGTGCCTCTCAGCGAAGTCGGGAAAGGGTCACGGACTGTGAGTCCCGGTGGAGAACGGAAGCGACTTCCGCCCTGGTTCACAGTCCGGCTCAGCCAGGGACCGGACTACCGGGAGATCCGCCGGACCATGGACCGGCTGGGACTACATACGATCTGCGAAGAAGCCCGCTGTCCGAACATCTGGGAATGTTGGAACAACCGCACCGCCACCTTTCTGATTCTGGGCGACATCTGCACCAGACGTTGCCACTACTGTGCCGTGACGACAGGCCGGCCGTTGGAACCGGACCGGGAAGAACCGTTACGAGTCGCGGAAGCAGTCCAGGCCCTGGGCTTGCGCCATGCCGTCATCACCTCCGTGAATCGAGACGAACTGCCGGACGGGGGCGCGGCGATTTTCGCGGAAACGATCCGGCACATCCATCGGTTGATTCCGACCTGTTCCGTGGAAGTGTTGATTCCGGACTTCGAAGGCAACAAAGAAGCCCTAGCTTCCGTGGTAGCGGAACGGCCGGACATCCTGAACCACAATATCGAAACCGTCTCTCGCCTCTTCCCTTCCATCCGCCCTCAGGGCAAATATGCCCGATCGATCGAATTGCTGGATAGGGCGAAGCGGGCAGGGGCCAGAACCAAATCAGGCCTGATCGTCGGGATGGGGGAAACGGTAGAGGAAGTCCGATCGGTGATGCGGGACCTGCGAACGGCTCAGTGCGACATCCTGACCATCGGGCAATATCTCCAGCCCAGCAAGGAACATCTGCCCGTGGCCCGCTTCTACCATCCGGATGAATTTGAAGCCTTCAAAACCGAGGGACTGGCCCTCGGCTTCAGCCACGTCGAATCCGGCCCGCTTGTGAGAAGCTCTTACCACGCAGAAAAACAGGTATCATCGTAAAAGAAGCGGTCTCGGCCGACAAAGGGCTGGCTGAGGCAACCTACCTCTCGCTCCTGCAGAAGCGAGAGGCAGGAGATGTCACACCTATTGTCAGAGGACGGGACGAGTTCCGCAGCCAAGCGGAGGCGAGGCTTACGGCAGACCAATAGGGCTCTGTTCTTAAGCGACAGTGGCCCGCCTTCATTGACTCTCTTTCGACCCCTCCCTATAATGCCGTCATCGCTGAATTTCCTGGATTTTTCCCCATGAACCAACAGGTCAAAGCGCATCTGGCCCAGAGGATTGATGGGCTGAAAGCCGGCTTCAGACATGCCTTCGCCCTCGGCTCATCCGACAAGCAACTCACGGCCGAGGAAAGGGCGCTCCTGGAGAAAGTGGCCACAACGATCATCCGCCGACGGATGTCCGGCCCGGCCCTGATGTTTCTCGAATCGGCCGGCCCGATGAACTTCCTCGGCAGCCAGGCCTTGCACTTTCTGGCCCCCATCCTCGACCTGGCCTGCGACACGCGCGAGGTCGAATTGGCGGCTCATCTCTTGGAGCGGCGCGATGCCATCTCCCACCTCATCGCCATGATTGAAGCCCTGGACAGTCCCGGGACGACCATTCCTCGATGACGCCCGCACCCGCCTCGCCGGCAAGCCAGCAGGGAGATCATCCGCTCTCGGTGATCATCGCCACGGATTGCGGCAGCACCACGACCAAAGCCATCCTGATCGAGAAAGTCGGGAACGAATACAGACAGACCTTCCGGGGCGAAGCGCCCACCACGGTGGAAGCTCCGTTCGAAGACGTCACCCGCGGCGTCCTCAACGCCTTTGCAGAAGTCGAAGAACTCTCCGGCCGCAAGATTCTGGACGGGGAGCGGATCATTACACCGGCCAGGGAGGAGCAGGGCAAGCAAGTCGGCGTAGACATCTATGTCTCCACCAGCAGCGCCGGGGGCGGCTTGCAGATGATGGTGGCCGGAGTCGTCCAAAACATCAGCGGAGAGAGTGCGCAACGTTGCGCCCTGGGGGCCGGCGCCATCGTCATGGACGTCCTGGCCAGCAACGACGGCCGCTTGCCGCACGAGAAGATCGAACGCATCCGGAGGCTGCGGCCGGACATGATCCTCCTCTCCGGCGGAACCGACGGCGGCACCGTCACCCACGTGGTGGAGATGGCCGAGTACATCGCCGCCGCAGAGCCGCGGCCCAGGCTCGGCATGAGCTATTCGCTCCCGCTCATCTATGCCGGCAACAAGGACGCGCAAGCACGCATCAAGGACATCCTGGAGCAGAAGACCGCCCTGACCCTCACCGAGAATCTACGGCCCACGCCGGAGCGGGAAAACCTGGCCCCGGCCCGGAACAAGATTCACGATCTGTTCCTGGAGCATGTCATGGCCCAGGCGCCGGGCTACAAGAAATTGATCGACTGGGCCGGAGCCCCGATCATGCCGACCCCCGCGGCGGTGGGCCTCATCATGCAGACCATCGCCAAGCGGGAAAACCTGAACCTGATCGGCGTGGACATCGGCGGCGCCACGACGGACGTCTTCTCCGTCTTCGGAGAGACCTTCAACCGGACCGTCAGCGCCAACCTGGGCATGTCCTACAGCATCTCCAACGTCCTGGCCGAGGCGGGTCTGGCGAACATCATGCGCTGGGTGCCCTTTACGCTCGAGGAACAGGTCCTGCGCAACCGGATCAAGAACAAGATGATCCGGCCGACGACTATCCCCCAAACCCTGGACGAGCTCCAGATCGAGCAGGCCATCTCGCGGGAAGCCTTGCGGCTGGCCCTCATCCATCACAAGTCCCTGGCCACAGGATTGAAAGGCGTCCAGCAGGAACGCACGATCTCGGACATCTTTGAACAGCAGGCCTCGGGCAAGACCCTGATCGACATGTTGAAGCTGGACCTGATCGTCGGGAGCGGCGGCATCCTGTCCCACGCGCCGCGCCGCATCCAATCCATGCTGATGATGGTGGACGCCTACGAGCCGCTCGGCTTCACGGTCCTCTCCGTGGACAGCATCTTCATGATGCCACACCTGGGCGTCCTCTCCACGGTCAACGAACAGGCGGCGACGGACGTGTTCGTCCGCGACTGCATGGTCTACCTGGGAACCTGCGTCGCGCCGATCGGGCAGGGGAAAGAGGGGGAACGCTGCGCCGACTATACGATCACCTTCGGCGGAAACCGTCCCCCCGAGACCGGCGCCCTGGCCTTCGGCGAGTTGAAACTCCTGCCCCTCGATACCGACGAGCGGGCAACCGTCGAGTTGCGCCCGGCCAAGACTGTGGACCTGGGTTCAGGCAAAGGCGCAGCGGTCACCCGTGAAGTCAGGGGAGGGGTGGTCGGGCTGCTGCTCGACGGCCGAGGCCGCCCGCTCCAATTGCCTAGCGACAACCAAGCCAGACTCAAGGCGCTGACGAAGTGGTATCAGGCGGTGGACCTGTATCCGGCAACGACAAAAGCGGAAGGCAGAATGCAGAAGGCAGAAAGCAGCCATTAACCAGGTTGCCTTCTGCCTACTGCTTTCAGCCTTCTAGAATATTAAGAAATGGCTCACTCCTACACACCAGGCCTGACGGTCACGGAGACGGCGACGCTTCGGAAGCGCCGGCTCCTGCCCATTCCCGGCACAGTCACGGTGAAGACCGGCAGCCAGGTCCAGGCCAATACGGTGGTCGCGCGAACCGAACTGGCCGGCAAGGTCCACGTGGTGAATGTGGCCAACCTGCTCGGTGCGGCGCCGGACGAGATCAGGGACTATCTGACCAAGAAGGAAGGGGAGACGATCACCCACGACGAAGTGATCGCCGAGAGCAAGCCCCTGATCAAGTGGTTCAGAACCGAGGTCCGGTCGCCCATTGCAGGCAAGCTGGAATCCGTTTCGCTGATCACGGGACAAGTCCTCCTGCGCGAACCTCCCAAGGCCCTGGAAATCCTGGCCTACGTGGACGGAACCATCATTGAGGCATTGCCCAGCCAAGGCGTCACAGTGGAATGTACCGCCAGCCTCGTGCAGGGCATCTTCGGCATCGGGGGAGAGACTTGGGGGGAGCTGGCCATGGCGGTCCGGTCGCCAGATGAACGGCTCACGCCGGGCCATCTGCAGCCCTCGATGAAAGGCAAGATCGTGGTCGGCGGCTCGTTCCTGGGGGCCGACACGATGGCCAAGGCCAGGGAGATCGGCGTGGCGGCCCTGGTCGTCGGGGGCATCCACGATAAGGATTTGCGCGAGCTGTTGGGCTATGATCTGGGCGTGGCGATCACCGGAACGGAACGGGTCGGCTTTACTCTTGTCATCACGGAAGGGTTCGGCGTGATTCCCATGGCGGCCAAGACCTTTGCCTTGCTGGCCGTCCATGAAGGCCAAAAGGCGTCAATTTCAGGCGCCACGCAAATCCGGGCCGGTGTCATCCGGCCGGAGATCATCATCCCGAAGCCTGCCCAGGCCGCCACGGCTCAGCCGTCCGGCACAGGAGCGGAGGAACGGGCCGGCATCCAGGCCGGTGATCAGGTCCGGATCATCCGCGACCCTTTATTCGGCCGGATCGGCAACGTGAAGTCGCTGCCGCCGGATCTGCGGCAGATCGAAACCGAAAGCCATGTCCGGGTACTCGAAGTCGGATTTCAAGACGGAAGCTCGACCGTGATTCCCAGAGCCAACGTGGAACTCATCGAAGGCTGACGATGAACGAAGCACGTGACCTGACAGGCCTAGCAGGGTGGGCGCGCTTGCTCATGCTGGCGATCGTCATGGTCGCAGCCTGGCCCGCCCCCCTCTTGGCGTCCGGCCCGTCTGCCCCGCGCGAGGTGCAGGTCTTCGACACTCCCACCGACGGAGGCGGCGGCCTCACGGTGACCTGGGCGCCTGAGCCGGGGGAGGGGCCGTCGGTGCACTACCACGTCATACTGGCCGAAGCAACGAATGAGGCCGCGGCCAAACAACTGGCCGAGTTCCCCGCCAACAGCCACTATGCGAAGGAACTCAAAAGTCCCTGGTGGACCCGCCCGGTCCCCACGACCTATCACCAATACGACATCAAGAGCGGCAAGGGCGTCGAACTCAAGGACGGGACTTCCTACATCGTGACCCTCGTCCTGACCAACGGGGAGGAGCGGGCGGAGACAAGGGCGGCGCCGGCCACGCCGGGGCCGAATTGGATCAACTGGAACCAGGCCAACAACCTGCTTCTTGTCCTGCTGTTCGGCGCAGTGCTCTTCGCCTCAATCCAGGCGGCCAAGAAACGGGAGATCTTCCTCCGGCGGATCGCCGGGCTGGATGCGGTGGACGAGGCGATCGGGCGGGCCACGGAGCTGGGCAAACCGATCCTCTATCTCACCGGCGCCGGCGATATGAGTGAACCTTCCACGATCGCCGCCGCCGTGATCCTCGGCCGCGTGGCCAAACGCGTCGCCGCCTATGAAACGGACCTCATGGTGCCGCACCGGGACCCGATCGTCATGGCCGTCTGTCAGGAGATCACCAAGCAATCCTATCTGGAGGCGGGCAAGCCAGATGCCTTCAAGGAAGACTCAAACTTCTTCATCACGACCGACCAGTTCAGCTACACGGCCGCCGTGGACGGGATCATGTTGCGCCGCAAGCCAGCCGCCAACTTCTTCATGGGCTCCTACTTCGCCGAGTCGCTGCTGCTGACCGAGACCGGCGCGAGCACCGGCGCGATCCAGATCGCCGGCACCGACTCAGATCATCAGTTGCCCTTCTTCGTGACGACCTGCGACTATACGCTGATCGGGGAGGAGCTCTACGCGGCCAGCGCCTACCTGTCGCGCGAACCGGTCCAGGTGGGCACGTTACGCGGGCAGGACATCGGCAAGGGCATCATCCTCTGCGTGCTGGGAATCGGGACGATCCTGGCGACCAGCGGCATCCTGTTCGGGACGGAGTTTCAAACGCTGTTTCTCGATTTCTTCAGGGACGTGAAATGATCTTCTTCCGCCGCCAACTGCCCCTGCTCATCACGCTCGTGACGGGCATCGTCTTTGCGGCCCAGTACTACGTGCCGCATCCGGCCTCCGAGGAGATGCTGACCACCGTCACCAAGTGGCTCCAAATCATCGGCGGCTTCGCGCTCGTGCTGGGCGTGACCAGCCTCTTCCACATCCATGCGGTCAAGATCCGCCGCAAGGAACCGGGCTGGGGCTACAGCTTCGTCCTCTACGCGGCCATGCTCGGCACCATCGCGGTCGGGCTCTGGCTGGGTGGGAAGGAAACGGTCAACGGCACCATGACCGCCTTCGGCTGGATCTACAACTTCATGATGGTCCCACTCCAGGGCACCATGTTCGCCATCCTGGCTTTTTTTATCGCCTCGGCCGCCTACCGGTCGTTCCGGGCCAGGAGCCGCGAAGCGGCGGTGCTCCTGATCGCCGCCATCATCGTGATGATGGGGCGGGTGCCGCTGGGGGAGTATCTGGTGCCGATCAGCGGGGACATCACGCAGTGGATTTTGAACGTGCTCAACGCCTCGGTGCGGCGCGCGATCCTGATCGGGGTCAGCCTGGGCGCCGTCGCCCTGTCGCTCAAGATCATCTTCGGGGTCGAGCGCGCGTATTTAGGGGGCGGCAAAGAGTAATGCAAAACGAAAAAGGTCAAATGAAAAACCTGGTCACTCATTTTGCATTCAGCATTTTTCATTGCGAGGTCACGCGGTGACCTTCGCCGAACGCATGTTGAAAATCGACCGCCGGATCATCTTCGCCGTGATCGGGCTCTGCACGCTTCTGCCCTTGCTTTACCCGGTGGGGCTGGCCATCCGGATTTCCCCGGAAGTGAAGGCCGTGCACGACTACATCGAATCCCTGCCGGAAGGCTCGGTCTTCCTCCTGTCGCTGGACTTCGACCCGGCTTCCAAGCCGGAGCTCTATCCGCAGGCCGTGGCCCTGCTCCGCCACGCGTTCACGCACAACCTGCGCGTGATCGGGATGACCCTCTGGCTGCCCGGCACGGGCATGGCCAACGAGGTCATTACGAGAATCGCGGAGGAACAGGGCAAGGTTAACGGCAAGGACTATGTGTTCCTGGGCTGGAGCCCCGGCGGCAGCTCCGTCATCATCAACATGGGGCAGGACCTCTACAAAGCGTTCCCGACCGATTACGGCAACCAGCCGACCAAAGGCCTGGCGGTCCTGAACGGCGTCCAAAACCTCCGCGACGTGAGCTATGTGGTGAGTCTGGCGGCGGGCACGACGGGGATCGAAACCTGGTACGTGTTCGGCAAAGACAAGTACAAGTTCGAGCTGGGGGGAGGGTGCACCGGGGTGATCGCGCCGGGGCTCTATCCGCTCCTGCGCAGCGGCCAGATCAACGGCCTGATCGGCGGCTTGCGCGGCGCGGCGGAATATGAAGTCCTGATCGGCCAGAAGGGCAGGGCCGTCGCCGGCATGGACGCCCAGTCCGTCACGCACTTTGCGATCATCATCCTGGTGATCCTCTGCAACGTCTTCTATCTGTCCATCCGGAGGGCGAAACAGAGCCAGGGACAGGGGAGTCACTCCTAAATGTCGCTTGAACTGCTATTAGGCGCCTGGGTCGCCACGGGCCTGACCCTCTTCATCTTTACGTTCCTCTACGAGGACAACCCTCTGTTCAAGCTGGCGGAGCACCTCTATGTGGGCATCTCCGTCGGCTATGCCATCGTCAAGACCTACGATACGGTGATCATCCGCCTGATCTACGAACCCATGGTCAAACAGGGCGACTGGTCGCTGCTGATCCCCCTGGCTATCGGCATGCTCATGCTGGCCCGGTATGTTCCCAAAGCCACCTGGATGTCCCGCATCGCCTTCGCCTTCATCGTCGGGGTCGGGTCCGGCCTGGCCATTCCCCGGGTCGTCTCATCCTTCATCCTCAAGCAGGTCGAGGACACGGTGCGCCCGCTGGCCTCCATGGTCCAGGGAAACCCGACCTTCTCGTTCAGCCTGGCCGATCCGTCCAGCAATCTGAACGCGATCATCCTGCTGGTCGGGGTGGTCTCCGTGCTCTTTTATTTCTTCTTTTCGATCGAGCACAAGGGGCCGGTGCAGGTCGCGGCCAGAACCGGCATCCTCTTCTTGATGATCGCCTTCGGCGCGGCCTTCGGCTACACGGTCATGGCCCGCATGTCCCTGCTCATCGGCCGGCTGACCGATCTCATCGAATATACCGAGCCCCGCTACGGCCGGCCCTCCCTCTGGCTGGCCGCCGTCACGGTCCTCGGCCTGCTCCTGTGGAGCATGAAGCGTAGGCCACAGACGGAGCCCACGGAGGAATAAACCGGTCCTAAACGGTTGCAGAGGGCGCCCGGCCTCAGGTACCATCTCCCACGTATCGCCCCATAACAAAGGACACCAGCAGCATGACCGAGGCCATACAAGACACTCCCAAAGACCCAGCCAAGTTCCCGCTCTTGCGGAACCTCCAGTTTTCGCCGATTAAGGAGAAGGAAGAGCAGTACATGGTCCTCTGGGACCCGAGCGGGCTCAGCCAGGAGAAACTGGTCTTGCCGGTCCATTATTTTTTCATCATCCAGCACCTCGACGGCGAACATTCCCTCGAACAGATCGGCGCCGCCTACTTGAAGCGCTTCGGCGAATTCTTCATGCCGGACCGGCTGCAGCGGCTCATCGGGGACCTGGACGAGAAGCTCTTTCTGGAAGGGGAGAGGGTCCAGGCGGCCAAGCGTGCCGCCCAGGCGGACTATCGCAAGGCACCGGTCAGGCAGGCCATGTTTTCAGGCAAGAGTTACGAAACTGACGGAGTTAAACTCAAAGGGCAGCTTGATGGATTCTTTACGTCCAAAGAGGGGCCTGACTTCAAGCCGTCCGAGAACAAGGACAAGAAGATCAAGGGACTGCTGGCCCCCCATTATGAGCTGCGCCAGGCTGGCCCCATCTACGCCTGGGCCTATAAGGAACTGCAGGAGGCGGAGGCGCCCAGCCTCTTCGTCGTCCTGGGGACCAGCACCGCCGGCCTGCACCGTCCCTTTGCCGTCACCGACAAGGACTTCGAGACCCCGCTCGGGGTCGTGCCGGTGGATCGGGACCTGGTCACGCGATTCAAGAAGCTGGGAGGGGCGCCCTTCTTCGACGAAGACCTCAGCCACCGCAACGAACATACGATCGAGTTCCAACTCCCGTTTCTCCAACAGGCCATGGCAGGCAAGTCTCCATTTACGATCCTGCCGGTGCTCTGTTCGTTCCCACCCACCTGCATGGTGGACCCGGAAATGAAGAACATAGCCGGACAGGTCGAAACCTTCATCGGTATCCTGAAGCAGGCCTTGTCTGAATCGGGACGGGATTACTGCCTGATCGGCAGCGCGGAGCTGGCCCACCTCGGCATGAGGTATGGAGACCCGTCCCCGCCGACGGACTTCTCCTTCCACCGCTGCATGCAGACGGACTTGGAGATGCTCAAGCCGGTGGAGGAATTGAACCCTGCCTCCTTCGCCTCGTTCATCCAGAAGGAAGGAGACCAGCGCCGCATCTCCGGCTTCGCGACGATCTACACGCTCTTGCGGCTGATCCAGGCGGAAAAGGGAACCGTGTTGCGCTACGACCGGGGCATCACAGACCAGTACAATTCGACGGTGACGTACGCCAGCATGGCCTTTTTCTAGCACGAAGAGCGAATGGCTGATGGCTGATAGCCTGAAGTTTCGTCTAGAAAGGCCGCTACGATGCGCATGCACAGCCCGCCTCACCCTGGGGCCATCATCAAAGCTCTTTGCCTGGAACCGCTCGGTGTGGGTGCCACACAAGCAGCCCAGGCGTTGGGAGTCAGCCGCAAGACCCTATCCGCCATTCTGAACGGCCGTGCTGGCATCAGCCCGGAGATGGCCGTCCGCCTGTCCATTGCATTCGATACGTCGGCGGAAAGCTGGCTTAATCAGCAGACCCAGTACGACCTGTGGCACGCCGAGCAGCGTCGCAAACAGCTTCGCGTCGCCAAACTCGCCGTATGACGAGGCAGCCCCCCTATGTCACCCAGGGGATCGTCAATCAATAGTGGGTGCGAACCTGGAACAGGGTGGTGGGGAAGGACGCGGCCGACCCGCTGCTGACGGAGCCAGTATCCGGTCCAGCCGGCTGTTGCCCTGATAAAAAAGGGGGCCGGCTGCGCAGCCGGCCCCCTTGCGTACGCAGGATGTGCCCCGCTATTTTCTCACGGCAATCCCGTGGGTATCGGCCGTTTCCTTCCCGTCCTTCATGTTCGAGATCCGCGCTACGCCCACGAACTCTCCGCCCCTACCTCCGACAATGACCTTGATCACGCCGACGCCCGGCGTCGAGCCCTTGGCATTGTTGACCGCCTTGTCGTTGCCCGTGAGGGGGCTGGGGCCGCGGGTGCCGGCGAACACGTACTGGCCGTCCGGCGAGACATCGAGCAGGTCCGGCGCCGGATCGTCACTGACCGGACCGGCGAGGTTCACCGCCCCGACGTTCAGGTTCGTAACCGTGTCGATGACCTCGATATTATTGCCTGCCCGATCCGCGCTCCACAGGTAGCGGCCCACCGTAGCCATTCCGTGCGAGTCCGCGAAGGTATCATCCCTCGTGCTGACCAACTTGGCCGAGACGGACTTGGGCAGGCCGGACATGTCCAACGCGTAGACGTCGTAGGCCAGCGAGGCCGAGTTGGGGAACTTGTCGGCCGGCCAGCCGCCGCCCGCATTGATGTACAGGGTGTCGCCCACCTGGATGCCGCCGCAGCCGGCCGGGTGGACCTGACGATTATTGAGGCTGGCCACGATCTTCATCGGGGTTTCCGTCACGTCCGCGACGAACAGACCGCCGCCCCGCAGGGTGATGAAGGCGTATCGGCTCGACCCATCGGTGACCGGGCAGACCGGCGCGTTGTCCGGCCGTTCACCGCTTTCCAGAGGGCCCAGCTTCAGCACATCCTTCTCCGGGTCGAAGCCGAACTTATGCGCCTCATAGTCGGTCCAAATACGAATCATGGTCTTGTCGGCCATGTTGGCGGCCAGGGCCATCTTTTGGTCCGGCGTGGGCCAGGCCGCGTGGACATTCTTGCCCATGGACAAACAGGCTTCCGGCTTCTTGGTCGCGGCGTCCATGAACAGGACGTGCCCGCTCAGGAACGACAGGATCGCGTGGGATTGGTCTTTGGTGAAGAACAGCATGTGCGGACGGCGCACGGCCTTCTTGGTGGCCGCCTCACAGAGGGTGTTGACCTCGCCGCCGAGGTCCATCGTGACGGTGGGCTTGGCCCCAGATGGGTTGGCCGCCAACTGCGCCCCGTCATACACGTACAGAAACCCGCCGCTCTCCTTGGCTGTATCGCTCTGGTCCATGAGCCAAACTTCATAGGCCGTTGCGGGAGAGGCGAACAAACCAGTTACGCCGAAGACCGCGAGCAGGGCCAGCAGCAGGACGAACCGGACATCCCTCGAAGCCGACCGGTCTATGATTGAGCGGTTTTGCATGGCCACCCTCCTTTCGAGAACGCCCGCCCGGGGTGTTCTATCGGGATGTTGAGGTAGGACGTGAACGACCATCCCTACGAGACCGTCTAAGGCACTGTACGGAGTCGGTTCGAAGTTTGTCAACGGGCCAGAAGGGCTGTGCAGGGGCTGGAAGTCGCGGGGCGAAGGCTCCCCCATTATTCTTTAATCGTCACTGTCATCGTCACCGGCTCGAGCGGATTATCGTGTTCGTCGCGCGGCAGGGCGACGATCTTGTCGATCACGTCCAGCCCCCGGTAGACCTCGCCGAAGACCGAATAGACCCGGTCCAGCCCGCCCGCCTCGGCCGCGCAGATGAAAAACTGCGACCCATTGTCGTTGGGGTCCCTCGTGCTGTTGGTCTCGCGCGGCATCTTGGCCATGGAGAGCGCGCCGCGCTTATGGGGGTGATCGTTGGGCTCGGGGTTCAGCCAGTAACCGGGACCGCCCGTGCCGTGCAACATCCGATCCGGCTTGCGGCTCAGCGGATCGCCCCCCTGGATGATGAAGCCGGGCACGACCCGATGGAAGGTGAGGCCGTTGTAAAATCCCATTTTGGCCAGGGAGATGAAATTCTCCACGTGCCGGGGCGCCGCATCGGTATAGAACCGGACCAGCATCTCGCCGAACTGAGTCGAGATCACCGCCCGCGGATCTTTCTTCTGGAACTGCATGGTGCCGGACATGGGGAGGAATCTAACAGCAGGAACAAACACTTCGCAAGGGGCGTTTTCAGGCGCGGGTTGCATCTCGTGAAGAGTTTACGGTTATCAGTGGTCGGTTCTCAGTTTCCGGAACCGATAACCGAGAACTGTTGACTGAACGCTCCCCTCTCATCCTTCACCATCAATCACGCAGCCCGTCGCCCGGCTTCACGCCCAGCCAGAGGACGCAGCCGAGGAGCGCAACCGCGGCCGCGGCGCCAAGCGCCGCGGCCCAGCCGACTTGCTCGGCCAGCCAGGGCGTGAGGGTCGGGGAGAGGGCGCCGCCGATGTTGGCGCCGGTGTTCATGAGGCCGGAAAGGGTACCGGCATGGGGCTTGGAGAGGTCCACGGTCGAGGCCCAGTAGGCGCCGACGGAAAAATAGAGCCAGCCGGCCCCCAGCGAGAGTAACCCAAGCGCCACGAAGGGCGATTCAGTGTAAGCCCCCAAGACAATGGAGACTGCGGCCAGCAACATGCCCAGGCTTCCCACCCAGACCCGGCCCCGATTCACCCCCAGCTTGATGCTCAGCCGGTCCGTGACCCATCCGCCGAGCGGACAGAGGACCGCAATCGCCAAAAACGGCATGGCGGCGTAGAAGGCCCCCCGCAGCAGGCCGAACCCGCGGACGTTGACCAGATAGATGTAAAACCACGAGAGATAGACATAGGCCACATAGCCCAGGCAGGTGTAGCTCAAGACCAGCCACCAGACGGTCGGCGTCCGCGCAAAGGCCAGCCAGGGCACAGGGACGCAGGCCGGCGTCGTAACGGCGCAGGGACCGGCGATCAGGTCCATCTCAGCTTGGTTGACGTGGGGATGGTCGGAGGGCCGGTCCGTCGCGTAGACATACCAACAACCGGCGATCAACAGCCCGACGGCCCCAGCGATATAAAAGGCCGTCTGCCACCCGAAGTTCACCATGATCCAGGCGGTGAGGGGAGGGGTCAGGGCTGACCCGACGCCCAGCCCGCCGATGGCAATACCCATCCCCAGCCCCCGCTCGGACGGAGGCAGCCAGTTCGCGACCGTCCGATTGAAGTTGGGCAGAGCCGCCGCCTCGCCGACTCCCATCAGGAAACGGACCAGGACCAGGGAACCCAGGACGCCCAGCAGGGAGGCAACCGGCAGCGTCGCGGCCACGGCGGTCAGGGCAGTGAACGCCGACCACCAGACCAGAGCGATGGTCAGCACCAAACGGGGTCCCCAGCGGTCGCCGAGCCAGCCCCCCGGCACCTGGCCGAGGGCATAGCCGAGCACGAAGGAGGAAAAGACCTCGCCCATCTGAACCTCAGTCAACCCCAGGGCCGGCATCATCTGCCGGGCCGTGACGGAGATGTTGACGCGATCCACGTACGTGATGACGCTGATCGCAAACAGGAGGGCGAGGATGGCCCAGCGGGTCCGGGAGGGGGCGGCGGCCGGCTCTGTCATGGTGCGATCAGAAATCCCATCGGTCCCTTGTAGGCCTCTCCTGTCTCCCTGTCAAGGACAGACAAGCCTGGATTTCACGGCGATGATTCGGTAAGATGAGGCCCTGTCGCTGCATCGTGCATCACAAACGATCACCGCCGGTGATCCTCGTTCGGAGGAGGAGTGACGGTTCGGACTCGGCCACTACTTCTCAGCCTGTTGGCGCTTCTTCTTCTCGCGGTTCTGGTTTTCCAGTTCCTCTTCGATCCGGCGCAATTCAAAGCCCTGCTGATCCAACAGGTCGAGGACCAGCTCGGCCGCAGGATGGAAGTCGGCGAAGCGCATTTTTCCCTGTTCCCCCGCATCCGGCTGGACCTCTCCGACGTCGTGATCCGGGACCTCGACCCCTCCCGCGTCTTTTTCAAAGCCAAAAAACTCGATCTGGTGTTGCGTTCCACTCCCTTGCTCCAACTTCGTGTCGTCATCAAACGGGTGCACGTCGAGCAACCGGAAGTGGCGCTGCACCGGAACCAGATGGGACGCTGGAACTTCCGGTCCGGCGCAGCCGGCACGACGGACGGGAACCAAGAAGACCGTCACCCGCTGGCGGTGCTGTTGCTGATCCAGGAAGTCAAGGTCCTGGGCGGCCAGATCACGGTCCTGGACGAGTATCGCCCGGGAGGGGAACGGACGATCCGCCTGGGCGTGACCGACGCCCACCTGCTCAGAAACTCCCAGCAAGGGACGACCGAGGTGACGCTTGCGGCCACATTGCCCGGCGAGCAGGGCCTGTCCTCGCTCAGCCTGACGGGACACATGAGCCAAGAGCCGGCCCAGGCAGAACAGACGGCGAGCGGGATTCCGGCCTCCCAGCGCCTCAATTTCCAAGGCGATGCGGCGTTTCTGAACCTGGACTTGCGCCAGCTTGCGGACTTCTTCGGGCCCCGCCCGATCCCTCCGCTCATGCAGGGCGCCGCCAACTTGCGCGGCGCCCTCTCCATGAAACCGGGCGTCAAGGGCTACGACATCCTGTTGAGCAACATGCAAGCCGATGTCGGTAAGCTCATGCTCAAGGGGCAGGGCGGAGTCTCCGGACTCATGACGGGCCAGCCGACCTATTCCCTCACCTTTGCCTCCTCGCCGGTCGGGCTTGATGAACTGCAGCAACGCCTTCCTCTGCAATGGATTGATGCCCGGCTCCAGTCGGTCATCGACAAGCACGAGATCCGCGGCACGGTGGAAGTGGCCCAGGCCACGTTGACCACGACCGTCGGCGCCGATGTCCCTCCGTCGCTCACCGGGGAACTCCGTATCCGTGACGGCCATGCCCTGATCGGGGCCGACCGCACCCCGATTGAAGACCTGGCCGCCTCCGTGGTGGTGGAGCCAGGCCGCATCAAAGCCACCGAACTCAGCGGCCGCTACGGCCCCCTGAGGGTCACGGCTGGGAAGGCCACCCTGGCCTTCCAGAAGACAGGGCCCTGGTTCGAACTGGATGTACCAGGAGCCATCCAGGCTGCGGATCTGGTGGCGTTTCTAAGCCGGACCTTGGGGACACAGACCTGGGTCCGCCGCCTGGCCGAACTGCGCGAGGTGCAAGGCGACGCGCTTCTGACCCTGCGGCTGGCCGGATTGCTGAACAGCGAGGAGGGGCTCCGGTTTATCGGCGGGGAGTTGGATGCGCACAACCTAAGCTTCCAAAGCCCCCACGTGCCGGATCGAGTGGAAGACGTCACCGGGCTGCTTCAGTTCACGCCCGCCAGCACCGTATTCACGCGGGTGGCCGGACGCCTTGGCCCAAGCTATCTCTCGGTGGACGGCACGATCGACACGGGAAAGGAAGTGGCCTATCGCGACTTTGTCGTGAATGTCGCCGCGGACACGGCGCACCTCGAACGGCTCCTGCCGGACATCAAGTTCGTGACCAACGCCATGCAGGGAACGATCACGGGAACCGTCACCCTGTCCGGCTCAACCGACCAGCCGGCCATGCGGGCGCGGCTGGACCTGAAAGACACGGCCATCCTGGTGCCGGGCCTCATCCAGAAAGCGACGGGGACCCCGGCGACGGTCGCCCTGGATACGGCCCTGGGCCG
>SXGS01214748.1_pt1 | contig 17089 bp, 15 predicted proteins | sample 3174681 | NCBI WGS metagenome assembly SXGS01 (sample SAMN11356861, study PRJNA531348) | freshwater metagenome | isolation source: freshwater sample F1-80 | place: China: Fuxian Lake, Yuxi | collected 2017-12-25 | reverse complement strand
GTTCACCTTCAAGCTGGTCGTCGGCTACCCGACCGCTGAGCAGGAGCTGACGGTGCTCGACCGCCACCACCGGGGCCTCGATCCCCACGACGTGGCCGCCGCCGGGGTGCGACCCGTGGCGGGTGCCGCCGAGCTGGCCACCGCCCGACGGCTCGTGGCCGAGGTGGGTGTGGCGCCGACCGTGCTCGAGTACGTCGTGGCGCTCTGCCGGGCCACGCGTGAGCTGCCTGCGGTCGAGGTGGGCGTCTCACCCCGCGGTGCGACGGCGCTGCTGCACGCCTCCAAGGCCTGGGCGTGGCTGTCGGGCCGCACCTGGGTGTCCCCCGACGAGGTCAAGGCGGTGGCCGTCCCGACGCTCCGGCACCGGTTGGTCGTCCGGCCCGAACTGGAGCTCGAGGGCACCACCGCCGACGGCATCCTGACGGGCCTGTTGGCCTCGGTCCCGGCACCGCGCTGAGCACCCCGTCGTGTCGGTCGTCCCCACCCGCAGGCTGGCCCTCGTGGTGCTCGCCCTGGGCGCAGTGCTGGCCGTCGTCCCGGTCGCACTGCCGTCGGTGTGGGTCGCCGCCGGACTGCTCGCGGCACTCGCGATCCTGCTCACCGTGGGGGATGCGCTGGCGGCGGTGCGGCCGGGAGCGTTCACCTTCGAGCGCCGGCACCCGCCGGTCGTGGTGGCGGGGACCGACGCCACGGTCGAGTGGGTGGTGCGCTCCTCGTCCTCCCGGCCGGCGCGACTGGCCGTGGCCGACGAGCTCGCACCGTCGCTGCGCGCCTCGGCCCGACGCTTCGAGGTCCGGGTCCCGGCCGGTGATGTCGTGCGAGTGTCCACCACGATCCGCCCCGTGCGCCGGGGCCGGTTCGAGCTGCCCCGGATCGCGGTCCGGATCGTCGGGCCCCTCGGCCTCGGGGCGCGCCAGCGCGAGGTGCCGCTGGCCAGCGTGCTCCGGGTCCACCCGCCGTTCCGGTCCCGGGACGACGCCGAGCTCGCGATCCGACGGGGGCGCATCCTCGAGATCGGTCTCCGCTCGGCCCGGGGGCTGGGCACGGGCACCGAGTTCGAGCAGCTCCGCGAGTACGGGCCGGACGACGAGTTCCGCCGCATCGACTGGACGGCCACGGCCCGGACCGGCCGGCCGATCGTGCGGACCTTCCGGGCCGAACGGAACCAGACCGTCGTCGCAGTGCTCGACACCGGCCGGGTCACCGCCGGTCGGGTGGCGGGCGTGCCCCGGTTGGAGCACGCAGTCGACGCCGTCACGGCGCTCGGCGAGGTGGCGACCCGGCTCGGCGACCGGTGCGGACTGGTGGCCTTCGGCAGCGGGATCCGGGCCGAGGTCCCACCCGCCCGGCGTCGGGACCAGGTCGGCCGACTCACCGAGGCCATGTACGCGCTCGAACCCGAGCTCACCGAGTCCGACTACCCGACGGCCTTCCGCCACGTCGTGGCCCGCTACCGCCGGCGGGCGATGCTGGTCGTCCTGAGCGACCTGCTCGAACCCGCCGTCGAGGACTCGCTGCTCCCGGCGCTGCCGCTCGTGACCCGGACCCACCTCGTGGTCGTCGCCGGCGTGCGCGACCCGGAGGTCGAGGCCTGGGCGCAGGAACCGGTGGGGGACCCGGAGGCGGTTCACCGCCGAGCCGCCGCCACGACGGCGCTCGCCGACCGCCGCCGGACCGCCGCCCGGCTCCGTGGTCTGGGCGTCACCGTGGTGGACGCCGCGCCCGGACACCTGGCGCGGGAACTGGCCGAGGCCTACCTGCTCGCCAAGCAGACCGGCCGCCTCTGAGCGGTGTGACGGTCTGAGCGGTGTGACGGTCTGAGCGGCCCGGCGCTCAGCCGCGGATGGTGGTGCCGGAGGCCGCCGCCTCCTCGGCGAGGTCCAGCACGTCGCGTCGGTCCTCGCCCCACAGGCCCGTGGCGCCCCCGGCCGCCGCCCGCTGGCCCAACAGCACCACGTAGACGACGAACGCCGCGAACGCCGAGACCCCCACGGCGATCCGCAGCGCTGTGGGCAGGTCCGAGGGGGTGACGAACCCCTCGATGAACCCGGCCACGACGAAGCAGGCGATGAGCCCGACGATGATGACGACCGAGCGGAGCCCGGCATCGCGGAGCGCATCGCCCCGCGTCCGGTCGCCGGGCGCCACGATCGCCCACGAGATCTGCAGCCCGGACGCACCGGCGACGATGATCGCCGCGATCTCCAGCAGACCGTGCGGCAGGATCAGCCCCCAGAACTGCGCGCCCTCGCCGGCCCGGTGCATGACCGCCGCCATCACCCCGACGTTCAGGCCGTTGTAGCCCAGGATGAACGCCGGCCCCACGACCGGAACCACCCCCAACGCGAACGCCGTGAACGCGACGTAGGTGTTGTTGACGGTGACCCGCCCGGCGAAGTTCTGGGCGGCGTCGGAGCGGTAGTACTCGGCGAAGTCGCGTTCGGCGATCACCTCCTGCAGCTCGGTCGGCACGCTGGCGTCCAACGCGCTCGGTGACCGGGCCAACCACAGCCCGGCGGCCAGCGCCGGGAGCAGGAAGCAGGCGGCGGCCACCGCCACGAACCTCCGGGCGTGCCAGACCGCGGCGGGGAAGGTGGTGGTGACGAACGTGGCCACCGCCCGGCCGGGCCGCCCCCGGCGCCGGTAGAGCACCAGCCGGGCCTCGCCCAGGACCCGCGACAGTCGGGCGTTCAGGTCCGGGTCCGCGTACACGGTCCGGGCGTGCGAGAGCTGTGCCGACACCCGCTGGTACAGGACGACGAGCTCGTCGGCCTCGTCGTCGCTGAGGGACGACAGGCGACGGTTCGATCCTCCCGCCCGACGGCTCAGGTCGCCCAGGCGACGCCAGGTGGGTTCGTGGCGCTGGATGTAGCGGTCGATGTCCACGGCGTCCTGCGGGCTCCCTGCTCGATCCCGCCCACTACCGTAGGCCCGTGCCCGCCGGTGTCGTCACCCCCGAGGCGGTCCTGCTGGAGCTGCCCACCGCGGGCGTGGCCACCCGGACGCTGGCCCGACTGGTCGACCTGCTGCTCCAGGTCGTGCTCGGGATCGCCCTCGTCCTGCTCGCCGGTGGGGCCATCGCCGCCGGTGCGAGTCCCGAGCTGGCGATCCTGGTGGTGGTCGTCGCCAGCGTCCTGGTGATCCCGGTGACGGTGGAGGTGCTCTGGCGGGGCCGCAGTCCCGGCAAGGCGCTGTTCGGGCTGCGCGTGGTCGACCGGGACGGCTCGCCGTCGACGCCCCGCCAGGCGATCGTGCGTGGCGCCGTTGCGATCATCGACACGTACCTGTCGCTCGGGTTCCTGGCGCTGACCGTGGCGACGGGGACCCGGGACACCCAGCGCCCCGGCGACCTGGCCGCCGGCACGGTCGTGATCCGGGAGCGGACCGGGCGTGGCACCGAGGTGCCGATCGCGTTCCTCCCGCCGCCGGGGTTCGAGGGCCTGGTCGCCTCGCTCGACGTGTCCCGGCTCGACGACGAGGACTTCTCGCTCGTCCGGGCGTTCCTCCTCCGGGTCGACCATCTGGACCCGGCCGTTCGCCTGCGGCTGGCGACGGAGTTGGCCGAGGGCATCCGCCGGCGGATCGACCAGCCGGTGACCGTCCCGGTGACCGCCGAGGTGTGGCTCGTCTGCGTCGCGTCCGCCTACCAGTCCCGGCGGGGCCACCTGCTCGCCGATGCGGCGCTGGGGCTGGCGCCGATCGCAGCACCCGCCCGGCTCCGCTGAGGCGGTCGCCGAGTGGGTGGCCCCGCCGGGGCTGGGCCACACTCTGCGGCGATGGACTTCGACGACACGCCCGAGGAACGAGCGCTGCGGGCCGAGGCGGTCGCCTGGTTGGACGCCCATGCCGAGCGACGTGACCGGTCGATGCTCGACGAGCTGCGGACCTACCGGGCCACCACCGAGGTCGAGGACGCCGCCATGGTCGACGAGGCCCGCCGCTGGCAGCGGGTCAAGGCCGAGGCCCGGTGGGCGGCGCCGCACTGGCCGGAGTCCTACGGGGGTCGGGGGCTCTCACCATCGCTGGCGGGGGTGTTCGCGGCCGCCGAGGCCGACTACGACGTCGCCGGCCGGATGTTCACCGTCGGCGTCGACATGGTCGGCCCGACCGTCGTCGAGTGGGGGACCGACGAGCAGCGGGACCGCTGGCTGCCCAGGATCCTCCGGGCCGACGACGTGTGGTGCCAGCTGTTCAGCGAGCCGGGCGCCGGCTCCGACCTGGCCGGTCTGTCGACCCGGGCGGTCCGTGACGGCGACGAGTGGGTGGTGACCGGCCAGAAGGTGTGGACCTCGGGTGCGCACTACGCGGATCTGGGTGTGCTGCTGGCCCGCACCGACCCGGATGTGCCGAAGCACCGGGGGATCACGGCCCTGGTCGTCGACATGCGGGCCCCGGGCGTCGACGTCCGGCCGCTCCGCCAGATCGACGGTGCGATCCACTTCAACGAGGTGTTCCTGGACGAGGTGCGGCTCCCGGTGGCCGACACGCTGGGTCCGGTCGGCGGCGGATGGGGGGTGGCGCTGTCGATGCTGTCGCACGAGCGGGCCTCGATCGGCGGCGGCCGGATGTACACGGTGTCCCAGGTCGTGGAGCTCGCCCGGGCGACCGGCCGCAGCGACGATCCGGTGGTCCGCCAGCGGCTCGCCCGGCTGCACGAGCTCGAGCGGGTGCTCGAGTTCCTCGTCTACCGGGTGCGCACCGCCGCGGCCCGCGGCGAGCTCCCCGGGCCGGAGAGCTCGGTGATGAAGCTGGTCGTCTCGGAGTTCTACGCCACGGGCGGCGACCTCATCGTCGAGCTCCAGGGCGCCGCCGGCACGCTGGTCCGGGAGGACGCCCCGTACGAGGGGCGTTTCCAGGACTTCTTCATGTCGCAGTGGGCGCCCCGGATCGGCGGCGGCACCGACCAGGTCCAGCGCAACCTCCTCGGCGAGCGGGTGCTGGGCCTGCCCGCCGAGGTGCGCCACGACAAGGACGTCCCGTTCCGGGACCTGGTCCGCGCCTGAGTGGCGACGGTGGTGCACGGCGTGTCGGAGCGCCCCTCGACCGGTCCCGCTCCGGCCGGCACCGCCCGGGTCGTCGACCTGGACCACGCGGCCACGACGCCACCGCGCCCCGAGGCGCTGGCGGCGGCGGCTCCGTTCCGTGGGGAGCGGTACGGCAACCCGAGCGGCACGCATGCGCTGGCCCGGGACGCCGTGCGGGCCCTGGACGAGGCGCGCGAGCAGGTGGCCGGGGTGCTGGGCCGGTCGCCGGGCGAGATCGTATTCACCTCGGGCGGCACCGAGTCCGACGTCCACGCCGTCTCCGGTGGACTGCCGGCCCGCCCCGGGGTTCCCGTGTGCCCGGCGACGGAGCACCACGCCGTGCTCGACACCGTGCGCGTCCTCGACGGCCGGGTCGTCGCGGTCGACCGGTTCGGCCGGGTCGACCTCGGTGCGCTCGCCGGGGTGCTCGACGAACTGGCGGCGGCCCGGGCCTCCGGCGACGGGCCGGGGGCGGGGGTCGTCTCGGTGATGCTCGCCAACAACGAGCTCGGCACCACGAACGACCTGCAGGCCGTCGCCGAGGTGGTCGGCCGCCACGCCCCCGGCGTCCCGCTGCACACCGACGCCGTGCAGGCGGCCGCCTGGCTCGACCTGGCGGTGACGGCGGCGCCGGCCGATCTCGTCACCCTCTCCGGACACAAGTTCGGCGGGCCACGCGGCTCGGGAGTCCTCGTCGTGGGCCGCGGCGTCGCCCTACGGCCGCTCCTGCACGGCGGCGGCCAGGAGCGCGGCCGTCGCTCCGGGTCGGTCGACGTCGCCGGTGCGGTCGGACTCTCGGCGGCCCTGGTGGCCACGGCGACGGAGCGGCCGCTGATCGTCGAGGCCGTGGCCCGCCGTCGGGACGACCTGCTGCGGGGCCTCACTGAGCGGATCGACGGGCTCGTGCCGACCGTGCCGGCAGATCCCGGTGTGGGGGTGCTGGCCAACTTCGCCCACGTGACGGTGCCGGGGGTCGACGCCGAGCCGCTCCTGTACCTGATCGACCGCGGCGGCGTCCGGGCCTCGGCCGCGTCCTCGTGCTCCTCCGGTGCGCTGCAGCCGTCCCACGTCCTCGAGGCCGTCGGCCGGGTGGGTGGCGGCGTGCCCGGGGCGCCGCTGCGACTGACCCTCGGGCGGACGACCTCTGACGCCGACGTCCGCCACGCGGTCGGCGTGATCGCCGACGCCGTCGAGCGGCTCCGAACCCACCGGCCGGCGGGACGGGCCTGACCGTGCGGTTGCTCGTGGCCCTCTCCGGCGGGGTCGACTCGTCCGTCGCCGCCGCGGAGCTGCGACGGGCCGGCCACGAGGTCGAGGCCGTGACCATGCGCCTGTGGGGCGGGCCGTCGGACACGGGGTGCTGCTCGGTCGCCGACGTGGAGGACGCCCGTCGGGTGGCCGCGCAGCTCGGCCTGGAGCACCACGTGTTCGACTTCTCCGAGCGGTTCGACCGCACGGTCGTCGACCCGTACGTGGCCGACCACGCCGCCGGCCGGACCCCGAACCCGTGTGTGGAGTGCAACCGGCACCTCAAGTTCGACGCCCTGTTGGATCGCGCCGACGTGCTCGGCTTCGACGCCGTGGCGACGGGTCACCACGCCCGGATCGTGCAGCACGGCGGTCGGGCCCGGGTGGCCCGGGGGGCGGACCGGGACAAGGACCAGTCCTACGTGCTGCACCCGCTCCACGACGCCGCCCTGCGGCGGGTCGTGTTCCCGGTGGGTGACCTGACGAAGTCCCAGGTCCGGGACCGGGCCCGGGATCTGGGTCTGCGCACCGCCGACAAGCCGGACAGCCAGGACGTCTGCTTCGTGACCGCCTCGGAGGGTCGGGCGGCGTTCCTGGGCGCCCGGACTCCGTTGCACGCCGCCGAGGTCGTGGACACCGAGGGTCGGGTCGTCGGCCGCACGGATGCGGTCGAGCTGGTCACGGTCGGTCAGCGTCGTGGTCTGGCGCTCGCCGGGGGCCCGGACCGCCGCTACGTGGTCGACGTCGACGTCGCCGCCCGTCGGGTCGTGGTCGGGCCTCCGGAGCGCCTGCGTCGCGAGCTCGTGGCGCTGGAGGGGGTCGGGTGGAACGGCGACGTCCCGAGCGGCACCGTGCACGTCCAGACCTCGGCCCACGGTCCCGCCGAGGCCGCCGTGGTCGAGTCGGCCGATCCCGGGTCGGACGCCGCCGTGCTGCGGTGGGTGACGCCCAGGGCCCGCGTGGCGCCCGGACAGAGCGTCGTCGTCTACGACGGCGACGTCGTGCTGGGCGGGGGAGTGGCGCGCCGCTGACGGATCAGTTGCGCCGGACCTGCAGGCGACGTTCCTCGGCGTGGCGCAGGAACACGCCGGGCCGGGTGGGAGCGACGAGCACCGCAGTCGTCTCGACCGCCTCGGCCACGCCCTGGCGACCGGTGACCGGCACCAGCGACACCGGCGTGTCGAGGTCGACCTGGACGATGAGGCCGGTGGCCCCGACGGACAGGTCGAGGGCGGTGGTGTCGGCCGGTGCCGGGCCGATCCGGGTCACGGACCGACGCGCCAGCAGGATCGGCTCGGCGAGCGCGAACGGGTCGACGAGCGTGACGCCGGCGGGGACGAACACGAGGGCTCGGCGGGTCAGCCGGTCGAGCGAGCGCCCGCCGAACCACGCGGTGGCGGTGCCGAGGACGGCGAGCGCCACCGCCGGGACCCACGCCCCGGCGAGCACGGCGACCGCAGCACCGAGCAGCGGTCCGACCGTGAGGACCCAGGTGAGCGGGACCGGGCCGGCGAGCAGCGCCGTCGGACAGCGCAGCGGCGAGCGGTGCTCGTCGCCGTAGGAGCCGCCGTCGATCGCCCACTCGCCGATCGGCGCGGCGAAGGCCACGACCGCCAGCAGCGCGGCGGCGGCCACGCCGACCCAGCCGGTGACGCCCGGCGGTTCCGCGGCTGCGAGGACGAGCGCCACGACGACGGGGACGGGGGCCAGCACCCGGAGCACCGTGAGCGCCCGGGGGTCGCGCACGAGCGTCGCCCCCAGCCCGACGGCCCAACCGAGCCAGGCCGCCACGATCACCACCCAGCGGCCCGGGCCGTCGTGGCCGCTGAGCACGCGGGCGAGCAGGTCACCGAGCGTGACGGGCAGCACGGCCCAGAGTGCCCGACAGATCCACAGCGACCGGGGTGCGTCCACGGCGACAGATTTGTCCGTGGCGGGCCTCCACCGCTACTAACGGTGCGTGGACGTCGTGCGAGGTGAGCTCTTCGGGCTGGCGACGTCGGTGGGTCCGGTCCCGTTCACGGACCCGCTCGAGGCCGTCGACTTCGCCCGCCGGGCCCACGAGCGGTTCCCGACGGTTCCCGTGCTCGCGACCCCGACGGCCTCGCTGCTCGCCGGGGTGGTCGGAGCGATCCCCGGCGTCTCGGTCGACCCCGACGGCCCGATGACGGGCGCACTCGTGCTCGATCCCGGTTCGTTCGATCCCGGTTCGTTCGATTCCGGTTCCGTAGGTCCGGCTCCCGTGGATCCGGCTCCCGTGGATCCGGATGGTGGCGTGCTCGAGGTGTTCCTCTCGTCGGTTCCGTCGAACGTGACCGCCGTGCGGGTCCCGGTGCTCGGGCCGGTCACCACGGCGTTGTCGCTGCGCACCGCCGGCGTGGAGCAGTCCGTCGCCGTGGCGCTGGCCGCCCGTGTGGTCGCCGCCCGCTCGGTGGCGCTCTCGGAACGCATCGCCCGGGCCTGGCCGGAGGTGCCCCAGGTGGTGGTCCTCTCCGAGCCGGGCCTGGTGGGCAGCCTCCACCCGACCTTCCCGTTCGCCCGGGATCAGGTCCGCTCGGCGCTGCTCGACCCGGTGGTGGACGCCCTGGACCGCGGTCCGCTCCGCACCGGGACCCCGGCCGGGGTGGCCCACCGGATCGGGTTGCACGTGCCCGGCCGGACCGACTGGGACACCCTCGTCGGCTCCGGCGTGTCCTTCGTGTCGCTGCCGGCGGATCCGGCGGCCGGTCCCTGGGCCGCTCCGCTCGGCCGGCTCGTCGCCGCCGGCGGGGTGATCGCCTGGGGTGCGGTGCCGGTGGACCGACCCCTCGGCACCCGGAGCGACTCGCTCTGGCAGCGGCTCACGGCGGCCTTCTCCCTGTTGTCGGCGGACGGGGTCGACCCGATGGAACTGCGACTGCACTCGTTGGTGTCGGCCACCGACGGGCTGGCCCACTTCGACCCGGCTGGGGCCGGCCGGGTGGTCGACCTGTGCACCGACCTGTCGTCGCGGCTGCGGCGACAGAGCATGGCGGCCCGGCTGTCGCTCGGCGCCTGAGCACCACCGGTTCGCAGCCGGGGCCGTCACAGCCCGGCGGTAGCCTGCGGCCGTGCCTCGGTCGAACCCCTCCCCAGCGAAGCCTGCGCCACCAGCGCCTGCGTCACCCGACGCGGAGCTGGACCCGGCCGGTCGGGTCGAGTACCTGCGTGATCGCATCCGGGCCCACGACCGGTCCTACTACGAGCTCGACGCGCCGACCATCCCCGACGCCGACTACGACCAGCTCGTCCGTGAGCTGCGGTCGCTCGAGTCCGCCCACCCGGACCTGATCACCCCCGACAGCCCGACCCAACGGGTGTCCGGCGCCGCGTCATCGCAGTTCGCCCCGGTGCAGCACCGGGTGCGGATGATGAGCCTGGACAACGCCATGGACGCCGACGAGCTGCGGGCCTGGGGGGAGCGGACCGGTCGCCGCCTCGCGGAGCTCGGCCGCGCCGATGATGTGCGCTACGTCTGCGAGCTGAAGATCGACGGGCTGGCGGTGTCGCTGCGCTACGAGTCCGGCGCCCTCGTCCTGGCGGCCACCCGGGGCGACGGCCGCACCGGCGAGGACGTCACCGAGAACGTGCGCGGCATCGATGCCGTCCCGGCCGAGCTCGTCGGCCCGGTCCCCGAGGTCATCGAGGTCCGTGGCGAGATCTACCTCCCCATCGCGTCGTTCCACCGGCTGCGGGAGCGGACCGAGGCCGAGAACCAGGAGGCCGTCGCCGCCGGCCGTCGCCCCCGTCCGCTGCCCGCCAACCCCCGCAACGCCGGGGCCGGTTCGCTGCGCCAGAAGGACCCGGCGGTGACCGCATCCCGGGGTCTGTCGTTCTGGTCGTACCAGCTCGGCGAGCTCGTCGGGGTGGACGCCCCACCCACCCACTCCGGCGCGCTCGACCTGCTCGGAGCGCTCGGCCTCCCCGTCAACCCGGCCACCCGCTCCTGCGCCTCGCTCGACGAGGTCTACGAGTTCTGTGCGCACTGGGTCGAGCACCGCCACGAGTTGGACTACGAGATCGACGGCGTGGTCGTGAAGATCGACGACCTCGACGTCCAGCAGGCGCTCGGCGTCACGTCCAAGGCGCCGCGCTGGGCGATCGCCTACAAGCTCCCCCCGGAGGAGCGCACGACCCGCCTGCTCGACATCCAGGTGTCCATCGGCCGGACGGGCAAGGCCACGCCGTTCGCCGTCATGGAGCCGGTCTTCGTCGGCGGCTCCACGGTCGCCATGGCGACGCTCCACAACGAGGACCAGGTCGGCGTCAAGGACGTCCGCCCCGGGGACACCGTCGTGGTCCGCAAGGCCGGGGACGTGATCCCCGAGGTGGTCGGCCCCGTGCTCGAGTTCCGGCCCGACGACTCGGTGCCCTGGGTGTTCCCGGCGGACTGCCCCTCCTGTGGTGAGCCACTCGTCCGGGCCGAGGGCGAGGCCCAGCACCTCTGCGTCAACGAGGCCTGCCCCCAGAAGCGCTGGGCCGCGGTGTGCCACTTCGCCTCCCGCGGGGCCATGGACATCGAGGGGCTCGGCGAGACCCAGGTGCAGACCTTCATGGACCTGGGTCTCATCGCCGACGTCGCCGACGTGTTCACCCTCGACCTCGAGCGGATCGGCGAGCTGCGCGGGTACGGCGAGACCTCGGTCGAGAACCTCCGGGCCGCCGTGGACGCGGCCCGGTCCCGGCCGCTCGCCCGGCTCCTGTTCGGGCTCAACATCAGCCACCTCGGACAGGCCGGCGCCGAGGTGCTCGCCACCTCGCTGGGCAGCCTGGACGCGATCGCCTCGGCGAGCCTCGAGGACCTGGGCGCCGTCGACGGGGTCGGCCCGGTCATCGCCGGGTCGGTCCACGAGTGGTTCGCCGACCCCGGCAACCGTGCGCTGGTCGATCGGCTCGTCGCGGCGGGGGTGAACACCCAGGGCCCCGAGCGCTCGGTGCTGCCCCAGACCCTCGCCGGCCGCAGCGTCGTGGTGAGCGGCACGCTGCAGGGCTACAGCCGGGAGCAGGCCGAGGCCGCCGTCAAGGCCCGGGGCGGGAAGTCGCCGGGCAGCGTCTCCAAGCGCACCTCGGCCCTCGTGGTGGGGGCCGACCCCGGTGCCTCCAAGGTCACCAAGGCCACCGAGCTGGGCGTGCCCGTGCTCGACGAGGCCGCGTTCGAACGGCTGCTCGAGACGGGAGAACTGCCATCGTGAGCGACGCACCGGTACGTGCCGTGATCTTCGACTTCGGTGGGGTCTTCATCGACTCGCCGTTCACCGCGCTGGTCGAGGCCGCCGGCCGTGAGGGGCTGGACCCGGAGGTCGTGCTCGAGGTCGTGTTCGGCCCCTACGACCAGGACACCGACCACCCGTGGCACCGTCTCGAGCGGGGCGAGGTCGACCTGGGGGTGGCCCGAGACGAGATCGTGGCGATCGCCGTCGACCGGATCGGCCGGCCGATCGAGCCGTTCGACCTGCTTGCCGCCCTCGCCGGCGGCGGCGTGCGGGAGCAGTTCGTCGACTGCTGCCGCGCCCAGCGAACCGCCGGTCGCCGGACGGGCCTCCTGACCAACAACGCCGCCGAGTTCGAGGAGTTCTGGCGACCCATCATCCCGCTCGACGAGCTCTTCGACGACGTCGTCGACTCCTCGGCGGTCGGCCTGCGCAAGCCCGATCCCCGCGTCTACCACCTGGCGCTGGAGCGGCTGGGGGTGTCGGCCGCCGAGACGGTGTTCGTCGACGACGCCCCCGGCAACGTGGTCGGGGCCCGGGCCGTGGGGATGCGGGCGGTGCTCGTCGGGCCGCAGCCCGACGACGTGTCGGTCGCGCTCGCCGAGCTCGACGACCTGCTCGCCTGAGACGGTCGACCTCAGGCGGCGCCGAAGCACCAGGACACGGGCTCGGAGCGGTCCGGCCCCTCGACCTGCCGCCAGACGATCGCCACCACGCAGTTCTGCTCCGGCTGCAGCGACTCGATCGGCTTGCCGGACCCCGGGGTGAACTCCACCCGGCCCGTGCCCAGGTCCTTGCTCAGGCCGTCCTCGGCGGTCCGGATCTCGACGCCGTTGATGATCAGGTAGGCGTCGTAGCCGTTGGCCAGGTCGACGCCCACGGTCGACTGGGTGAGCACCTCGGCACCCGAGGCCGGGATCAGGCGGTCGATGGAGTCGGGTGTGGCCGACGAGGTCGAGTCGTTGCCCGTGGTGGCCAGCACGACCGTGGCGACGAGGCCGGCCAGGCCGACCAGCAGCAGCCCGGCGATGGCGAGCCGTTGCACCACCGGTGTTCGCGCCGGGGTCGGCGGCGACGGGGGAGCGGCGGGCGGAACGGTCTCGGACACGCCTCCAGTGTGCTGCGCCCGGCGACCCCGGCGCAGGTCGGGCCACCCGGGGGTCCACCGATGTCCGTCCGAGGCGTCGTAGCGTTCCGGTTGGATCCGGAGCCGGCAGCCCGTCGGTCCCGTTGGGGTGGTCTGCTGTCCGTGGTGTTCCCCAGCCGCCGCTCACGGCGGCCACCCCAACCGGACCGGCGGTCGAGGTGTCGTAGCCTGCGCCGGTGAGCGACGGCGGATCCACACCACCGCCGGAGCGGTTGACCGCCGTGTCGATCGAGGCCCCCGGAGTGGACGAGGAGGCCGTCCTCCCGTGGCCCGACCTGGTCGAGCGGGGGCGGCACCCGGCGGCCCCGTCGGGCGCGGTGGACCGTCGTGGGCGGGATCGCTCTCCCTGGCTGGTGGCCTGGGTGGTCCTGTTCGGGACGTTCTGGGTGGCGAGCACCATCACGATCCTGGCGGTCAGTCGTCCGGCGATCGCCGCCGACCTGGGGGCCTCGGTCGAGTCGCTGGTCTGGCTGATCTCCGGTCCGACGATCGCGGTCGCCCTCACCGGGACGACGGCGGGCAAGCTCGGCGACCTCCACGGCCACCGTCGCGTCTTCGTGCTCGGCCTGGCCGGTGCCACCGTCTTCGTGGCGCTCACCGCACTGGCCTGGTCGGGACCGTCGCTGATCGCCTTCCGGGTCCTGGGCGCCACGATCGGCGCGGCCACCGGGCCGTCCTCGCTGGCCCTGATCAACCGCATGTTCGCTCCGGAGGACCGGTCACGGCCGCTGGGCTTCTGGTCCCTGGTGGTGGCGGGCGGGCCGGTGTTCGGGCTGGTCGTCGGCGGACCGCTCGTCGAGGCCTTCGGCTGGCGGGCCATCTTCTGGTCGCAGGCCCCGCTCCTGGCCGCCGCGACCCTGGTGTCCTGGTGGCTGCTCCCCGAGACACCCCGCCGCCGGCACGTGCACTTCGACGTCCCGGGGCAGGCGACGCTGGCAGTGGCCCTCGCCGGGCTGCTCATCGGGATCGACCGGGCCGCTGCCTGGGGCCCGACGAACCCGTGGGTCCTGGCCGCGTTCGCCCTCGTCCCGCTCGGGCTCTGGGCGTTCGTCCGGGTCGAGCGGCGGTCTCCCCATCCGCTGATCCCGCTCGGCTGGTTCCGCCACCGGAACTTCAGCGCCCCGGTGGCGATCGGCTTCGCCGTGCAGTTCGGCTACATGGGGGGCTTCATCCTGGCGCCCAAGATGCTGGCCGAGGTCCGGGGCCTGTCCGCCGATGCGATCGCCCTGCTGATGGTGCCCCGGCCGCTCACCTTCGCGATCGCGGGTCCGGTGGCCGGGTGGTACGCGACCCGGATCTCGGCGCGCACCACGGTCGTGGCGGGGACGATCGCACTCAGCCTGTCCATGACGGTCTTCGCGCTCGTCGCCTCGGATCCGACCACCGCCGCCATCGTCCTGGCCCTGACCCTGTCGGGCATCGGCATCGGTGCGGCCCAGCCGCGGCTCACCGCGTGCGTGGCCAACGCCGTCCGGGACGAGGACCTCGGTATCGCGGGCGCGACCCAGTTGCTGGTCGCCCAGGTCGGGACGACGGTCGGCATGAACCTGCTGGAGGCGATCCAGGTGACGTCGGCCGCCGGGGCGACCGGAGCGGCGGCGGGGCCGTCGTACTCGCTGGCCTACGGCGTCGGGGCCGCGGTCGCCGTGGCCGGCGTGGCGCTGGCCGGACTGATCCGGGAGTGATCCCGACTACTCCGTGATCCCGACTACTCGGTGATCTCTTGGATCCGCGAGGCCGCCTCGGCCTGCAGGCCGGAGTCCCCGCCGCCCGCCTGCAGGGCCATGAGCTTGGTCATGTCGCCCTGGACCTTGATCTTGCCCGCCATGAACGCCTGCATCCCGGCCTGCGGGTTCTGCTCGACCAGGATCGCCTTGGCCGTGGCGTAGTCCAGGGTGACGGTCAGCTCCGGGTCCTCCATGTGGCCCAGATCCATCTTCATCTCGCCGTCCGAGGTGTCCATGTGGGCCTGGACCTCACCGTCGCCGAACGGCACCTCGGTGATGTTCAGGTTCATCTTCATGGAGTGGGCCGGTGCGGCCGAGCCGTCGTCGAGCTCCTCGCGGATCTGCTTCGCAGCGTCGAGCCACTCTTCGGTCAGGAACTGGTACTTCGCCACGGGGTGCCCTCCATCGGTCGTCCGTCGGTCGCTGTCGTGGGCGGAGCGTAGTGGGTGCCGCCGCGGCGGGCCGTACACTCTCCGGCCGGGCCCGCCGTGGGGCGGACCGGACCGGCTCGTTGCGAATGGAGGCCAGGTGGGCGAGGACGTCGAGGTGATCCCGGGGGCCGAGGCCTGGTCGACCGATGGCGGCCCGGTGGGCGTGCTGGTGCTGCACGGGTTCACGGGCAACCCGGGCTCCGTCCGGGGCCTGGCCGAGGCCTGCGCCGCCGCCGGCCACACGGTCGAACTGCCCCGGCTGCCCGGCCACGGCACCACGGTCGAGGACATGCTCGACACCGGGTGGGCCGACTGGTCGGCGGCCGCCGAGGCCGCCTACCTCGACCTGGCCGGTCGCTGCGACCGGGTCGTCGTCGCCGGGCTCTCGATGGGCGGTTCGCTGACCTGCTGGCTCGGCACCCGCTACCCGTCGATCGCCGGACTGGTCTGCATCAACCCGGCGGTCGCCCCGAGCGACGACATGCGGGCGCTGGTCGCGGCCATGGTCGCCTCGGGCGAGACCCTCATGGACGGCATCGGCTCGGACATCGCGGCCCCCGGGGTGGTCGAGACGGCCTACTCCCAGACGCCGCTGGCGCCGCTGCTCACCCTCTTCGAGGCCTCGGCCGAGGTGGTCGCGGACCTGGGCCGGATCACCTCGCCGCTGCTGTTGTTCACCAGCCCCGAGGACCACGTCGTGCCGCCGTCCGACAGCGACGTGCTGGCGGCGGCCGTGTCCGGCCGGATCGAGCGGGTGTCCTGCGACCGGAGCTACCACGTGGCCACGATGGACCACGACGCCGGGATGATCGCCGAGCGGACCGTGGAGTTCATCTCCCGGGTGACGGCGTGAGCGACCCGTCGACCGGACGGATCTCGGCCGACGAGGTGGCGGCCGTCGCCCGCCTGGCGCACCTGCGGCTCGAGGACGACGAGGTCGAGCGGTTCACCCACCAGCTCGGCGACGTCCTCGACCACGCCGCCGACATCGAGGCGCTCGACCTCGAGGGCGTGGAGCCCATGGCCCGGCCGGTCCGGGTGGTGAACGTCCTGCGTCCCGACGAGCCCGGCCCGGCCCTCGACCGCGACGAGGTACTGGCCCAGGCGCCCGCCGCCGAGGACGGTCGCTTCCGCGTCCCGCCGGTGCTGGGGGGCGCGCCGTGAGTCCCGCATCGGCCCTGCCGACGACCCCGCCGACGCCGGCGACGGAGCTCGCCGGTGCGATACGGCGTGGGGAGCGGTCGGCCGTCGAGGCGCTGGAGGAGCACCTGACCCGGATCGACGCCGCCGAGGTCGACGTCCACGCCTTCAACCTGGTGCTCGCCGATCGGGCCCGGTCGGCGGCCCGGACGATCGACGAGCGGATCGCCGCCGGCGAGGACCCCGGCCCGCTCGCCGGCGTGCCGGTGGCGCTGAAGGACAACCTGTGTACCCGCGGCGTGCCGACGACCTGTTCCTCGCGCATCCTCGAGGGCTGGGAACCGCCCTACGACGCCACGGTGGTGACGCGACTTCGTGACGCCGGCGCCGTCGTCGTCGGTAAGGCGAACCTGGACGAGTTCGCCATGGGCTCCTCCACGGAGCACTCGGCCACGGGGCCGACCCGCAACCCCCACGACCTGGCCCGGGTGCCCGGCGGTTCCTCGGGCGGGTCCGCCGCCGCCGTCGCCGCCGGGTTCGCCACGGTGTCGCTCGGCTCCGACACGGGCGGGTCGATCCGCCAGCCGGCGGCGCTCTGCGGCGTGGTGGGCGTCAAGCCGACCTACGGGCTCGTGTCGCGCCTCGGGCTGATCGCGTTCGCGTCCTCGCTCGACCAGGTGGGCCCCTTCGCCACGACCGTCGCCGACGCGGCCCTCGTCTGCGAGGTCGTCGGCGGCCACGATCCGGGCGACTCGACCTCGCTGCCGGTGGACTTCCCGCCGGTGTCCGCCCACCTCGACGACGGGGTGGCGGGGATGCGGATCGGTGTGGTCGCCGAGATGCTCGACGAGGGGATCGCCCCGGACGTCGCCGCCCGGGTGCGCGCCGCGGCCGAGGCCCTCGCCGCCGCGGGTGCGGAGGTCGAGGAGGTGTCGATCCCGGCCGTGACCTACGGCCTGTCCGCCTACTACCTGGTCGCCCCAGCCGAGGCGTCGTCGAACCTGGCCCGCTACGACGGGGTCCGCTACGGCCGCCGGGTCGACGCCCCGACCGCCGGCGAGATGATGGTCGCCACCCGGACCGCCGGGTTCGGCGACGAGGTCAAGCGTCGGATCGTGCTCGGCACCTACGCCCTGTCGGCCGG
>SXGS01675408.1_pt1 | contig 17092 bp, 9 predicted proteins | sample 3174681 | NCBI WGS metagenome assembly SXGS01 (sample SAMN11356861, study PRJNA531348) | freshwater metagenome | isolation source: freshwater sample F1-80 | place: China: Fuxian Lake, Yuxi | collected 2017-12-25 | reverse complement strand
CCGCCAAGCGCCACGGGGTGGTGGTCAGCTATGACCTGAACTACCGCCAGAGCCTGTGGGCCGCCCACCCGGATCCGGACGCCGGGCGCCGGGTCAACCGCGAGCTGGCGACCCTGGTCGATGTGCTGATCGGCGACGAATACGCCTACGCCTCCTGCCTCGGGCTGGACCCGGGCCCGGCGCGCGCCCACCCGGCCGACCCGGCCCCCTTCGACGCCCTGGTCGCGCGGCTGCGCGGCGAGCTGCCCCATGTGGCGGTATTCGCGGCGACCATGCGCGACCCGGTCTCGGCCTCACGCAACGGCTGGGGCGCCGTCGTCTGGGACGGCGACGTCCGGGCCGAGGTAGCCCCGCGCGAGATCGACATCCTCGACCGCGTCGGCGGCGGCGACGGCTTCGCCGCCGGCCTGATCCACGCCTACCTCACCGGCCAGGGGCCCGAAGCCGCCGCCCGCCTCGGCTGGGCCCAGGGCGCCCTCGCCATGACCACCCCCGGCGACACCGCCATGACCTCCCTGGCCGAGGTCGAGGCTTTGGCCGCCGGCGGCTCGGCCGCGGCGGTGCGGTAGGGGGCGCGGGGCCCCAGTGCTCCGTTTGCAGATGGCAGTTTAGGGTGTGCTTCCGGCCCGTTTCGACCGCCACACAAAGCGAGTTAGGCTAACCTAAGTGGCAGCCCATCATGGACGATGGCGTGCCACGTCTTTCATTTGGCAAGCACGTGCCGCCTCTGTAGCGTAGCCGCCGCCGCCCCACTGTTGTTGAGGGGAGGATAGGTTCTCGTGCCGATTTGGTCCTGAAGCGTCAAACTGCCCTTCCGGCAGCTTGGAACGACGACCAGTTCTGCATCAGCTATCTCGGCGCCACTTGACTGGGTGGCCCATTGTGAGATGCCAAAGTCGTATACTGTGGTGAGACAGTTATGAAAAGGCCTATACAGGGCGAAAAACACCACTGGTTTCCAAAGTGTGTTTCTCGTGGGTGGGCGGGACCTGACGGCAAGGTCAATAGAACCAACAGCCGCGGAGACACTCGCCGCTTTCACCCCAAGGGCGTAGGTTACCGCCCCGACGGCCACAACATACTGTTTGGCAAGTTATCGCCGTGGGAAAGCACGTTCGAACCAGCATTCGATCGCGCCGATAACGCTTTCCCATCTCTGATCCGATGGTTGAGTGCTGAGATCAAGCCCGAAACGAAGCGTCTAGCTGGCCTCATGCTCAGAGACAGAAGGGCAGAAGTCGGCGAGTGCCTTGCGTCACTCGTTATCCGTAGCCCGCGAATGAGAGCGCAGACCGAACGGTATGTCGCTCAAAGACAGACTCAGTGGATGGGATTTGAGAAGCCTCAACGAGTCGAGCAGACCGCGGTCATCTCCATCTCTAATCTTCAACGAGATTTTGCTCGTGAAATGTCTTCGCGGGGCAAGATCGCAATACTAGTGGCACCAGAGCCAAGTTTCATATTCGGGGACGGAATGATGCATAATCTGCACGACACGTGGCCATTGCCCTTGCGGGCAATGGCAATGGTAGCGTTCAGTCCCAGCATAGCCGTCCTGTGGTTTTGCCCGGACCATCAGCCACTTTTTCCAGAAGCCGTGATGATCCGCCTCGACGCTCAAGAAGTGGCCTGGTTCAATGATCTCGTTCAAATATACTCGCGAGACAATCTGTTTCACGTCCAAGACAAGATCGCGATACACCCTAGCTTCACTGCCAATGAGCACCACGTGGCAATGACGGATGGCGCGAAGAACAGGACGCCCGCTACCGATCTCTGGATGGAGGAGGCGTTGTCCATTCAATGGCCGGGGTAGAACTGCGAGCCTGGTTCCGGGTAATGGAGAGAACGGCCCTCGAAGTTGACCGGTAAACGTCCACTCATCACCCCCGCAGCAGCTCCGGGTTCCCCCTGCCCCCTCCGCCGGCCGCCGCAGGGCGACCGGCGGATCAGGCCGCTGCCCCCTACACCACCGTCAGCGTCACCGGCTCGCCGGCCACCGCCGAGGGGGCGATCCAGACGTCGAACTCCCCCGGCTCGACGATCCAGTTCAGATCCGGCCCGACGAAGGCCAGGTCGGCGCGGTTCAGGCGGAACTCGACCTCGGCCGACTGGCCCGGCTCCAGCCGGATCTTGCGGAAGCCCTTGAGCTCGCGCACCGGCCGGGTGCGGCTGGCGACGCGGTCGTGGATGTAGAGCTGCGCCACCTCCTCGCCGGCGCGGGCGCCGGTGTTGGTGATGCGGGCCGTGACCGTGACGCTCCCCTCCCCGCGCAGGGTGTCGGCGCTGAGGCGCGCCGGACCATAGGCGAAGGTGGTGTAGGTCAGGCCGTGGCCGAACGGGTACAGCGGCGCGTGGGTGACCTCGCGATAGCGCGCCTTGTACTCGGCCTGGTTCGGATCGATCTGCGGCCGCCCGGTGCGGCGCTGGTTGTAGAAATAGGGCTGCTGACCGGAGGCCTGCGGGAAGCTGACCGGCAGGCGGGCGGCGGGGGCGTGGTCGCCGAACACCACGTCGGCGACCGAATGGCCCATCTCCGAGCCGAGGAACCAGGTGGCCAGGATGGCCGGGGCGTCGCGCACGGCCCCTTCCAGCGCCAGCGCCCGGCCGTGGCGCAGCAGCACCACCACCGGCTTGCCCGTGGCCGCCACGGCCTCGGCCAGCGCCTGCTGGGCCGCCGGCACGACGATGTCGGTGCGCGACTGGGCTTCGCCCGACATGTTCTGGGTCTCGCCGATGGCCAGCAGCACCACGTCCGCCGCCTCGGCCGCCGCCACCGCCGCGGCGATGCCGCCCTCGATCGCGGCCTCGACCTCCGAGCCCTTGACCACGGTCAGCCTGGCCCCGGCCGCGCGCAGCCCGGCCTCCAGGCTGACCACATTCTCCTTGCCGCCCAGCCAGGCCCAGGGGCCGAACAGATTGTCCTCGTCGGCGCCGAACGGGCCGATCAGGGCCAGCTTGCGGTCGCGCGACAGGGGCAGCAGGTCGCCCTCGTTCTTGAGCAGGACGATGGACTTGGCCCCGGACTCGCGGCCCAGGGCGCGGATGTCGCCCGGGGCGGCGCCCGCCGCCTCGCGCGCCGGGTCCAGCGAGCGGTACGGATTGTCGAACAGGCCGATCAGGGCCTTGATGCGCAGAATCCGCCGCACCGCCTCATCGACCACCGCCTCGTCCAGACAGCCCGCGCGCACCAGCGCCGGCACATGGTCGCGGTAGTAGCCCGAGGTCATGCTCATATCGACGCCCGACCACAGGGCCTTCTGCGCCGCATCCGGCGCATCGGCGGCGTAGCCGTGGGCGATCAGCTCCATGTCGGCCGTGTAGTCCGACACGACAAAGCCCTCGAAGCCCATCTCGCCGCGCAGGATGTCGGTCATCAGGCGGCGGTTGGCGCTGGCCGGAATGCCCTCGATGTCATTGAAGGCGCTCATGGTCGTCACCGCGCCCGCCTCGAAGGCGGCCACGAACGGCGGCAGGTGCACCTCGCGCAGGGTGCTCTCGGGGATGTCGGCGCTGGCGTAGTCCATGCCGCCGGTCACCGCCCCGTAGGCGGCGAAGTGCTTGGGGCAGGCCAGCATGGAGTCGTCGGCCAGCAGGTTCGGCCCCTGGAAGCCCTTCACCCGCGCCGCGGCGAAGACGCAGCCGAGGTGGACATCCTCGCCCGCCCCTTCGGCGACCCGGCCCCAGCGCTGGTCGCGGGCCACATCGACCATGGGCGCGAAGGTCCAGTGCAGACCGGCGGCCGAGGCCTCGATGGCAGCGTAGCGCGCGGTGCGCTCGGCCAGCTCCGGCTCGAAGCTGGCGGTCTCGCCCAGCGGGATCGGGAACACGGTCTTGTAGCCGTGGATGATGTCGGCCCCGAACAGCAGCGGGATCTTCAGCCGGCTTTCCTCGACGGCGATGCGCTGCAGCTCGCGCGCGCCCTCGGCGCCGACGCCGTTGAACAGCGCCCCGACCTCGCCCTGACGGACCTGGTCGAGGATCTCGTTGCGCTCGGCCACCTGGGTCGGGTTGGCGTTGGCGAAGGCGCCGGCGCGCGACAGGTCCGGCATGATGGTCAGCTGGCCGGCCTTCTCTTCCAGCGTCATGGCGCGGATCAGGTCTTCGATGCGCGCCTCGTCGGCGGCGCTGGCGCGCACCGGCGCGGCGGCGGCCATCACGGACAGAGCAGTCATGCCCATCAGCAACCTCCGCCGGTCGAGCACGCAGGCGCGGGACAGGGACATGGGAAACTCCGGAACAGGCTCATGGACGTCTTTCGGGGGAGCGTCATCTCAGGGTCACCTGCACACGGCCGGTGGACGGGATCAGGACAGCGCCGTCGTGGAGGACGAGCGGGCGGCCCTCGAGGGTCGCGGCGCGGGGCGCCAGCTCCTGCGGCAGGGCCAGGCGGAAGCCGCCGGGCGGCGTCGCGCCGGCGAGCTCCAGCTCCACGCCCGCAGCCGTGCGGAACACCCGGTAGGTCAGCGGACCCCAGGCCGTGCGCAGATCGCGCACCCCGACGCCCTCCCCGGCCAGCCACGACGAAGGCACGCCGGCGGCGAGCACGATCACCTGCGCCTCGGCCTCCTCGAACGCCAGCAGGTCCAGCGCCGAACGGATGTAGTCGGAGCTGATCCAGGCGTGGGGCATGTCGCCGATGAAGCGCGGCTCGCGCAGATGCCGGCCGACCACCTCGGCCCAGCCGTTCCAGGCGCGCGGCCGCATGTCCGCGAAGTAGAAGTCGAGCGCCGCGAGCGCCTCATCCCGGCGACCCAGGCGCACCATCGCTCCGACATTGCGCAGCTCGTACGGCGTGTAGTCGACCCAGTCCGCCCGGTTGCCGAGGCGCGCCTCGAAGTTGGCCCACCAGCGGTCGAAGGTGCCCCGCAGCAGGGCCTGCGGCAGTTCGTCCCTCAGCCCGCCCGGCGACAGGGCGATGGTGGTCGAGGTGGCGTCGAAGTCGCCCCGGTCGGCCGCCCCGGCGATCCAGTCGATGCCGTGGAACGCGGCCGTGGCCGTGATGCTGGCCATCAGGTCGGCGGCGAACTCTCGCTCCGACCGACGGAAGGTCTCGGCGGCCGCGGTCTCGCCCAGCGTCCCGGCGACGAAGATGGCCTCGCGGTAGCCCAGCAGGCCCCAGAAATCGTCCCAGTAGGAGTAGGCCGGCTTGTCCGAATAACCCTCGTGGCTGATCGAGGCCGGCAGCAGGCCGAACATGTGCCGCGTCTGCGGGGTCTGGTAGTCCGGCCCGCGCGTCTGGCTGCGCAGCTCGTCCATGTAGCGGATGGCCCCCGCCACGCCCGGCCAGGCCCGACGCAGGGCCTCAAGGTCGCGGGTGTAGCGATAGGTCTCGGCGGCCAGGAACACGTACTGACCGTGGCTGTCGTTCTCCGGCACCGGATCGGCCCCGCGGCGATCGACGCAGCACGGCACCTTGCCGTTGTCGAACAAGTAGGGGGTGTACCACTCGAGATAGTCGGCGGAGAGGTCAGCGTGGCCGAGGCGGTTCAGGCCCTCCGCCATCATCGCCCCGTCGCGGATCCATGAGCGGTTGTAGCTGCGGGTGCCCGGCTGCAGCACCGGCCCCTGGCGCGACATCAGCATCTGCGCCAGCGAGGCCTTCATCACATCCTCGACGCGCTGCGCCTGGGGCGGCAGGGTCAGGTCGAAGCGGTCCAGCTTCTCGCGCCAGCCGGCCGCGACCCGCGCCTCGACCGCGTCCCACGCAGCCTCGACCGCGGCGACCGGCTGCAGGTCCGGCGCGCCGCCGGACAGGGGGCTCATCAGTACGACGGTGCGCTGCTCGCCGGGCGCCAGCCGCAGGGTGTAGAGCAGCGCCCCGGCCATCAGCTGCGACGCGTCGGACTCCACCTGCGGCTCACTCGCCGGCCGGGCGCGCGCCCTGGTCAGCAGCCCCTCGGGGTCGGCTCCCGCCGCGAAGCTCGACACCACCACCGCGTCCGGCGCGACCAGCGAACTGATCCGGATGGCGTCGTTGAGCACCAGCGTGGCGCCGTTCCACTGGATCTGCTCGATCGGTCCGACCCCGCCCGGAATGGCGAGGAACTGCCGCGGGCCGTTGACCTGGAACGGCCGGGCCGTCAGCGCCAGGGTCAGCTCCAGCGGCCGCGGGCTGGTGTTGGTCAGGCGGTAGCGGCTCCAGAGCTGCGCCCGGTCCGGCGCGCCGTCCGCCAGGGCGGTGACGTCGAAACGCCAGTCGTCTGCGGTCCAGGTCACGGTCGGGATCGGCAGATCGCCGTCGCGCAGGCTCTGGTCGATATCGACGTCGGCCCAGCCGACGACGCGGCCGTTCTCGATCACGAAGGGCTCGATCGAGGGCCCGGCGCGGCGCAGCTCGACCGCCCCGTCCTCGCCGATCAGGCCGCTCTCGCCCCCGCCGTCGACGCCCACCAGGGTCCAGTAGGGCTGCTCGCCATGGAAGCCGCGCGGATACTGGCCGAGGCGGCTGTCGCCGGCCACGGCCATCATGAAGGTGGTGGGCGTCTCACCAAAAGCCAAGGGCTCGATCTGCACGTCGCGCAGGACGTAGCGGGCGTCCGTCGCGATCCCCAGACGCTGGCCGGCCCCCATCTGCTGGCCGGCGCGCGGCGCCTGCCCGGCCTCCAGCTCCAGCCGCAGCCAGCGGGCCGAGGCCTCGGGCGTGCGCAGCCAGTCGGTCCCGCCGTCGCCATCGCGCACCCGGGCGATCTGGCGCCAGGTCTGGCCGTCGGACGAGGCCGTCACCCGGTAACGGGCGGCCGCCCCGTTCGGAGCCCACTGGAGGGTCAGCCCGCCGAACTCGCGCACATAACCGAGGTCCAGCGTCAAAGCCTGCGCCCCGCCGGACTCCGACCGCCAGGCGCTCAGCGGATCGTCGTCCACCGCCCGGGCGGCAGCCCAGTCGCCGTCGACGCTGGTGGCCGAGGCGCGCGGCCGCGGCGGCGTGTCCGGCTCCGGGGGCAGGGCCACGAACCGCAGGTCGTCCACCTCGATGAAGCCGGCCCCGCCCTCGTCGGCGACCACCACGAACTCCATCCGCTCCGCGCCGCGGAAGCTGCGGTCCGCATCGGGGCCCCAGGCCCAGATGATCTGGCGGCGGCGGATGACCACCTCGGTCCATTCCGAGGGGGGCGTCCAGTTGCGGATCTGGCGCCAGTGCACATTCTCGGCCGTGGCGTCGGTGAACTTGATCTCGAAGGTATTCGACCGCCCCTGCCCGCGCACCCGGAAGCGGATCTCGTAGGTCTCCGTCACCGGGAGGTCGATCAGGCGCGCGGCGAAGGCGTAGCCCGAGCGGCCGTTGAAGTCGTAGTCGAGACGCAGGGCCTGGCCATCAACGCCCGGCACGGCCGAGATGCGCGAGGTCACATCGGTCGAGGCGTCGGCGCGCCAGGGCGCCAGATCCTCGAACCCGTCGAGCCGGAGCTCCTGCGCCAGGGCGGGGGCGGCGAAGAGACACAGCAACAGGCATGCCAGAATTCCTCCCCCACAGGGGGAGGTGGCGCGGCGCGCAGCGCCGTGACGGAGGGGGGCGTTGGCGAAACCGAAGGCTCGGTTGAAGAATGAAGCGGTCATCATCATCCCTTGACGCTCCCGGCCAGCATGCCGCGGATGTAGAAGCGCTGCAGCGCGAGGAAGAGGATCAGCACCGGCGCGACGGTGATGACCGCCCCGGCCATCATCATCTCGATGTCCTGCACATGCTCCCGCGACAGGGCCGCCAGCGCCACCGGCAGGGTGTAGTTGGACTGGTCGGTGAGAATGATCAGCGGCCACAGGAAGTCGTTCCAGCTGCCGAGGAAGACGAACAGGGCCAGGGTCACGAGGATCGGCGTCAGGTTCGGCAGCACCACCCGGCGGAAGATCTGGCCCTCGCTGGCGCCGTCCAGACGCGCCGCCTCCAGCATCTCGTCGGGGATGGACAGGGCGTACTGGCGCACCAGGAACAGGCCGAAGATCGAGGCCAGCCAGGGCACCAGCGCCCCGGCGTAGGTGTTCACCAGCCCCATGCCCTTGAGCATCAGGAACAGCGGCAGGGTGCCGATCTGGGCCGGCACCACCAGCGCCGCGACCAGCAGCTGGAACAGGCGCTCGCGCCCGCTGAAGCGCAGCTTGGCGAAGGCGTAGCCGGCCGGCACGGTGAAGGCGAGCGCCAGCAGGGTCGCCAGGCTGGCCAGTACAAAGCTGTTCCACAGGTAGCGCCCCATGCCCTGCTGCACGAACAGGGCGGCGTAGTGCTCGAGCGTCGGCCGCGCCGGCAGCAGCGGCGGCGGGAAGACGGCGGCCTCGCCAGTCGACATGAAGCTGACCGACACCATCCATGCCAGCGGGAACAGCACGATCAGGCCGATCGCGGCGATGGCGAGGTTCAGCAGGAGGGTCCGGGCCTTCATGCGCGCTCCCTTCCCGCCCGATCACCATGGCAGACCCCGCCGTCATCCTCGGGCTTGACCCGAGGATCGAGGGCAACCGCACCGCGCGCGTGGACAATGGTCATGGACGTCCGGCCGGCGCGCCCCACCCCGGCCGCTCCTGCCCCGGAAGGCCCGATCCTCGGGTCAAGCCCGAGGATGGCGGAGGTGCTGGGTCCCTTCATTCGTAGGCCCCCAGACGCTTCGCCACGGCCAGCTGCACCAGCGTCACCGCCAGGATGATCAGGAACAGGATGAAAGCCACGGCCGAGGCGGAGCCGAGGTTCCACCATTTGAAGCCCTCTTCGTACATGAAGTAGAGCACCGTCACGGTGGACTGGGCCGGCCCCCCTTGCGTCATCACATAGGGCTCGGCGAACAGCTGGAAGAAGCTGGCCACCGAGATGATCGACACCAGCAGGAAGGTCGGGGCGATGGCCGGCAGGGTCACGTGCCGGAAGCGGGTCCAGGCGCCGGCCCCGTCGATCCGCGCCGCCTCGTGCAGGTCGTCCGGCACGGTCTGCAGCACGGCGAGGAAGATCAGCATGTTGTAGCCGAAGGTCTTCCACACCACGAATATCAGGATGGCGGGGATGGAGGTCGACGGGTCGCCCAGCCAGTTGACCGGCGGCAAGCCGAGACCGCCTATGGCCCAGTTGATGACGCCGTATCGGCTGTGCAGCAGGTAGTTCCACAGCACCGCTGTCGCGACCAGGGTGGTGACGAACGGCGCGAAGAAGACCACGCGCCAGACCGGCCGCCACTTCACCGTCCGGGCGTTCAGCGCCAACGCCGCCAGCAGCGAGGCCCCGACGCTGAGGGGCACGCCGATCAGGGCGAACAGGGCGGTGTTGCGCAGCGCCCCCCAGAACAGCGGATTGCCCAGCAGCGCCTCGTAGTTCTGCAGCCCGATGAAGCGCAGGTTGTCCAGGTCGGCCAGGGCGTAGATGTCGAAGTCGGTCAGGCTGAGCAGCAGGGCCGCAATCACCGGGATGACGAAGAACACGGCGATGGCGATCAGGGCCGGCGCGACGAAGGCCCAGCCGGCCCGCTCCTGGCGACGGGTCAGGGACAGGGTGCTCATGCCGCGCGCCCAAGCATCCAGCGACGCTTCTCCAGCAGCCGGTCGGTGCGCCGGTCGATCTCGGCGGCCGCGGTCTCGGGGGTGTATTCGCCGCGCACCATGCGCTCGGCGACGATCTGCATTTCGGTGACGATGCGCTCCCACTCCGGCACCTTGGGCACCGCCTCGGCGCGGGCCAGCTGGGCCCGGAACGGGGCCAGCATCGGGTCCGACGCCACGGCCGGCGCGGCCCAGGCGCTCTCCCGCGCCGGCAGGCTGCCCGTCAGCCCGTTGAAGCGCGCCTGCACCGCCGGCTCGGACAGATAGCGCACCAGCCGCCAGGCGGCGTCCTGACGGGGCGACGAGCGGAACACCACAAGTGACGAGCCGCCGGGGGCCGAGGCGCCCGGGCCGGTCGGGCCGGGCACGCCCGCCGTCATCCACGGTATCTCCGGCGGCAGGCGGCGGCGGAAGTCGCCGATGGTCCAGGGCCCCGAGAAGTAGAAGCTGAACCAGCCGCGGGCGAACTCGGTCCAGACGTTGGAGATCTGGCTGGCCGAGGCCACCGGGGCCAGCCGCTCGTCGAACAGGCTCTTGTAGAAGGCCAGGGCGGCGACGAACGACGGGCTGGAGAAGTTACCCCGCGTGCCCTCGTCGCGCAGCAGCGGCTGGTCGCCCTGCAGCCCGAAGGTCAGCAGCTGCTCGAACTCGTTGAGCGGCAGCAGGATGACATAGCGGTCCGGCCCGACCCGGCGCTTGATGTCGACCATCTGCGCCTTCCACTCGGCCCAGGTCACCGCCGGCGCCGCATGGCCCGCCTCCGCCAGCAGGTCGGTGCGATAGAACAGCAGACGGGTGTCGACGTACCAGGGCGTGGCCACCGCCCGCCCGTCGATGGTGTTGGTGTCCAGCACCGCCGGAAACTGGTCCGTCAGCAGGTCGGAGGCCGTCGCCGGCAGCGGGCTGATGGCCCCGATGGCCGCCATCTCCGACACCCAGGTGTTGCCCACCTGGCTGACGTCCGGCAGCGAGTCCCCGGCGTAGGCGGTCAGCAGCTTCTGGTGCGCCGCGGTCCACGGCAGGGCCTGGACCGTGACCTCGACATCCGGGTTCCGCCGCTGGAACTCGGGCAGCAGGGCGGGAACGTTGGTCGCCTCATTGCCCATAGCCCAGAAGGTAAGCCGGGTCACCCCGTCGCGCGGACGCGGCGCGCAGGCGGCGGCCGCCAGGGGCGCACCGGCCAGCAGGGCCAGGGCCGCCCGCCGTCCGATCCCTTCTCCCTCCGGGGGAGAAGGTGGCATGCGGGGCATGACGGATGAGGGGGACGCTTCCCCCCGCGCAGCCTTGGCCGATGAGAGAGCTGAACCGGCCCCCTCATCCGGGCGCCTCCGGCGCCCACCTTCTCCCCCGGGGGGAGAAGGGGTCTCGCCCCGCTCCCCCCTCATGCCGTTTCCAGCCAGCCCCCGTCGAAGCCGGCGACCTTCAGGCCACGGGTGATGTTGGGCTCGCCGCGCATGTAGCGCCACACCAGGTCGGACCGGTGGTTCTCGATCATGATCACGATCGGGCCCTGGTCGATACCGAGGTAGTCGTCGGCCACCCAGCCCGCGCCCGGAACGATGCTGCCATGCAGCAGCGGCGACTCGCTCCGGGTCAGGGTCGGGTTGAAGGCGTCGAGGAAGCCGTAGCGGGTATACACCGCCGGATAGCGCGCCTTGATGGCCTTGATACAGGGCGTGATGATCTCGGGCGCGAAGGGGAAGGCGCCGGCTACCGCCGTCGGGGCCAGGGTGCCGTCGTCCCGGTCGCCCGGCCCACGCGCCGAATAGCTGAAGAACTCGCGTTCGCGCCCGTTGATCGTCTGGTGGAAGTCGCCCGGGCCGTCGCAGGCGGTCAGGCCCCAAACCTCGGCCGAGTATCCGGCCCAGCCGCCCGGGTTCTCGACCGCGTACTCGCGCTGGGCGTACGTGGCCCGGCGGCTGTTCTCGAAATAGTCGAACGGCGCGCCCAGCTCGGCCGTCCTGTCGCGCATGAACGCATCGCGGATGCCGCGGTAGTCGACCCACATGTGGCTGTACTGGTGGCCGAAGTGAGGGCCGAAGTGCAGGTGCGGCTCGCCCCAGCGGGCACCCCAGCTGCGGTCATAGACCGAGCACCACTCGTCCCAGATGGCCTTCGGCAGCGGATGGGTGGGGCTGCCCATGGCCAGCAGCAGCACGATCATGCCCTCGTTATAGACGTGCCAGTCGTGGGGAATGAAGCCGGTCTCGGGGTGCCAGCCCATGGTGATCCGGCGCGGCCGCACCTCGACCCAGTCCCACTCGACGCGGTCATAGAGCGCCTGGGCCAGGGTGCGGATCTCGGTCTCGGCCGCATCGGCCCCGTCGAAATAGCGGGCGGCGAACAATACGCCGCCGATCAGCAGCGAGGTGTCGACGGTCGACAGCTCGGTCTGCCGGTAGCGTTGACCGGTCCGGGCGTCGAGAAAGTGGTAGAAGAAGCCCCTGTAGCCGCCGATACCGGTCGGCTCAGGCCCCTGGGGCAGGCTCCACAAGAAGCGCAGGGTGTTTAGCGTGCGCTCGCGGGCCTGGGACCGGCTGATCCAGCCGCGCTCGACGCCCACCGGCCAGCAGGTCAGGGCGAAGCCGACAGCGGCGACGGACGAGAAGCTGGGCGTCGGCCAGCGGTCCGGCGTCAGGCCCGTCTCATGCGGCGTCACATCCCACATCCAGCGGAAGGTGCGCTCCTGCAGCTCGTGAATCTCGGGATCCACCTCGTGCCGCGCGACCGGGGCGGCAAACCCGACCCCGGCGGTGGCGCACCCGCCGAGGGTGGCGCCGGAGGCGGCCGCAGCGGCGGAAGTCAAAAGAAAGGCGCGGCGGTCCATGCGGGCATCCTGCGTCTTGAAAGGGAAACCGGAAAAAAAGGGGCCGCCCCCGCGGACGAGGGCGGCCCAGGGCTCAGGAGAAGATTACCAGCTGTAGCGCAGGCCAACCTGGAAGCTGCGGGTCGGCAGGAACTGCGAGAACGGCTGGGTGCCGAACCGCGGGTTGTTGAAGTTGCCTTCGTAGCTAGAATAGTTCTTGAAATCGAAGACGTTGATCGCGTCGAAGATCAACTGCAACTCGTGACCCTCAAAGGTTTCGAAAGTCTTGGTCAGCCGCAGATCGACCTGACGGAAGGCGAAGGCGTTCGGGATGATGAAGTTTTCCTTCGGGGGACGCCCACCGTTCCAGCATATGTTCGGATTGCTGGCGGTCGGGCAGTTGAAGACGTTGAACGGCAGGCCGGTGCCGAGGGTGACGATGCCCGAGAGCATGAAGTCACCCGGCAGGCCCACCATGCCCGAGGCGACGATGCGGTGTTCCTCGTCGGTCGGCGTCGGGTATTCCGGCGACAGCCCCGGCACATTGTAGTCGAAGTCGAAGGCGGCGAAGCCGGAGTCCCGGCTGCCGTTCTGGCGCGCTTCGGACCAGGTCCAGGCGATATTGGCGCCCCAGTTGGACTCCCGCGTGAAGGGCTTGTCGGCCGTGAAGTAGAGGGCCTTGTACTCCAGTTCCTTGTCCTGGTTCTGGAAGAAGATCAGGTTCCGGAACTCGGGGAAGCCCACCGAGGTCGGGGTCGGGCCGCTGAAGCGGTCGCCCGTCGCGGTCCGCGGATTGGCGATGTACCAGGCCGAGAGGTTTTCCGTGGTCGCGTACGAGAGGGTGACCGCCGTCTGCCAGTCACCGAGACGCTGACGGACGCCGAGGTTGAACTGGTCGGTGACCGGCGGTTCCTGCTCGTTCTTGACGAGGAACACCTCACCCGCGCCCCGGATCGAGGCGAGCAGCGGGTCGAGGCCCTCGGGGGTCAGGTAGCGCGGATCCCATGCGATGGTCTGGCGGCCGCCGACCAGTCCGCCATTCACCGAGAAGAAGGCTTCACGGATGAACTGGGTCGGCTTGAACCGCTCATCAAAGGCGAAGTTGAAGCCTAGACGGTCGTAGTAGCGACCGGCGCCGCCGAACAGAACCGTGCTTTCGTCGCCGAAGATGTCGTAGCTGAAGCCGAGCCGCGGCTGGAACGCGCCAGTGAAAGCGTCACGGTCACCGTCGGAGATGTAGTCCGCCGGATTGAAGTACGACGGGAAATCGTAGGTCGGAAGCGCCTGGATCGCCGCCAGCATGTCGCGGATGCGCTGGGGCGTCACATAGTCATTGTTGACCGCGTTGTCCTCGTAGTCCCAGCGCAGACCGAGGTTCAGTTCGAGCCGGTCGGTGATCTGCCAGTCGTCCTGAATGAACAGGCCGATGACATTGTTCTCGGCATCCGTCGGGTCCTGCGGCGAACCGAGCGTGACCCGGACCGGGATATTGCGGCTACCGGTGATTTCCGGGCGTCCTTCGATGTCGAACAAGAATTGCGGGTTCCGCCCGAACTGCTTGTTCACGTAGTAGCTCTGCATCGAGTACTTGCCGCCGAGCTTGATCGTGTGCCGCCCGTTCCACTCGATATCGAGCAGGGTCAGCGTATTCTCGAGGGTCAGGCTTTCCTGCTCGATGTTCTGGTTGTCCGAGCGGCCACCGGTGTTGAACACCGTCGTCTCGCGACTGAAAACGTCAAACTGGAAGCCCGGCGTCGTCGTGCTCGCATCACGGAAGATCACGAACTCCCGGCCATAGTCAGTAAAGTTAAGCGCCGTGGGATTGTACAGATAACGGAAATAATCGACGCTGACTTCGTTTACGAATCTGTCGCCGTTATAGGTGTGCTTCAGCACAATAGAGTTTGTTTCGGTGTTTATCTGGTTAGCCCGGTCAAAAGAGCTGGCTCCACCGACGCCGCGAATATCGGCCTCGTCACGCCACGTGCCCGAAAGCTCCACGATCTGGCGATCGTCGATTTGCCAGGACAATTTGCCGAACAGCAGGTCCTGCTCGAATGGCGTGCCGAAATTGCCGATCTGGTCCGCGAACAGGCTGGCGTACTCGGATCGATTGACGAAGACGTCGGCGTTCCGGCCCTCGTCCTTGCGCTCGTAGCTGACAAAGTAATGCAGGCGATCACGGATGATCGGGCCGCCAAGAGCGATGCCGTACTGCTCGCGCGTCAGATCGGGCTGAACCGCCCCGCGGCGACGTGAAAGCTCGTCCTGCGAGATCCAGTCCTGGTTCTGGTAGGTGGCGAAAATCTCGCCTGTGAAATCGTTGGTGCCCGAACGGGTCACGGCGGTGATGATGGCCGAGCCGGCCTGCTCATACTCGGCCTTGAAGTTCTGGCTGATGACCCGGACCTCCTGCACCGCCGCCTGCGGGAAGGGGTTGCCGCGGCTGTCATCCTGGCCGGCCACGCCGCCGTCGATGATGGTCGACTTCTGGTTCTGGCCGTCGATGAAGACGTTGATGGCCTGCGCGGTCTGACCGCCTGCGGAAATCGTCCGCTCAGTCTCGCCTTCCGTCACCCGGACCCCCGGCGCGAGGGCGGCGAAGTTCAGGAAGTTGCGGTTGATCTGCGGCAGGTTCTCGATCTGCTGACGGGTGACATTGGTCCCAACCTCCGAAGTGCGCACCTCGAACAGCGGCGAGGCGCGGACAACGATCGCTTCAACCGTGGTGGCGTCGCTGGCGTCCGCCATCGCCCCGCCAACCATCAGATCCAGGGTACCGACCTGACCGACGCCGATGGTCACGGTCTGGCTGGCCGTCTGGCCATCCGTGGTGGTGACCGTCACCTCGTAGGTCCCCGGGCGGATGCCCGAGAGCACGTACGACCCCGAGGCAGAGGTCCGCACCGTCGTGGTGAAGCCGCTGGCCACATCGCGAGCGACAACGGTCGCCCCTGCTTCGGCCTGGACGCCTTCGGTAACCTGGCCCCGAACGGTCGAGGTGCCCTGCGCCGTCGCCATGCCGGCGAAGGCGAGCGAGGCGGCGACGGCGATGGCCGAGGCCCCGGCCAGGCGCGTGGCTTTTCCGCTGAAAGTCTTCATCTTGCTCCTCCCTGAGAGACGATATCGGCGGTCCGGGGATCTGTTCGCCCGGTGGCGCCGGCCCTGACGCTGGACTCCCGCACGACCAGTTGCGGCCGCACGATCTCGTGCACGGGCCCCTGCCCGCGCTGTCCGCCCAGTTCGGCGGCCAGGCGCTCCAGCGCGCGGCGGCCGATCTCGGCGATGTTGATTCCCATGGTGGTCAGCCCGGGGCTGACGAGGCCGGCCATCGGCACATCGTCGAAGCCGGCGATGGCCACGTCGCCCGGGCAGGCCAGCCCGGCCTGGCGCAGGGCCAGCAGGGCGCCGATGGCCATCATGTCGTTGCCGGCGAAGATGGCGTCGGGCCGACGCGGAGCGGCCAGCAGGGCCATGGCCGCGCGATGGCCCGAGGCTTGGTCGAAGTCGCCGTCGACCACCCGCGCCTCCAGTCCGGCCTCGGCCATGGCCTCCAGATAGCCGGCCAGCCGGGCCTCGGCCTCGAGGTTGCCGCCGGGGCCGGCGATGTGGGCGATGTCGCGCCGGCCGGTAGCGATCAGGTGCCGCGTCGCCTCGGCGGCGCCGCCATGGTTGTCGACGGTGATGGCCGGCAGGCCGGCGTCGTCGGCGGGACCGTTCAGCGTCAGCAGCGGCAGACTGCCGGCCAGACCTGCCGTCAGGTTGGACGAGGCCAGGTGGGGCGACATGACGATCAGGCCATCGACCCGGCCGCGCATCGAGCGCACCGCCGCGGCGGCGTCCTCGGCGTCGTCGTGCGAGCTGGAGACGATCAAGTGCAGGCCGCGCTGGCGGGCGGCGATGTCGAGGCCGCGGATCAGCTCCGAGAAGAACTCGCCGAACAGGTCCGGCAGAATGACGCCGACCGTGTCGGTGCGGCGGGTCGAGAGGCTACGGGCGCCGTTGTGCGGCACATAACGCAGGGCCTCGGCCGCCTCGAGCACCCGCTGGCGCGTCGCCGCCGTGACCGGCTCCAGCCCGTTCAGCGCCCGCGACACCGAGGCCACCGAGACGCCGGCAAGACGGGCGACGTCGCGCACCGTGGCGGGTTTCACACGCGGCGCATCAGGGCGCGACGGAGTCAGTCTGCGGCTCAAGATTTTCTGCTCCTCCGGGCGCGTCGCCGGGTTCGCCCCGATCTCGCTGCGCGTCGTAAGCGGTTACATGACCGATGTAACCGGTTTCGGCAACCATCAAATTCGCGCCGTTTCGCCACGTCTTCGCCACATGTCGACAAAGACATCCGGCCGCGGACGAGCCCGCTCCATCGCCAGGCCGTCGGTTCAGTCGCGCCCGAGCCGCGGGAAGGCCGGCCCCGCCTCGGCGAACAAATGCGCCTCGGCCGGATCGAAGCCCAGGCGGGCCCGGTCGCCGGCCTTCAGGGTCAGGTCGCCCGGGGTCTGGACCACCAGCTGCCCCTCCCCGCCCGGGGCGGTCAGATAGGCGTAGGCGACCCCGCCCAGGGCCTCGACGAACATCACCGGCAGCTCCAGCGCGTTCGGCGTCGCCGCGTCGCGGCGCCAGTGCTCGGGCCGGACGCCGACCGTGACGGAAGCCCCGGCCACCGCGCCCGAGGCGTCGGCGGCGACCTCGACCACCGCCCCGTCGGTCAGCCGCACCCGGGCCAGGCCGCCGGCGAAACCTTCCAGCACCCCCGGCAGCATGTTCATG
>SXGS01560899.1_pt1 | contig 17092 bp, 12 predicted proteins | sample 3174681 | NCBI WGS metagenome assembly SXGS01 (sample SAMN11356861, study PRJNA531348) | freshwater metagenome | isolation source: freshwater sample F1-80 | place: China: Fuxian Lake, Yuxi | collected 2017-12-25 | reverse complement strand
TGGTGGGCTTCATCAGGGTCTCGCCCAGAGAGGTCACCGGGAATTCGAGCGGGAAGCCCCCTGCCTCGTACACCCCGCGTCTCACCTGCTCGGCCAGGATGCGCAGGCTGGCGTTGCAGGGATTGAGATCGGACCAGGTATTGCAGATACCGATCACCGGTCTGCCGGAGAACATCTGTTCCGGGTGGCCCTGGTTCTTGAGCCAACCCCGGGCCACAAAACCGGCCAGGTCCTCGCGGTCGAACCAGCCGGCGCTGCGCAGTTTGCCTTTTGCGGCCATTGCTCTTTCCTCGCGGAGATTGGTGCGCTCTGCCCAAGGGCCAGAAACCCATCACCTAGTGTGATGGATCACATCCCTCCCCTGGTGCAGGGACGATATTGGATGTAGGAGCACCGCTGTTGGCGAGCAGGTGTGCCGCAGTTCCCGGTATACCCGACCCTAAGCTGGCGCAACCCCGCCGTTGCTCCAGTGGCGAGGCCCTGGCCCTCTCTTGGGGGTCGGGGCCTTTTTCTCGGCAGTCCTCTCAGGCAAAGTCGATGCACACCTCGTCGAGCAGCACGTACCCCTCGGGCAGCCGGCCCCGCCACACCAGGTAGTCGCGTTCCGGCCGCAGCCGGTGCGGGTCCCCTGCCAGCGGTCCCATGGGAACGACGTCGAGGGGATGCAGCACCAGCAGGATATCGGTGTTCACGTCCCCCAGTACCCGCTCCAGCGGCAGGACGCCATAAAAATCGGCCCGGTCGTGACGCGACCCCAGGCAGGTCCACTGCGCCGGGTCCGGGGTCAGGATAGCGGTCTGCTCACTCCACTCGGGGGTAACCGTAAAGGGTTTCCCGGTTAGCAGCCAGCCCGAGCAGATGCCCTCGTGTACGGCCTGGCAGAGCAGCACCAGTTGCGCGCCCCGGGCCTCCAACTCCCCCTTGAGGCGCAGGCTGAAACGAGCGCCGATGAAGTTGGTGGGATACCCACCTTTGGTGAAGCGATTCTCCCCCTCCACCTCGCGCTGGTGTTCGCCGGGCCGGCCGCCGGTATTGAGCATGTAGAGCAGGTTGAGGTACCCGGCCCCGGGCGGGGCGTGGTTGTAGTCGATCCACCAGGGGCTGCGGCTCAGGGCACAGCTGTCGCGGACCTCCAGGGGTTTGGAGCCGGCCGCATTGCTGATCCAGCCGTACCAGCCGCCCGGCCCATCGTCGAAACCTTCGCGGTACTGCATCTCATCCTCCTGTCTGTTCCACCACCCGGTACACGGCAGCGGCGATGCGGTCCTCCACGTCCCCGGCCCAGCGCCAGGCCGGGCGGCCGTACTCGTCCAGATGTGGACCGCCCTCGTACCCGCCCTCCTCCCACACCCGGCGCGAGGGCATGTACGCGGCCATGTCGTTGGTGTACCCGCACACCCAGGCCCGCGGCCCGTATTCGCGGCGGAAGCGCAGGGAGTAGTCCACCACCGCCTCGCCGCCCAGGCCGATGAGCAGCAGGTCTGGTCCCAGTTTCCAGGCCTGCACGGGGTACGGGTACGAGGTGGGCAACTCCACCCCGGCCTCGATCAGCCCCAGCATACGCTTGGCCCAGCGGGCGTGCAGGGCGCTCTGCCCCTCGGCCACGGGTTGCAGACTCTGCGGAGTCACCAGCTCGTCGTAGTCGAGGTCGATGAACTCGAAGGCCGTGCGCAAACCACCGGCCACCGGCTGCATCGGCTTCGCCAGCACCTTGGCCACGGATTCGGCCAGCATCCTTCCGTATTGCTCGCACAACTCCACCTGGCGGCGCGGCAGGGGGTTCTGGTCCGCCCCGCAGGTGTTGAAGAACATCGCCGCCGTGCCCGGAAAAAGCGCTTCGAGGTCGAGCTGGGAGAAGCCCGGGTAATCGCCGCACCACTGGGTGAAGCTGAGGGTGGTCGGGTGGCAGGCATAGCCAAACAACACCCCGCGCAGTTCATCCTCCCCTCCCCGGATGGCCAGCACCGGCACATAGTGGTCCACCGCGCCTTTGAAGGGAATACCCTCGGCCAACATCCGCGGCACCTCGGCCTCGGGGTTCTCGCGGCGGTTCACCGCAAAGGTGCAAAGCCCCTCACCGCGCTCCAGGTGCGCCGGCTGCAGATCCGCCAGGGCCTCGCCGACCACTTCCACTGTCTGGTCCTCGAACCACACCGAATACTGGGCCACCAGCTGGCGTTGCTCGTCGTCGAGGGGGTAGTAATCCACCAGGTCGTCCTCGAGGATGGGGCCGCAGTGGTTGTGGGAGAAAGTGAGCATGAAGTCCGCCCGCGCAAGGCCAAAGGCCCGGTGCAGTTTGGCGTACAGGCGCTCGTAGATGGTCTTGGACATACCCATGTGGTCGGTAGTGGCCAGCACCACCCGTTTGCCCTCCCCATCCTCCAGGGCCAACACCTTGAGCCACAGCTCGTGGATCGTGCCCTCCGGGGCGCGGCGCGTGCCGTACCCAGCCAGCCACACCGAGGTCTGGGGGGTGATCACCCGCCTGGCGAGGCCGGCCTGCCAATCAGTCTTGGTCTTCATGGTAGCGCCAGCCTTTCTCCGGGGCGATCACAAAATGCTCCACCAACTCGGCCGGCAGCTCGATGCCGATGCCGGGCCGCTCGGGCAGGGCCACCGCCCCGTCGACGATGGGGAAGAAGAGTTCCTGCATGGCCTGTCGCAGGGGCGACCAGTACACCTCCGAGGGGGCGCTCTCGAAGATGGGCGTGATGGGTGAGTACGCGGCCAGGTGTACCGAGGCGGCGCCCAGCAGATGGGTGGACCAGTTGCCCGGGCATACCAGGGCCCCGCGCGGCTGGGCCAGCTCGACGATGCGTTTGGCCTCGGTGAGGCCGCCGCAGGTGGTCATGTACGGCTGGGCCACCTGCACCCCGCCCCGCTCCATCAGGTCGAGGAACTCCCAGCGGCTCACCGTGTGTTCACCGGCCGCCAGCGGGATCGGCGAGCGGGCCGCCAGTTTGGCGTAGGCTTCCATCGAGTCCACCGGGAAGGGGGTCTCGAAGAAGAGGATGTCGTGCTCCACCAGGCGCTCGATGGTGGAGAGGGCGATGCCCACGTCGTTCCACAGATAACCCACATCCACGGCGAGGGTCACCTCCGGTCCAACCGCCTTGCGGGTGAGGCGCGCCAGCTCGACGATGGTGGCCGGGTCCTGGTACATGGGCTCCACCTTGAAGGCCCGGTATCCCAACTCCCGCAGTTTGACCACCCGCTCCACCTGCTGCCGGAGCACACTTTCGCGGTCCCACTGGTCAGAGATGATGGTGCAGTACGGCACTACCTGACGCCCCTCGCCGGGCCGCCAGATCTGGTGCTGGGCGCGCTCCGCCCCGCCCAACAATTGGTACACCGGCTGCTTGAGCATCTTGCCATACAGGTCCCACAGGGCCACGTCCGCCGCGCCCAGGCAGATGATGGCCCAGCCCCGTCGGTTGCCGTGCAACATGCTGTTGTAGAGCTTGGTCCACAGCCGCTCCGGGTGGCCCACCTCCTCGCCCACCAGCTGCCGGCCATAGAGCGACTCGGGCCCGTCGAGCACGGCGCGGGCCACGCCCGGTGGCACGGTGAAGATCTCGGAGATGCCGGTGAGGCCCTCGTCGGTGTGGAGGCGCACAAAGGCCAGGCCGTGGATACGCGAGGCATCCACCTTGCCCTGGGGCTCGGGATCGCCCAGGACGAACACTTCGCTGCAGGTGATCTTCATGTTTTTCCCCCTCTGTCGCGGACACAGCGCCGCGAGAAAACCCGCGCCGGATTGGCCACGAGGAGCTGCTCTAGCTGTTCCTCACTCACCCCGCGCTCCCGCAACAGGGGCACAAAGACTTCCAACAGATACCCGTACCCCTTGCCGCCGGCGTACTTGAGGTGGCGCAGGGAGCAGATGTCCTCCGAGAGCAGCACCTGGGCGCCGAAGCCCTCCTTCACCAAGGCCGCCACGTTGTCGGCCCGCACCCACTCGGGCTGATAGTCGAGGTAGCCGATATTGTCCACCTCGATATACACCCCTTTCTCGGCCAGGGGCAGCAGATGGTGGACCCCGATGCGGTCCCCCAGATGGCCAATGATCACCCGGCTCAGATCCGCGCCGAACTCCTGCAGCATGGCGATCTGCTCCAGCGCCAGGGTGCCCCAGCGGGTGGTGTGGGTGGTGATGGCCACCCCGGTCTGCGCCTGGGCCAGGGCCGCAGCCCGGAACACCCGCTCCTCCGCCGGTTTGACGAAATGCCGCCCGGTCCCGATCTCGCCGATGAACCCGGCCCGCACCCCGGTGTCGGCCACCCCCACCTCGATCTCCCGGACCAGCAGGTCGGCCAGCTCGCGGCTGGTGCGCTCGGCGACGATCTTGGGGTAGCCGAACTCGCGGTACCAGCCACACCCCATCAGGATGTTGATGCCGGCGCGTTTGGCCAGGCGGACCAGCGCCTCCGGGTTGCGCCCGATCTCGTCCAGGGTCACGTCGCAGATGGTGCGCCCGCCCAGGCGGACGAACTCGGCCACCTCCCGGGCAACGAGTTCCTCGTCGTCGATCACGTACTCGTAGCTGGGATAGTGGTCCATGGCGTCGAGGAAGAGGTGCTCGTGGGGGTAGGTCAACCCCATCTGCTCGGGGTGGATGGTCCCCAGCACGGTGATCACCTCCCGCGATTCCGGCTCACTGCTCATGGGTCTCTCCGTTTTGCTGGCTGGAAGGGGGCCTGCCTGCAGCTCCCCAATGGGCATGGCGGCATTCGCAAAGGCGGACCGCCACTGGTCTGGCCCCCAAAAAAGCACCTGCCCGGCCCCGATGTCAACCGCGCCGCCGCTGCCCGGCGCCGCCGCTTGACACCAGTACGGGATGGATGTTTTGTATGTGCGGCGCCCACCATACAGAGGGAGGTCCGCACCTTGGAGGTGAAACTTTCCAGCACCCACCTCGCCGCCGTCAACCGTCGCCGGCGCATCTACGTCAACAACGACGTGGGTTATGGTCCCCCCATGGGTCCGGAACCAAGTTCGATCGAGCCCGCCGACTGGGTGAGGGCGCGGTTCAGCGCCTTCGTGCAGCCAGGGGCGCAGGTCGATTCCGTCGGCTGGTGCCTGGATGAGGGCAATATGGCCGCCTACCCCAGCGCCGTGCTGCCCGAACTGGCCTATCCGACCCTGCGGCGCTGGCGCCAGGCCGGCACCGACCTGGCCCAGGTGATCGTCGAGGAGAGCCACCGCCGCGGACTCGAGGCCTTCTGGGAATATCGCCTGAATGGAGCCGACCGGGAAATCGATGTCTCCACCCCGGCACGGCACCCCTTGAAGGACGAGCATCCCGAATGGCTACTTCCCGACAGCTGGTGGAAACCGGGATTGTGGAACTTTGCCGTGGCGGCAGTGCGGCGATACAAACTGGCCATCCTGAGGGAGGTGGCCGAGCGTTATGATCTGGACGGCCTCAACCTGGACTTTGGCCGCCACCCGCCCTACCTGCCCGCCGGGCAACAGTGGGAGCACCGCGAGGCGCTGACCGACTTCGTCTGGCAGGTGCGGCAGCTGCTCCAGGGAGTGGCCGAAACCCGCGGGCGCCCCTTCCTGCTGGCCGTGCGGGTGGCCGACACGGTGCCCGGTTGCCACTTCGATGGTATGGAGGTCGGGACCTGGGTGCAGCGGAACCTGATCGACCTGATTATCGTCGGTACCCGTTCCATCCAGGTCGATCTGGCCGGCTTCCGGCAACTCACCGCCGGCAGCCACGTCAGACTCTATCCCTGCATCGACCAGCACCACTCCCCCGACGGGTACCACGCCGTGGCGGACCCGCGTTTCCTGCGCGGGGTGGCGGCCAACTGGTGGCACCAGGGTGCCGACGGCATTGCCACCTTCAATTTCTGGAACGAGTTGCCCGAGTTCCTGCTGCCGGGCGGCACCCCGGGCCCGGTGTGGGCAGGCCAATCGGTCCATGCCCTGGCCTATACGGAGATCGGCGATCCTACCCGGCTTTTGCACCTCGACAAACACTTCGTGGTGGCACGCCGTTACGGCGGCGGCTTCTACAACCGCCAGGGTTATCGCTGGGAGGACTATCTGAATCTGAACCATCAGGCCCCCCTGCCGCTGGTGCTGGGTGCCGATCCCGCCTGGGTCGAGGTGTACGTGGCCGACCCGGTGGAAACCCGCGCCGCAGAGGTGGCCGGGCTGGAATTACACCTGCTGCTCTCGGGTGCGATCACCCCCAAACACCTCGAGGTCAAAATCAATGGAATCCGGCTCCAGGCCCCGGTACAGGCGGCAGCCTGGTTGAGCTATGGCCTCACCCCGCGGCAGGTGGTACCAGGGCGCAACCTGCTCACCCTGAACTGGCACGGTCCCGGGGGGGCCGAGCCGGCCGTCTCACTGGAAAAGGCCGAGTTTCGCGTCGCCTACCGCCGCGAGCAGCGGGGGTGATGACCGGTCTGGTCGCTGCCCGGCCAGCGCGCCGATGCTGAGACGGCTCCTGCTCTGCCTGTTGGCCGCTTGCAGCCCTGCCCCTCCCTCCGGGCCGCCGGTGCAGTTCACCGAGGTCACCCGCGAGGCCGACATCGATTTCGTGCATTACAACGGCGCCCGGGGCGACTATTTTTATCCGGAGACCTTTGGTTCCGGAGCAGCCTTCTTCGACGGGGATAGCGACGGCTGGCTCGATCTCTTTCTCGCCAACGGCACCTGCCTGGCCGGGCCGCAGCCAGTCCCGCCTCCGACCAGCCGCTACTACCGCAACCAGCGGGACGGCCGCTTCGCCGATGCCACCGCCGCCACCGGCCTGGGCCACCAGGGCTACGCCATGGGTTGCGCCGCCGCCGACTACGACGAGGACGGCGACCAGGACCTCTTTCTCTCCTGCTTTGGCCCCAATGCGATGTACCGCAACGACGGGGGAGATTTCGCCGAGGTGGGCCGCCAGCTGGAGGTGGACGATGCGCGCTGGGGGGTCAGCTCCGGTTTCCTCGACTACGACCTGGACGGCGACCTGGATCTCTTTGTGGTCAACTATGTGGACTTCTCCCTGGAGCAGAACCCCATCTGCGTGCAGAACGGTATCCGCTCCTACTGCGAGCCCACCGTCTACGAGCCCACTCCCGACCTGCTCTACCGCAACGAGGGGCGCGGGCAGGCCTTCAGCGAGGTCAGCCAGCGGGCCGGCATCACCCTCGAGGGTCGGGGCCTGGGGGTGGCCTTCTTCGACTATGACCTTGACGGTGATACCGACATCTTTGTGGCCAACGACGGCATGATGAATTTCCTCTACCAGAACCAGGGGGGAGCTTTTGTGGAGGTGGGCCTGCAGGCCGGCGCCCGTTTCAACCGCGACGGCCAGGCCATGGCCGGCATGGGTGTGGACGTAGGCGATTTGGACGGCGACGGCCACCTGGATATGATGGTGGCCAATTTCTCCCGCGAGACCAACACCCTTTTCCACAACCTGGGCCAGGGCCGTTTCGAGGATCTGACCACACGCGCCGGCCTGGCCGAATCCTCGTACCTCTCCCTGGGATTTGGGGTCTGTTTCCTCGACTACGACCACGACCAGGATCTCGACCTCTTTGTGGCCAACGGCCATGTCTCCGACCGCATCGCCGAGTTAGACTCCTCCCTCTCCTACGCCCAGACTAACCAGCTTTTGCGCAATGAGGGCGAACTGCGTTTCGCCGATGTCTCGGCGGTGTCGGGGGCCAGCTTTGCGGCCAAAAACGTGGGACGGGCCGCAGTGCAGGCCGACTACGACAACGACGGGGACCAAGATCTGTTAGTCACCACCGAGGCGGGCCCGCCCCGACTGTTGCGCAACGAGGGGGGCCACCAGGCCCACTGGCTCTCGGTGGCCCTGGTGGGCAAGGCCCCGCGCGACGCCCTGGGCGCCCAGGTGACCGTGGAGGCCGGCGGGGTGCGCCAGGTGCACCAGCGCCAGTCCGGCCGCAGCTACCTGGCCAGCCACGACCCGCGCCTGCACTTTGGCCTGGGGCACCACACCCGCGCCCGGGTGGAGGTGCGCTGGCCCAGCGGCCAGGTGCAGGACCTGGGCGAGGTGGCCGCTGACCAATTCCTCAGATTGGAGGAACCCTGAGATGGACGCGCTCCAGCGGTACATGGCCAAGGGGCACCTGAGGGTCGAAGGTTGGCTCTGGCCGGGGGCCATCCAGCTCATCGCCGCCCTCGCCCAGGTGCAGCGCACCTTCGGGGTGCAAGGCGGGGTCGGCGAGATCGGTGTCCACCACGGCCGGCTCTTTATCCTGCTGCACCTGCTCTGCGGGCCCGAGGAACGCAGCGCCGCCTGGGACCTTTTCGAGGACCAGGACCAGAACCTCGACGCTTCGGGAAGGGGGGATTACGCGCGCCTGCTGGGCAACCTGGAGGCACACGGCTGCGACCTGGCGCGCATCCAGCTGATCAAGGCCAACTCCACGGCGCTGGACAGCGAGGGGGTGCGGGCGGTGCTGGGCGGCGGGGCGCGGCTCTTCTCGGTGGACGGGGGCCATACGGCCTCGTTGACCTACGGGGATCTGCTTACGGCCAGCGGCGCCCTCTCCGAGGGGGGAATCGCCATCCTCGACGACTTCTACAACGAGCAGTGGCCCGAGGTGGCTGAAGGGGCCCTGCGTTTCCTGCTCGGCCACCCGGAGCAACTCTTCCCGGTGGCCATCGGCGGCAACAAGGTGATCTTCACCAACAGCGCCCAGTGGGCGGCGCGCTACCAGGGAGCCCTGTCCGGCTCGGGGCCGGGTGCCCACAAACGCGCCGAGCTGGGCGGCAGGCCGGTGCTGGTCTTTCGTTTTTCCCAGCCCGCCAACCTGGCCCAGCGCCTGCTGCGCCGCCTCGACCGGCTCTTCGGCTAAGGCCCGGTATCCCGCATGATACGCAGCACCAGATCCTGCTCAAAGGCCGGCACCCCCAGGCGAATCATGCTGCCACCCCGCAGGTAGTGCCAGGGGGAGTAGAGCCCGGTGGCCGGCGAGTAGCAGGCTGTCCGGTACCAGCCCATAGGCAGGTCGAACATCAGCCGACCCTCCAGCGCTTTGCCCGCCCCGATCTCCTCCACCTCCCGCCCGTCGGCCAGGTAGATGCAGTAATCCTGGCCCGCGACCCCCAGCACGGCCTCGACGGTGTGGGCCGGCTGCTGCTTGAGGAAACCCTCCTGCGGTTTGGCAGTGACCAGGTCCACCGAGTGGATGAACTCCGACAGGTGCCCGATCCAGGAGCGGATGTGGCGCTGGGATTCTGGGGTGCCGGCCTCGCGGCCGGGCACCAGCGAGAAGTCGATGTAGTCGTAGTGCGCCCCGCACATCAGCGCCATCCAGGCCCGCTTGCGGTGGATGGTCCAGCCCACCGGGTCGCGGTACTGGCTGGCGGCGTTGTCCTCGTCGAGGTTGAGGGGTTTGGGCAGCCCGTGGGCGGCCAGGCAGTAGTCGCGCAACTCGCGCAGCTTGAGCTGCTTGGACATGAAAGCGCCCAGGTCGTAACTCTGCCCGCGCAGGGCGGTGTTGGGCAGGGGGTGGATGTTGACGACCTCGAAGGGGGAACCGGCGGCAAAGGTCTCGTCGGCCGGCTGGTAGAAGGGCGACCAAGTAAAGGCCTGCTGGCCGGCGATCAGGTGCCTGGTCCCCCGCTCCTCCTCCACTTGGCGGACCACCCCGGCCAGGGCGGCCTGCCACCGGTCCACTTCGGCGGGGTCGGGGTTGTCGGGGTTGCCGGTGGGTGCGTTGCCGCCCGGCTCGTTGCAGATCTCGTAGAGGATGTGATCGTAGTGGCAGGTCTCCTCGACGATCTTGCGCACATGGGCGCACTGGTATGCGAAGAGCCGTTCGTGGCGCTGGCTCATGTACTCGGGCCAGTGCATCTGGTCCAGCCCGTTGACGTTGTTCTGGGGATTGAGCGGGTTGAGCGCCCAGATATGTTCCCCGTAGGTGTTGCTCAGCAGCACCACCTCGACGATGATCCCGTACTCCGAACTCAGCGAGAGGAAGCGGTGCAGGCGCTCGAAGAACTCGGGGTTCCACTGATCGAGATCGTACTTGGGCTCCCCGTCCAGCGCTTTTTCCGGGCCGGTGCGCAGAAAGGGGGCGATGTAGTCCGGGGTTTCCGGCTTGCAGGAGGAGTAGGGATTGTTGGCCGACTGCAACTCGCGGAAGAGCATAAAGAGCCGGCTGAGGGTCTGCCGGCGCAGCGCCGCGTCGGCCAGGTACGGCTCGAAGCGGAATGCGCGGTTGAGGACCGCCCCGTAGTGTTCGGTGGCGCAGACCAGGACCCGCGGCTTGCCGCGAAACTCGAAGAGCCGGGGGTTTTTGGGGTGGAGGTGGATGGGGGCAGCCATGGACCTCTCCTTATTTTTCTGCGTACTTCACCGAGCAGCCGTAGGGCGGGGTGTTGGCGGTCTCCACCGGCTTGCCGGCCAGCGCCGCGTCGAGGGCCAGCCGCACCCAGTTCTTGGCTTTGGGCAGATCGTCCGGGTCGGCGCTGGGGATGTCGTCGATGCCGCCGGCGTAGACCAGTTTTCCTTCGGGATCGACCACGTACATGTGGGGGGTGGTCTTGGCCCCGTACGCCCGGCCGGTATTGCCCTCGCTGTCCACCAGATAGAAGCTGGCTGCCGACTTTTGCTCGGCGACCTTCTCCGTGAGTTCCTCGCCCGCGAAATGGCCCTGCTTGCCCGGCGCCGAGGAACAGATGGACAGCCAGACGACCCCCTTGCCCGTGTATTCGGCCTGCAGGCCCTGCATGTTGCCGGACCCGTAGTGCTTTTTGACAAAGGGGCAGCCGAAGTTCACCCATTCGAGCACTACGTGTTTCCCCTTGAACTCGGCCAGGCTGTGCTCCACGCCCTTTGCGTCTTTGAGGGTGAACGCCGGCGCCGCCTTGCCCACCTCCGCATGCGGTGCAGCCGCTTCCTCGGCAGTACTGTTGCCGGCCAGGGGCAGGGAAAAAGCCAGGGTCAGGATCAGGGTCTGGAACATCATGAGGTCCTCATCGGTTTGGGTTTATTTGAGCAACAACATCTTTCGTGTCTGCGTACTGCCCCCTCCCGTGAGCCGGCACAGGTACACCCCGTTGGCCAGGACCCCGGCGTCGAAGGCCGCCTGGTGGAGGCCCGCCTCGCGGCGCCCCTCGGCCAGCACCACCACCCGGCGGCCCAGGAGGTCGAAGACCTCGAGGCGCAGCGCCCCGGCGGCGGGCAGGGCGAAGCGGATGACGGTGCCGCTGTTAAAGGGATTCGGGTAATTCTGTTCCAGTACCATACTCACCGGCAGCTTGGGCGGGGCGCCGCTCACCGCCGTGGGGCGGCCCAGAGCCTCGATCCAGTCGCGGACCAGCGCCGCACCCTCCTGGTCCACCCGCCCGCTGGCCAGAGGCGGCATGCGGTAAGAGCCCAGGTCCAAGAGGCGCAGGTAGAGCACCGAGGAGTCCGGCGCGCCTGGCCGCAGCAGGGAGGCCCCCCTCACCCCCAGGTCGCCCACCTCGGGTGGGACTTCGAGTAGACCCGTGGCGCTCAGCGGGGTGGCCAGGCGCAGATCGAGGCCCCCGCGCCCCGTGCCCCCTGGGCGATGGCAGTGGCTGCAGTTGGCGTCCAGATAGGACCGGGACCGGCTTTCGAGATCCTCCTCGGCGCTCTGCGGCTGCGCCATGCGGGGCCAGGCAGCCTGCACTGGTCCGAGGTCTTCGGTGAAGAGCCCGATGTGGTTCAGGGTGCGCAGTTGGTTGTCGCGGACGGCGCCGTACTGGTACTCGCCGTTGAGCTGGGCCGTGTGTACCCCCAGCACCTGACCGGCTGCCTCGGTATGGCAGATGGTACATTCGACCCGGCTGGGGAAATAGTGTTCGTGTACGTAGGAACCCCCAGGCGCCGCCGGGTCCGCGACGGCGAAGCGCCCGGTGGTGCTGCCCGGCAATAAGACGGCGTCGGTGCCCTCGGCGTTCCACTGGTAGCTGAAACCGTCCCACTGCTCGCCCTGGTCGCGTTTGACCAGGAAGCGGGTCTCGACAATGCGCCGGCTCTCGTTTTTCCCCCGCTCCAGCTCCAGGTAGAAGTTCTTGACCAGCACCGCCCCGGGCGGAAAACCCCAATTCCCCGCTGCCGAGAAGGTGATCCGGGCCGTGTCGGGCAGGGCCAGGAGCCGGGTCTTGAAGGCCCCGTCCGACCACAGCTCGGCGTTGACCCCGTAGGGGATCAGTCCCGGGGCCGGGGTCTGGGTGCTCATGTCGCTGAACACCCCCGATTCCGAGAGCCGCTCCGGCACCTGGCCCACCGGGGCAGCCGGGGCGGGTTCCTCAAAGACATAGAGCCGGCCGTCGAGGCCCAGCACGTAGACCTCGCCGGCCTCGTCCTCGCCAAAGCTGGAGATGGGCGAGGGGCTTTGGGCGATGAGCCTGGGCTCAGCGGTCCGACCAGCCTGGTGGCGGAAACCCCAGATCTGCCTCGACACGTAATCGCCGTACACATAGACCCCCGCCAGGCTGATCAGCCGGGTGCCGCGGTACACGTACCCCCCGCTGATGGACTTGCCCTCGCTGTGGTTGTATTCGGCCACCGGCAGTGTTAACCCGGTGGTGTCGCAGTTGGCCGAGGGGCTGAAACAGTGGGAGCCCTCCATGATATTCCAGCCGTAGTTCCCGCCCTTCTCGATCAGGTCCACCTCCTCCCACTGGTTCTGCCCCACGTCGCCGGCCCACAGCTGGCCCGTGAGCTGGTCGAAACTGAAACGCCAGGGATTGCGCAGCCCCCAGGCCCAGATCTCCTCGCGCCAACCCTCGGTGTTGCCCACATGGGGGTTGTCCGGGGGAATGGCGTACCCCAACCCGCCCTGGGTGTGGTCCACGTCCAGGCGCAGGATGGCCCCCAGCAGGGTCTTGAGGTTTTGGCCGTTGCCGTACTGGTCGTTGGCCCCACCCCCGTCCCCCAGCCCGATGTACAGGTACCCGTCCGGACCAAAGGCCAACTGCCCGCCGTTGTGGTTGCCCGCCGGCTGCCGCACCTCAAAGAGCACCCGCTCGCTGGCCGGGTCGGCGGCGTCTGGGTCGGCAGAGACCTGGAACTCGGAGAAACGCGAGAAGAGGTTGCCGTAGGTGTAGTAGACGAAGAAACGGCCGTTCTCGGCGTAGCGCGGATGAAAGGCCAGGCCGAGCAACCCGGCTTCGTTGGGACCGTCGTTGACCTTGCCGCGCAGGTCGAGGAAGAGCTGGTCCTTGCCCTGGGCCAACACCCGGATGGCCCCCGGCTGTTCGACCACAAAGACGCGGCCGCTGCCGTCGCCGGCGTGGGTCAGGTACACGGGCCGGGTGAAGCGGGAATCGGCGTACACCCGGCGCAGGTCCAACTCGGCCAGCTGATAACCGGAACTGTGTACGCGAAAGGTGGTGTTGGGCACCCGGATTTCGATGCCGTAGGGTTCCTGGGCGCGGCAGAAATTCGCGCCGGCCACCAGGAGGAGCAGGGCGCCGGACCTCAGGGTCGTCATGGGGGGAAGCTACGGAGTTTTTTGCGTAGATTCAAGATTGATACCCCCTGAGGAGGTGCCCAGTGTCCATTGAACTCCATGTTTCGCCATCTGGTTCCGACCGCTGGTCCGGTTCCCTGCCCCAAGCCAATGCCGCCGGCACCGACGGCCCGCTGGCCAGCCTCGAAGCTGCCCGCGATCAGTTGCGCCGGACGCCCCACCCGGCGGGCGCCACGGTCTGGCTGCGAGGCGGGATCTATCGCCGCCTCCAGTCCCTGGTGCTGGAGGCCCAGGACGGGGGCACCCCCGAGGCCCCGGTGAGGTACCGCGCCTGGCCCGGCGAACAAGCGCGGCTCCTGGGCGGGGTGCTGCTGGGCGATTTCCGGCCCGTGCAGGACCCGGCGGTCTTGGCGCGCCTCGCCCCGGAAACCCGCGGCCAGGTCCTCGAATCCGACCTGAGCGCCTTTGGCCCGCTCGCCGGTCTGTCCTCGCGCGGCTTCAGCCGGCCCACCTCCCCCTCCCATCCCGAACTCTTCTTCGCCGACCAACGTATGGAGCTGGCCCGCTGGCCCAACGAGGGTTTCGCCCAGATCAAAGCCGCTGCCGCCTTCCACCAGGAGGGCGACGGCCACGGCGGCGAATTGGGCATCATCGAGGCCGGCTTTTACTATGAGGGCGACCGCCCCACCCGCTGGCAGCACCTGCGCGACGTGTGGTTGCACGGCTACTGGGCCTGGGATTGGGCCAACACCTACGAAGAGCTCGACTCCTTCGACCCGGCCACCGGCCTGATTCACACCCGCCCGCCCCACGGTATCTATGGGATCAAGGCCGGGCAGCGTTTCTACTTTCTGAACATCTTCGAGGAGTTGGACCAGCCTGGCGAGTACTACGTGGACCGTGAGCGAGGTATGCTCTACTTCTGGCCGCCGGCCGAGCTAGGCGCGGGCGAGGCCGCCCTCTCGCTGCTGGCCGATCCCCTGCTCCACCTGCAGGGGGCTTCGCACCTGCGCTTCGAGGGCCTAAGCCTGGAATACAGCCGTGGCCTGGGGGTGAAGATCGAGGGCGGCAGCGAGGTGCGGGTGAGCGGCTGCATCCTGCGGCACCTGGGCAATTTCGGCGCGGTGATCGAGGAGGGGCACCACCACACCATCAGCAGTTGTGAACTCTACAGCCTGGGCGACGGCGGCATCCGCCTCAGCGGCGGCGACCGCCAGACCCTGGAGCCGGGCGGCCATCTGGTGCACAACAACCACATCCACCATCTGGGCCAGTGGTCGCGCTGCTACCAGCCCGGCGTGTTGCTGGGCGGGGTGGGTCACCGCATCACCCACAACCTCATCCACGACGGCCCTCACTGCGCCATCCTGCTCAACGGCAACGAGCACCTCATCGAGGGTAACCACATCCATCACGTCTGCCAGGAGACCGGCGATGTCGGCGCCTTCTACATGGGCCGCGACTACACCGAGGCCGGCAACGTGATCCGCCACAACCTCTTCCACCATACCCAGGGGTACGGCATGGGCTCCATGGCCGTGTACCTGGACGACTGCGCCAGCGGGGCCCTGGTGTACGGCAATGTCTTCTACCAGTGTACCCGCGCCGCCTTTGTGGGCGGGGGCCGCAACAACCGCATCGAGAACAATATCTTCATCGAGTGTAAACCCGCGGTTATGATCGACGGCCGCGGCCTCGACCCCCGGCAGGTGTGGCAGGATATGGTGAACAAAACCATGAGGGAGCGGTTGGAGGCCATGCACCACCACCAGCCCCCCTACAGCGTGCGTTACCCGGAGCTCAGACACCTCGACCGCTACTACCAGGAGAACGCCGGCACTGGCATCCCGCCCGAGGGCAATCTGGTGGCCCGCAATATCAGTGTGGGAGGCGAGTGGCTGGTGGTCCACTGGCACGCCAAACCCGAGTGGGTGGCCGTGCAGAACAACATCGTCGACGAGGAGGCCGGTTTCGTCGATGCAGCCGCCCTGGATTTCCGCCTGCGCGAGGATTCGCCGGCCTACGAACTGGGCTTCAAACCCATTCCCTGGGAGGAGATCGGGCTGCAGCTGGACGAGTGGCGCAAGGAACTGCCGCAGGAAAACGCCATCCGCGCTTAGACGCCACAATGGAGTTGACCCGTTTTGGTGGACACCTTATCACTTGAGTGAAAGGAGTCCCCGATGCCCAGATCACGCCAGCCCTATCCGCCGGAGTTTCGGCGTCAGCTCATGGAGCTGGCTCAGGCCGGTCGAACCCCGAGGAGCTAGCCCAGGAGTTCGAGGCGACCGCCCAGACCATCCGCAACTGGATCACCCAGTCCCAGCGCGACCAAAGCCAGCGCCAGGATGGGTTGACCACCCCGGAGCGGGAGGAGATCACCCTCCTGCGCCGAGAGAATAAGCAGTTACGGTTGGAGCGGGAGATTTTGTCAAAAGCCGCGGCCTGGTTCGCTCGGGAGACCGGGTCGATACCGGGAAACTCTTCGACTTTGTGAAGACCTATCAGGCCGTGTATCCGGTTGGGTTGATGTGTCGGTTGCTGGGCGTCTCCCCCAGCGGCTATTATGCCTGGTATCGGCGCCAGCCGCCGGCACGGGTCCAGGCCGATGAAGGGCTGCGGCAGCGCATCAAGGCGATTCATGCTTGGTCGGACGGCACCTATGGGGTGCCGCGCATCCTGGCAGAACTGCGCGGTGAAGGGACCCGCATCGGCGGCAAACGGGTGGCCCAGCTGATGCGCCAGGAACGGCTGCAAGGGGTCAGTCGACGTCGCGGCATCAAGACAACACGCCGAGGGGTGGACGATGCCCCGGCGGCGGATCTGGTGCGACGTGACTTCGCCGCCACCACTCCCAATCAACTGTGGGTGGCCGATATCACCTGGGTCCCCACCTGGGCCGGTTTCCTCTACCTGGCCGTGGTGCTGGACGCTTTCAGCCGCAAAGTCGTGGGTTGGGCGATGGCTTCCCACCTGCGCACCGAGTTGGTGCTGCAGGCCTTGGACATGGCCCTGGAGCAGCGTCAACCACAGGGGGTGATTCACCACTCCGACCACGGTTGCCAGTATACCTCCTTGGCCTTTGGCATCCGCTGCCAGCAGGCCGGAGTCAGACCTTCCAGGGGAACGGTGGGCGACTGCTTCGACAATGCCCTGTGCGAGAGCTTCTTCGCTACCCTCGAATGCGAACTGATCGACCGGAGATCCTTGCACACCCAGGTCCAGGCACGGCAGCAACTCTTCCGTTACATCGAAGGCTGGTACAATCCTCATCGGCGGCACTCCGCCCTTGATTACCTGTCGCCGATCAATTATAAAAAGAGATACCACCTCTCGGCTTGATCCGAAAGCCGCTAACTGTCCACTAAAACGGGGGAACTCTAGCTGCCTGACTTTTATAGGGTTGGACCCCACCTTCATTCCATGATATCAGAATGATAAATGAGCGACATGGCACCTACTTGTGTCACATTGATGGTCTGAGGGCTCTTGCGGTTTCTGCCGTCGTTGCTTACCACCTCGTACCTTCTGCGTGCCCAGGCGGCTACATGGGGGTCGATGTTTTTTTCGTAATATCGGGCTTCCTGATTTCGTCCAACATCATGAGAGAGCTTCGGGCCGGTAGTTTTTCAATTTCTGAGTTTTATGTCCGAAGGATC
>SXGS01518464.1_pt1 | contig 17092 bp, 9 predicted proteins | sample 3174681 | NCBI WGS metagenome assembly SXGS01 (sample SAMN11356861, study PRJNA531348) | freshwater metagenome | isolation source: freshwater sample F1-80 | place: China: Fuxian Lake, Yuxi | collected 2017-12-25 | reverse complement strand
TCCATCTTCTGCGCCTGGCGCAACTGCGCCTCGAGGTTGAGCCGCTCCGTGGCGTCCTCGGCGTAACAATGGACGACGCGATTCGCCACGACCGGGAAGAACGACCAGGACAGCATGCGGCCGGCAATGTTCGTCGTGAGATGAAGCTTTGCCTGCCCGGTCGCCAGGCACATGCGCACAATGTTGGCGGTGTTCAACGGCAGGATGGATTGCGGATGGTTCTTCCGCAGCGAACGCGCGATCTCCTGCGCGGCGTCATTGAAATACGTGAGCGATCCGTCCGCGCTGAACTCGAGCACCGGGTTCGGATTGAAGCGCGGGAACGCGGCCAGCTTCCGGATCTCCTTCTCGGCGCGCTTGCGATCCGTCGTGTCTCGGGAAACCAGCAGCGCGCGCTGCGGCCGGCTGTGATCATCGAAGATGTAGCTGGCGACCGTTTCAAAGGAAATCCAGTGCCCGTCCGCATGGCGCAGGCGAATCTCCGCCGTGCGGCTTTCGTGAAAGAACAACGCCTCCGAGAGCGTGTCCCGGAATACCCGATCGTCATCAGGGTGGACGAGCCCGTGGCAGGCCGAGCCGATCAACGACTCCGCCGGCGTGCCCAACACGCGCCCGAACGACGGCGCGGCGTAGAGCAACTGGCCTTCGAGATCCAGCAGGCAGACGAGGTCGCGGGTGTTCTCGGTGATCAGCCGGAACTGTTCCTCGCTCCGTCGCAGCGCCTCTTCGGCGGCGTGATGCTGGTGTTCCGTCTGGTGCTTGCGCAATGTGCGCTGCACGGCCGACGGCAGGCGCTTGAGGCTGGACTTGAGGATGTAATCTTCCGCGCCTTCCTGCATACAACGCACCGCGACCTCTTCCGAGTTCGAGCTGGTGACGAGCAGCAATGGGATCGTGCAACGCATCTCGCGCAGAAGCTGGAGCGCCTCCAAAGCGCCAAAGCCGGGCAACGTGTAGTCCGCAAGAATGACATCCGCCGGCGACGCCGAAAGCTCGCGCAGGAACTCCTCCCGGTTCTCAACCCGCCGGCAGTTCAACGCGAAGCCGGAGAGCTCCAGCTCCCGTTCCACGAGTTCCGCATCCGCCGGCACGTCCTCGAGCATGAGCAGGTTCAATTTCTGATCCATCGGAAGCTGTGGTTTGGGTTCGACGTCTGCGTCCGGGCACAAAGCGCCGCCCGGTCCGCCATCGTCATGGACTTTCGTTGTCTTGGGTTTTCCAGAAATCACTTCGCCGTGAACACGCCTGCACTGGCCGCAACGATTGGTCGATCATTCGCCCGCTCACGGTGCTGGTGATTGCGGCATCTTGATAACAAAGCCTCCGCGTCCGCGCCAAAGACAAAACGCTCCGTTGTTTTCCCGACTATCATCGCCCAGGGAATTCTGCTGCTCGCGAGGTGGGGCGCGACCTCCGGGCGCGCCGGGAACGCAAGACACGGCCCGGTTGGTTCAATCCCGGTCGTACGCTCGCAGAGGGCGCGGAGCGCCACGCCCTACCCTTCCTGATTCTCGGACACCTCAACACAGTCGGCGGAATATGAACGCTTGAGATGCACTCCTGGCTGCGGTCGCGAGGCCGATCCTCAGACTTGCGCGGCCCCGGCGCTTTCCCTACCACTGCTTCCCAGCATGACCACAGCACTGCGTCGCTCACTCAGCCTCCTTTCGATCACCGTTGTCACTGCGCTTGCCGACGGGCCCACCGATAATCTTGCTGACAAGGTCCGGCGCATTCCGCCACCGGGCTTCGCCATCATCGAAGCCGATCGCTCCGAACTCACCGAGGGCGCGGCGCGGCTGGCGAAGGATATCGAAGCGTTACGAGGCGAACTCAAGTCAAAGCCTGCGCTGCTCGACTTGCTGCCGGACGTGGAGATCTATCACAAGGCCGTGGACTGGGCGTTGCGCTACGATGAGTTCTTCAAGTCGAACGAAACCCAGGTCGCGCGCACGCTCCTGAAGCAGGGTGCAGAACGCGCGCAGTCCTTGCGCGACGGGCAGGCACCGTGGCTCGTCGCGACCGGCCTCGTCGTGCGCGGCTTCGTCTCCCGCATCGATGGCTCGGTGCAGCCTTACGGGTTGGTTGTCCCGGCGTCCTTCCGCGCCGGCTCGGCTCACCGTCACCGGCTGGACTTCTGGTTTCATGGCCGCGGCGAAATGTTGTCCGAGCTGGAATTCATCAACGGCCGGCAGCGTTCCGTCGGCGAGTTCGCGCCGGCCGACACCTTGGTGCTGCATCCCTACGGCCGCTACTGCAACGGCAACAAGTTCGCCGGTGAGACGGACGCCTTTGAGGCGCTGGAACACGCGCGCCGGTTCTACGCGATCGATGAGGATCGCATCACGGTGCGCGGCTTCTCCCTGGGCGGCGCGGCGTGCTGGCACATGGCCGTGCATCACGCGTGGCGTTGGGCGGCGGCGGCACCGGGCGCGGGCTTTTCCGAGACGCCGGATTTTCTGAAGGTGTTCCAGAATGAGAAGCTCCAGCCCACATGGTATGAGCAGAAGCTCTGGCATCTTTACGATTGCACGGACTGGGCGTTGAACCTCCATCACGTGCCGACCGTCGCCTACAGCGGCGAGAACGACAAACAGAAGCAGGCCGCTGACGTGATGAGCTCAGCGATGGCCAAAGCGGGCCTCGACCTTGTCCACATCATCGGGCCGAAGATGGGCCACAGCTACGACCCCGCTTCCAAGCGCGAGATCAACCGTCGCATGGACAGCATCGTCGCACTTGGACGCAACCCCGTCCCTGAGCGCGTGCGTTTCACGACCTGGACGCTCCGTTACAACCGCATGCACTGGGTCGTCGTCGATGGGCTGGATCGCCACTGGGATCGCGCGAATGTGGACGCGGATCTCACCGCGAGCGAGGCGGACAACTCCGTTCGCATCACCACGAAGAACGTCTCCGCGCTCACGCTGAACTTCGATCCGGGGCAATGTCCGCTCGACAACACCCGCCCGCCGCGCGTGTTCATCGACGGCTCCAAACCGTCCGCACCGCGCGTGCGTTCGGATCGTTCCTGGTCCGCCAGCTTCCGCAAAAGTGGCAGCCGCTGGGAACTCGTCGAAGCGCCGGAGGACGCCACCAAGCTGCGCAAGCGCCACGGGTTGCAGGGACCAATTGACGACGCGTTCCTCGACTCCTTCCTCATGGTGCGCCCGACCGGCCAGCCCGCACATCCGCAAGTCGGCCAGTGGGCGAAGGCCGAGATGGACCGAGCGCTCGTGCAATGGCGGCGGCAGTTCCGCGGCGACGCCCGGGTGAAGGACGACCACGCCGTGACCGATGCCGACATCGCCGCGCATCATCTCGTGCTCTGGGGCGATCCCTCATCGAACCAGCTCCTCGCGCGTCTGGCGGACAAGCTGCCCGTGCGCTGGGACGGCGACAAGCTGAAGGCCGGCCGTGAGAGCTTCGATGCCGCGACACACTCGCCGGTGCTCATCTACCCGAATCCGCTCAACGCCGCGAAGTACGTCGTGCTCAACAGCGGCTTCACCTTCCGCGAATACGATCAGCTGAACAACGCGCGCCAGGTGCCCAAGCTCCCGGACTTCGCGGTGGTGGATGTCCGGCAGCCGCCGACTTCCCGCGCGCCGGGTGGCATCGCCACCGCTGGCTTCTTCGATGAACGCTGGGAGTTGACCGACAAGAGCACGAAGGCGTGGTGAACGGTGGAAGGCCCGGCCGCGATCGGCTGTCCGGGATTTCGAGTGGATTTTTCCGCAGCAGGCTCCTACCGTTTGGACATGCCAGAAAAGAGCTTGAACGAGATACCGCGCGATTTGCGCGAGCTGTTCCAGAAGGGCGCGACTGCCATCCAGCGCCAGAATTTCGACTACGCGATCGCCATCTTCCAGCAAGTGCTCCAGCGCGAGCCGGCCTTCCTGGAATGCCGGCAGTCACTCCGCGCCGCGCAGATCAAGAAGACCGGCGGCAGCACCGGCTTCTTCAAGAAGGTGCTCGGTGGCGCGAGCAGTTCGCCGCTCGTCGCCAAGGCGCAGATGGCCAAGAGCCGGCCGCTGGAAGCCATCGCCATCGCCGAGCAAATCCTCGAAGGCGATCCTCAGAGTTCCGCCGGCAACAAGATCCTCGCCGAATGCGCGGCGGCAGCCGACTTGCCCAAGACCGCGTGCTTCGCCTACGAGATATTGCTCAAGGCCTCACCGAAGGACTACGAACTCTCGATGGCCTATGGCGAGGCGCTCGCCGCCTCGGGCCAGATTTCCAAGGCCGAGAGCCTCTACATGGAGTTGATGCGCGCCCATCCTTCCAAGGGCGACATCAACGCCGCGCTCAAGAATCTCTCCGCCCGCAAGACGCTCGACGAAGGCGGCTACGAGGCTCTCGCCGACGGCAAGGGCAGTTACCGCGACGTGCTCAGGAACAAGGACGAAGCCGTGAAGCTCGAACAGGAAGCCCGTGTGGTGAAGGCCGACGACATCACCGGCAACCTCATCGGAGAGTATGAGAGACGCCTCGCCGCCGAGCCGCTCAACATGAAGCTCGTCCGCAACATCGCCGAGCTCTACGCGCAGAAGAAGGACTTCGAGAAGGCGATGGAATTCTACGAACGCATCCGCAACTCGGATGTCGGCAACGATCCCTCGCTCGAAAAAGCCATCGCCGAGACGCAGCTCAAGCGTTACGATCACCAGCTCGCGCAGCTCGACTCGAACAACCCCGATCACGCCGCGCAAATCGCCCAGGTGAAGGCGGACAGAACCAGCTATCAGCTTGATGAAACCAAGCGCCGCTCGGAACGCTACCCGACGGATCTGCAAATCAAGTTCGACCTCGGCCAGCTCTACTACGCCGCCGGCAAGTTCAACGAGGCGATGGCGGAGTTCCAGAAGGCGCAGTCGAATCCGCAGCGCCGGCTTCAGGCGATGGCCTACTTCGGCCAGTGCCTCGCCGCCAAGGGCATGAACGACATGGCCGCGAAGAAGATTCAGGAGGCGCTGAAGGAGAAACCGGCGTTCGATGACGAGAAGAAAGAACTCCTCTACATGCTCGGCTGCGTGCTGGAAAAGATGGGCAAGAAGGAGGAAGCCATCGAGCCCTTCAAGCAGATCTACGAAAACGACATCGGCTACAAGGACGTGGCGGCCAAAGTGGACGCCTATTACTCCGGCCAAGGCTGACAGGCGTCGGTACGAATTCCATTTCGAAGGCAGGGCAGACAACAGGTCTGCCCTGTTTTGTTTTCAGGAACTGCGCAGTTCCGGTAGCGCGTCGGTGCCGTGACGCTCTGGTCTTGGGGAGAACGCCGAGCGGAGCAGCAGCTCCGCGCTACCGGCGATCCTGTCTGCTATGGACGTGTGAGCCGGAAGAAGCGGCTCGCGCCACCGGCCGGAATCACCGCCGGACTCGTGAGCGACGGGCGGTTTGTGTAAGGCCCCACAGGCAGGGAGGATTCTTGAAGCAGGAAGCCCGCACCCGCCCAGCTCAGGCGCACCGAGGCACCGAGATTTTCGACGAGCAACGGCGGGACGTTCACCGGCGGAATCGCGATACCCGTCAGGCTCAGGTCGAAGCCCGCGTCGCTCGTGCCGCCAGACTGATGCAGCTCGACGGCCAGTACGTTCGGGCCGTCGCGGAGCAGCGCGGCGGTCAGGTTCGTCGGGTAGAAATTGAACTCATCCGCACCGCCAACCGCCAGCGGAGCGAGCGTGTTGAACGTCACCGCGCCAGTCGGCATGTTCATGCGAAAAACCTCCGTTCCGTTCAGATACGCCACGCAGCCATCGTCCCGCAGCACACGGAACGCGAGGTTCGTGATGCCCGCGCCCGGCTGGACGTTGAAGCGATGCCGGTAATACGAGGTGTTGATCTGAAGGTTGTTCGTGCCCCGGATGCGGATGACGGTGGTCGGCGAATCGTTCGTGCCGAACTTGCCGGTGCCGCTTGCCCACGCGTTGTCATCGAAGTCCGTCCGACGCCAGTTCGTGCCCTGGTCCGGGCCAATATCGAGGTAACGCCAGACCGATCCTGTGGACACCAGTGACACCAGTCGCGCGATGTTCAATCTTACCGGTGCTGAGGTCGCGCTGTGCCCCGTGGAATCCGTCGCCACAGCGAAAATGGTCCGCGCGCCCGTCTGGTTCAGCAGCGGGAGTGTGTAAGGATCAATCGTGCTCGTGCCCGTCGGATAGCCGTCCACGTAAAACACGACGGTCGCGATCGCGTCATCCACATCGCGGGCGGTGGCCGTTACTGTGAAATTTGTCGGACCGAAGAGCGCTGCGCCGTTGACCGGGCTGGTGATGGCGACGACAGGCGCGCGCTGGGACAGGTTCGGAATCAGCTCAAGGTCGAAGCTCACGTCGCTGCTGGTGAAGTTCACCTGATGCACCTCTACGGCGATGAGGTTCGCCCCGGCGCGCAGGATCTGCGGATTCAGCCGCACGGCGCGCAGTTCGGAATCCTCCGCCACACCGGCTGCGGGCGTGAGCGATGTCACCGCGCCGTCGGGCATGTTGCTGCGGAACACCTCGGTGCCATTCACATAGACGACCGCGCCGTCATCGCGCAACAGCCGCAGCGACAGCGACGTGACGGCCGCGAGATCGGTCACGGCGAAGGCGCGTCGGAAGTAGTAGCTGATGATGTTCGTCCCTGTCAGATCGCTGAAGCGCCGGATCGTCGTGGTCTCGTCACCTTCGCCGAAGCCGAACTGTGCGACGCCATCAGCCCAGCCCGAATCGTCAAACGTCGTCGAGTTCCACGAGGCCGGCGGCGCGGAGCCGTCGTCTAGAAACCGCCACGCGCTGCGGGAAGGAACCAGCGCCGGGACGATCTCCACCATCACCGGCGCGGACGTGATGCTGAGGCCCGTGCTGTCCGTCGCCACTGCCGTGTATAGGTGCAGGCCCGGGGTCGCGGCGAAATTGGTGAAAGCAAACGGTTGTGTTGTGGCGATGCCCAGCACGGTCGCGCCTTCGCGGAATTCCACCAGCGCGATCGATCCGTCGACGTCCGCCGCCGTGGCGGCAAGCAGCACAGTGGTGGAGCCGATCACAGTTTCATTGGCAGGCGCGGTCATCGCCACCGTCGGCCGCTGGAACTGCGCGTTGGCCAGCAGTTCGAGATCGAAGCTCACATCCGAGCTGGCTGCAGCATTCTGATGAACCTCGACCGCCAGGACATTCTGGCCCAGCACGAGCGTTGAGACATTCACCGGCCCAGCGAAGATCGCCATGCCATCGTCCTGCGCGAGCAACGCGAGTGTCGCGTATTCGACCAGGCCGGTCGGGATGTTGCTGCGAAAGACCTCGACGCCATTCAAGTAAACCACCGCGCCGTCATCCCGTCGCAGGCGGACCATGAGGTTCGTGATGGATCCGAGATCCACGACGTCGAACGTGTGCCGAAAATAGTACGTGAGCACCGCTTCACCCAGACTGTTTGTGCGGGAGAGGATGGTGGCCTCGTCGTTCTCCGCCGGGCCGCTGCTGAAGCCGAGTTGCGCCGGGCCCGCCGCCCAAGTGCTGTCGTCGAAGAGCGGCGCGCGCCAGTCCACGCCCTGATCGACGCCTGTGTCGAGATAGCGCCACACCGCGCCCGTGGAGATCAGGCTTGTTTGAGCGGAAGCCGGCAGAAAGCTGAGAGCCAGCAGGATCAAGGCGATCCAGCTGCCCGGAAGCGAAACAACACGACACATCATAGTAAGACGTTAGTCCATCACCGCACCCACATCCATTGGGGAAAACCGCAGGCGAAACGTGCCCACGGGAATCGGACGGAAAGACCTCGGCTATAAGCCACAATCCGGCCGAAGTGGCAATCCCTAACGCTGGTGCCGGCCAGACCTGCGCAATTTGAAGGTGGATTGCGCGCATACGGGAGGCTCGGTGCCCGTTGCTTTGGACATCCGAACCGGTGTCCACGTCGCAGCTCATTGACGGCGAAACTCGGCGTGAGGGACGATTCAGGCCACAATTCGCTCGCGGGCTGAATGAAGCTTGCCACCGTGGGTGAACATCGCTTGGATTCGCGCGCGCGTTGCACGAACCCATGCTGTCTCACCCAAAACATTACTGCGGCGTCTTTGGCATCTTCGGTCATCCGAATGCCGCCGAGCTCACCTACTACGGGCTTTACGCCTTGCAACATCGCGGCCAGGAGAGCGCGGGCATTGTCAGCTCGGATGGGCACCAGTTTCGAACCCACAAGGGCATGGGCCTCGTCTCGCAAATCTTCAATGGCGAGGTGCTGCACGGGCTGACCGGCAAAATGGCCGTCGGCCATACGCGCTACTCAACCACCGGCTCTTCCCACTTGCGCAACGCCCAGCCATTGACCGTCGATTGCGCCCGCGGCCAGATCGCCATCGCACACAACGGTAACCTCACCAACGCCTCGCAACTGCGCGAGGAGCTGGAGAATCGCGGCTCGATCTTCCAGACCACGGTGGATAGCGAGATCATTCTCCATCTCATGGCCCAGCCGAGCCTCAACGGCCACGAGAACAATTTGATCGAAACCATCCGTCGCATCGAGGGTGCCTACTCGCTGGCGATCATGACGGAGAACGAGCTCATCGGCGTGCGCGACCCGCACGGCTTCCGCCCGTTGTGCATCGGCAAGGTGGACGACGCGTATGTGCTCTCCAGCGAAACGTGCGCGCTCGATCTCATCCACGCGAAGTTCGTCCGCGATGTCGAGCCGGGCGAGATCGTCATCATCAACAAGGATGGCATCAAGAGCGTCCAGGCGTTCCCGGAACAGGAACGCCGCGCGTTCTGCATTTTCGAATACGTCTATTTCGCGCGGCCCGACAGCAACATCGCCAATCGCAACGTGTACAAGGTCCGCGTCGAGATGGGCCGTCAACTGGCGCGCGAGAACGCGGTGGAGGCTGACATCGTCGTGCCCGTGCCGGACAGCGGCAACTACGCCGCGCTCGGCTACTCGCTCGAGTCCGGAATCCCATACGAGATCGCCTTCATCCGCAACCACTACGTCGGTCGCAGCTTCCTCCAGCCCTCGCAGCTCATCCGTGACTTCAACGTGCGCGTGAAGCTGAACCTCATTCCCGAACTGGTGAAGGGCAAGCGCGTAGTCATCGTGGATGATTCCATCGTGCGTGGCACCACCTGCAAGACGCGCGTCAACACGCTCAAGGAAGCCGGCGCGACAGAGGTCCACGTCCGCGTGAGCTGCCCGCCGCACATGCACCCGTGCGTGTACGGCATCGACTTCCCGGATCGCAACAAGCTGATGGCAGCGAACTACACGATCGACGACATCCGTAAGTATCTGAACGCCGACTCGCTCGCCTACCTCTCGCAGGACGGCATGATCAACGCGACCGGCCTGAACAAAAACTCCTTCTGCATGGCGTGCTACGACGGCGACTATCCGGTGCCGTATGATCCCAAGGTGGACAAGCACATCATGGAACGCCGCCGTGCCCGCGTCGAAGGCCTCGCCGAGGCTCTGGCCAAGGACGAGAAGCAGATCAAGCTCCTCTGACCGGGCAAAGTGGCTTGTGCGGCTGATATGCCGCCGCGATTGTTGACGCGCTTGTTTTGAGCCCGCGCCTTTGGCATTCACGCATGGCCCGTCTCGCGTTACTCTCCCGCCGATGTCGGACATCGTCTTAACGACGCTCAACGCGAAGTACATTCACGCCGCCTTTGGCCTGCGCTACCTCATGGCCAATCTCGGCGAGCTGAAGCCGTCCGCGGCCATAGCGGAGTTCGACATCAACCAGCGTCCGCTCGACATCGCCGAGGCACTGCTCGCGCGGGAGCCGAAGATTCTGGGGTTTGGCGTTTACATCTGGAACGTCACCGAAACCACCGAAGTCATCGCCGCCATCAAACGCGTGCGTCCGGACCTCACGATCGTTCTCGGCGGACCCGAGGTCAGCTACGAGACTGAGGAGCAGGCCATCGTCGCGCTGGCGGATTACGTCATCACGGGTGAAGCGGACCTGATGTTCGCCGACGTCTGCCGCCAGCTTCTCACCGGGGAGAAGCCCGCGACCAAAATCATGGCCGCGCCCGTGCCGGAGTTCAGCAAGCTGGAGCTGCCCTACGATCTCTACACCGAGCAGGACATCGCGCATCGCGTCATCTACGTCGAGGCGTCGCGCGGCTGTCCCTTCACCTGCGAGTTTTGCCTCAGCTCGCTCGACATCCCGGTGCGCCAGGTGCCGCTCGACAAGATGCTCGCGGAATTGCAGCGCCTGCTGGATCGCGGCGTGAAGAACTTCAAGTTCGTCGATCGCACCTTCAACCTGAACCTGCTCGTCAGCCGCGCCTTCCTCCAGTTCTTCCTCGATCGTTATCAGCCCGGACTCTTCATTCATTTCGAGATGATTCCCGACCGGCTGCCAGAGCCGTTGCGCGAACTCATCGCGAAGTTTCCGCCTGGCGCACTCCAGTTCGAGGTCGGCATCCAGTCCTTCAACGACGAGGTGTGCGAACTGATCAGCCGACGACAGGATCTCGGCCGGCTCGAGGACAACTTCCAGTTCCTGCGCAGCTCAACGGGCGTTCACATCCATGCGGATTTGATCGTCGGCCTGCCCGGCGAAACAATCGAGAGCTTTGGCGCGGGCTTCGATCGGCTCATCGCGCTCGGGCCGCAGGAGATTCAGGTCGGCATCCTCAAGCGGCTACGCGGCACGCCCATCATCCGGCACGACGCCGAGTGGCAGATGCGCTACAACGCGTTTCCGCCCTACGAGATATTGCAGAACAAGTTCATCGACTTCGCCACGATGCAGCGGATGCGGCGGTTCGCGAAGTATTGGGATCTTGTTGGCAACAGCGGGAACTTCGTCGAGACGACGCCTTTGATTTGGAAAGACGCGTCGCCCTTCGTTGCATTCCTGCGCTGGAGCGACTGGCTCTTCGGGCAGATTCACCGGACGGACACCATCGCGCTCGCGCGGCTCGCCGAGATGCTCTTCAAGCATCTTACGACGAGACAAGGCCGCGATCCCAAGTTCGTCGCTGAGACGCTTTGGCGCGACTGGCAGCGCGGCGGGCGCACGGAGAAGCCGGAGTTCCTGCGCGCGTACCTGCCGGCTGACGATACGATGCGCGAGTCGCGTCGGCAGGTTGCGGGTTTGAAACGCCAGGCGCGGCACATCCCTGGCACCTTATAGCCGCCGAGGTGACGAGGTGGATTCAGCAACGATGACGCAGCGTCCGCCTCGTCACCTCGCCGGCTACGGATTCACTTCCCGGCGAGTGCCAAGAGCCGCTCGAATTGCGCGGCGGTGAGTGGCGTGACGGAGAGGCGGGATTGTTTCAACAGCGCCATTTCCGCGAGTGTCTTGTCGGCCTTGATCGCAGCGAGGGTCACCGGCTGCTTCAGTGGCTTCGCCGGAACCAAATCCACGCAGGCCCAGTCTCCGTCCTTCGCCGTGGCGTCGGGATACGCCTCCTTGTCCACCTTCGCGACGCCGACGACCTGCTTGTCCGTGACGCTGTGGTAGAACGCGACGAGATCGCCCTTCTTCATCGCACGCAGATTGTTTCGCGCCTGGAAATTGCGGACACCGGTCCACGCCGTCTTGCCGTCCTTCACGAAGGTCGCCCACGAATACGCCTCGGGTTCGGACTTCACGAGCCAGTAGTTCTTTGCCATGCGGCGGAATCTATCGGGCGACAGGCGGACGGCAACGGGAAAGCCGATCACCGTTCCAACCGCAGCACGACCTCCATGCTTGTGTTCTGCGGCGGCAGGCCGTTGGTGCGGACGATCCAGTTGTCGTCGTCTTCGCGGCCGGGGCGCGGATTGTTGATCAGGGCGTCGAAGTCGGTGATGAGTGAGAGGATGGAGCCGTCGATCTGCGCGACGAAACCATCCTCACGCACGCGTGAACCGGTGTAAACCCACGAGCCCGGGCGGACCGCCGCACCGGTTCTGCGGTCGAGAACGAACGCCGTCGGCTCGGCGTGATTCGTCCGTCCGGCTTCCACCCAGGTGAGTGACGCGGAAACTTTCTCGCCGGGGATCTGGACGGCAGGATTTGTCGAGGCATCGGCGGGACCAGCGCCCTTGGCTCCGAGCAGGACGAAGGCGAGTTGCACGTGCAGCGGCTCCGCGCTCGTGCGCAGGAGGCTTTCGTGGGTTTTGCCCGTCGCGGCGACGAGGACGTATTCGATGTGCCCTTCGCGCAGGTTCACGGTGGCCGGGATGCGAATCTCGCGCCGCTGTTGGTCCAATCGCACCTGGCCGATCTGGAAATGGCCGGGGCGAATCTCGCGCACGGGCGAAGCCGCCGAGGCGGTCGGGACGGGCGCGACCGGTTCCGCACCCGGCAGTTCCGCCACGGCCAACATGGCAAAAATGATCCCTCCAACGCGTCGGCGGAGGCGGGCGTGAGTTTGGTGGAAATTCATTCGGTGGGACTATTTCATGGGAATCCCCAAGAAAACAGGCTGAAGTGGCTGCGGGGCCGGACGTTGGATCATCGTCGGCAAACGTCCTGCTTTACGGTCGGAGTCAGCGGATCCCATGACGGGTTTCCGTTTGATTTGAGACGCACAGGCCGGTCAGATTCCGGCCCGTTGGGTTATCTCGACGTGGGCAACGGCAGGACGCCGCAGCCCGAGCACAACTTACTTATTATGAGCAAAAAGCCACTCACCCCAGGTGAATTGACGGAACTGATCGCGGGCCTGAATCGTCTGGCCAGGAACCTTTGGTGGACCTGGAACCAGGAGTCGCAGGAAATTTTCCAGGAACTTTCCCCCCGCAGTTGGCAAAACCTTTACCACAACGCCGTGGCCATCATGCACGAGGTCTCGGACTACGAGCTTCGAGTCCACCTGCAGGATCCCGAGTTCGCCGACCGGGTGCGTCGCGTGCTGGTGAACTTTGATGCCTACCTGAACGAGAAGGAAACCTGGGGCAAGGCCAACGCGCCCGACCTCCTCAAGAATCCCGTCGCGTATTTCACCGCCGAGTTTGGCTTCCATGAAACTCTGCCCATCGCCGCCGGCGGCCTCGGCATTCTCGCCGGTGACCACGCGAAGTCCGCGAGCGATCTCGGTCTGGGCTTCGTCGGCATCAGCCTCTTTTACCGCGAGGGTTACTTCCAGCAGTCGATCAACCAGGACAACTGGCAGGTGGACTACTACACGCAGCTTCATCCGCACAATCTCCCGATTGAACCGGTGCTCGATAAAACGGGCGTGCCGCTCATCTGCTCCGTGCCGATGGGCATCGGCGAGGTGAAGTTCAAGGCCTGGCGCGTGAACGTCGGCCGTTGCCCCGCCTACCTCCTCGACACGAACCTCCCGGAGAACGAGCAACACTACCGCGACCTCACGCTGCGCGTTTACGGCGGTGACAGCACGACGCGCATCTTGCAGGAAATCGTCCTCGGCATCGGTGGTGTGCGCCTGATGCGCGCGCTGGGCATCCAGCCTTCGGTCTTCCACATGAACGAAGGTCACGCCGCGTTCCTCGCTCTCGAGTTGTGCCGCGAGAAGATGGCGCTGGGCAAGAGCTTCGCAGACGCACTGGCCGTCACGAAGAAAAGCTGCATCTTTACGACGCACACGCCCGTCGAGGCCGGCCACGATCGTTTCAGCGCCAGCCTCATGGACTACGCGTTCCAAGGCTACCTGCATCACCTCAAGATGTCGCTCGACGACGTGATGGCGCTTGGCCGGGTCGAGCCGAAGAATCACCACGAACCGTTCTGCATGACGGTGCTCGCGCTCAAGGCAGCCCGTTCCGCCAACGGCGTCAGCGAACTCCACGGCCAGGTCAGTCGGCACATGTGGAAATGTCTCTGGCCCGGCGTCCCCGAAGACAAGGTGCCGATCGGCCACATCACCAACGGCATTCATCTGCTCGGTTGTATGAAAGGCCCCGTACGCCGCTTCTGGCGTCGCCGTCTCACGAACAACGGCACCGCGCCGGCACGCGGCGTGGGCGCGAACACCGAGTTCTGGAGCAAGAACAGCAGCTGGGAGAGCGCCATTAACGACCCTGTCTTCTGGCAGCAGATGGCCGATCCGAGTTTCATCACCGACGAGGAAATCTGGGCGCTGCGCTACAAGCTCCGCCGCGAGCTCATCGAGTTCGCCCGCCGCCGTTTGCTGCTCCAGGGCCGCAGCCTGACTCAGGGCGACTTCATCGCGTTCGATCACCTGCTGAATCCCGACGCGCTGACCATCGGCTTCGCGCGCCGCGTCGCGACCTACAAGCGCGCGCCGCTAATCTTCCAGCAGTTCGAGCAGATCGTGAAGCTAGTGAACGACAAGCAGCGCCCGGTGCAGTTCGTGTTCGCCGGCAAGGCGCACCCGAAGGATGACGATGGCAAGCGCTACATCCAGCAGGTGATCCATCTCAGCAAGTACAGCGAGCTCAAGGGACACCTCGTGTTCATTGAGAACTACGATGTGCATGTGGCGCGCACGATGGTTTCCGGTTGCGACGTGTGGTTGAACAACCCGCGCCGTCCGCTCGAAGCCTCCGGCACCAGCGGCCAGAAGGCCGGCTGCCACGGGTGCTTGAACCTGAGCATTCTCGACGGCTGGTGGCGTGAGGGCTACGACGGAACAAACGGCTTCGCCATCGGTGACGATTCGCATCCCGCTTCCATCGATGAACAGGATCGGCTCGACAGCGAGAATCTCTTCAAGGCGCTGACCGAGCAGGTGATTCCGGCCTTCTACGATCGCGACCCTAACGGCATTCCGCGCCAGTGGATCCAGAGGATTCGCCGCGCGATGGTGACGCTGGTGCCGCAATTCAACACCTGGCGCATGGTGCAGGAATACACGAACAAGTATTACGTGACCAAGTAAGCGTCGCGCCGAACGCAGATTGTCCGGGCCGGTCCAGCAATGGGCCGGCCCGGTTTGCTTTTGGCGCATGAAGTTCTGGAGGTTGCCGACTCCCGGAGCGCGCTCCCAAAGCCCTGATTACCAGTCTGTAGCGGCTTCACACGATCGCCTTCTCCTCCTGGCCTTCCGCCCCATTTGAGCCCGCCGTCGCGTCTCCATTGGCAACATGGCGATTGGCTTTCGCCACCGTGATTCCCCGGTCGGGTCGTGGTGACATAGCGGGGTCACAGCGAGGTAGTTGCTCCAATTGTGGACAGGGCACGGAGGGGTTAACTGTGGAGTGTCAGCGCAGGGCAGAAACGCGCGGCACGAAACGAATATGACAAACAATTTTCAGCCAACCCAAACACAACGCCAACCGCACTGGGAGGGGGCGTCACTGCCCCCTCTCAGGATGCGGGACGAGAAGCCGAGCGTCGTGGACAACACGCCGGCCGAAGCGCCGGTCGCGGCACCTCAGAAGGCTGCGACCGTCGTCGAAGCCAGACCCAACGCTCCCAAGAGCCGCCGCCATCTCTTCACGGCGCTGTTCATCGTGATGCTCGCCATCCCGGCTTACTTCGCCGTCAGCCGCTACGTCATCACCGCCGTGGTCATTCAGGGCCGCAGCATGATGCCAACGCTCAAGGACGGGGAGCACTACTACCTGAACCGCTGGAAATACATGCTCCTGTCCCCGAAGCGGGGCGACATCGTGGTCATCAAGGATCCCGGCCACGCGGACTTCGCGGTCAAACGCATCGTCGCCCAGCCCTTCGACTGGATTAACCTGAAGAACGGCGCGATCCACATCAACGGCAGCCGTCTCGCCGAGCCCTACCTCGCGGAAGGCACGCGCACCGATGCTCCGGACCTAAAGGAGAAATGGATCCAACTCGGCGCTGACCAATACTACATGCTCGGCGACAACCGTGAGAACAGCGAAGACAGCCGTTTCTACGGCCGCATCAAGCGCGAGGCCATCATCGGCCAGGTGATGAAGTAAGCAAACTTTCGGCCCGACGAGGCCTGCTGCACAATCGTTACGAGCCCGCGACTGAGTGGTCGCGGGCTCGGTCTTTTCGCCTATCGGGTGCTTGTCCGCAGCGACGACGGTTTGCTACGCTTCGCTGCATGCACCCGTCTCGCCGTCGCGTCGTTGTGCCGTTCCGATCTCTTTGGATCGTCGGCTGCGCCGTCGTGGTCGCGACACTGGTTACCGTTCACGCCGCGCCGAAGAAGGCAGGCAAGAACTCGAAGCCCGACGTCACAGCCCGCGCGATGGACGTGCTGCGCGATCAATGCGTCTCCTGTCACAATGCCGAGAAGAAAAAGGGCGGCCTGGCGATGCACACTCGTTCCGCCCTGCTCAAAGGCGGCGACAGCGGAAGGGTCGTCACCAGCGGCAAACCGGATTCCAGCCCGCTCTACAAGGCGCTGCTGCCGGATGCGGACCCGCACATGCCGCCGAAGAAGCAGCTTTCCACGAACCAGATTGAAACCGTCCGCCGGTGGATCACCGACGGTCTCAAGTGGGACGAAGCCAGCCTCAGCGGCCAGCGGCCCCCGCGCGAAGTTGCCCTTGAACCGCCACCCACCGCCCATCAACCGACGCTCGCCCTTGCGCTCGCGCCCGATGGCCGTCTCCTCGCGCTGGGGCGCGGTCAACGCATTATCGTTCACGACACGCTCGCCACGAACTTTCCGGTCGTCGCTGAATTCGAAGCCCATCGTGACACCGTGCGCTCGCTGGCCTGGAGTCCGGACGGTCGCACGCTGGCCAGCGGCGCCTTTCGTGAACTGGCTCTCTGGACGACGAACGACTTCACCACGCGCTGGATCGTTCGCACCGGAATCGTCGGTCGTGTCACCGCGCTGCGCTTCAGCAGTCACGGTGGGATGCTCGTTGTTGCTGACAGCCCGGCGGGTGAAGCGAGCTCCGTTCGACTCTACGCCGCCGAAACTGGAAAGGCGGCTGGAGCCTGGTCCGCACACGCGGACTCCATCAATGACCTCGCCATCAGTCCCGATGGCGGTGTGCTCGCCACCGCGGGCGCTGACAAGTTGATCAAGCTGTGGGAACTAATCTCGCAGCGCGAGATCGCCCGGCTCGAAGGCCACTCCGGCGCAGTCACGGGAATCGGCTTCAACGTCACTGGCACCGAACTCGCCAGCGTCAGCGCCGACAAGCAGTTCAAAGTCTGGGACGTGAAGACGCGCGAAGGCACGCTCACGATGGGGGGAACCCGGCCGCCATTCACCGCGCTCGCGTGGTC
>SXGS01609167.1_pt1 | contig 17109 bp, 13 predicted proteins | sample 3174681 | NCBI WGS metagenome assembly SXGS01 (sample SAMN11356861, study PRJNA531348) | freshwater metagenome | isolation source: freshwater sample F1-80 | place: China: Fuxian Lake, Yuxi | collected 2017-12-25 | reverse complement strand
GACATCCCCGATCGATGTGAAGCTCACGCTGGGTGCGCCGGGTCAACCGCCGACCCTTACATTCAACAGCACGGTGGGAGTGAAGTACTCGATCGAGTGTTCTCCATTGGTCCCCGCCGGTTCGTGGAAACAAGTGCTTGAAGTGACAGCCGACGGATCGACCACGACGGTGACGTTGCCAGCGGCAGCCGTTCAGGCGGAGGTGCAAGTTTATCGTGTGGTACAGTCCTCGGGTTCTCCGCCGCCGCCGCCGCCGCCGCCGACATCTCCAATCGAAGCGAAACTCACGTTGAGTGCACCCGGTCAGCCGCCGATTTTGTCCTTCACCAGCATTTCAGAAACTGCCTACGCCGTTGAATGGTCATCCACGGTCCCTGCGGGCACCTGGCAACGCGTCCTCGAAGTGAGGGCGGATGGCCCTGCGACCACCGTAACCCTGCCAGCGGCTGCGGCTCCGGAAGGGGTTCGATTCTATCGAATTTTGGAGGTAACGCCTTGAGAGTACTGCCCTGAGTCAGAAGCCCTTATTTCCAAATAATCGACCGGAGAGTCGTTGCCACGGGCTTAAGTTCTGCAGCTTCCGTAATTCCAACTCGGCCTCCCTGGATTGCGGGTACAACGAAAGAGCCTGCTGGAACGAGGCCGCAGCTGCGTCGTGCAGCCCCAGCGACGCCTGGCATTGACCGGACAATATCCAAAGCCCGCATTGGCCGGCATCCAATTGAGCGGCTTGTTGGATAAGTTTTAGAGCGACGGCGAATTGCTTCCAGAAGGCCCGAATTCGGGCTGCGATCCAGCGGATGAACCAGTCGCCGGGCGCGAGTTGGAGTGCCCGCTCGAAACAATGGTCCACCTGACGTTCACTTTTTGCCAGAAGCACATCTCCGCGGGCGAGCCAGACCCAGGGGGAATCGCCGGGTTGCTCCATGGCAGCGTCTGAAAAGGCCATGGCGACGTCCAGTTGTCCCATCCGCCCTAGGGCCATGGCTTTGGCGGCGAGCAACGTCGGGTGGTTGACGAACTTCTCCAGGGCTTTGTCGGCCCAGACTTTGGCTTCGCGATACTGTCCCAACTCGAGCAAGGACCAGCATTGACCGCTCCAAGCGTCGACGTTTAGGGGGTTGTATTCCAAGGTCCGCGCATACCAACGCAGGGAGGACTCGAATTCTGTCCTGGCATAGGCGGCGCGGGCTTCTCCAAAACACCGCGTTTCTTCAGCGAGGGGGATTGGACGCGTCGGAATCTGAGACTGGGGCTCGGATTCAAATTCGAGATTGCCAAAGCGACTCATGAAAGCGGTGTGACAGTATTGGAACGAGCATTGGACCAAGCAGCCGTCTGCTCATCATGCGCAAATGCTCATCATTTTTCACCCAGATTTAATGTAGCTTCATCTTTACCGCTCGGAAGGCTTGTCTATAGGCTTTCTTCATGCAGATGCCCTTTAGGCAGTTATGGTTGGTTCCAGCGGTGTTGGTGCTTCCGGCCATAACATCTGCTTTGGCTGACACACGACCGCCGGCACGATTCAGTTGGACTCCTCAGGTCGTCGCGATGTTACCGGCGGACCTTGGGGAAGATCTCGCTCGGGTGAGAACCACCCGAACCGCATTGGATGTGGGTGGATTGTGGACCGTTAGCGACTCCCTGGATCTGGCTCTGGAGACCGGTGTGGGATATAGTCACTATCGTTTCCGGGAGTTTGGCGTGATTCTGAACGGAATAGAACCCCCCATCCGCGATGGATTTACGGTACGGTTGGCACCGAGTGTGATCTATCGATTGGACTCCCGATGGACACTATTCGGCGGGTTGGGTGCCAATGCGAATGGTGATGCGGCTGCCGACATGACAGATGCCGTGGTGGGTATTGGATTTTTAGGCGCTCGACGCCAGTTTAGCGAGCGATTTGCCCTAAATTTTGGCGTCTACGGAAGCACCCGTCTTGAAGACGATCCGCGGGTCATTCCAATGGTCGGCGTGGAATGGCAGGTGTCGAAAAAGTGGCGCTTGGCGAGTCAAGGCACCTCGGGTCAGCTCAGTTATCAGATCAAAGATCCGCTTCGGCTGTTTCTCGGGCTGGGATTTGAGTTTCGCGATTTTCGATTGGATGACGATTCCTCGATTCCGGAAGGCGTTTTTCGGGACGAGTCCATCCCGATAAGTTTGGGACTTGAGTGGAATCCGAACCCAGCGGCCAGCGTCACACTTCAAGCGGGCAGGGCGTTCGCTAGAAGCCTGGAGATTCTCGATCGGAACGGCGTCACCCGAGCCAATGAGGATGTGCTCGCTTCAACCTACCTATCGCTTGCCATCAAGGTTGGATTTGTCGCAGACGCCGACAAAGGGGGCGAGAAAAACACATCCCAGGGTCCGGAGTTGATGGAACCTCAGGGAGAAAGGCTGTATCGCGGGTCGGTGTTCCAGATATGGGAGGAGAATGATTCGGTGACCGGGACGGACCATGCTTACACCCAAGGGCTGCGGGTTTCGTGGCTGGCTCGAGAACATTCCATCGCCGAGTCACCGGCTTGGTTGAGATGGTTTGCTGAAGGATTACCGGCATTTGGTTATGAGGTGGATCGTGCGCGTTTTGCCATCTCCCTGGGTCAAAATATCTATACACCCCAGAATATCAGTTTGACCACTTGGCAGCCGGACCAGCGTCCTTACGCAGCGACACTTTATGCGGCGCCGGCGCTTCAGCGACGGGGCAAGACCGAGAAGGGGAATGATGTTCTGGAGGAATTGAGGATTGACCTCGGATGGATTGGTCCTGGTGCCCTGGGCGGTGAAGCGCAAAACTTTATTCACCGCAATTGGGGAATCGCCGAGGCTTATGGATGGCAGCACCAAATCCGAAACGAACCGACGGCTTCGGTGTCATTGGCTCGCGCGTTGAGAGTGCTTGTCGGGGGAAACCGGGATGGAGGCGCCGTCGAGTGGATTCCCCATACGGCGGTGCAGGTGGGCACTCCTAGAACCATGGGGGCGGCGGGGTCCACCTTGCGCATCGGATTGAGGATGCCCGATGATTTTGGCCAGCCGACAATTCGTTCCACGCTGCCCTCGAGTGGCAGCGGCTACAATTCGGGTTTTGGGGTGCATCTGTTTGCTGCAATTGAAGGGCGAGCGATCGCGCACGACAGCGCCATCGACGGAAATCTATGGAAGCCGAGCAACAGTCAGGAGTCGATGTTTTGGGGAATCGAAGGCCGACTTGGGGTGGCGGTGACATGGAAGCGGGTGGATGTCGGGTTCACGTACACCTACGAAAGCCGGGAATTTGTCGGGCAGGAACACAACCATACGCATGGCAGTCTCTGGCTGAATTGGCGCATCTGACCCACCCGGCTCGCGACGTTTGTAGCCTCCAGTTGGTCCCGTTTCAACTCGGAACCCGATGACCCGGTCAACGGGCTTTCACAAAACGGATACACACCGGCGAACCGACGTTGATGACGCGGCCAGTGGCTGTCAGGCGCCCAGTGCCTTGATGGATACGGAATGCGACGACTGAATCGGAACTCTGATTTTCCGCCAGTAGAAAGGTGCCGGTGGGGTCGATGGCGAAATTGCGGGGCGTCTTTCCTTGGGTTGACACGTTCTCGACCAATGTGAGGCGGCCATCCTTTCCAACCTTAAAAACGGCGATGGTATCGTGTCCCCGATTGGAGCCGTAGATAAACCGGCCCGTGGGATGAGCCACGATCTCTGCTGTCGAGTAGGAGGGGTGAACGGCCACACCCTCGGGGAGAGTGGATACAGTTTGCAACTCGGTGAGGATGCCGAGTTTTGGTTGATAGCTAAAGGTCGTCACCGTGCAGGTGATTTCATTGATGACGTAGGCGAATTTTCCACCGGAGTGGAAGGTGAAATGGCGGGGCCCGCTGCCTGGGGGAACTTTGGTGTAAGGGGGTTGGTGAGGCGTGAGTTCCCCAGTGGCGGCATCGAGTCGATACACCAGGATTTGGTCCAAGCCCAGATCGGCGGCAAACGCAAAACGGTTATCGGGAGAGACATTGATGGAATGTCCGTGAGGCGATCCTTGGCGTTGCGGCAAATGAACGGGACCTCGATGCTGGTGGAACGATGCGGTGGATTCCAGGGACCCGTCTGAGGCGAGCTTGAATGACGCCACGCTGCCGCCTCCGTAGTTGGCGACCAACACGCATCTTCCGGAATGATCCACTACTAAGTGACAGGGACCATCGCCACCGGAGCTCATTTCATTCAGGCGGGTGAGCTTGCTCGTGCTGTGATCGATTCGGAACGCTGTAACGGCGCCGACCTTCTTGCCGCCCCAATCATTGGTTTCATTGACGGCATAGAGGTAATTCCCATTGGGATGAATCGCGAGGAAGCTAGGATTCTTCACTTCAGCGGCCAATCCGAGAGGATCCATGGCTCCGCTGGCAGCATCAAATCGGAATGCTTCGATGCCTTTGCTTTTCTCTCCTGTATAACTGCCCACGTACAGAATCCAATGGCCTGGTTTTACGGCGGACTGAATGGCAGCGCATCCAGAGGTGATGGACGTGGTTCCAACGGCAAGGGTTTTGATGAAGGATCGGCGTTGCATGACGGATGGTGAGCGCAGCCGGGCATCCAGGTGCAAGCCTGATGTGGTTGAACTTGTGGTCGGTTCAGTGGATCGCTACGCTTATTGCATGCCGATTTACGAGTTCCACTGCGAAAAATGTGAGCAAGACAGTGAGATCCTGGTCCGATCTTCGGACTGGAAGGGGACTCGCTGTCCCCGCTGCGGCTCCTCGAAGCTTCAGAAAAAGCTTTCCGTCTTTGCATCCTCGGTGCCCTCAGGCGGTGACGGGGGAGGCGATTGCTCTGGGAATCCCCGATCTTGCGGTCTCTGTGGCACTGGGAAGCCCCATTCGCACTGAGTGCCCTCACGTCTCCCTGGTGAAGCGAGAACGAGAGAACGGGTTCCTCCATTCTCCAAGCGAATCCGCCCCAGCCATTTGCCACATTCAGGAACTGGCTCGTAGCGCTTTCAGTACAGCGGCGTCTGGGTGGGTTTTGTAAAAGTCATCCAGAGGGAAGCAGCCGCTCACCAATCCATTTCTAGGTGCCGTGGTGCAGTCGCTGAAAGTGCGGCAAATTTTCCGGCGTTGCATGGGTTTCCCCGCGAGGACATCGACAGGGAATTCTGGATAACTTAGCACCAGACGTCCCAACCCGATGAAGTCCACATGTCCCATGCGAACAGCGGCTTGAGCCACATGGGGAAGCCATTCTTGAAGGTAGCTGTAACCCGACCCGACCAAGAGCAACTCTGGCAATTGCCGTTTCACCTCGGCCGCGGCGTGAATGTGTCTAACGACGCCGACCAATGGGTCCTCTGGTGGTAGATAACCGTCACTGGGTGGCTGCATCGCTGGCCGTTGGATGTGTGGGTTGTAATACGGGCTGCCCGCCGTCAGACAAATGAGCCGTACCCCGAGTTGCCCAAGTTCCCTCAAGAACTCAATCGGTTCTCGCAAGTCGATTTTAGCAGGGTGATTCGGATCGGCACCAAAAGCATACGGGTAAAGTCCGGTCCATCTCATCGGGGTTCCCAGACCGTCGGCACCCTTTTCGTAAGGCAATTGATCGAAGAGACTCAATCGAACGCCAACTTCCAATCCGGGGGCGTCACGACGAATTCCTTGGATGATCTCGCGTACGAATTGCATGCGTTTTGTCAGCGAGCCGCCATACCGTCCAGGGCGATCGATGGCGGTCAGCAATTCGTGTCCGAGGTAGCCATGACAGTGCTTGATGTCTACGAAATCGAAGCCGGCTTTTTGGGCGCGGACGGCCGCGCGAACGAAATCCTCGACGAGGACGCTAAGTTCCAAATCGCTAAAGACGACCTGGTCGTCAGTAATTCCAAACCGTGCGTCGAGGATTGGATGTCGATAAGCGGTGCGCGGTTCGAGCCTTTTCTTGTCATTTGGCCGCGCGAATCGGCCGCTATGGGTCAGTTGGAGTCCGATCAGGAGGTCCGTGGCATTTCCGTGATGGCTGGTGTGCTCCTGAGTGAGCAACTGCCGAAGCTCTGCCAGCGAACTTTCTGTGGAGGCGGTGAGAACCAGTTGGTTGGGGTTGGCCCGCCCATCGGGTCGCACTGCCACCGCTTCGCCGCCCCAAATGAGTTTGGCACCGCTCTGGCCAAAGCGTTTCCAGCGCCGACGCACGAGGTCAGTCGGGCTGCCGTCGGGGTTGGCGTCCCAACCTTCCATGGGCAGAATAGCAAACCGGTTCCCGATTTGGCGACCGTGAGCTTGAGTGGATTGGCCCAGTGGGGCGGCTGGACCCGAGATCAATGGATCATCGACGTCCAGTTGGAGTGTTAGTTGATCGAGGCGCGCACGGAATTCGGCGATCGTCTTTAGTGAAGCGAGCTTGGGAACGGTCATGGGTGCCTGAGGTTGTTGAAGCGATGTTGAGCGGCGGGCATGGTGAGGTGTGGGCGCGCCTAGGCGGAGCACGAGACTGCATTATGCACCAGCGAATCGAGTTTCTGGACGATCGATTCGAGGAGGGCGACATCATGGTCTGGACGTCGCGGATTGCGTGGGTGAGGTTCACTGCTGCGGATGAGACCTCGGCGATGTAGGAACTGGGCGCAAGAATGTTTGTAGGCGGGCACGGGCGCACGGAAAGCGAGCATCCCGAGGTATTGCAGCCAATCATTGAGCTCGTAGAAGCCGGCGTGGCCAAGGGACCAGAGTCGATCTCGTGCGGCGAAAGCTTGAACGTGGAAGGCGGACAAACCCAGCAGATAGTCGCTGCCCCACTGGACCATGTCGATGGCGAGATCATTGCCCGTATAGACCTTGAAGTCGGGCCGGCTCACATCACGGGCAGCCAATCGTTGCCATTCCAATTCGCGCGAGAGCGAGCTGTGTTTGGCACCGATCAATTGGGGGATATCGAGCAGGGCTTGGAATGTGTCGAGGTCCCAAATTTTTCCAAAGGGCACGAACATTTGCCCCAGTTCAAACCCCAGGAACTGAGGGCACTGACGTCCGATGGCACGCATCAGATCGGTCAATTGGCGGCGGTCGTATCCGGCGGTGGCGGTGGCAGGAAACAGGATCGGGATTCCGCCCGCGTTGCTGATCGCGGTTACTTCGCGACTGTAGAGCGCTTCTGGATTGCCAACGGCTCCTTCAATGAAGGCACCAGCAACGAATCGGCGGCCGCCGGCGAGGCGGGAAACCCGCGAGAGGATTTCCTGCCGATCTGAATCGGCCAGCAGGTTGGTGTAACCTGTATCCATATTGATGGCTGGCGTTAGTCCGGCTTCCCAGGTCATTTGGACCAGAGCATCGTAGCTCTCCAGGTCACAGCTGCCGTCGGAATCAAACGGCAGCAACACCGCGGAAATGCCTTCGATACGTCGAAACGGTCGCAATGGCGGTAGGATCATCGGGCGGATGGAACAAAAACCCCAGGAACAGGGCCAGCGGATATTCCCGATTCGACATTTGAAGAATTCTGGCTCAATAGAGAAGGGCTTTGACGAGTTACACCATCAAACTCACGGCGGACCAAGCAGCGGCGTTGCAGCAGATTGTCGAGAACGAGGGTTACGAACTGCGGGAGGTGCCTTATGCTCGTTTTTCTGGCGTTAAGAAGGATCACAACATCACGTTCTACGAGAGCGGTAAACTGGTGGTTCAGGGCAAGGGCACGCGTGAGTTTGTCGAGTTTGTCCTTGAGCCTCGGGTCATCCAGGAAGCGAGACTGGGTTACGAAACGGTCCTGAATCCTGAGTTGATCGCTCCAAGGATCGGCGTGGACGAGTCTGGCAAGGGCGATTTTTTTGGGCCACTTTGTGTGGCAGGTGTGTACGTGAATGAAGCGGTGCTAGCCGCGTGGAAGGATGTGGGGATTCGGGACTCAAAGAACATCTCCAGCGACCGGCGAATCGCGGAATTGGCGGAAGGCATCCAGAATACCCCCGGTTGTGTTTGGAACGTCGTGCCGATCGGGAATGAGGCGTACAACCGACTGCATGCATCCAATGGCAGTGTGAACCGAGTTTTGGCTTGGGGTCACGCACGCGTGATTGAAAACCTGCTGCTGCTCAAGCATCGGATGAATCCGCCGCCGGTGCGTGCCATCAGCGATCAATTTGCACGTACCGAGTCGACTGTCGCCAAGGCGATGATGGGGCTCGGACGTCAGATTGAACTAGTCCAACGCCACAAGGCGGAAGAGGATATGGCGGTCGCGGCAGCGTCGATACTGGCGCGTCATGAGTTTGTGGACCGATTGGGTCGGATGGGGCGCGAGTATGGAATGACTTTTCCCAAAGGAGCGTCCTCGGCTGTGGAGGCCGCGGGTAAGGCGTTTGTGGAACGACACGGTGCCGACAAATTGCCCAAAGTGGCTAAGATGCATTTTCGAACCCGATACCGTGTTCTCGGAGAACCCGAACCGCCAAAGATCGAGTGGCGCAAGTCATGAACCTGAGGTTGAATCGGTCGGACTCGCTATTCTCATTCCTGTCGGTCAATAAAGATCTTTTTTGTCTATGAAACGTCCCACCTTGAAACCAATCCGCCCATCCGGGTGTCGCAGCACTCTAACATTCCTGTTCCTGATGGGTGGATTATTTATTGGGTGTGTCGGTAGCCCGATCCGAGGGACTGCGCAAGACTGGGCGTTTTGGCGCGGACCAGATCGTTCGGGCGTTGTGAAAGGAGTGTCACTGACGGATCGCTGGCCCGCCGAGGGCCCCACGGTGCTTTGGAAAGCCAAAGTGGGGCTGGGTTTTTCGTCGTTTGCCATTTCCAATGGACGAGCTGTGACGCTGGGGCATGCGGATGAAAAGGATACGGTGATTTGCTTCGATGCGGTGACGGGCCAAGAACTGTGGAAGCATTCCTATCCGGCGGAGTTAGGTGATAAATACTTCGAGGGTGGGACGACAGGCACTCCGGTAATCGATGGGGATGGAGTCTTTGTTTTGAGCCGATGGGGCGACTTGATACGGCTGAATTTGGGGACGGGAGCGACGGAATGGTCCAAGAACATCGCCCGGGAGACTGGGGCGCGGGTTCCGGACTGGGGATTTGGTGGGGCTCCATTGGTGATGGGGAAGCAGTTGAGTCTGAACGTGGGCGATGCCGGGGTTGCCGTAGACAAGGCGACTGGCAATGTTCTGTGGAAATCGGAGGCTTCCAGTGCCGCCTACGCGACGCCCGTTTCAGTGACTCGTGGTGGGGTGTTGCACGTGATCTTTGGATCGGCACGTTCCTATGTGGCGGTTGCTGCGGCCGATGGCAAAGAGGTCTGGCGTCTTCGATGGTTGACGGAGTATGGGGTGAACGCGGCCGATCCGATTGTTCAGGGGGACAAGATTTTTCTCTCGACGGGTTACGGCAAAGGCGCAGGGCTATTTGAGTGGAAAGAACCAGAACCGGCGCCACTTTGGAAATCCAAGGTGCTGCGGACCCAGATGAATGCGGCGATTTTATTTGAAGACCACTTGTACGGTGTCGATGGGGATACCACAGAAAAGGCTTCGTTGAAATGCGTTGAATTCGCTACGGGAAAAGAAAAATGGATGTTTGCGGGGTTTGGGTCGGGAGGATTGCTAATAGCGGGAGGGCAAATCGTCGCGTTGAGCGGATCGGGCGAATTGATTCTGGCTCCGGCCACACCTGCAGGATTCCGTCCAACCAGCCGTGCCCAGGTGTTGGGTGGCAAGTGCTGGACGGCTCCAGTGATCGCCGCTGGACGAGTCTATGTGCGTAATTCCCGAGGCGATGTTTCCTGTCTGCAGGTGGGCAAACCCTGAATCCCGAAATGGCGTGCGTTTTGAGGTGATTTTTTGTCGGAAACTCCGAAGGCTGGCGACGTAACCTTGGCCGAATCCGAATCATGAACCATTTCTCGTTACTGGCGCGCCGTCGATTCCTCAAGAATGCGACCCTCTTCGGGGGAAGCGTTGTCGCGTCGCCGTATATTTTGGCAGCAGAACCGGGACGCAAATTTCGCACCGCGCTGATTGGTTGCGGTTGGTGGGGAAAGAACATTCTGAAGGAAGCCATTGCCAGCGGGCGGGTCAAGGTGGTTGGGCTATGCGATGTCGACACGCATGTGCGAGAAGTGGCGGCGGAGCAAGTGAACGACCTGAATGGAGACAGCCCGAAGCTGTACAACGATTTTCGGGATCTGCTGGCTAAGGAGAAACCAGAATTGGTGATTATTGCGACACCGGATCATTGGCACGCGCTTCAAACCATTGCCGCCGTCAATGCAGGGGCGCACGTCTTTGTGGAGAAACCCACAGGACACACCGTGAATGAGAGCCGTGCCATGCTGAGGGCGGCCCGTTCCAGCGGCACCGTTGTGCAAGTAGGGCTGCATCGAAGAATTGGGCCACACCACGTCAACGGTATGAAATTTCTGAAGTCTGGTGCCGTTGGTGATGTTGGCATGGTTCGCATCTTTGCTCATGGCGGCGGTGGCCGTGAGAAACCGTCGGCCAATATGGAACCACCCCAGGGAATGGATTGGAACCTTTGGTGTGGTCCGGCCCCGTTGCACCCGTTCAACCAGAAACTTCATCCGGGGGGGTGGCGCAATTTCCTGGATTACGGCAACGGCCAGTTGGGGGATTGGGGAGTGCACTGGTTGGACCAAGTCTTGTGGTGGAGTGAGGAAAAATATCCAAAGACGGTATTCTCTACCGGTGGGCGCCCGATCGCTGGTCCGGCGGTGCTGACGGATAGGGAGACCACCTCCGATACGCCCGATCACCAAGTGGCTGTTTACGCCTTCGAAAAATTCACCTGCATCTGGGAACATCGTCGTTTCGCCGATAACCGAGCGGAGAAGCACAAGATTGGGGCCTATTTCTACGGGACCAAAGGCACGTTGCACATCGGTTGGCGGGATGGTTGGACGTTCTATCCAGCGGACGGCAATGCGGCCACGCAGCATGAGGATTCAAAGCTTCAGGAGCCGGATGGACATAACTTGACTCTGCTGTGGGCAGATTTTTTGGCGGCCATCGACCAAGGCAAGAAAGGTGTGGCCGATATTGAATTGGCGCATCGAGCCTCGGTGCTCCCATTGTTGGGAATGATTTCCTGGCGAACTGGACGATCTCTGACTTGGGACGGTTCGAAGGAGATGATTGTGGGTGATCCCGAAGCGAGCCGGTTGTTGAGCCGACCCTATCGCGCGCCCTGGGTTTACCCGGAGGCGTGAGGAGCGACTTGTCCCCGTCTCACGTCCAACTTGGCATCAAACACACCCTGACGTCATCCTGGTCGGTCAGTCCCACGGACTGAGGTCGGTTGGCCACGAATTGTTCCCAGCACAATTGGGTTGAGATGATGCCCGCAATGGCCATGTCATCCGTTTCCCCAATAGCCCCTCCGCGCTGGATTTTATGGACTAATTGCGAGACAGGGGAGGGATCGAATATTCCGGCGGTCTGAAGCCAGGATTCTGAAAGCAGGTCTTTCAGATAATCGGGAGTGGATTCGTGAAAGAAGCTGCGGTGAATTGGTGCCCGGTAAGGGCGTTTTCGGCGCTGCAGGATCTCGTCGGGCAAAAGTCCTTTGGCTGCCTCGCGGAGCAGATGCTTTTCTCGCAACCCGCGCAACTTGGAGCGGCTGGCGAGGCGATTGCAGAATTCCACCACCCGGACGTCCAGGAAAGGGAAGCGGGCTTCCACGGAATGCGCCATACCCACGCGATCTCCTTGTGAGGAAAGGAGGTATTGCGAAAGGAATAAGTCGATCTCCAGGAATTGGGCCTGCTCCAACGGTCCCCACTTGGAGAATTCCTCCGGATAGCGAACTTCTGAAGTGCCGTTCGGATCGGCTGCATGCTGTTGGTCGGTCCAAGCTTGCGAGAAGAACCGGCAGGTGCGTCGATTGTTCCGCCAACGCACGGAATGCGAATAATCGGCAGCGCCCGTTTCCTTGAGGCCGCTTTTGAAAAACGCGGCCAGCAGGTTGGCTCGACTCGCGCCGATCGCTTGAATTTCCGGGTAGAGCCGCTTGAAGAGTGTCCACCGCCATCGGGAATCTGGTTCTTGAGCCCAGAATCGTCGGATCTTCGATTCCTTAAAGATGTCGTAACCAGCAAGGAATTCGTCTGCCCCTTCACCGGTGAGTACCACTTTGATCCCACGATCCCGGACCAACTTGGAGAGCAGAAACATCGGGGCTGGGGAGGTTCTGAGAGTCGGGATTTCCGTGTGCCAGATGACCTCCGGAAAAACTCGTCCGATGTCCGCGTGAGTTGCTGTGACGACATGGTGTTCAGTATCCAGGTACTTGGCCATCGCGCGCTGATAGGCGCTCTCATCAAACGCGGTGTCGGAGAAGCTGATGGAAAACGTCTGGAGCTTCGTTGCTGTATGATGACGAATGATCGAGGTAATGATCGATGAATCAAGGCCACCACTCAGGTAAGCTCCTACAGTGACATCGGCGCGCAACCGGATCCGCGAGGCGTCGATGAGCAATTCCCGAAGCTGTTCAGCGCTTTCGATGTCGCCATTGCCCTGCGTCGGGAGGGTTGTGGCATTGACAGCATCGGGAAACTGAACCGACCAATAGCGCCGCAACTCCAACCCCGATTGACCTACCAAGAGAGTATGACCCGGCGGCAGTTGCAGGATGTTTCGAAACGCCGTGCGCGGCGACACGGGACTCCAGAGAGTGAAGATTTGACCAATGGCGATCGGGTCCAATTCTGAAGGCACCTCTGGATCTATGAGTAGCGACTTGATCTCCGAGCCAAACACGAGTTTCCCCGGACGGTTCCAATAGAAAAGAGGTCGAACGCCCAATCGATCGCGCGCCAGGAACAGTGTTTGTTTGCGACGATCCCAGATGGCAATTGCGAACTGGCCGTTTAGGCGGTGGACACAGTCAGGCCCCAATTCTTCATAAAGATGCAGGATGACTTCGGTATCGGTTTTTGTTCGGAATCGATGTCCGCGTGCCTCGAGCTCTGGCCTCAACTCCACATGATTAAAGATCTCGCCATTGAAGACGATCCAAAGGGATTCGTCCTCGTTGCTGATGGGTTGCTGTCCGGTGTTGAGGTCGACGATGCTGAGTCGGGCGTTGCCGAGGGCTGCATGGGGATCGGCGTAGATTCCAAATTGATCTGGGCCACGATGACGGATCATGGCGAGAGCTAGGCTCGCGCGGTGGACGAGTTCTTGCGGGCGGGTGGCGCCAATATTCCATTCACCAACGATGCCGCACATCAGCTCAAGGCCTTTCTTGAGACCTTGCCGGTGGAAGTCAACGGAAGGGATTCTCGGAATTCGACCTGCTTTGGTACCATGAAGTCTTCGAGGTGCGCTTTGCAGTGAGCCAGCACTTCTTGAACCGTGAGGGTTTTGCCCTGCACCACCAGGATGGCCTTAATGGCTTGTCCTAGCACGGGATCGGGAACGCCGACCACAGCTGCCTGCACAACTCCCTCCAGCGTGTGAAGCACCGCCTCTACTTCCTTTGGCGACACCTTCTCACCGCGGCTCTTGATAATGTCATCCTGCCGACTGACAAAATAAAAATACCCCTCCTCGTCCGTGCGGAACACATCGCCGGTATAGCAATATCGCTCTCCGGGAATGACTCCAGGGCGGTAGCGTCGATTGGTGGCTTCCGGAGCCTCCCAGTAACCGCGCATGACATGTCGCCCCCGGACCACCAGTTCGCCCGTTGAACCATTGGGGAGTCGTTGGTTCTGCTCATCGACCAACCAGACTTCGGTGCCTGGAATGGCGATGCCGACAGACCCTGGTTTCTCGTCGAGCTTCTCTGGTGGCAGGTATAGCGTGCGTTTAGTCTCGGTGAGCCCGTACATGGAATACAACCGCGCCTGGGGAAATTTGTTCCGGATTTCCTGAATATGATTCACAGGAAGCGCGGCGGCGGTGTTCGTCAGATAACGCAGGCTGGAAAGGTCGAATGCGGACATGTCCATGGGTGCCAGCATGGCGAAAATGGTTGGTACGCCGGGGAACCCGGTGACCCGTTCGCGTTCGATCGTCTTCAAAATGGCTGCCGGGAATGCGAACGATTTTTCAAGAATCAAGGTACCGCCGAATCGGAAGGTCATCAGCAGTTGATAAAGACCATAGTCAAACGAGAGCGGTAGGAGATTGAGAACGACGTCCAATTCCACGTTTTGGAGAAAATGGATGATCGACCCCGAGGCGAAGATGATATTCTGATGGTCGGACATCACCCCTTTGGGATCGCCTGTGCTACCGGAAGTATAGACCAGGCATGCCAAATCCAGGTCGATGACCTTGGTCGGCGGACGAGTGGTCGGCTGACCCGAGAACCACGAGTCCCAGTGGATGGTCACGGCCTGGAGCGAGTCGCCAGGGGTGAGCCCGGAACCACAAAGTACGGTTGCGAACAGCGATTCAAGTGGAGCAGTCAACAATTCCGAAATGGCGGGGGAACGACGTTCAGCGATCAGGATGCGGGCGCTGCAATTCTGTAGAACGTAGCGCAATTTATCCTGTTTGGTCGTATGGTTGATATAAACGAACGTGCCACCTGCTTTCAGGGTTCCGAAGATGGAAATGACGGCTTCGACTGAGTTCTGCAGGTAGACGGCGACTCGGTCCCCCCGTTGGATACCCTGTAGAAGGAGTGCCTGCGCCACCTGGTTGGACAAGGCATCGAGTTGGGCGTAGGTCCAGCGCTTGCCATCGCAGACGAGAGCGACCTTGTTCGGGGATCGAAAGGCGCTTTCCTCAAGGAACTGGTGGACCAGTACAGGCATGGTGGTGGGAGATTACTGTTCGTTCAAGTGATTGAAGCACCGCTGGGACGTTTCTGTTCGATGAATGCCACGAGGGCCGCGATGGAGTCGAGATTCTCGGGGGTCAGTTCGGAGTCCTGAACTCGGAATCCAAACTCCTTCTCGACGAAGGCAACCAGTTCCATGACGCCCGTGGAATCCACAATTCCCTGGTCCAAGAAGGAATCGCCATCGGTAAAACCGGTATCCTTGCCGAATAGAAAATTGGAAACCACAAACTGTCGTATTTTGCTGGAGAGTTCGTTCATAGATAAATCGGATTTCGTTCTGGGGCGGCGAATGGAAACGATTAAAGGGTGTGAGATAGTCTAAGTTGGACTAATGAATCTCTGGGACGGGTCTGAACAAGAGGGGTGGCAGGTGCAACGGCCTGGTGGTGGTTCGTTTGCGGTCGATATCTTTCCATACCGCTTCGATGGTTGGCTCGTTCAAGCCTGTTGCACGCGCGACTTCCGAGGCCGGAATGCCATGGTTCTTCGCGTATAAACAAAAATCCAATTGAGCCACCGGCAGTGCAAAGAAAAATTCATCCTGCCCCTGGGGCATAGAGTACGTGTCTGTGGTCGGCGGTCGCTTGCGGATTACTTCGGGAAGCCCCAAATACTCGGCCAACTGATAGACTTGGCATTTGTAGAGATGAGCGATCGGTTTGATATCCGCCGAACCATCCCCATTCTTGACAAAAAATCCCTGATCATATTCCAGACGATTTGGGGTGCCAGCGACTGCGAAATTCAGGCGGTCTGCATGGTAATATTCGAGCATTTTTCGCATGCGCTGCTTGAAATTGGTGGCAGCCACGATTGCAAGGTAGGTCTGCACCGGAAGTCTCACGCTAGTAATCGACCCATCTGGCCCTTGGGCCACCAACGTAAAGAATGTCAAGGTCCCGCCTTCGCGAACCCCTGAGGTGATCAGCTTCGACTTCCAACCGACACCAAACTCGGGAATCACTTTCCGAACAGCCTCTTCATAACGCCGATAAAATCCAGCCGCCTCCAGCAGACTGGTGATGTCCTCCTCGGAACGAGCGATTCCCAACGAATCCGCAACCAACCGGCTGAGATGCAAGGTGTCTGGGCTCGAATCCCGTTCGGGCATTAAGATTCCGAAAACACGGTCGCGTCCGAGAGCTTGGACGGCGAGGGCTGCCGTTACAGAGCTATCGATACCACCGGACAATCCCAGCACGACGCCGCGCCGACGCAGGTCTTTCGTCAACTGATGTCGAAGGGTGTTGCAGATATGTTCGACCTCGACGGCCGGTTGAATGGACAACAGGTGCTTCATGTCGAAATTTGCGGGCTGAGGGATTCCCGGTTACTGCGTTGTGAATCGAACGGGAAAATGGCCCGAGATCGATCGCGGGTCGTGGAGAGAAATCTTCGAACCATGGGCCAAGCCGACGACTTTGGTGAGGGTTGATTCCGATAATTCAGCGTTGGTTTCACGTCGAGTTCGATCCAAATATGGTCTTCATTACCAAATGGCACGAGCCCGTTCACTGGGACGGCTTGAGTGCCTGAAGGCGATGCCGAATTTGTTGGCACGGTGGAATAATACCAGTGTGCACTTGCATGGCGTGATTCCAGTTGGAGCGACCGAATTCCTGGCGGCCGTTGTACACGGATGCGACGGTTCCAAGGACGTACGGGAAGTGTGTTCCCATGGGTGCGAACTTGATAGAGAGACGCTGCCATTTCAGTGAAACTGCACCAATGGACCGGGCCTAGCCGGTTGATCGAATCGGCGATCCTGCCGAAGTTGACGTAATCGCCCTCGGCATCCTCGTGATGGGTTGCCACGATCAAGGGTTGTTGGAGAATGACACTGAGTGGGATGGTATGAAGCCAATCCTGAGACCAGCGGGATCGGGCAATCAGTGGGAAATGTGGCCCGACCATGTCCAGCGGATGCAGGCCGAAGCTATCGGCCCAACCTTGCCTCAAGTCACACTCCAGAACCCGGTCATGCGTCAGCAGGGCGCTTTCGAAGCCCAGTCTGCTGAGAACCTGTGCGGATTCATAGGAGCAAATACCGTGAGGGGGTTCCATTACCCGAGCTACCTTCACGCCGGAAACCGCCTCCAGCCGATCCATTCGTCGGAGAGCTTGGGCCATCAGGTGTTGGAAATTCGGGCTCTTCAGCAGAATCTGTGGGTGATTTGGAGTGGAATAGGGTGTAAGTCGATGACTTTTGGGATTGGATTCTGGTTGGTGGGGTAAGCGGCGAACTGGAGGTGCTGGGTGTCCAAGCGCCCGACGGCGCGAGCTTTGG
>SXGS01097390.1_pt1 | contig 17109 bp, 11 predicted proteins | sample 3174681 | NCBI WGS metagenome assembly SXGS01 (sample SAMN11356861, study PRJNA531348) | freshwater metagenome | isolation source: freshwater sample F1-80 | place: China: Fuxian Lake, Yuxi | collected 2017-12-25 | reverse complement strand
CAACAATACATTAAAGTAATCATTAAGTAAACTATCTCAATACTATAAATACCAATGAAAAATTCAATTACCCTTATTCTTGCATTTTGTTTATTGTTTCTTACAACTACTTTTGCCCAACTAAGCACACCCTCATGGTCAGTAAAGTTTGAAACATCAAAAGCCTTTATTGAAAACAAAGGACAGTTTGAGCAGCGTTTAAAAAGTGTGGAATCTAAAATTCTTTATGCGGTTGACAACGGTTCGGTGCAAATCTATTTCAGTCAAAAAGGATTGACTTATAAATTCGACCGCAAGGAGAAAAACAAAAACCGCAGAGATGGTGATGAAACACAGCCTCGCATCTTTTTTGAAAGCGATTTAGTGAACATGGTTTGGGAGGGTGCAAACCCAAATGCAGAATTAGTTGCCGAAGAACTAAATCCTGATTACTACACCTATGAAATGATGAAGAATGAAAAGGAATACTATGACATTACCCGTATCCGCGGATACAAAAAACTAGTGTATAAAAACCTGTATCCAAACATTGATGTGGAGTATGTTTTTCACCCGCAAGACGGAATAAAATATGCACTTATTCTGCATCCGGGAGCAGATGTCAGTCATGTGAAAATGAAGTATGCTGATGGCGAAAAATTAACGTTCACCAATTCAGGCGAAATTTTCATTGACACTAAATTCGGTGATATGGTTGACCATGCACCACAAACGTTTTATGCTGAAAATGATATTGCAATTTCTTCTCGCTTTATTCGTAACGGAAATACTGTTTCGTTTGAACTCGGAAATTACGACAACACCAAAACCGTTATAGTTGACCCTTGGGTTCAAACACCTGCGTTCGGAAACTCAAACGGAATGTGGGAAGTTGATGTAGATGGTGCAGGTAACGTTTATGCAATAGGAGGTGATATGCCTATGCAACTACGCAAATTTGATCCAACTACAGGTGCAACCACATGGACATACAACACTACTTATGATACCGCCAACTACTGGTTGGGCACTATGGCAACCGACCTTGCGGGTAACACATACGTTACCTCCGGTTCAACAGCAAATATCCGGAAAGTAAATGCGAATGGTGGTTTAACATGGAATGCTGGCGGTGGTGCTTTTGACGAATACTGGTGCATTGCTTTTAATTGCGATCAAACTAAGTTAATTGTAGGAGGAACATCAACAGGATTTTTTCCGCCATCAACAGCCAATGGGATTATTTTTGATATCAATACCAACAACGGAAACGTGATAACATCACAGGCTGTTGGAAGCAACAGGCCAGGTTTTCCAATCAATGATATTTCAGAAGTACGTTCCATTACCTCCTCTAAAAATGCGCGCTACTATTATCTAACCTTAGATACTATAGGAGCCATTGACGATAACCTCAGCGCTTGTCCTAATGGGAACGATGTAATCTTTGGAAAAAATCACGGATATGCCTTTAGTTACAAATCGGAGAACTACCGACCTAACAATGGCAACTCAGGCATTAAAGCCATTAAGGCAAACGCCAACTTTGTTTATACCCACAACGGAACAACCGTTCACAAACGTTCATTGATTGACGGTGCTATTATTTCCTCTGCTACAATTCCGGGCGGTGGGAGCACAGCAACGCTTGGCTTCAATCAACCTCACAACAACGGATTAGATATTGATGCCAGCGGAAACGTTTATGTCGGTTCAGCAAATGGTGTCTATAAATACGATGCTAATCTTACACAACTTTCTTCCTCAGCAACATCTTTTGCAGTGTATGATGTTGCAGTAGGCACAAACGGGAATGTAATTGTTTGCGGTGCAACAGGAGACCAGAACTCTACCTCACGCACAGGCTATGTTCAATCTTTTGCCATGTCGGCAGCTGCACCTATAACCTTGGAATGCTGTGATGCCAACATCTGCTCGGCAGGTCCTTTTTGCAGTGATGACCCAACGGTTACCTTAACTCCATCCGGAACTTCAGGCACTTGGAGTGGTCCCGGTATATCAGGTAACGGAGTATTTAATCCTGCAACTGCTGGCGCAGGAACTCATACCATCACCAACACTCTGGGTTGCGGAAGTGGTGCCATAAACATTACGGTGCTCACTTGTGTTGCGCTTGATATTTGTCTTGAATCAAATGGAACGCTAACCGCCAACACGGGTGTAGGTCCATTTACCTGGGAAGACACCCAACAAATCCAGGATTGCAGCGGGTGCTTTCTGGGTTGCAACTTCCCTCCGGGGTGTGCTACTACTACTTCGGGTTTTGCAGCATTCGGAGGCACAGCAGCCACCACCTCTGCCGCACCTGCTGCTTACCCGGTTCGTGTTACCGATAATCATGGAAATACAATAACCATTAACAGTTCAGGTTCGTTGTCTAACTGCTCACAAACCTGCACACTTACTTTATCAACCTCAACTACAGCTGCCACCTGCGGAAATACAAATGGTGGTGCTTCGGTAAGCATTACTGCCGGTTCAGGACCTTACACCTATTCATGGTCACCGGGTGGAGCTACTTCAGCTTCTATCTCTAACGTGGCAGGAGGCAACTATACAGTTACCGTTACCAGTCAGGGAGGGGCCTGTACCGAAACAGCTTCTGTTTCAGTTGCGGAGAGCGGAGGTATAACCTTATCTTCTTCCTCAACACAAGCAACCTGCGGAAACTCAAATGGCGGGGCTTCGGTTTCCATTACTGCCGGAACGGGTCCTTTCACTTACTCATGGTCACCGGGAGGAGCTACAACCAGTGCTATCTCTAATGTTGCAGCAGGAGATTACACAGTAACTGTTAACGGAGCCAACAATTGTACTTCAACCGCTACGGTAACTGTTTCTTCAACCAATGCCATAATCCTCTCCAACAACTCAACAAATACTACCTGCGGCAACAGCAACGGAACAGTATCAACAAGTATTACAGCAGGAACAGGGCCATATACGTATGAATGGTCACCGGGAGGAGCAACGACAGCTTCGGTGTCTAACCTTGCCAGTGGCAACTACACTGTTACCGTAACCGGTGCGGGAGGCTGCACAGCAAGCGGCACCATTTCGGTTGGCAGTTCAACCGCGCTTAGTGTTACACCTTCGGCAACGGCAGCAAGCTGTAACCAAAGTAATGGTTCGGCTTCGGTTTCGGTTTCGGGTGGTTCAGGAACGTATACTTATTTGTGGGAAAATCAGGCAACAACAAGTTCTATCAGCAATTTAGCTACAGGAGAATATGATGTAACCATTAATGATGGTCAGGGTTGCACAAGTACCGAAACAGTTTCGGTTCCCCAGAATTCATCGTTAACCGGGTCTGCTTCTTTAACGGAGGTTCAGTGCGGACAAACCAACAGCGGAGCTATTGACCTTTCTGTAAGCGGAGGAACTCCGGGCTTTACCTATGCATGGTCACCGGGAGGAGCAACCACCCAAGACCTGAGCGGACTTGCTGCGGGTGATTATACTATTACGATAACAGACGCATCCGGATGCCAGTATATTACTACTTACACTGTTGACTCAGAGAATACGATGGTAGTTGATGGTAATGCTCAGGATGAAACCTGCAAAGGCTATCAGGATGGAACTGTTGACCTTAGTGTAACCGGAGCATCCGGAAACGTAACCTATTTATGGACTCCCGGCAATGCTACTACACAAGATATTTCTTCTTTAGGTGAAGGAAGCTATTCTGTAACCGTTACCGATGTGGGTAATGGTTGCAGTTCCACACTCAACTTTACTATTCAGGCAGGCTATAACTTCCCTGTAAGTATTTCACAAAGCGGTGATACCTTAACAGCAACTACATCACCTAACTATCAATGGTATCATAACGGGGTTCTTATTCCTAATGCAACCAGCCAAACCTATGTAATTACTGAGGGCGGTTATTTCTATTGCATTGTAGGCAGCCAGAACTGCGAGTTTACTTCCAACTCTATTGAAACAAGTTGCATCTGTTCTAACAGTATTGAGGACAATTCATTGTTTCACGGTTTTTCGGTTTACCCTAACCCTGCTAACGAGGAGTTGAATGTGGTGATTTCCTTAACCAGTGTTGAGGTTGCTTCGGTAACGCTGATTGACCTTACTGGCCGCAGATTGTGGCTGAAAAACGAAAAAGACAAAGCCGACAACTTTGCATGGAAAATTCCTGTTGCCGATATAGCTGCGGGTAATTATTTTGTGCAGATTAACGTTGGCGGACAAACAAAAAGTGTGAAGGTGTTGGTTAAGGACTAATCTCCAATATCCTGTTTAGTAAAAACGCCTCGCAGAAATGCGGGGCGTTTTTATTTTATAAGTATACTAAAAATTTGAGTTTGGATTAAGATGTGCAAGTCAATCATTGGGATGCCAAAAAGCTTGAAAGAAACACTTAATACAATTTTATGACAATTAAAAAACCTGCAATACTACTTTTGCGGGGCTTTTTGAAAAACAGGCTTTGAAGAACTTTCGCATATTAGCTTTTACCCATAAGACTATTGACATCCGTGAGATTGGTCGTTTTCATATTGAAGACGGTCAACTGGAAAAGCGTTTGCTGCCACTGAAAAAAAAATCGGGCATTTCGGAACTCTTGTACCTGAGTACCTGCAACCGTGTAGAACTGATGATGGTGTCGCACCAGAAACCATCACCCGCCTGGCTGCACGATTTTTTCAAGCATTTCAATCCAGCATGGACTAAAAAAGAAATTCATTTTGCCGAAGAAAAGGTAAAAGTTTATGAAGGCGAAGATGCCGTCAGGCATTTATTGTATGTAGCCTCTTCTATTGATTCGTTAGTGGTAGGTGAACGCGAAATAATTACTCAGGTTCGCAAGGCATATGAAGTGTGCAGCCAACTCAATTTGTCAGGAGATTTTTTTCGCCTGTTAGTAAAGACAACTATTGAAACAGCCAAGAAAATTTATTCTGATACACAAATTGCACAACGTCCTGTTTCGGTAGTTTCACTGGCACATCGTAAGCTAAAAGAAACAGGATTTAAGAAGAACAGCCGACTGCTGATAATTGGTGCAGGAGAAACCAATACCTCTATTGCTCAATACATGAAAAAGGAAAGCTGGAGTAGTGTTCATGTTTATAACCGCAGCATTGAAAATGCAGAAAAACTTGCTAAGCAATTCAAGGGAAAAGCCTGTTCGCTTGAAGATCTGAAAAAACATAAAACAGGTTTTGATGTGCTTGTTTCCTGCACAGCATCTGCCGAAACAATTATTGATCGCAACCTGTTTTCAAAATTAGTTGCAGGCGAAAAGGGCAAAAAAATAATTGTTGATCTTGCTGTTCCTGCTGATGTGGATGCATCTGTTGCGGCTTTGAAAATTGTGCATTATATAGGCCTTGAAAACCTTAAAAGTATTGCACGCGAAAACCTGGAACATCGTCAGAAAGAACTGGAGCGCTGCAAAGAAATTATTGATACCTCATTAACTGAATTTAAGAAAACAATGCGCGAGCGTGAAGTGGAAATAGCCATGAAAACACTTCCCGGTCTTCTGAAAGAAATACGCGAGAATGCAACCGAAAAAGTATTCAGCAAAGAAGTAGAGAACTTAGACCCCAAGTCTAAAGAAGTGTTGAAAAAAATTCTGGATTATATGGAAGGCAAATACATCAGCGTGCCGATGAAGATTACCAAAAACATATTAGTAAAAGACGAGTGAAGAAATTAATAATAGGAACGCGGGGCAGCGAGCTTGCCCTTTGGCAGGCTCATTTTACACAGCAAAGCCTACGCGATATTGGTGTTGATTCCGAGCTGAAAATCATAAAAACAAAAGGTGACAAAATTCAGGACCTGAGTTTTGATAAACTGGAAGGCAAAGGTTTTTTTACCAAGGAAATTGAAGATGCTTTGCTTGCCGGTGAAATTGACCTGGCTGTTCACTCACACAAAGACCTGCCCACCGAAAGTCCGAAAGGGCTGGTGATTGCTGCCGTTTCGGCCCGCGAGAATCCGGCAGAGCTTATTCTTATCCGCAAAGAAGCTGTTGATATAAAACAGAAATTCTCATTTAAGCAAAACGCAATTGTAGGCACATCATCGGCTCGCAGAAAAGCGCAATTGCTTTCGTTTCGCCCCGATATAACATTGAAAGATTTGCGTGGCAATGTACCCACGCGTATTGATAAATTGAGAAATGGTGGTTACGATGCCATCATGCTGGCAGCAGCAGGTGTAGGGCGTTTGAAAATTGACTTGTCTGAATTTCATGTAGCAGAACCTGCACCCAATGAATTTATTCCTGCGCCAGCACAGGGCGTTCTGGCATGGCAGATACGCGAAAACGATGCGGCATTGCACGAACTGATGCAGAAATTAAACTCGCCCGAGGCACAGCAGGAAATAGAAACCGAGCGAAAAATACTGGAACTTTTTCATGGTGGTTGTCAAATACCTATTGGTGTTTTCAGTAAAGTTGAAAATGGAAATCACAACGTTTGGGTTTCACATGCTGCAAGTTGGGATGCGTTCCCGAAACGTATTTTTCTTCAGGCAACTTCTTCAAAAGGACTTCCCGAAACGGCAGTGCAAAAGGTAAGAGCTAACATAGTGTCTTCTGTTTTCATTACCCGCGATATTTCGGAAAGCGATTATTTTTTCCGTGCCTTGAATGCCTTTGGCTACAGCGTTTCCGGAACTTCCTTAATTGAATCTACAGAGGTTGTTTTTCAATCCGTACCTGTTTGCGACTGGATATTTTTCTCGAGCAAGAACGGAGTAAATCATTTTTTTGCACAAAAACCGCAACTGAATAACAACGTACAATTCGGAGTAACAGGACAAGGTACCGGAATGGTGTTACGCAAATATGGTTTCACCGAATCATTCTGCGGAACCTCTACAGACATGGACGAAACCGGAAAACAATTTGCTGCACTCGTGAACCGAAAAAAAGTACTCTTCCCGCAGGCAGCTGATTCACTGCAATCGATTCAGAAACAGGTGGGCGCAACAGCTGAGTGTATCAATCTGGTTGTTTACAAAACATCGGAAAGGGCAGGAGTGGAGATTCCCGAATCGGATGTTACCGTTTTCACGAGTCCTTCCAACGTTTCGGTTTTCTTTGCCCTTAAAAATGCTTCTGCGCTTAAAAAAGTAATAGCCATTGGTAAAAGCACAGAGGCTAAACTCAAAGAGTTTGGAATCGTAAACGCATTGTTACCCTCTTCACCTGACGAAACAGGATTGGCAGAGGCGGTATTCAGTATTTGAGTATCTGATTAATTTCGTACCTTGTCTCCCCTTTAAGTCAAGGCTTTATAAACAAAGCGGTATAATTATTGTTACTATTTCATCCCCGCATGAAAAAATTTTTCGCCCTGTTTTTACCACTTCTGTTTGCGTATGCAGCTCATGCTACGCACAACCGTGCAGGCGAAATAACCTACCGCAGACTAAGCGACCTAACGTATGAAGTTACCATAACAACTTATACCAAGATATCCAGTCCTGCCGACCGCCCGTCATTGCTTATGGAATGGGGCGATGGAGATACAACAACAATTCCCAGAATAAATGGAAACGGAAATCCGGTTGGTCCCGATATTAAAAAGAACATCTACTTAGGAGTTCATACTTACAGTTCAATTGGTTCGTATTGTATGTTTTTTGAAGACCCTAACAGAAACTCAGCAGTAATCAATATCCCTAATTCTGTAAATATTCCATTTTCGGTAAATACCTGTTTATATATGAATCCGTTTTTGGGTGGAAATAATTCCCCTATATTACTAAATCCACCAATTGATGATGCCTGTATCAATAAGGTTTATGTTCATAATCCGGGAGCCTATGACCCCGATGGCGACAGCCTTTCTTATGAACTCACTGTTTGCCTTGGTCTTGGTGGCGACCCAATTCCCGGCTACTCTCTTCCTCCGGGAATTGATGTAAATCCTTACACAGGTGATTTTACATGGAACGTTCCTACAGCCATAGGAGAATATAATTACGCCATGTATATTCATGAGTGGCGCAATGGAGTTAAAATAGGAACAGTAACCCGTGATATGCAGATTACCGTTATCAACTGTAATAATAATCCTCCCGAAATCAACACAATACTTGATACTTGCGTTGAAGCAGGAACCTTGCTTGAATTTATGGTCTATGGCACCGACCCCGATAACGACTACCTGACCATGACTTCAACCAGTGGTTTGTATTCATTCTCAGGAAATCCAAATGAACCTGATTTTCCGGCTCAGTTTCCTCAACCGATAAATGGTGTTGCAAACGTAAGTGCAGAATTTTCTTGGCAAACAGCGTGTTCAGATGTGCAGTTGCAGCCTCATACTGTTTCATTCCGCTTGCAGGATGATGACCCGATTGTAAGTCTTGTTGATTATCATACAACCAATATCACAGTTGTTGGTCCGTCTCCCAAAAATCCGACAGCGGTTCCTTTAGGAAATACCATTAATGTAGGCTGGGATCAAAGCGCTTGTCCGCAGGCAGTAGGCTATAAAATTTACCGCAGAAACGGTTACTATGGTTTCATTCCCGATCACTGCGAAACCGGAGTTCCGGCCTATACCGGCTATTCTTTCATCGGCAGCGTTTCAGGTTTAACCACACTCAATTTTATTGATAATAACAACGGTACAGGATTAATTCATGGAGTTGAATACTGTTATATGATTGTAGCGTGTTATCCTGATGGAGCCCTGAGTTATGCTTCGCTCGAAGTTTGTACCGATTTGGTAAAGGATATTCCGGTTATTACCAATGTTTCCATTACTGCAACAAATCTTACAACGGGTTCTGACTCGGTAGTGTGGAGCAAACCAACCGAATTGGATACTGTTCAAATTCCCGGTCCTTATGAATACCGCGTTTACCGTTCCAATGATTTTACAGGAAGCAGTTTTACAATTGCTGCAACTTTTAATAACCTGAACGATACTATTTATGTTGATAATAACCAAAACACAGAAGCTAATCCGCTCTCATACAAAATTGAATTATACAGTGTACCGCTTGATTTGATTGTTGGCTCAACACAGGCATCTTCCGTTTTTCTTTCCATTGCTGAAACGGATAATGAATTGATTCTTTCCTGGGAAGAAAATGTTCCCTGGACAAACTATACCTACGAGATTTACAAAGATGATGGAACAGGAAATTTCATCTTCCTTGACTCAACCGATTTACAAACCTATACCGATACAGGGTTGGTAAATGGAACATCGTACTGCTACAAAATCCGGAGTGTTGGTTCCTATTTCTCAGAAGGATTGACCACTCCGCTGTTTAATTTTTCGCAGGAGAAATGCGGAGTGCCTTTAGACTCAACTCCACCATGTCCTCCGGCTTTAGGTGTTACACCTGATTGTGATAATTATCAAAATCAACTGGTGTGGGGCTACCTTGATCAGGATGAGTGTTCCGATGATATTGTGGAATACCGTATTTATTACACACCTTTTTTAGATAGCGCGTTCAACTTTTTGGTAAGCATTCCCGACCCAACCCAATTTGAATTTTTGCATGATAGTCTTCTATCAATTGCAGGTTGTTATGCCATTACCGCAGTAGATTCAATAGGCAATGAAAGTGCCATTATGGATTCTGTTTGCGTTGATAATTGCCCTGTATATGAGTTGCCAAATATTTTTACTCCTGGCGAAGACAACTTTAACGACTTCTTCGCTCCCTTCCCTTACCGTTATATCCAAAGTATTAACCTCACCATATATAACCGCTGGGGAAATATAGTTTTTGAAACCACCGACCCGGCCATCAATTGGGATGGCACTAATCAGGACAGTAAACTGATGTGCTCAGACGGAGTTTACTTTTATGTGTGCGAAGTAAATGAAATTCGCCTTTCCGGAATTGAAACCCGTAAATTAAAAGGGTTTGTAAATCTGATACAAGGGCCGGGAAGCAGTCAATAAATGTTCACAGGAATAATAGAAAATTTAGGAACCATTTCTGCCATTGAAAAGCAAGGCAGCAATGTGCACTTTACTGTTGAAGCTTCATTTGCAAATGAGTTAAAAGTTGATCAGAGTGTGGCACACAATGGTGTTTGCCTTACCGTTACCGAAGTGGTTGATAACAATCATTACAAAGTAACCGCCATTGACGAAACCTTACAGAAAACAAACCTTGGCGATTGGAAAAAAAACGATTTAATAAACCTGGAACGTTGTGTAAAAGCCGGCAGTTTTTTAGACGGACATATTGTGCAGGGGCATGTTGACCAGACAGCAACCTGCGCATCAAAAGAAAATAAAGACGGCAGTTGGATATTTCGTTTCAGCTATGCCGCAAGCGAACAAAACCTGATTGTAAAAAAGGGTTCTATATGTATCAATGGAGTAAGTCTTACTGTAGTTGATGATTTTCCCGGAGAATTTTCGGTGGCAATTATTCCCTACACCTTTGAACACACCAGCTTCAAAACTCTTGATGCCGGAATGAAAGTAAATCTGGAGTTCGACATCATCGGCAAGTATTTAGCGAAGATGATGCGTTTGTCACCCTGAACTTGTTTCAGGGTCTGAGTTGCTGAACAAGTTCAGCATTAAGACATTCCTTAGAAGTTAAACACTCTCGAAATATTGAACCCCCATTTGAAACCACCTAAGTTCCAGGTGTCGGGCGAGTTGGGAATAAAATCGTTTTCAATAATTCCGACTGCATTGCTGAAGTTCATGTGGAAAACGTGTCCTCCGGTTTCAATCTCATAACCGATGCTCACGGGTTGATAATATGGTCGTGTAGGATTGTTTTTTCTGAACTCTGAAAAAGTGTAGAAATATTCCACCAGAATAGACGAACGCTTAGTCAATTTTATACGAGCTGCTGCGCCTAATGCAAACAATCCATTCTTATCTGTTGCTCCGTTATTTGGATTTACAAACTCACTGGTAATATCTGTTCCAACTTTTACATAATTGCGATGAAGATAGGTAGGTAGTATTTCTAATGAACCTATATTTCCGAACTTGCGAGCAACAATAATTTGTGCTGTATATGATAATCGATGCAAAATGTTGTTTGTATAATTTGGAACCCCTTCATAAAAAGATTCTCTCTTAATGGGTGAAATAGCAGCGTTGAGGTAAACAGCAATCGACAGCGGAACTTTATTGTTGGTGGTTTGTGTAAGGAAACGCCATTTGGTAAATGCATCAATATTGCCCATTGTTTTGCTGCGGCCAACACCTATCATCCAGTTCTCTAAAATTCCGTATTCAAATGCTATGCGTATGTTGGCAACATTATCCATTCCGTAAAACGAACTGTAGCCACCACCACTTGCTGCGCCTATGTTCCCGAAGCGGTGAGTAATACGCAGGTCCATTGCATTTTTAGGAACAGTTTCGGTTGATTGTGCATTAATAACACGTGTGGTTTTAAATGTTTCCAGAACAGGTTCGTTCTTTGGTTCTTCGTTTTGGTCAAGCAAGTTCATAATATCGTCTTGAGCAAAACAGTTACCAGAAGGCAGAAGGCAGAAGGCAGTAAAAAGTAAAACAAAAGCGAGTAATTTTTTCATCATGCTTTAGGGTTTAACGTAAAGTTTATAATCAGCAGAAACGCTTACTTCTATTTCTTTTCCGATGTTCATCAATTTGTCTCCGGGTATTTTTATTTTGTGGTCAGCTACCAACACTTTGAATTTTGATGTCAGATTTATCTTTCCTTCTTTCACCGTAAATAGGCCATCAAAATTACGGGGTTGATCTACACCGTGCATTTTCAATATCCCGGTGCAGGTTACTTTGTATTCGCCATCAGTTTTAAAGTCTATGTCTTCGTTTATTTTTCCTTTCAGTGTAGCATTTTCAAAGCCTTTTTTATCGCTTTCCATATAATTGCTGTTGAAGTGTCGCTGCATCAATCCGTCTTTGAAAACAAAACCGGTAATGGGCACTTTAAACGCTATACTGTCGTTGTGCAATGTAATAATGGAAGAGGAAATTTTGTTTACCGCATCAATATCTTCAACAGGAGCCTTTGAGAAAAAAGAGATTTCGGTCTTTTCGCTTATATATACAGTTTGCGCAAAAGAATTAAAAATTAGAAATGGAGAATTAAGAATTAGTAAGAGTGCAATTAACTTTTTCATGGCTTTAAGAGTTTAGTTGTTTGGCGCACCATCTTCTATCCAGCAAAGAAAAATAGCTAACTCTTCCTGAGTAAGTGTTGCTCCCAGCGGCATGTGCAAAGGATCACTTACCGGCAATTCAATCCGTGTCTTAACCGATTGTGAAACTCCGCTCAGAATCTGATAATTAGTAAAATCACCCGGACCGCTTCCGCCTGATACATGGCAACCGATGCTGTTTGCACAAGCTGATTCTGCAAGTGGTTTTACATGCAGATTGTAGCTAACATCCAGACTGTCGCAAAACGTTTCGGGCGGGAGAGGTACATTGCCTTTGTCATTCAAACAACCTTGCAAAACAAATAACGCTGTTGCAAGTGTAACAAAAAGAAGAAAAATACTTTTTTTCAAGTGGATAGATTTTTTGTGTTCATGAAAAGGCAATAATCCTGCCATCTAAATTAGGCTTAGCCTGTCGAAGTATTTTACTTCACCACTACTTTTTTGCTGTAAACATTTTTCCCGTCATTCAAACGGATAAAATAAAGCCCTGCTTCCATATCTCCATGTGCATTAAAAGTAAGCTCGTGTCTTCCGGGATGCAGATTTTCGGTAGTGGTTTGTTTTACCAAACGTCCGTTTATGTCAAAAATTTCTGCGTTCACGTTTGTCATTTCATAAAGATAAAATGAAACATTAACAATATCATTTGCCGGATTTGGGAACACATCAAATCCACCTTGCACAATTGTTTCGTCAATTCCGGTTGATGTATTTTCTGTTATATCAAGCGAAGCATTTTTAATAACATCACCGCTGCTGTTGTTCATGCTGTTTGTAAAATTAAACGCACCGTAAAAAGTAACTGTTCCAGTTCCTGCTGTTGGTGCAGTCCATCGAACAGTCCAGGTTTTGGTATTAGTGCCGGCAGTTCCCGAGCTGGTATGGGTAACATATTTATTTGCCATTCCGGTGTTAGGGTTTGCAAATTGTGTTCCCGCAGGCAAAGGTGTTGCAAATGCTCCCAATTTTGTTCCGCTTGCATTTTGGGGCGAAAGTTGAAAACCAAATTCAATTACTCCTTGTTTGCTTGCAGTAGCGGTAATGTTATATGTAGTTCCCGGCACATAACCGCCAACCGGCACATCGCTGGTAATGCTTGCCACCTGATCAGTAGGAGCAGCACCTGAATGGCAGCTGCCATTGTTACAGGTTACTCCATCACCGGGCGATCCTGTGCGGCCCGCAGGGGCTCCACTTCCATTGGTGTGTGCATTGTTGTAATTTGCATCGTAAACAATAACTAGTGCGTAAATAAAAACTAACGAAAGCGTAAATTTTTTGATCATATAAACGTATTTTTTAAATTAATTATTATCCACAAAAATAAGGATTTATAGTACTTAGATGAATCTAAATTCATAGAATTTAAAATTTCAAAACATTATTAAGACATTTGTCATTCTACTTTTGTTTTCAAATATTATTATTGATTTTAAACCTTTCTTTAGATAAGTATCGAACGCCAAAACAATTTTAATGAAACAATTCCTTACTCTTATTGCAATTCTTTTTGCATTATCTGTAAAGTCTCAAACACTTTATTTCCCTCCAACGGTGGGAAGTACATGGGATACTATTTCACCGCTTTCACTCGGTTGGTGTCCGGATAGGATAGACACATTGTTCAATTATTTAGAAGACAGAAACACCAAAGCATTTATTGTATTGAAAGATGGAAAAATTGTAATTGAAAAATATTTTGGAACGTTTACACAGGACAGTGTTTGGTACTGGGCTTCGGCAGGCAAAACCATTACCTCGTTTATGACTGGTATTGCCCAGCAGGAAAATTATTTATCTATCAACGATACTACGTCTGATTATTTGGGGCAGGGTTGGACAAATTGCACTGCCCAACAGGAAGAAAAAATTACCATTCGCCATCAACTTACCATGAGCAGCGGACTGGATGATGGTGTTCCTGACCATTATTGCACTTTAGACACTTGTCTGAATTACCTTGCCGATGCCGGAAACAGATGGGCTTATCACAATGGACCTTACACACTTTTAGATGCGGTAATTGAAAATGCAACCGGACAAACCCTAAATGCTTACACAACACAAAAACTGAAAACGCCAACCGGAATGACCGGACTTTTTTATACATCAGGCTACAACAATATTTTTGTAAGTAAGCCAAGAAGTATGGCACGTTTTGGATTACTTATATTGAACAACGGAAACTGGAACGGAAACCAGATAATGACTGATGCAACGTATTTCAATGAGATGATAAACACCTCGCAACAATTGAATAAGTCTTATGGTTATTTATGGTGGCTAAACGGAAAACCTTCTTACATGCTGCCTGGCTTACAATTTCAATTTCAAGGGTCATTTAACCCCAATGCTCCCGATGATATGGTAGCCGCCATGGGTAAAAACGGACAATTTCTGAATGTTGTACCAGGTCAGAACTTAGTTGTTTTAAGAATGGGAAACGCACCTTTTGATGATGAAGTACCCTTTACCATGAACGACACCATATGGCAAAAGCTGAATGATATTATGTGCAGCACTATTTCTGTTGATGAATTTAATCAGATAAACCAACCGATTGTTTTCCCCAATCCCGCAAAAAATAAAATTACAGTGGAACTGAAAGCACAAATAATTGCTCTTTCAATTTTTGACCTTACAGGCAATGAAATTTATTCCGAAAAAAACAATAAAGAAAAAGTGCAAATCGATTGCTCATCATTTGCAACCGGATTTTATTATTTACAACTGCAAACAGAGAAAGGAAGCACGATGACAAAATTCAGTGTCAGCCACTAAATAGATGGCACTTTATTAAACCATGGTTGAGACTGTTCTAATTGAGCAGCCAAGCGGAATAAAGTTGCTTCATCATTAAGCCTGCCTGTAAACATTACCCCAACCGGTAAGTTTTCTTTTGACCAATGCAAGGGAACAGTAATAGATGGTTGCCCTGTAATATTGGCAAGTGGCGCATAAGGTATCCACGAGAAAATTTTAGTAGCTGTTTTTTCAATTATGCCCGCATTTTTTATAACCGAAGTATTACCAAGTGCATTCAACGTTCTTAGTGCAATGTCTTCAGCTTTGCTGTTTTGCAGCGCACCGATTTTAAAGGGCTTCATACCAAGTGTTGGAGTAAGCAACGCATCGAATTTTAAACCGAATTGTCCCATGGCACGGGTGGTTTCGTTCCACTTGAGTTTAGCTAATGCAAAATCACCGGCTGAAAATGACTTACCCAGTTTGTAAAGCAGCCAGGTATTAGGTTCAAAATCTTTTATGTTGGGTTTCTTATTATTCACTTCTCCCAGGTAATCAATAGTACCAGAGGTTTCTCCCAAAACCATCATGTAAAGAATTTGTGTAAGCAATTCCTTTTTGTAAGGCAACGGAACTTCTTCCACTTCGTGACCAAGTTCTTTTAAAAGTTTCACCGTGTTATTTATGGCGGCTACATTTTCCTCATCCTGTTTAATTCCCATCGGATGCTCCAGCGAATAGGCAATCTTCAATTTCCCGGGATGTGTTTTTATTTCTTCGGAATAAGGTTTATCAGGTGTTTGAATAGAATAAGGCTCTCCCGGTGCTGAGCCCTGAATAGCATCTAAATAATAAGCACTGTCGCGAACGCTTCGCGAAACAGAACCTTCGCAAACTGCACCACCCCAAAGTTCTCCGCTTTTCAATCCAAGTGTAACTCTCCCGCGCGAAGGTTTCATTCCAAATAATCCGTTGCAACTTGCAGGAATACGGATAGAGCCTCCACCATCGTTTGCACTCGCGATGGGAACAATACCTGCAGCAACTGCTGCTCCGCTTCCTCCGCTGCTGCCGCCTGAAGTATGCTCTGTATTCCAGGGATTGCGTGCGGGTTTAAGTAATTCACTTTCTGTAAATGGTGTCAATCCGAATTCAGGCGTATTAGTTTTCCCAAAGATTACGAGCCCTGCTTTTTTCACGCGCTGTGTTACAACCGAATCTTCTTTCGGAATATAATCTTTCATAAACCGCGTTCCCATCGTATGGCGAACACCTTTCAACTCAGGACCTAAATCCTTCATCAGATAGGGAACACCTGCAAAAACAGAATTTGAATCCATCTGTTTTTGTTGCTCTTTTGCCAAATCATAACAAGGTGTTACCACCGCATTTATTTTCGGGTTTACTTCCTCCGTGCGCTTGATGGCAATATCCAGAAGTTCAGAAGGCGTTACTTCTTTTTTCTTTATCAGTTCTGCTAATGCAACAGCATCGTGTTTGCGGTATTCTTCAAAGTGCATAGTGTCGGGTTTAAGATTGTGAATTATAATAGTCCGTACATCAATCTCCCAATCATAAAATAAATGAACAGGCCAATGATATCGTTAGAGGTAGTAATAAAGGGACCAGTTGCAAGAGCAGGGTCAATTTTAAATTTATTCAGAGCCAGCGGAACAAACGAACCGAAGATAGCTGCAAAAATAATTACCGAAAGCAACGCCACACTAACGGTAACGCTCAAGGCCATGTAATCATTAAAGATAAGATTGTATGCAAGTAATAAAACGGCACAGATTAAACCATTGAATAAACCAACCAAAAGCTCACGAAACAATTTCGGTAAAATATCGCCTTTGCCGATGGTTTGGTTGGCAAGTCCCTGTACCACAAGTGCAGAACTTTGTACACCCACATTTCCGCCCATCGCAGCAATCAGCGGCATAAAAAAAGCCATCTCGGGATGTATCTGGATTTGCGGTTCGTAAGAAGTTAATACACGCGAACCTACCACACCGCCAGCCAATGCAACCATCAGCCACGGAAGACGTGCTCGGGTGCTTACCCACAGTCCGTCATCGGCCTCAATGTTTTCCGAGATACCACTCATTAACTGATAGTCTTCGCTGGCTTCTTCACGCACCACATCCATTACGTCATCCACAGTTATTCTACCCAACAATTTACCGGTAATATCTACAACAGGTATTACAACCAGGTCATATTTT
>SXGS01391450.1_pt1 | contig 17117 bp, 14 predicted proteins | sample 3174681 | NCBI WGS metagenome assembly SXGS01 (sample SAMN11356861, study PRJNA531348) | freshwater metagenome | isolation source: freshwater sample F1-80 | place: China: Fuxian Lake, Yuxi | collected 2017-12-25 | reverse complement strand
GGTTGGTGATGCCGACCGCCGCAATCTCGTGGCGGGTTAGGTTCGCCTTCGACAGCGCCGAGCCAATCACCTCGCGGGTGTTGTTCCAGATCTCCTTCGGGTCGTGCTCGACCCACCCGGCCTTCGGGAAGATCTGCTCGTGCTCCATCTGCCCGGTCGAGACGATCGAGCCTTTCTTGTCGAAGATGATGGCGCGGGTCGACGTGGTGCCCTGGTCAATTGCGAGGACGTAGTCAGCCATAGTTCTTTCACTCCTTTGTTGAGAATGGCGATGCGGTGGCCGCCGTCGTGACGGCCGTCGGGGGGTCGGGCGCGCATCCCCCTGGTGGCCGGATGCGCGCCCCGCGAATTACAGGACGGGAAGCAGCGCCGTCGCGGCGACACCCGCCAGGGCACCACCGATGAGCGGGCCGACGATCGGCACCCACGAGTACGACCAGTCGCTCGAGCCCTTGCCCTTAATGGGAAGCAGCGCGTGCGCGATGCGGGGGCCGAGGTCACGGGCAGGGTGGATCGCGTACCCGGTGGGGCCGCCGAGCGATGCGCCGATACCGACAACGAGCAGGGCGACGGGGAGCGCGCCCAGCGCGGCGAGGCCGGCCGGTTCGGCGCGACCGAAGCCGATCACGACGAAGACGAGCACGAACGTGCCGAGGATCTCGGTGATCGTGTTCCAGCCGTAGCTGCGGATCGCGGGGCCGGTCGAGAAGACCGCGAGCTTCGTGCCAGCGTCGGTCTCGGCGTCGAAGTGCTTCTTGTAGCCGAGGAACACGAGGATCGCGCCGATGAACGCACCGAGCAGCTGCGCACCCATGTAGAGCAGGATCGAGCCGATGCCCACGGGCACGCCCGGGGCGAACTCATCGAGCCCACTGGTGAACAGGCCGATGGTGACGGCGGGGTTCAGGTGAGCGCCCGAGGCGTAGGCGACCGTCACACCGGCGAAGACCGCGAGGCCCCAGCCGAAGTTGATCAGCAGCCAGCCGCCGCCAAAGCCCTTGTTCTTGGCGAGGATGACGTTCGCGACGACACCACCACCGAGAAGGATAAGCATCGCCGTACCGACGACTTCTGACACGAATACTGTTGTGAGATTGTCCACGTTGACCTGTCCTCATCGTGTGTTGGGGGTGAACCCTTCGGCCGGGGAGACCGAGGGGGATGCCCGTCAGCGCTAGCTGTGGGGGCGACCCGCTGCGGCAACGGCGCCGCCTCGGGAGATCGGGGGATGCGCGCGATGTTCCCCGCGCATCCGTTCGCGACGCGCGGTCATCGCGCTCCTGCCGCCTCGGCGCTCGTCTCAACGCCGTGCACGTCGGCGAGGTACGCCGCCGCCTGATCGATGTGCGCCTCGCGCTCGTCGGCGCTCCAGCCGAGAACGTCGGCGGCGATGTCGGCGAGTTCGGCGAGCACGCTGCCGGTGACCGCACCGACGAACGCCATCGAGGTGCGGCGCAGCACGATGTCGGTCAGCCGCACCACCTGCTCGGTCGAGATGAGGTGGGCGATCTCGGCGCGCGTGTACTCGGGTGCCGACACGAGCGGGGTGTCGTCGCCCGCGGCGAAGCTGGCGATCATCGCCTCGGCGCTCGTGCCGTAGCGGTCGAGCAGGGTGGCGGCGCGCTCTCGGCCGATCGCCTTGCCGTGGGTTGCCAGCCACGCGTCACGCTCGGAGTCGGTGGTCGGGTAGCCGACGGCACCGCCAATCAGACGCCCGTCGGTCGAGACCACGCGGTCGACGCCGAGGATGTCGAGCACCTGGTTGCTGAGCTGCTCGCCGAGCGCACGGAAGGTTGTCCACTTGCCGCCGACGAGGCTGAGCACGGGAGTGCCGTGCAGTTCGCCCTGTTCGACGCGGTAGTCGCGTGAGATCTGGCCGGTGGAGTCGGCGTCTTGGCGCGGCAGCGGACGCACTCCCGAGAAGCGGAAGACAATCTGCGAGCGGTCGACCGCGATCGTCGGGAACACGTGGTTCACCAGCTCGAAGAAGTAGTCGACCTCTTCCTCGGTGCAGCGGATCGGCTCGTTCATGTCGTGCGGCAGGTCGGTGGTGCCGAGCAGCACGCGCCCCTTCAGCGGGTAGATGAGCACGATGCGGCCGTCGGTGAACTCGAAGAAGATCTCGCGGCCGTTGCACGCCTCGTACAGCTCGGGGTGGTCGAGCACGACGTGCGAGCCCTTCGTGCCGCCCATGTAGCTCGAGTCGTTGCCGAGTGCCGTGTTGGTGAGGTCGGTCCAGGGGCCCGAGGCGTTGACCACGAGGGTGGCGGTGAGGTCGAATTCGTCGCCCGTGGTGACGTCGCGCAGCCGTACGCCGTTTTCGGTCATGTCGACCGCTTCGACGTAGTTGGCGGCCCGGGCGTTGTCGCCGGCGGCGAGGCCGTCGTTCAGCACGTCGAGGGCGAGACGCTCGGGGTCGTGCATGGACGCGTCGTAGTAGGTGGCCGTGTACTTCACGTCGTCGCGCAGCTTCGGCAGCAGCTCTTTCGACGCCTTGGCCCCGCGGAACTGGTGGCGCGGCACGCGCCCCCCGTCACGCGAGAAGGTGTCGTACATCGTGAGGCCGGCCTTGATGAGCACCGCCCCGCGCTCCTTCTTGGCGCCGCCCTTAAAGCCGATGAAGCGGAAGGGCGCCGACAGGATGCTCGAGAAGGTCGAGAAGATCGGGATCGTTGTGGGAAGCGGGCGCACGTAGTGCGGCGCGAGCCGCAAGAGCGCATTGCGCTCGTGAACCGACTCTTGAACAAGTCGGAACTCGCCGTTCTCGAGGTAGCGAATGCCGCCGTGGATCATGTGCGACGAGGCGGCGGAGGCCCCCGAGACGTAGTCGTCTCGCTCGACGAGCACGACGTTGATGCCCTGCAGGGCGAGGTCGCGGAAGGTGGCGATGCCGTTGATCCCTCCACCGATGATGAGTACGTCGGCGGTCGGGCGCTCGCGAAGAGCGGCGACGGCGGAGCGGGGGGCTGACGTCGGTGTCGGCATGCGGATCGACCTCGAATCTGCGGGTTGGGGGCGGTGTGCCTTGCGTCAATGGTCACCACGCCGCAGACTCGACGGCAAACGAAGTGCACGAATGTGCAACTGGGAGGTAGCTGAGTGAACTCCACGACTGGGGCGAGTGCGCGCGCCAGAGCGGCCGTGAGAGCCGCCCACCTCTACTACTTGCAAGACTGGACGATGGATGCGATCGCACGCGATCTCAGCACCTCACGATCCAGCGTTTCCCGTCTACTTTCCTACGCTCGCGAGGTCGGCCTCGTCGATATCCGCGTGCGCTCGCTCGCCGAATTGACCGCGCGAGACGAGGAAGACCTCGGCAGACGGTTCGGTCTCACTGCGCGCGTCGTGGCGATGCCCGCTACTGTCGCCGGCGCGGACCGTCAAGAGGCGGTCGCGGCCTACGCTGCACGTTTTCTCAGCACGGTTTTCGACTCGAATATGACCCTCGGGGTGGCCTGGGGCTCGACGATGGGGTCAATCAGCCGCCACATCGTGCCGAAAGAGACCCACAACAGCGACATCGTTCAACTGAACGGCGCCGGCAACCCGCACACGACGGGCATCGACTACGCCTCCGAGATCTTGCGGCGCTTCTCGGAGGCGTATTCGGCGAGGCTCCAGCAGTTTCCGGTGCCGGCCTTCTTCGACTCGGCCGAGACGCGCGAGATGCTGTGGCGCGAGCGCTCGACCCGCCGCGTGCTCGAATTGCAGTCGCACCTCGACATTGCCCTGTTCGGCATCGGCTCACCGTTTGCGAACATTCCGAGCCACGTCTACATCGGCGGCTACCTCGACGAGGCCGACTATCGCTCGCTCGAACGCCAGGGCGTCATCGGCGACGTCGCGACAGTGTTCTTCCGCCCGGATGGCTCCTCCGACGGCATCGAGCTGAACCGGCGCGCGACGGGGCCAGACTTCGACACACTGCGGCGCATCCCCCGCCGCATTTGCGTCATCGCCGACGCCTCGAAGCTTCCGGCGCTGCACGGGGCGCTGCGCGCGGGCCTCATCACCGACCTGATCCTCGACGACGCCAGCGCGAAAGAACTGCTGGAGCGGGTCGAGGAGTTCCCAGCCACCGTCCGGGAATAACCCAGGGCGCGCCCTGTTGGATACTCTGATAGCTGTAACGCGCTCCGGGGTCGGTGAAAATCCGAGCCGGCGGTCATAGTCCGCGACCCGGCGCCGCGCATCCAGCCGGATGCTCGGGGTCGGTTGAGCCGGTGGAATTCCGGCACCGACGGTGAAAGTCCGGATGGGAGGAGCGCGCGTGCACGGGCGTTCGCGCCTGCGCACGCGACCCCGGATGCGCCCGACCACACGAAACGGCCCCGGGATGACCACCACCGCGCACCGCGCCCCAGACACCGCCATCGAGGCGGCCATGCGGCGCGCTCTCGCGATCGCGGCCAACGGCCCGGCGACCGGCGTGAACCCGCAAGTGGGGTGCGTGCTGCTGGATGCCCATGGCGAGACGGTCGCGGAAGGCTGGCACCGCGGCGCGGGTACTCCGCACGCGGAGGTCGACGCCCTGTCGAAGCTCGCCGACGCCTCCGGCCTCACCGCCGTCGTGACCCTAGAGCCCTGCAACCACACGGGTCGCACCGGGCCCTGCGCCGAAGCCTTGATCGCCGCCGGCGTCGCCCACGTCGTGTACGCAGTGGCTGACCCCGGTGTCGTCGAGGGGGGCGGCGCCGAACGCCTGCGCGCTGCGGGCATCGGCGTGACCGCCGGTGTGCTCGCCGACGAGGCCGAAGAGTTGCTGCGCCCGTGGCTCGTGAGCGCCCGGCTCGGGCGCCCGTTCGTCACGGTGAAGTGGGGCTCGACCCTCGACGGTCGCGCGGCGGCCGCCGACGGCACCAGTCAGTGGATCACGGGCGCCGCGTCACGCCAGCGCGTGCACGAGCAGCGCGCCGCGCACGACGCCATCGCGGTCGGCACCGGCACCGTGCTCGCGGACGACCCCAGCATGACCGCTCGCGGCGACGGCGGCGAACTGCTGCCCGCGCAGCCGATTCCCGTCGTCTTCGGCGAGCGCCCCGTGCCCTACGGCGCCCTGGTGCGCCAGCACCCCGCCGGGCTCATCGAGCTCGGGCACCGCGACATTCCTCGGGCCCTCGACGAACTGTTCGCGCGCGGCATCCGTCGCCTCTTCGTCGAGGGTGGGCCGACGCTCGCGAGCGCCTTCATCCGCGCCGGCCTCGTCGACGAGTACCTCATCTACCTCGCCCCGCTGCTGCTCGGCGGCCCAAAGACGGCGATCGACGACCTCGGAATCGCGACCATGCGCGACGCGCGCCACCTCAGCATCCACCGAATCGACACCCTGGGCGACGACCTGCTTGTCATCGCCAGCCCCGCGAAGGAGCAGTAACCGATGTTCACGGGAATCATCGAAGAACTGGGCGAGATCGTCGCCCTCAGCCACGCAGACGACGGCTCGGCCCGCATCACCGTGCGCGGTCCGCTCGCCGTCAGCGACGCCAAGAGCGGCGACTCGATCAGCGTCTCGGGGGTGTGCCTGACGGCCGTCGAGCTCGACCCCGAGCACTTCAGCGCCGACGTCATGGGCCAGACCCTCGCGATGTCGAACCCCGAGCAGTGGGCGGTCGGCCGCGCCGTCAACCTCGAGCGTGCCGCTGCCGTGAACGACCGCCTCGGCGGACACATCGTGCAGGGTCACATCGACGGCACGAGCCGCGTCATCGACATTCGCGACGAGGGCACCTGGCGCGTCATTCGCTTCAGCCTTGACGCGGCCCACGCGCCGCTCGTCGTCGACAAGGGCTCGATCGCCATCGACGGCATCTCGCTCACGGTGAGCGCGGCGGGCGACGACTGGTTCGAGGTGTCGCTGATTCCCGAGACCCTGACGCGCACCACCCTCGGCGCACGCCAGCTCGGCGAGCTCGTCAACATCGAAACTGACATTCTTGCCCGCCACGTCGCGCGACTCGCGCGCTTCGGGTTCAGCGTGACCGCCGGCGCCGCCGGCGACACCGACGGCGCGTACGCCGTCGATAACGGAAGGAGCGACGCATGAGCATCGCGAGCATCCCCCAGGCCCTCGCCGAACTGCGCGCCGGCCGCCCCGTGCTGGTCGCCGACGACGAAAGCCGCGAGAACGAGGGCGACGTCATCATCTCGGCCGAGCTCGCGACCCCCGAGTGGATCGCGTGGACGGTGCGCCACACGAGCGGCTTCCTCTGCGCGCCGATGACAAACGCCATCGCCGACCGGCTCGAGCTGCCGCTGATGGTGACCAACAACGAAGACTCGCTGCGCACGGCGTACACCGTCACGGTCGATGCGGCGAGCGGGGTCACCACGGGCATCAGCGCCCGCGACCGCGCCCACACGCTGCGCGTGCTCGCGAACCCCGAGGCGACGCCGACGAGCGTCATTCGACCCGGACACATCCTGCCCCTGCGCGCCGTCGACGGCGGTGTGCGGCAGCGCCCCGGCCACACCGAGGCGGCCGTCGAGCTCATGCGCCTCTCGGGCCTGAGCGAAGTCGCGGCGATCGGCGAACTCGTCGGCGAGGACGGCGACATGATGCGCCTGCCCGAGATGATCGCGTTCGGCCAGGCCGAGGGCGTCGTCGTCGTCACGATCGCCGACCTCATCGACTACCTCAACTCGGGTGCCACCGGCGACGAGGTCGACGACGTCACCCCCATCGACGAGGGCAGCTCGGTACGCTTCGAAGTGGCCACGACGGTGCCCACCAACCACGGCCCCTTCTCGATGCGCGCGTACCGCGACCGCAAGACCGGCGCCGACCACGTCGCGATTGTCTCGGGCATGCCGCGCGACGACATGATCGTGCGGGTGCACTCGGAGTGCCTCACGGGCGAGGCCTTTGGCTCGCTCAAGTGTGAGTGCGGCCCCCAGTTGGACGCCGCGCTCGACGTCATCCACCGCCAGGGCGGCGCCGTGCTCTACATGCGCGGGCACGAGGGCCGCGGCATCGGCCTCATCAACAAGCTGAAGGCCTACCGCCTGCAAGAGGACGGCTACGACACCCTCGACGCGAACCTCGCCCTCGGCCTGCCGGCCGACGCACGCGACTACCAGGCCGCGAGCGACATGCTGCGCGACCTCGGCGTCAGCCGCGTGCGACTGCTGTCGAACAACCCCGAGAAGCGGCGCCAGCTGACCCAGTACGGCATCGAGGTCACGGGCCTCGTGCCGCTCGTCGTCGGCGTGGGAGCCGACAACGAGGGCTACCTGAGCGCCAAGCGCGACCGCATGGGCCACGAACTGCCCGACTCGATCACCTCCGCCCCCGTTTTCACCACCCTGGAAGGACGCACCGCATGAGCGGCCACGGCAGCCCCACCCTCTCGATCGACGGCAGCGGCCTGACGGTCGCCATCGTCGCCGGTCTCTGGCACACCGAGATCAGCGACGGGCTCATCGCCGGCGCCCGGCGCACGCTCGAGGCCTCGGGCGCGACGATCGTCGAGTACCGCGTGCCCGGCTCGTTCGAGCTGCCCGTCGCGGCGAAGGCCGCCCTCGACGCGGGGGCCGATGCCGTAGTCGCGCTCGGCGTGATCATCCGCGGCGGCACCCCCCACTTCGAGTACGTCTCGGCCGCGGCGACCGACGGGCTGACCCGCGTGGCGCTCGACACCGACAAGCCGGTCGGCTTCGGCGTGCTGACGCTCGACGACGAGGCGCAGGGCATCGACCGCGCCGGCCTCCCCGACTCGAAGGAAGACAAGGGCGCCGAGGCGGCCGAAGCGGCGCTCGCGACCGCGCGGGTGCTCGCCGAGATCCGCGCATAGCCGCGCGGGCATCCATCGTTCGAGGGATGCTCGCAGAGGTGGAACGCCTCGTCTATTCGTTCCAGAAATGGCCCGGTTTGCCGGGCCGTTTCTGCAACGAAATGAGACTTGGGGCAGTTCCGCCGAAATCTGTGGAACCGGTTGCATACTGGCGCCCCGCCGGGTGATACTCCCGTCAGCCGGGGGTTCGCGGCGACGATGAGGTCGCCCCCGCCGGAGCGGGAGACAGCGTATGCACACGCGTTCATTGATCAGAAAAAAGGGTGGGCTGCTTCTCGGCCTCGCCCTGCTCGGCGGATTCATCGTCGGGCCTCAGCCGGCCCCGGCGAGCGCCGCCGTCGCCACCAACAACCCGAACTTCAGCGCCAATGTCATGGCACCGCTCGTGGTGAGTGACTGGGGCCAGTTCGGCTCGCAGCTGAACACCGTCAAGTCGTACGGCGTCGACGCCGTCACCGTCGACGTGTGGTGGGGCACCGTCGAGGGCGCCGGCGACAACCAGTTCAACTGGAGCTACTACGACCGCATCTTCAGCGAGATCACGAGCCGCGGACTCGACATCGTGCCGATCTTCTCGTTCCACCAGTGCGGCGGCAACGTGGGCGACACCTGCAACATTCCGCTGCCGTCGTGGCTGTGGGGCAAGTACGCCTCAACGAGCTACAACGGCATCGTGCTCGGCACGAACGGCCTGAAGCACCGCAGCGAGCAGGGCAACGTCTCGAACGAGACCGTGCAGGGCTGGGCGACGCCCGTCGTCGCGAACGAGTACCGCGACTTCACGCAGGCCTTCGTCGCCCGCTACGGCACGACGTACGCGAACCGCATGCAAGAGATCAACGTCTCGCTCGGCCCGGCCGGAGAGCTGCGCTACCCCTCGTACAACGGCCACGACTCGGGCACCGGCTACCCGACGCGCGGCGCCCTGCAGGCGTACTCGCCGCTGGCGGTGAAGAGCTTCCAGCAGTTCGCGATCGCCAAGTACGGCACCCTCGCCGGTGTCAATGCCGCCTGGGGTTCACAGGTCACCGCGCAGTCGCAGATTCAGCCGCCGAGCAACGCCGGCTTCTTCTTCTCGTCGGGCGACTACCGCAACACGCAGTACGGCAAGGACTTCATCGACTGGTACAACGGCAGCCTCGTTGACCACGGCGAGCGGATGCTCGACACCGTTCTCGCGGCGCTCGGCACCTCCTTCCCCGGCGCCGAGATCGGCTACAAGATTCCCGGCGTTCACTGGTCGATGACCGGGCCGACGCCTCGCGCGGCCGAGGTGGCGGCGGGCCTCGTACAGACGAGCGTCGACATGAACGCCGCATCGACGGGCCGCGGCTACGCGAACATCGTGGGCCTCGCGAACCGCGTGGCCGACAGCGGCCGTGGCGTGATCTTGCACTTCACGTGCCTTGAGTTCAATGACGAGAACTTTGCCCCGCAGTACTCGCAGGCGAAGACCCTCGTCGGCTGGGTCGGTGCTGAGGCGGGTCGCCAGAGCGTCGCGATCAAGGGCGAAAACGCGCTGGCCGGCGGCATCACGTCGAACAACGGCTGGGACAACGTCAACCAGGCCTTCGACACCTTCCCCTATATCGGGATGACCGTGCTGCGGGTCGGCGAGGTCGCCTCGGGCACGGGCGCAAGCCGCTACGCACAGTTCATCCAGAAGTACCGGCCGGCAGGCAGCGCGTGGAACTCGCTATACGTGCGCGGCACGAACAACAACTGGTCGCTGTCGACGCCGATGACGAAGTCGGGAGACGTGTGGACGGCGACGAACGTGTCGTTCGGCTCGGCAGCGTCGCAGCGTTTCAAGTTCGACGTGCGCGGCGACTGGAGCCTCAACTATGGCGGCTCGGGCCTTAGCGGCACGGCCGTACAGAGCGGCGGCGACATCGCGGTGCAGTCGAACACGAGCTACACGATCACGTTCAACGAGCGCACGAAGCAGTACGCGGCAACCCCGAGTGGCACGACGCAGCCCCCGCCGACCGGCGGCGCCGTGACGATCAAGTTCGCCGAGTGGCAGTCGGCGACGAGCTACTCGCTGCACACCTGGAACGGGCTCTCGGGCACCTTCCCCATGCAGTACGAGGGCTTCATCAACGGCCGCCACTGGTGGACGATCACGGTGCAGAACGCGCCGAACTCGTTCGGCTTCACGTTCACGAACTCGAACGGCAATTGGGACACGGCCGACCGCAGTTACACCCGCCAGGCGAGCACGGTCTACGTGCTGCCCGGCAACGCGACGGTGTTCACGACGAGGCCGTAGCGCGACGGGCGCGTCTCAGCGACGCGCGATGCGGGGGCGGATGCGGCGTGCATCCGCCCGCGTTCGCGTGCGCGTCCCTCACCCCCGGCACCCATCTCCCTCCACGCGTCCCGTGCACCGGGCACACGGCATCCAACCCCGCGGCTCGCTCAACGGTCAGTTGTGGGGGTCTCACCGCGTCGATCACCCCACAACTGACCATTCACGGTCGATTTGGGCAGACATGTGCGGGGGCGAAACCGGATGCGCGGGGCGGGCCACGCGCATCCGGCGCCTAGTTGAGGAACAGCTTTCGCAGACGCCGCGTCGTCACCGCGATACCGATCGCGATCATCAGCCCGAAGTAGCCGAGGTGCACCCAAACCATCTCGGTCAGCGAACCGGTGGTGAAGCCGCGGATCAGCTCGACGCCGTGCCAGAGCGGCAGGGCCTGGATGATCCACTGGATCGCCTGCGGGTACACCGAGATCGGGTAGAAGGTCGCCGAGAAGAGGAACATCGGCAGCATGATGAAGTTGACCCAGTCCATCTGCTGGAACGTCTTCAGGTAGCTCGTGATCGCCATGCCGATGCTCGCGAAGCCAAAGGCGATGATCAGCACGGCGGGCAGCGCGAGAATCGCCGTCCAGGCCAGGTTCAGCCCCAGCACCTGCATGATGACCATGAAGCCGGTGGCGTAGAGCGCCCCGCGCAACAGGGCCAGCAGGATCTCGCCGAGGGCAACGTCGAGAGGGCCGAGCGTGGTGGTGAGCATGCCCTGGTACAGCTTCGCGTAGTGCAGCTTGAAGAAGACGTTCCACGTTGAGTCGTAGACGGCGCCGTTCATCGCCGAGACCGCCAACAAGGCCGGGGCGATGAATGCCGCGTACGGCACCTCGGCGCCGGTCGAGGTCTGCACGGTGCCGACGATCGCGCCGAAGCCGATGCCGAGCGACAGCAGGTAGAACACCGGCTCGAAGAAGCCCGAGACGACGATCAGCCAGTTGTTGCTCTTGGTGGCCAAGAGGCCGCGGCCGACGACGGCGCGGGTGTTGCCGGCGTAGAGGCCGCGGCTGCGGCCCGCGGGTGGCACGCCCTGGCGACCGCGGTCGGGCAGGGGTGCGCCCGCCGGCGCTGCGGGGGCGGGGGCGGTCATCCGGCGAGCCTCCTCGTGACGGTGCGGCTGGTCGACCACAGGCCGATGACGATAATCGAGACGAGGTAGCCGATGTGCACGGCGATCAGCCACGGGGCGATCGGCTGGCCGTAGGTGGCGAGCCGGCCCAGCTCGACCCCGTGCCAGAGCGGCGAGATCCAGCCGATGGGTTGCAGGTAGATCGGCAGCTCGGACAGCGGGAAGAAGGTGCCCGAGAAGAGGAACATCGGCGTGAAGCCGAAGCGCATCACCATCGCGAGCTGGCCGCGCTCGTCCTTCAGCGTCGACGAGTACGACGAGATCAGCAGGCCAATCGCCATGCCGGTGAGCACCGCGATCGCGACCGAGAGGATGCCCCACGCGCTCGGCACCGCCCCGAAGGCGAGGATCACCGCGTAGTAGACCGCGACGGCGAAGGTCATGCGCAGCGCGATGAACAGCATCGTGCCGTGCACGATCTGCCGACCCGTGATGGGCGAGGCGTTCATGCCGTGGAAGATCGGGTTCCACTTGAAGCCGGCGACGATCGGGTACGTCGTCTCGTTCGCGGCGACGGTCATTGCCGCCGTGCACAGCAGCGCGGGCGCGACGAACTCGAGGTAGCTCACCCCGCCGATGCCGGCCGGCACGAGGCTCGCGAGGCCCACGCCGAGCGCGAAGAGGTACACGATCGGGTTGCCGAGGCTCGTCATCACGGCCGACCACGCGTAGCCCCGCAGCGCGCGGATGCGGTGCTCGAGGATGTACAGCGCGCCGAAGCGGCGCGGCGCAGCGCCGGAGGTGAGGGCTCGGCGGGCGTCGTCGGTCACGGTCATTCGACGAGACTCCGCCCGGTCAGGCGCAGGAAGACGTCCTCCAGCGACGAGCGGCGCACGAGCGAGGTGATCGGGTGCAGCCCCAGCTCGGTGATCTTCACCAGTTCGGCCTCGCCGTTGTCGCTGTAGATGAGCAGGCGGTCGGGCAGCACCTCGATGCGTTCGCCGATGCCCTGCACCCGCTCGGCGGCCTCGGCGTTCTTGTCGCTGCCGAAGCGCACCTCGAGCACCTCGCGGCTCGAGTAGTCGCGAATGAGCGAGGCGGGTGAGCCTTCGGCCATGATCTGGCCCTTGTCGACGACGACGAGCCGATCGCAGAGCTGCTCGGCCTCGTCCATGTAGTGGGTGGTCAACACGAGCGTCGTGCCGCGCTCTTTCAGACGGAACAGGCGATCCCACAGAATGTGCCGCGCCTGCGGGTCGAGGCCCGTCGTCGGCTCGTCGAGCAACAGCATGCGCGGGTCGTTAATGAGCGCCCGCGCGATCGTGAGCCGCCGCTTCATGCCGCCCGACAGCTCGTCGACCTTCGCGCCGCGGCGATCGGCGAGCTGGGCGAACTCGAGCAGCTCGTCGGCGCGCTCAGCGATCTGCTTGCGCGGCAGGCCGAAGTAGCGGCCGTAGACCAGCAGGTTGTCGCGCACGCGCAGGTCAAGGTCGAGGTTGTCTTGCTGCGGCACCACGCCGAGCTGCGAACGGATGTCGGGGCCGTGCGTGTTCGGGTCAAGCCCGAGAATCGTGAGTTCGCCGTCGGTGCGGGTCGACACGGCGCCGATCATGCGCATGGTGGTCGACTTGCCTGCGCCGTTCGGGCCGAGCAGCCCGAAGGATTCGCCGGGGGCGACCTCGAAGTCGATGCCCGCGACGGCGGTGAAGTCGTCGTACTTCTTCGTAAGCGACTGGGCGGAGATGACGGGCGCTGGCACGAGAGTCGAGCATAGACCCGCTTTCCCGTGAGCGACCATCGCACCGTGCGCAGCAAACGGGCGTCAACCCAGGTTGACGACCCCCTTCTCGTCAACTAAGGTTGACACATGGCTGATTCACTTCGAACGCTCGCGGACGCAGCGAGCCACGACGACCCCCTGCGCTCCCTGCGAGCCATTGCGCAACTGCGTCGAGAGATCGAACGCGAAGAGTCGGCTCTCGTGCGACGCGCACGCACCCAGGGCTGCGGATGGCAGATGATCGCGACCGCGCTCGGCGTGAGCCGTCAGGCCGTGCACAAAAAATACGGACGAGGATAGTCGCGTGACAAACACCACACCCTCCGCCCGCACGCGCCGTGGGTTCGGCCGCCCCGCCGTCGACGACGGCCCCCGCGCCAGCTTCTCGCAGTTGCTGCCGTACCTGCTTGAGCACAAAAAAGTGCTCTCGTGGGTGATCGTGATCTCGATCCTGGGCGCCGCGGCATCGCTCGCGCAGCCACTGCTCGTCAGCCAGGTCATCACGCTGGTGGAGGCGAACGAGCCGCTCGGCGGTCTCGTCGCCGTGCTTGTCGCCCTCGTGATCATCAGCGCCCTGCTCAGCGGCTTCGGCCACTACCTGCTGCAGCGCACCGGCGAGGGCGTCGTGCTGTCGAGCCGCCGCACGCTCGTGCGCCGCATGCTGCACCTGCCGATCAGCGAGTTCGACCAGCGCCGCACGGGCGACCTCGTCAGTCGGGTCGGCAGCGACACCACCCTGTTGCGTGCCGTCTTGACGCAGGGCCTCGTGGAGGCGATCGGCGGCAGCCTCATCTTCGTCGGCGCAATCATCGCGATGCTGATCATTGACCCGCTGCTGCTCGGGCTCACCCTGCTCGTCATCGCCGTGTCGGTCGTGACGGTCGTCGTGCTGTCGCGGCGCATCCGCGTGGCGAGCCGCAAGGCGCAAGAGAAGGTGGGCGACCTGACCGCCGCCGTTGAGCGCGCGATCTCGTCGGTCCGCACGGTGCGCGCCGCGAACGCGACCGACCGCGAAATCGCGACGGTCGATGAGGATGCGCGGGGCGCCTGGAAGCAGGGAATCACCGTCGCGAAAATCTCGGCCCTCGTCGTGCCGATCTCCTCCATCGCGCTGCAGATCTCGTTCCTCGTCGTGCTGGGGGTCGGCGGCTATCGCGTCGCCTCGGGGGCGATCGGAATCGCCGACCTCGTGGCGTTCATCCTCTTTCTGTTTTTGATCATCGGGCCGCTCGGCCAGGCCTTTGGGGCCGTGACGAGCGTGAACAGCGCGCTCGGCGCGCTCGGCCGCATTCAGGAGATCATCGCGTTGCCGAGCGAGGCCGAGTCTGACGCCGGTGTCACGCCGGCGCCCGCCACGGAGGATCGGGCCGCGATCGCGTTCGACGCGGTGCACTTCCGCTACCCCGAGGCCGCGCACAAGACAGAAGCCGAGAAGGCGATTGCCGAGGTAGTGGGTGGGCACGAAACGCGCGACACGACGGTGCTGCGGGGCGTGAGCTTCGCCGTGCCGCAGGGCTCACGCACGGCGCTCGTCGGGCCGAGCGGGGCGGGTAAGTCGACGATCCTGTCGCTCGTCGAGCGGTTCTACGACCCCACCGACGGCGTCATCCGCATGACCGGCGTCGACATTCGCGCGCTCGACCGCACCGAGCTGCGCAGCCGCATCGGATACGTCGAACAGGACGCCCCGGTGCTGGCCGGCACCCTGCGCGACAACCTGCTGCTCGGCACCCCCGGCGCCAGCGACGAGCAGTGCGTCGAGGTGCTGCGGCGGGTGAACCTCGGCTCGGTGCTCGACCGCACCGACGCGGGGCTCGACGCGCAGGTTGGCGAAGACGGTGTGATGCTGTCGGGCGGTGAGCGTCAGCGCCTCGCGATCGCGCGGGCATTATTGGCCGCTCCCCCGATCCTGTTGCTGGATGAGTCGACCTCCTCGCTCGACGGGCTGAACGAGCAGCTCATGCGCGACGCGATCGACGCCGTCGCCGAGAACCGCACGCTGATCGTCATCGCCCATCGCCTGTCGACCGTCGTCGACAGCGACCAGATCGTCGTGCTCGAGCACGGGCGGGTCGTCGGAATGGGAACCCACGCCGAGCTCGTGCAGGATGTGCCGCTCTATCGCGATCTCGCGCAGCACCAACTGCTCGTGCCGAAGGATGAGGCACCCGCCGAGACCTCCTGATGGGGGCCAGCTCGGCGTCGGGACGCTAGGCGCGACCCGCCACCTCAACGCGCCCACCCGCGGCAGCGATCTCGTACAGGGCGGCCTCGCTCGACTCGGCGGCGACGCCGGCGACGAGGTCGCGCAAGACCCGCACCTCACGGCCCGAGCCGAGCGCGTCGAGCGCCGAGGCCCGCACGCAATAGTCAGTCGCAATGCCGACGACGTCGACGTGCGTCACGCCGAGCGCATCAAGGGCGACGGGCAGCGCTCGGCCGTCATCGGTCGTGCCCTCGAAGATCGAGTACGCGGGCACGCCCTGGCCCTTCCGCACGTGGATGTCGATCAGGCCCGTGTCGATCGCGGGGTGATACTCGGCGCCCTCGGTACCGGCCACGCAGTGAGCCGGCCAGGTGTCGACAAAGTCGGGGGCAGCATCCTCGGCGGCGAAATGGCCGCCGTTGTCGTTGTCGCCGTCGTGCCAGTCGCGGGAGGCAATCACGACGTCGTAGAGGTCGGGATTTTCGCTGAGGTAGTCGGTGATGGCCTGGGCGACCGCCGCTCCCCCGTCGACCCCCAGTGCCCCGCCCTCGGTGAAGTCGTTCTGCACGTCGATGATGAGCAGTGCGCGGGACATGACGCCTCCGGACGGGATCGGGCTACAGGTTAGAGAGATTATTGCCGCACGAGTAGATCGCGGTCGTCAGAGTGTCGAGAGCGGGCCGGGCCGAATCGTTGACCGGCCCGAGCGCGTACAGGCTGAACGCGAGTCGGCTGCCGTCGGCCGCCGTCATCAGCCCCGACAGCGTGTAGACGTTCGTGATGAAGCCGGTTTTTGCCGTGACCGCGCCCGCCGCCGCCGCGTTCGCTCCGGTGAAGCGGTTGCGGAGCGTTCCGGTCTGGCCCGCGACGGGCAGCCCCGCGGTGATTTCACTCATCGAGGGTGTGCGCTCGATCACGGTGAACAGTTGCGCGAGGTAGGCCGGGGGAATCTCGTTCGCGAACGACAGCCCCGACGCGTCGCGGATCAGCAGGCCGTCTGTGGGCACGCCGTACGTCGACAACGCACGCGTGAAGGCGTCGGTCAGACTCGCGGCCGTGCCGCCAAGCCCGTAGTGGTGCGAGATGAGACGCCCGAGAGTCTCGGCCAGCGAGTTGTCGCTTTCGCGCAGCATCGGCTGAACAAGCTGCGAGAGCGGTTGCGAGAGCACCTCGGCGAGCTGAACGCCGCCCGACGCGGTGCCCCGCTCGATGGCGGCGGGCTGGCCGCCGGGGTTGCCCGCCGCGGCGAGCACCTGCGCGAACGCCACCCCGGCGCGGCCGATCGGGTCTTGCGAACGCGGGCTCGTCTGCGCACGCGGGTTCGAACGGTCCCCGTCGACCTGCAGCGCCGTGACCTCGGCCGTGAAGCCCTGCCCCATGAGGCGTCGCTCCCACGTCGAATCCCAGTGGTCGGCCTCGGGGAAGTACGACGAATCGAGCAGCACCCGCGTGATGGCCGGTGCGTCAGGGTTCGCCTGCGCGTACGCGGCAACGGTCTGCGCCGCGAGATCGGAGAGCTTCGGCGCTCCCACGTACACGCTCTCTTGCCCGGGGGCGAGCGCGCTGAGGGTCACGTCACCGCCACCGACCAGCACCACCGTGCCGGGCTCGGCGCCAGCGACGACGCGGGTGCTCATGCGGAAGTCGGGGCCCAAGGACGCGAGAGCCGCGGATGCGGTGAGCACCTTCATGCCGCTCGCCGCGGGCTGGCCGACGGCGCCCGATCGGTCGTACAGAGTGTCGCCGGTCGCCAGATCGATGACGTGACCGGCGAAGGCGCCGAGCCGCGGATCGCCGGCAGGAGTCGAGATGGTGCAGGTGCGCAGCGGGCTCGCCGAGGTGTCGTCGCCCGGGGTCGGTCGCGGGTCGGGCTCGGGCTCGGGCTCTGGCTCGGGAATCGCGCTGGCGTCGGGGGCGACGACGTCGACGATCGCCGCCGATGCTCGATCTTC
>SXGS01258149.1_pt1 | contig 17121 bp, 17 predicted proteins | sample 3174681 | NCBI WGS metagenome assembly SXGS01 (sample SAMN11356861, study PRJNA531348) | freshwater metagenome | isolation source: freshwater sample F1-80 | place: China: Fuxian Lake, Yuxi | collected 2017-12-25 | reverse complement strand
GCCGGCTCACTGATGGGCAGGGGCGTACCGTCGATTTCCGCAACGTGATTTTGGTGCTCACTTCGAACCTGGGCTCGCAATTCCTGGTCGATCCGTTGTTGGACGAGAAACAGAAGCGCGATTCGGTGATGGCCGTGGTGAATGCTTCGTTCAAGCCGGAGTTCCTCAACCGGCTCGACGACATCGTGATGTTCGAGGCCTTGACCGTCGAGGAATTGTCCAAGATCGTGGACTTGCAGGTCCAGGCCTTGGCGGCCCGGCTGCAGGACCGGCGACTGACCTTGGAGGTGACCGACGGGGCCAGGGCGTGGCTCGCGATGACCGGTTTCGATCCGGCGTACGGAGCCCGCCCGCTGCGCCGGCTGGTACAGCGTGAAATCGGCGACCGCTTGGCCCGGGCATTGCTTTCCGGAGAGATCGCCGACGGCGATGCGGTCCTGGTGGACACTGCAGCCGACGTCGACGAGTTGGAAGCCGGTGGCGCCGGAGCCGGACTCACCGTCCGGAAAGCCTGACCGACCCGTTTCCGGGGTGCTTCAGCAGGGCTTGCTGAACCACCCCCCAAGTGCCGGAAAGGGCCCCGCACCACGTGGTGCGGGGCCCTTTCCGGCCATGCCCGTGCGGCTACTTGATCAGGTTTTCCTTGATGATTTCGCCGCCCTTGGTGTAGGCGATGCAATCGATCCGGCGATCGCCCTTGTTCCAGGTCGATTCGGTCGGGTAGCCGAATTGCTGCCGGATGTCGTAGTTGCTCGCCGAGGCGGTCAACTCGATGCCGGCGCAATAGTCGTCGCCTTTGTTCCGGAGCGCTTCTTCGCCGGGGAAGCTGTCGCCGCTGCCGTAGCTGAAGGTGCCGATCAGCTGGCCGGAATGCCCGGTGCTGCAGCTGACCACGTCGGCCCGGGTATTGATGTCGACGTAACCTTTGATGCAGTCGCCGACCTTCCAATTGGTGGGGCTGACGTTCGCCTGGATCACCGAGCCGTCGGCGCCGCTGGACTGCGGCGTGGCTGCGTCCGACGTCGAACTGGCCGTGGTGCCGGTGTTGGCCGCCGAGTCATTGCCTTTCAGCAAGCCCATCAGGAGCCAAATCAGCAACGCAATGAGCGCCAAGACCACTACTGCACCAGAGACGAAGATCCACAGCTTGGCATTGCTTTTGGGTTGCCCGCCCGCCGGGGCGAACGGTCCGCCGGGCCCTTGCGGGCCGTTCGGACCGTAACCGCCTTGGGGGCCGCCTGGCTGTTGCGGCCAGGCGGAGTTCTGCGGGTTGTTCTGCGGGGCGCCGTACGGCGGCGTGGGGTTCGGCCCCGGCTGGCCCGCGGGCGCCGACGGGAAGCCTTGTGGGGCGCCGTAGGGTGCGGCGGCCGGAGCGGCCGAGCCCCACGGTTGGTTCGGCGTCGGCGGTTGGGCCGCGGCGGGCGCGGCCCAACCGGTTGGCGGTTGCGGCTCGGCGGCTGGAAGCGGGCCGTTGGCCGCAGGATCAGTGGTCGGTTCTGCCGCTTCTGCGTCGCGGGCCGGTGCCACGCCCGATGGCTCGGCTTCGGGCAAAGGTTCCGGTTGCGTGTCGGCGCTTGCCGGGACCTGGGAATCTGCGGCCTGGGGATCTGGAGCCGGGGAATCCGCCGTCGGGGCCGGAGCTGCTGCGTCCGCCGTCGGAACCGAAGCCTCCGCGGCCCCGATCGAGTCGAATGCGTCGTCCCAGCTGTTCGAATCGTTGCCGTCGTTCAGCCAGGAGGATTCGGCCGGCGTGCTCGCAGCCGGAACGGAATCCGTCGGTCCAGAATCTGTCGGTCCGGGAGCCGCCGGTGCGGCGCCCAGGGGTTCCGAAACCGTGGCCTGGGCTTCGGCTTCAACCCGGGCTGCTTCCGCTTCGGCCGCTTCCAGGGAAGCATTTTCAGCCGCCTCCGGGCTGATCGCGGCGTCGTCGAGCGTCGGTTCCGGAAGATTCGGCTCCGTGCCGGGCGCGCCGTCCTTCGGGTTGTTTTCCTGGTCGCTCATCCGAACCCCCTGCATTGTGCTGTCCAAGCTGGACCGACGGTCTGTGCGATCGTCCGGGCCAGACTGGCCATACTGCTGATTATTTCCATTCTTGAGACGTGACTCTACCGAAGTTCGGGCCCAGTTGGCAGGGCCGTTCAGGCAAGCAAGTCCGGGCGCGCTGTGAGGTAGAAGACAAAGTTCGCACAGAGCCCGCACAAAGCATGTAATCTATAGATACGACAAATTGACCGAAAACTCCGGGGCCTCGCCTGACGCCAAGGCGACCACCTCCGGTACAAGTACAAAAGGGGGTCACGCCATGGGGCGCGGCCGTCAAAAGGCAAAAGCTACTAAACAGGCTCGGGACATGAAGTACTACTCCCCGAGCACTGATTACTCTGCGCTGGAACGCGAGCTCTCGCATCCGTCCAGCCCTGCCTCCACACGCTTCTCGGAAGTGCCGCCGGAGCCGGATTATTCCGGTTACGAAGACAAGTATGCGGATGAACCCGAGGACGGCGACGAGGATGCTGTAGATAGCCGACGGATCGGTTAGTCCTTCTACATCAGGTTCCCTGACTCCGAACACGTCTGCTGGCTGGTCCAGCACATCGGCCACTTGCTGCCGAGACCGTCGTGTGCGAAGTCGCGTTGGCCCGCGCCCGATTCCGGGACGTGGGCCATTCGTGTGCCCAGGCGGTGTCCGGTGCCGGCCGGGGTGAGGGTTCCGCTCCGGGTGCTGCTGTGCTTGGATGATTCCGAGGACCGGCACCGGGTCGGCCCACCGTCTCTGGGAGCGTCATGAGCATCGTGCAGAGCTACAAACCGGGCACGCCGTGTTGGCTTGATCTGTCCAGTTCGAATCCGGCTGCCGCCAAGGAGTTCTACCGGGCACTGTTCGGCTGGGAGTTCGTGGACATGCCGATCGGCCCCGGAATGACCTATTCGATGGCGAAGTTCAAGGGCGAATGGGTCTGCGGGATGATGGCGCAGATGCCAGAACAAGCGCAGGCCGGATTGCCGTCGTTCTGGGCGGTGTACATTGCGGTCGACGATGCGGATGCGGCAGCCGCCGCGATCGAATCGGCTGGTGGCAAAGTCTTGATGCCGGTCGACGACGTGCCCAACGGATCCGGGCGGATGGTCGTGGCGGTGGACCCGGGTGGGGCCAACGTGGGCTTCTGGCAGGCTTTGAACCATCACGGAACCGGAATCGTCAATGAAGTGGGTACCGTGGTCTGGCACGAACTCACGGTGGCGGACGTGCCCGCGGTGTTGCCTTTTTACCAAGCCGTGGCGGGCATGGCGGCCGAAACCTCGCCGATGGGCGAGGTCGGCGAATACACCAGGTTCCTGGTGGACGGGGAGTCGGTGGCCGGCGCAATGCAGGCGCAGCCCGGCATGCCGAATGCCTGGACCGCTTACCTCGCGGTCGAGAATTGCGATGCGGCGTTGGCACGGATTCCGGAACTCGGCGGCTCCGTCCTCTCGCCGGCATTCGATATCCCGTTCGGACGGATGGCCGTCGTGGCCGATCCGGCCGGGGCGGTTTTCTGCGTGATGGACCTGGCGGAGAACCCGGGGGCGTAACTTTGCTGGGTCGGAAGGAGTTTGAGCCGGGCGGGTATGTCCCATTGAGTTCGATCACCCGGTGGGACAGAACGGGTATATCCCAGTGAGTTATCGAAGTCAGTGGGACCCAATCGCGGAAATCGTAGCCAGGGCTTGGCGGACCAGAGCGATGAACTCGGCTGGCCGGTAGATCACTTGGGCGTAGCCGACCCGCAACACCGGGACGCCGGAGACCGTGTACTGGTTGAACCGGCGGAGGTCCTCTTCAAAAGCCGCCGCGCTTAGGTGAAACTCTTTACCCATGAGTTCCAAGGCCAGGACCCCGTCGATGAGTTGGTCCATCCGTCCCAGCCCGGGCAGATAGACCTGCGAGGCAACGATGAAGCCGGCATTTTCCAGCTGAAAGCGGGAAGCGACTTCGAGCACGGACTCGGAGTGCGGATCGAACCTTTGCAGAATTGAGCGGGCTTTTGCCGAGCGTTGACCGCAGAGCCGCTGGGCAACTTCCTGAATGCTGACCTCTTTTGTGCGGATTGCGGAGCACAGCACAACCAGAGCATCGAGCTCGGGTGCGCAGTGCAGAACCTGCAGCACGATGTCGAGTGCGGACAACGGCAATCTGGACCGGTGCTTGATGACCTCGGGCACCGGGCGACCATGGTCGACGGCGATATGCGGGGTGGTCGGCGGCTGCAAGATCCACCAACCTCGGTCCTGCGCGGCATTCAGACAGGCCGGTACACCCGCGGCCCGGTACACCGCGATGCGCTGTTGGCTGGTGCCGGGCAAGGCGTAGACGCCGGAGCCATGCCGGACCACAGCGCCGGATTCAACCGCGCGACGCAGGGCACTCTCCGGCACTCCGGCAAGCAGCAGATCTCGCCACCGGCCGCATCCGGCCATCCGATTGAGCACTGCTACCGGATCAGCCATTGTCAAACTATGCCGGATTTCCGCTGCCAAAAAGGGATCGAGCCATCTGTTGTGAGGAAGTAGCTTCAATGACCTGGTTGTGCAGGAGGACTGTCGGCTCTTTCGGCCAGGACTAGGTCCCACTGAGTTCGGCAGCCCGGTGGGACAAAACGGGTATGTCCCACCGAATCGGTCAACTCAGTGGGACCTACCCGCCAAAAGAATTCAGGCCCGCGAAATCAGGCGTAGTTGCCGACCATGCGCACAGCACCGCCGTCGACGCCCTTGGCGCCCTGGACGTAGTCCGGGCCGTCTTTGGGGCCGTTGTCGGCGGCACTGACCGTGCCCATCACCCAAGCCGGCAAACCCCGGTTGTTCAAATGCTCCACGACGGCGTCGGCGGCCTGCGGGCTCACGATCGCCACCATGCCAACGCCGAGGTTCAGCGTGCGTTCCAAGTCGGCCAGCGGCACATTGCCCAGTTCGGAAACCAGCTTGAAGATCGCTGGCAGTTCCCAGCTGGACCGCTCCACCGTGGCGGTGAGCCCTTGCGGCAGTACCCGGGCCAGATTCGCGGCCAAACCGCCGCCGGTGACGTGGCTGAAGCCGTGCACCGCCAGCTCCGCGTCGACGTCGAAAGTGCGCGCCAAGTCCAAGCAGTCAGCAGCGTAGACCCGGGTCGGCACCAGCAATTCCTCGCCCAGAGTCCGGCCCAGCTCGCTCACTTGGCGGTCCAAAGCCCAACCGGCATGATTGATCACCCGGCGCACCAGCGAGTAGCCATTGGAGTGCAGACCGGAGGAAGCCATCGCGACCACCACATCGCCGTCGCGGACCCGGTCCGGTCCCAGGAGCTTGCCGGCTTCGACCACACCGGTCGCCGCGCCGGCGACGTCGTACTCGCCCTCGCCGAGCAACCCCGGGTGCTCTGCGGTTTCGCCGCCGACCAGCGCGGTGCCGGCCTGTTGGCAGGCTGCCGCGATGCCGCGCACGATGTCCGCGATCCGCTCCGGAACCACTTTGCCGCAGGCGATGTAATCGGTCATGTAGAGCGGTTCGGCGCCCACCACCACGATGTCGTCCACGACCATGCCCACGAGATCGAAGCCGATCGTGTCGTGGATGTCCATGGCCTGGGCGATTGCGACTTTGGTGCCCACGCCGTCGGTCGAAGTAGCCAGCAGCGGTTGCCGGTAGCTGAGCAGTTTGCTGACGTCGTAGAGTCCGGCGAAGCCGCCGACGCCGCCCAAGACCTGAGCGCCGTGGGTGGCCTTCACGGCCTCCTTCATGAGTTCGACGGCCTTGTCGCCAGCCTCGACGTCGACTCCGGCGCTGGCGTAGGTGATCGCTTCGCTCATACTTTTTCGGTCCTGTTTTCTTGTCGGTGGGCCGCCCGGTGCGGGTCCGCTTCATTCAGCAATTTTTCCAGTTCGGCACCCGGGCCCGGGTCGCAGCCATTGGCACCGGGATGCGAGCCGTCCGGCTGCGGCGCAGCGGCGCGTTCCAAGAGGTTCTTGCCCAAGCGGTCCGCCGCGGGCAGCTCGATCGGGTACTGCCCGGTGAAGCAGGCGGTGCAGAGCCGCTCCCGGGGCTGCTCGGTCGCGGCGATCATGCCGTCCTCGGAGATGTAGGCCAAGGAATCCGCGCCGATCGACTTGGCGATCTCCTCGATGGCTGCGCCATTGGCGATCAGCTCGGCGCGCGAGGCGAAGTCGATGCCGTAGAAGCATGGCCAGCGCACCGGCGGCGAAGAGATCTTCACGTGGACCTCGGCGGCCCCGGCTTCGCGCAGCATCCGCACCACGGCCCGTTGCGTGTTGCCGCGGACGATCGAATCGTACACGACCACCAGGCGCTTGCCCCGGATCACCGACTCCAAAGCATTCAGCTTGAGTCGGATGCCCAGTTGCCGCAAGGTTTCGGAGGGCTGGATGAAGGTCCGGCCCACATAGGCGTTCTTCACGAAGCCGTGCGCGAACGGGATGCCGGATTCCTCGGCATAACCCACGGCGGCCGGGGTTCCGGATTCCGGCACCGGAATCACGATGTCCGCATCGAATTTGTTCTCCCGGGCCAGCTGACGGCCCATTTCGACCCGGGATTCGTAAACCGAACGGCCGGCGATGGTGGCATCCGGGCGGGCCAGGTAGACGTACTCGAAGACGCAACCGGCGGCTTTGGCCGGCGCGAACCGCTGGCTGCGTACGCCGTCGTGGTCGATCGCGATGAATTCGCCGGGTTCGATTTCCCGGATGAAGCTGGCCCCGACCGTGGCCAGTGCCGCCGACTCGGAGGCCACGACCCAGCCGCGTTCCAACCGGCCCAACACCAGGGGGCGGACGCCGTGCGCGTCCCGGGCGGCGTACAACGTGCCTTCTTCCATGAAGACGAAGCAGAATGCGCCCTTGATCCGCGGCAACAAGTCCATCGCGGTGGTTTCCAGGCTGTCTTTGCCGCTGCCTTGCAGCAAGGTGGTGACCAACGCGGTGTCCGAGGTGTTGCCCTGCGCCATTTCACCGACTTTGGGCCGGCCGTAGCGCTCCATGACCAGTTCGAAGAGCTCGGCGGTATTGGTCAGGTTGCCGTTGTGCGCCAAGGCCACCGTCCCGGTGCGGGTGGCGCCGAGGGTGGGCTGGGCATTCGCCCAAGTGGAGGAACCGGTGGTCGAATACCGGCAATGCCCGACGGCGATGTGCCCTTTGAGCGTGTTGAGCGTGGATTCGTCGAAGACTTGGGAAACCAGACCCATGTCTTTGTAGACGTTGATCCGGTCGCCGTCGCTGGTGGCAATGCCAGCTGATTCTTGGCCTCGGTGCTGAAGCGCGTACAGACCGTAATAGGTCAGTTTCGCTACTTCCTCGCCGGGGGCCCAGACACCGAAGACGCCACATGCATCTTGGGGGCCTTTTTCGCCAGGGAGAAGATCGTGGGAAAGTTTACCGTCGCCGCGTGCCACTGACTCATTCTAAGGCATTGGCCCGGCGGCGGCGGACAGAATTCGCGGGCTAGGCCCCGGCGGGTTCCCCGGGGTCCGGTTCAGTGGTTTCTTCGACGTAGGCGACGGTTGCCTTCCGACGGCCCAGCCAATCGATCACCAGGGCCACCAAGCCGCCCAACCCGGTGCCCGCGATGATCAGCAACACCACGAAGAAGCCGAACACCGTGCTCTTGTCGTACTGGCTGTCCTGCGGCACCACGGCCACGACGACGGCGGCGATGATGCCCAGAATTGCCCCCGCGATCAAGAACGGCACGAACTTCGGTGCCCGTCGGATGCTGACGCGGGTTTCTTCTGGTTGCGGGGCTGCTCCGGACGCGGGTTCAGTCATGGTTCAAGCCTAAGCGCTTTGCAACCTGGTCAAAATCACCACAGCGGCAGCAGCCCCGCCAGGTCGGCGCGCAGCCCGGAAGCCGAAACGCTGCTTCCGGCGACGGCATCGTCCCAACTGATGCTGCCGGTGGCCAAGCCCAACCAGGTCGGGGCATCGGTTTCCACCACGTTCGGCGGAGTGCCCCGAGTGTGCCTTGGCCCTTCGATGCACTGGGCCACACCGAACGGCGGAACCCGGACTTCCACCGAATTCCCCGGTGCCCGGGCTGACAGCTCTTCGAGGCTGAAGCGCACCGCTGCCGCCGTCGTCGTCCGGTCCGTGGCCCCGGCGCGCCAGGCGGTCAGCGCAGCCTGGCCGTCGGCCTCCGAGATTCGCCGTCGTGCGGTCATTGCTCCAGCAACGCCGAAACCGCGGTACCGAGCCGGAGCTGGCCGACCACCGAGGATCCGCCAGTGATTGGCTCCACGACTTTGCCCAGGACTTCCGCGACCCGGGACACGTCCACGGCTCCGCTGGCCGCCAACGCGGTCAGGCCCACCAAGGTGGCGGCGCGGCCGTTCCCGTCCAGCATCTTTACCGCGACTCCGACGCCGGTTTCGGTGCCCAACGCGAGCACTCCCTCGGCGCCCAGCTTGGCCAGAATGCCCAGGTCTTCCATCACCACGGTGTTCGGCTTGCCCCGGCCCTCCACGGTCCACGGATAGTCGAGCATGGCGGTGGCGATCGTCGCAGCGCGGGCATTGGCGTTCTTGTCGCTCGGGGACTTGCCGAGCTTCCCGTAGCCGCGGGCCAAACCGAGCAGCGAGATCGCGGCCACCGGAGCGCCGCAGCCGTCGATGCCGACGTGCACCGGCTTTTCGCCGCAGTACTCCTCGATCAAAGTCAGCACCAGGCGTTGCAGGGGATGGTTGGGTTCCAGGTAGCTGCGCAAGTCCCAGCCGTTTTCCTTGCAGGCCCAGAGGAACGCGGCGTGCTTGCCGGAGCAGTTCATGGCCAGCCGGGATTTTTCCTTGTCCGTGCGGATCATCCAGCGGTAGGCCTCGGAGTCCTGCGGCCAGGCCGGGGGGCACTGCAGGTCGGATTCGCTGAGTTCGGCTTTGTCCAGCATGCTGCGCACCAGATCCATATGCTCCAGGGAGCCCACGTGGCTGGCGCTGGCCAGGGAGGCCTGGGCACCGCGCAATGGGGCCCCGGCCTGCATCGAGGCGAGGGCCTGGAAAGGTTTGAGCGTGGAACGCGGATAGATCGGTGCGGTCGGGTTCCCGAGGCTGGTCACCACGGAACCGTCGGCAGCGGTGACCACGAGGGATCCGATGTGCCGGGATTCGATGAAGCCGCTGCGTTCGACGACGGCAAGTTCTACGGCGTCCTGCGCCAGGAAGGTATTGACCACGGATACCAGTATCCCGGATTGCGGCCGAAATAGTCGCGGCTCCGCAGCGGTCGGTCAAAAGGTATTTGTACTTATCGTAGTATTTGTACAATTTGCTGGTTATTGATATCTTCAGCCCATGAGCGAATTAGAGGCCATGCTCGAGATTTCGGTGAGTGAAGCTCGCGGGCGGTTGTCACAGGTGATCGATCAGGCGCGCGTAGACCACGATCCGGTTTACCTCACTCATCACGGCCGCCGGGTCGCTGCCATTATTGACGCGGCAGATTTGGCACGCCTCATTGAGCTTGCTGAAGATGCGGTGGACCTCCGGGCTGCTCAGGAGGCGCGTGAGACCATTGCGGCCGGCGAGAAAACCATTCCGTGGGAACGGGTTAAGGCGGACCTCGGTCTGTGACTCCGTACCAGGTCGAGCTGGCGGCCTCCGCTGCAAAACAGCTGAGCAAGCTGGAGCGCCGGGAGCAGCGCCGAATCCAGGCGGCCATCGAGCTGCTTGCCGAGAATCCACGCCCGCCTGGCGCGAAGAAGCTCGCCGGCGGCGCCGGCGAATGGCGAGCGCGGACTGGTGATTATCGGATCATCTATGAACTCGAGGACGAGTGCCTGAGAATTCTGGTCATCCGGATTGGGCATCGTAGAGATATCTACGCTGCTCGGCTCAGATAATCCGGATTGCGGCCGAAATAGTCGCGGCTCCGCAGAATAGTCCAGTTCCGCCCGGGTGGGTAGGCTTGGGGTTTGTGAAGGTACTCGTCATCGGCGCCGGCGGCCGCGAACATGCCATTGTCCGCTCATTGCTCTCCGACCCCTACGTCCACGAGGTCCATGCTGCCCCCGGCAACGCCGGAATCGCGCTGCTGGTGCCCACCCATGCGATCGATGCCAACGACCCCGCTGCGGTGACCGCGCTCGCGGCGAAACTCGACGTCGATCTGGTGGTGGTCGGGCCCGAGGCGCCTTTGGTCGCGGGAGTCTCCGATGCCCTGCAGGAGCGCGGCATCCCGGTCTTCGGGCCGAGCCGTGCGGCAGCGGCTTTGGAGGGTTCCAAGGCCTTCGCGAAACAGATCATGGCCAGCGCCGGGGTGCCGACCGCGATGGCCAAAGTCGCCACCGACCTCGAAGAGGCGGCCGAGGCGTTGGACACCTTCGGCGCGCCGTACGTGGTCAAGGACGACGGACTCGCTGCCGGCAAAGGCGTGGTGGTCACCAGCGATCGGGCCGAGGCCTTGGCGCACGCGCAGGCCTGCTTCGAAGCCGGCGGCACCGTGGTGATCGAGGAGTTCCTGGATGGACCCGAAGTTTCGCTCTTCGTGATTTCCGACGGTACCGATGTGGTTCCGCTGGCCCCGGCCCAGGACTTCAAACGGATCTTCGACCAGGATGAAGGCCCCAATACCGGTGGCATGGGCGCATACTCGCCGTTGGAGTGGGCCCCGGCGGGATTGGTCCAGGAGGTCATCGACCGGGTGGCGCAGCCGACCATCGATGAAATGGCGCACCGCGGCACGCCGTTCGCCGGAGTACTTTATTGCGGGCTCGCGCTGACCTCACGCGGTACCAAGGTGATCGAATTCAACGCCCGGTTCGGCGATCCGGAAACCCAGGCGGTTCTGGCGCGGTTGCGGACGCCGCTGGGCGGGCTGCTGCTGGCGGCCGCGAAAGGCCAGTTGGCCGACGTCGAACCTCTGCGTTGGACTGAGGAAAGCGCGGTCGCAGTGGTGGTCGCCGCGGAGAACTATCCGGGCACACCGCGTACCGGAGACCGGATCCGTGGGCTGAAAAAGGCCAACGCGATCGAGGGTGTGCATGTGCTGCACGCCGGTACCGCGAGCGACGACGAAGGCAAAGTGGTCAGTGCCGGCGGCCGGGTGCTCGCCGTGGTCGGTTTGGGCGAGGACCTGGTCGAGGCCCGGGAACGCGCTTACGAAGGCGTCGGGTTGATCCAGCTTCCAGGCTCGCAGCACCGGCAGGACATCGCAGCGAAGGCGGCCCGGAATCTGATTGCGGTTCCGGCGGCCCGGAGCAATGCCGGTTCGTCCACCGAGGCTGGTGCCTGATGGCTGGCTTCGAAGCGCAGGCGCTGGAGCTCCCGGGGTGGCGGCACGTCTATTCGGGCAAGGTGCGGGATCTCTACGAGCCGGTGTCCGGACCGGCGGATCGGGTTCTGGTGGTCGCCAGCGATCGGATCAGCGCCTACGACTTCGTTTTGCGCACCGAGATCCCGGACAAAGGGAAAATTCTGACCCAGCTGAGCCTGTGGTGGTTCGGCCAGCTGGAGGTGCCCAACCATGTGCTGGCGAGTTCGGTGGCCGAGGGGGTTCCCGTGGAGGTTGCCGGGCGGGCGATGATCTGCCGAAAGTTGGCGATGTTCCCGGTGGAATGCATCGCTCGGGGATACCTGACCGGTTCGGTACTGGCGGAGTACCGGCAGTCGCAGAGCGTCGCCGGGCTGCCGTTGCCGGCCGGATTGCTCGACGGCTCACGCCTGGACGAGGCGATTTTCACGCCCTCCGCGAAAGCCGAAGTGGGCGAGCACGATGAGAACATCGACTTCGCCGCCGTGGTCGCCGCAGTGGGTTCCAGCCATGCGGATGCGCTGCGTTCCCTGACCTTGGACGTCTACCGCCGGGCCGAGGCGATTGCCCGGGAGCGCGGCATCATCCTGGCCGACACCAAGGTGGAGTTCGGCCTCGATTCGGACGGCGTGGTCACGCTCGGCGACGAAGTGCTCACGCCGGATTCCTCGAGGTTCTGGGATGCTGCACTTTGGCAGCCCGGACGAGCGCAGGCAAGTTTCGACAAACAGTACGTCCGGGATTGGCTCACTTCTGCCGAATCGGGCTGGGACCGCAATGGCGAGCTGGCTCCGCCGGCCTTGCCCGACGTCGTCGTCGAACGGACCAGGGCGCGCTACGTCGAGGCCTACGAGACGCTGACCGGCTCAACCTTCTGATTCCAGATAGCGTTCCGTACTTCGGATAGCCGGTTGCGCGTCAAAGCGCTATCTAGAAAGCGAGCCGCTATCCGAAACCGGGATGACCAGACCTAGGAGGCCGAATTGACCGCGTGGCCGAAGCGGCATCGATTGCTGACGGCCCTGGCTGTCGTGCTGCTCGTAGTGCTGTTGCCGATTTTTTTCGGGATCTGGTTCGGCCGTGGTCCTTGGGCACTTTTGCCCACGGCGATCTTGCTGGCGATTTCCTGGTATCTGCTGGAGCGCTTTGCCTCCCGGCAACGTGAACGCGCCTTGCGGGAATTGGCCGCGACGGGCCGATTCCACTGCGCCATCCGATGGCCCGACGCGCTGCCGGGTTCCTTGCGAGAGGGTTGGGCGCCAGGCGTCGGCAGCCTGGTGGTGGACGGATTCGGGTTCCAGTACGGGGGTGTCGGCGGCGAGATTCCGTGCGGGCCCCGTGAGGATCGCGAGTTGCTGGAGCGCCTTGGCCGTCGGGATTTGCAGGCCGGTGAAGTCCGGTCTTTACGGCTGATCGCCACGTCCATCGGAAGGTACCGGACCAGGCTCGGGGTACTCGAAATCTGCGCCACTGCGGAGCATCTAGGCAGGCTGGATGCCGTTACCGGAGCAATCGACACATCTGCGCAGTGAACCCTCTCCCGGGTTCAGATAGCGTTCCGCATCTCGGATGGCCGGTTGCGCGTCAAAACGCTATCTAGGCTGCAAAAGGCTATCCGAAACCGGGGATTGGCTAAACTCGAACAATGGAAGCCCCGGAAAAGCGGCGGTGGTCGGTCAACCTCCTGGTCGACAACCTGTTCTTCATCTTCAGCGGAGTCGCTTCGGTGTGGCTTGCGCTGCTGGTGCTCGGGGAGAGCTTCAGCGGCGGCTGGACCCGGGTCTGGTACGTGGTGCCATTCTGGTTGGTGCTGGCCTATGTCGCCTTGCCCCGGTTGCACCGGATTCTGACCAGCATCTACGTTCCGGATTACTTCATCGGACGTTCCCGTACGGCGGACGGGCTGCTGGGCGACCCGATCAACCTCGCGGTCTGCGGCTCCCAGGAGCAACTGGAATCCTCGATGGTCGCTGCCGGTTGGACCAAAGCGGACGAAATCACCCTGCTCAGCAGCTGGCGGATCATCGTCTCCACGCTGACCCGGCGCAGCTACCATGAAGCCCCGGTGAGCACGCTGACCCTCTTCGGCCGGCAACAGGATTTCGCCTATCAGCAAGAGGTCGAAGACAGCCCGGCGAAGCGCCATCACGTGCGCTTCTGGCGTTGTCCGGAAGGCTGGCTGCTGCCCGGCGGGCACCACGCCGATTGGCTCGCCGCCGGAACTTTCGACAAGAGCGTCGGACTGTCCCTGTTCACTTTCCAGATCACGCACAAAATCGACGAACACATCGACAAAGAACGCGATCACATCATCGACACCTTGGCCCGGGTCACTCCCGGCATCCGGGTCGAGGTGATCAAGGACTTCTCCACCGGCTACCACTCCCGCAACGGCGGCGGGGATGCGATCAAAACCGACGGCGACCTGCCGATCGTCTATTTGGATGCGGTCCCGATCACGAAACCGGCGGTGGCCGAAGAAGAAACTGCGGAAATCCCCGGGACCGAGGTGGCCGTGCCGATCCTGGAACGGCCGCTGCCGACGATGTTCGGGGCGTTCTTCGGCTTGTTCTCCGCGATCACCACGATCATCTGGGGCATGTTGTTCCTGACCTCGAATCCGAGCAGTGAGATCCTGCAGGGCGAAGCCGGCAGCCCGGCTGAACTGGCTTTGCTGGTCGAGGGGGTGACCGCGGTAGTCGTGACCTTGCTCGGGTTGATCGCACTGGTCCAGCTGGTCCTGGCGGTGTTCGTCTGGACCGGGCACAATTGGGCGCGGATCACCTTGATGGCGGTGACCTCGCTGTCGACCGTGATCGCCTTCATCACCGCGTTCCAGGACGGCACCAGGATCACGTTGAGTGCGGACTTGCTGAATACCAACCTGCTCACGATCACCCTGCAGATCCTCACCGTCCTGGCTTTGTCCAGCTCGAAGGCCCGGGCTTATGCACGACGCCGGCGGGCTTGAGTCCGGGCCGATTCTGGCGTAGATGCGGTATCTTGGCTGCTGATGCATGATTTCAGCCAGCCGGTGATCGCTCTGGCGACCTTCGAGCTCGAAGCGGGCAACAAATTCGACGAGCACGTCCACGACGTCGACCAGCTGGCCTGCGTCCGCGAGGGCGTGCTCATGGTGACCGTCGGCAGCCGGCATTGGATGCTGCCGCCCAGTTTGGCGCTGTGGATTCCGGCCGGGACCTGGCACACCACCACCTCGGTGCGCAGCGGGACCATGCAGGGGATCTACTTGAATCCTAGGGTTTCCACGGTGCAGTGGAAGGAACCCACAGTGGTGAGCGTCCCGACCCTGCTCCGGGAAATGATCAACTACCTCGGTGCCGACTTGGCCGAGGAGCCGCGCAAGCGCGCCGAAGCCCTGGTGCTGGATTTGCTGCAACCGGTGACCACCTTCACGATCGAACTGCCGATGCCCTCGGATTCCCGCGCGATCGCGATTGCCGAGAGCCTGCTCGCGAACCCGGCCGATCCCCGCGACCTGGCCGCCTGGGGGCGTACTGTGGGCGCGAGCACCCGGACCCTGTCCCGGATTTTCGCAGACGAAACCGGTTCGGGATTCGGCCAGTGGCGCACCGCACTGCGGCTGCGGGCGGCCCTGGCGCATTTGGCCGAAGGCGCTGCGGTCAGCCAAGTCGCCACCCGGGTGGGCTACTCCTCGACCAGCGCATTCATCGCCGCCTTCCGGAAAATTGCCGGCCAGACGCCCGGTGCATACTTCGCGCAGCTGAGCCCACAGCCGGAATCTGCCTGAGCCCTGCGCAGCCGAGCCCTGAACCGGTCACCGGACCGTCCCGGACTCCGCCCGGGTTCCCGGACGGCGGGATGGCAGGCTCCGTGGCTATAGTGGCAAGAGTCTTCCTGCGGATTCGGGACGGACGGGCACCGACGAGAGGCGGCTGGCGGCAATGGCAGCAACGAACAAGAAACTCCAACTGAAAGTCATCGGCTTGGCGATCTCCGCGGCGGTGGGCGGATTCCTCTTCGGCTTCGATTCTTCGGTGGTCAACGGCGCCGTGGACGCGGTGCAGGGCCAATTCGCCCTGAGCGAGTTCGTCACCGGCTTCGCGGTAGCCTCCGCGCTGCTCGGTTCCGCGGCCGGCGCGTACTTGGCCGGCAACGTCGCGGACCGATTCGGCCGCCGGGCGACCATGTTGCTCGGCGCCTCGTTGTTCTTGGTCTCTGCGCTCGGCACCGGCTGGGCCTTCGCGATCTGGGATCTGGTGCTTTGGCGGATCGTCGGCGGTCTGGGCATCGGCATCGCTTCGGTGGTCGCGCCGGCCTATATCGCCGAAATTTCGCCGAAACTGATCCGTGGCCGCTTGGCCTCGTTGCAGCAGCTGGCGATCACGCTGGGTATTTTCGCCGCGCTGCTCTCGGATGCGGTCTTCGCCAATGCGGCAGGCAACGCTTCGGCGCCGTTCTGGTTCGGTTGGGAAGCTTGGCGGTGGATGTTCCTGGCTGGAGCGGTTCCGGCGGTCGTTTACGGCGTGCTCGCCCTGCGTTTGCCGGAATCACCGCGCTATCTGATGCAAAAGGGCCGGGACGCCGAGGCGCATGAGATCTTCGCCAAGCTCTGGCCGGCCGACGACGTCGAAAAGGCGGTCCGGGACATCCACAGTGCGATTTCCGAAGACGCCAAAGCCAAAAAGGCCACATTGTTCGGTGGCCGGTTCGGCTTGTTGCCGATCGTCTGGATCGGCATCGCCTTGTCGATGTTCCAGCAGTTCGTGGGCATCAACGTGATCTTCTACTACTCCACCACCTTGTGGAAATCCGTGGGCTTCCAGGAATCGGATTCCTTGTTCATCTCGGTTGTGACCTCGGTCACCAACGTGGTGGTCACCGTGGTCGCGATCCTGTTGGTGGACCGCTTGGGCCGGCGGCCGATCCTGCTCGCCGGTTCGATCGGCATGGCGGTCAGCCTGGGTACTATGGCGCTGGCTTTTTCCACGTCGTCGGCGGTGAACGGCGAGGTCTCGTTGAGCGGGGCCTGGGGCCCGGTCGCGCTGGTTGCCGCGAATCTCTTCGTGATCGCCTTCGGGGTTTCCTGGGGTCCGTTGGTCTGGGTGCTGCTGGGGGAGATTTTCCCGAACCGGATCCGGGCCAAAGCGCTGGGCGTCGCGGCGATGGCGCAGTGGATCTCCAACTTCGTGATCACGGTGAGTTTCCCGGGGCTGGCCGCGATGTCGTTGCCGGTCACCTATGCGATTTACGCCGGTTTCGCGGCGCTGTCCTTCGTCTTCGTGTTCTTCAAGATCCCGGAGACCAACGGCATGTCGCTCGAAGAGGCGGAGACGCTCTTCGTCAAGAAACCCAAACCGGGCCGGGCCTAGCGGATTGTTGCGGCCGGCAACGCCTCGGCCAACTTATTCTGCGTGCCTGGGCGAGATCCGGGCCGGTTCGGCCGCCTCCAGTTTTCCGCGCCCGCAGGGTAGCTAGTTACTAGGAAGTCCGAGTATATTTTGCGGTAGGGCATGAGCCAGATCACAGGCCGTGCCGGCAACGATGCCAATTCGCAAGGAGATCCCACGCCATGGTGCGCGAACTTTCACACTACGTCGGCGGCCAGCATGTCGCAGGCACCTCAGGCCGTTTCAGCGATGTTTTCAATCCGTGCACGGGCGAGGTCCAAGCCAGATTGCCGCTGGCCAGCGCAACGGAGACGACGGCGGTCATCGACAACGCCGCGCAGGCCCAGCTCGGTTGGGCGGCCACCAACCCGCAGCGCCGGGCCCGGATCCTGCTCAAGTTCGTCGACCTGGTCAACGAAAACCTGGACGAATTGGCCGAGTTGCTCGCCAGCGAACACGGCAAGACCTTTCCGGACGCCAAG
>SXGS01507293.1_pt1 | contig 17123 bp, 12 predicted proteins | sample 3174681 | NCBI WGS metagenome assembly SXGS01 (sample SAMN11356861, study PRJNA531348) | freshwater metagenome | isolation source: freshwater sample F1-80 | place: China: Fuxian Lake, Yuxi | collected 2017-12-25 | reverse complement strand
GGCATCGCGGTCAATCCTAGCGTGCCCTCCTGCGGCGCCACCGATCCCCGTGAAGTGTTGCGGCGGGCCCTGCTCGCCGCCGCGGCCACCAATCGGCCTCTGCTCGTGGGCCTGCGGCGCGAGGCGGATTGGCCGTTGGGAGAACAACTTGCGCTGCTTCGCCCGGGGGACGTAGTGACGTACTCCTTCAGCACGAGTCCGGAAGCGTTGGTGCGCGACGGCCGCGTCCGGCCTGAGGCGTGGGAGGCGTACCGGCGGGGCGTGTGGTTCGACCTGGGGCATGGCGCTGCGTCCTTCGACTTCGAGATTGCAGAGGTGGCCCTCGCAGAAGGATTCTTCCCGCGGTCTCTCTCCACAGACGGATATCGGGCGCACGAGGGGCTGACTCCGCCGCACGACCTCCCCCGGGTGATTTCCAAGCTGATCGCCTGCGGAATGGCGGAAGAACTGGCCTTCCGGCACGCAACGTACGCTCCGTCCACCATGCTGCACCTAATCCGCCCCGGACGGGACGGCTCCGTCGGGCCGGGCACCCTGACGCCGGGGTCCCCGGGCGATGTCGCGGTGCTGCGCTGGAATCCCGACGCCGCCCCCCTGACGGACTGCGCGGGCCGCAGCCGAACCGGCGGTTGCTGGGAACCGGTGAGAGTGGTTTGCGCCGGGGAGGTAGTCGAGGCCGGACTGGACCCCGTGGGACGCGAAACGTAGGGATCGACCCCCACCGCGAACCAGGCCGCGACGCACAGCGCGGAGACGCATCGCTTCGCGTCGGTGATGCAATCCCAGCGGTGGAGGCTGCTCCTGATGACGGGCCGGATCCGGCAAACCTGAGTCCTGTACTCGCGGAACAGCCCAAGACCTGCTGCCATCCTTCCTGGAAACGCCCTTGCGTCCTCAGGGAACCCGGCAGCGACAATCATCCCAACCAGACGGAATCCTGCCGGATGGTCCCCCGTCGCGCCCCCGCCTCCGCACCCGAGCCACGCACGTCAGCAAGCGGCTCGGGTACGGGTACGGGTGCGTGGGCGGGAAGTGGGTCCACTTGCTACGCCCAAGGGCACCCGGCATGGCTCGAGTACCGCGTCTGGCACGCACCTCGGGGGACCACTGCCCGATGCAGAGGCGCGCAACGGCCCATGTGGAGTCGCGCAACTCCGTTTGCGCGCGGCTCTCGGCACGCACCTCAAGAGACCACCTCCGCCGCCCCAAGGGCACCCGGCGTGGCTCGGGCACGGGGTGCGCAGGCGCCAGGTGGGACCACTTGCTCACGCGCGCGGCTTGGGTGCGGCGTGTGGCACGCAGCTCGGGAGACCACTGGCCACGCCCCAGGGGCGCCCGGCGTGGCTCGGGTACGGGGGTGCGTGGGCGCCGGGTGGGTCCACTTGCTCACGCGCGTGGCTCGGGTACGGGGGGCGTGGGCGCCAGGTGCGTCCACTTGCTTACGCGCGTGGCTCGGGTCCGAGGGTGCGTGGGCGCCGGGTGGGTCCACTTGCTCACGCGCGTGGCTCGGGTACGGGGGGGCGCGGGCGTAGCAAGTGGTCCCCACATCAGACCCCCGCCTCCGTACGCGAGCTACGCGCGGCCGCATGGGACGTTCGCCGAAAGGACGATCCCCTCTGGGTAGTGCCACGAAGGCTGCGCTCGCCCCCAGCTTCCAGCCGGCCCCGTCAGGATCGTTCCTTCTGCCGGGTTCCCTTACTCCACCAATCGAATCTGCCGTCCGGAGTTCGCATCGAAGACGCGCAGCGCACCGTCCCAGGAGCCGGTAGCAATCACTGCCCCGTCTGGGCTGAAGGCCACAGCCAGGACGGGCGCCTCGGCGGCGCCGAGGGTCCGCACGAGGGCCCCCGAAGTCGCGTCTCAGACCTTCGCCGTACGGTCCTGGCCGCCGGAGGCGAGCCGTTTGCCGTCGGGGCTGAACGCCACGCACCAGGCCTCGCGGGTATGGGCGGCGAGGCTGCGGCGCTGTTCCCCGACATGGGCATCCCATACCTTGACTGCTCCGTCGCCCCCGGCGGACGCCGCCAGTTTTCCGTCCGGACTGAACGCCGCCGCATAGACATAGTGCGTGTGGCCCGAGAGCGTGTGCAGCACGCGCCGCGCCAGGAGGTCCCATAGGCGCAGGCTCTTGTCTGCGGAGGCGGTCAAGAGCCTGCCGCCGTCGGGGGAAATTGCGGCGCCGTAGACGGTGTCGGAGTGCTCCGCGAACGTGGCCCGGAGCTGCCCGGTGGCCACATCCCAGAGCTTGACCTCGCCACCCTGTGTGGGCGCACCGCCGGCCGCGGCCAGGACGCTGCTGTCCGGGCTGAATGCAAGCGCGACTACCCGGTGCGCATGCCCGCTCAAGACGCGCACCAGCCGGCCCGTCTCCACCTCCCACAGCCGCACCTCCTGATAGCCGCCGGCAGCGAGCAGCCGCCCGTCCCGAGTGAACGCCAGACTGTGAACGGCCTCGCGATGACCCGGAAACTCACGCAGCAGGGCCCCACTCTGGGAGTCCCAGAGCCGGACGCTCGGACCTGCGCCGGCAGCCAGGAGGGTCGGACCGGGCGCGGAGCCGGACGGACGGAACGCCACCGAAAGAACCGGCGGGTGTGCTCCCGCCGCAAACAGAGAGGCCATGCACAGCAAAGCGAGCCACCCGGCAAGGACCCACGCTGCCCCGCGGCGAGACACCCGGCAGAAGGCGGAAGGCGGCTGATCCTTACCGCAGAGCACACAGAGGTTCGTAGAGGGGCTGCAGCTCAACGCCGTCGTTCCGTCACACCCGGCTTCGCGGCAGACTTCGCCGGTCCGCCCGGCGCGAGCAGGTCCACCTCGAAGTGCGCGAAAGCCTCCACCGGATACCCATTCAGCGTGCACCGGGCGCCGATGCGCAGCCGGCTGTCGTCCGGAACCACCGCGTCCGGCGCGAGGTTCAGGTGCACGACCGCTGTTTTCTCACCTGCCGCAATCCGCACCGGCATCATGGTGATCCCACGGGCGCCCTGGGGCAGCTCGAGCCGGAGATCGGCGGCCTCGGTACACTTCGGGGTCCGGTGCAGCGTCAGGGTCACTGACATACCGGTACCGCGCCGGGCTTCCACGACTGGGCGGTCGGCAGAAAGGGCCAGCAGCGCCGGCTGGCTCTTGATCACGATCTGCTTGGGAGACACCGCAAGCAGGCCGTGCCGGCGTCCGTCCTTCCCCTGAATGATCGCAGTTCCCAGAACGTACACGCGCGAGGAGGGCCGGCTGAGATCCATCGTCTCCGGCAACGAGACGGGGTAGATCGCGTCCGTAACGCCGGAGGAATAGCTCCGTTCCTCCGCATCGAAACCGTCCAACTCCCGGATCTGCCGATCCGCAATCCGGACCCGCACCTCCCCATTGAAGCCGGGCTGCCGGGAGATTTTGAGGCGAGCCGGATAGACCGTGCCCTTGGGCGAGTAGGTGAAGGTGTCATCGGTCTCCACCGCGAAGAGCGGCGGGTGCGTCACGCTCACCAGGAAGGTGTCCAGCCCCCGCGGGCCGACCGTCGGCAGGCCGGCGGGGGCTCCGATGTACGGGGCGAGGGCCGGCCTTCGCAACTCGCCGCCGGCCTGCTCGCCGCGGCCCACCAGACGGACCGTCCCATCCGTAATCTCCGTCCCCGCGGGGGCGGAGATTACGAGTTTCACCTTGTCCTGCCCGGCTTCAATGCGCCCGGGCTGAAGCGTCAGTCCGGGCGGCAATCCGGTCGCTTCGAGGAGGATCGGGCCGGCGAATCCACCGCTGCGTGTCACCGCCAGGTCCAGGGCCGCCGGCTCACCCGGCTTCACATCGAGATAGTCCTTCGCCAGCAGGAGCTGGAAGTCCGGCGCAGCGGGACGCACCTCCAGGCGGTAAACGAAGCTCGGCCCGCCGCGGACGGCGCCATGTAGATCGCGTATAGAGACCGTGTAGTCCCCGTCCGCGGGCGCGGTAAACGTCAGCCGGGGGTCTCCGCCGGCCGACGCAGCAGCCTCCGCCACGCGCCGCCCGTCTGGGCCGGTCAGCGTCAGCCTGGCGCGGGCCGGCGATTGGATACGTTCCGCCACGCATTCCAGGAACCACGGCTCCCCCTTGCGCGCCGAAAACACGGCCCGGTCCACGTCTCCCGGCCGCTCGAGGCGGCCGTTGAGCGTCAGCGGAGGGGACACCCGGTTGGCCGTCGAGTCGTTGGGCTCTTCCTCGAGCGCCTCGGGCACGTCGCCGACCGCGAGAGGAATCGCGTTGGCAGCGCCCGCAGGCTGGAACAACATCAGCCGGCTTCCCGGCGCGGCGGTCATCGTCACGGGCTGCGCGACTTCCGCGGAACCGGCCTGCCCCGCCGGCCCGGCGCCGCGGGCCGTGAACACCCGCAGCGCCGTACTCTTCCCGCGCTGCCCGCCGGCCGGAGAGGCGTACTCCACGAACGGCCGATCGGTAACCGTCAGGCGATACACGTACTCAGGTCCACCCCAGTAGCCGACATCGTGGACGCGCAGGAAATAGGTGCCGGCGCGCGGCGCGACGAAAACCCCGCGCGGGTCGCGGCCCACGCCGTCATCCTGACTGTGGAGCATTCGCCCGGCGCCGTCCAGGATCTCGCAGACCAGGTCCGCGGGCGAGCCGATCCGCTGGGCGACCCCCTCGAAACTGATCGCCTGCCCGGCCCGCAGCGAGAGCCGGAAATAGTCCCGATCTTCCCTGGGATTGATCTGGCCGTTCAGGGTGAGCGGAAAGGAAACCGCCTCGCCGCGCTCCGGCGCCGAGTTTGGTTCGGTCTCCACGAGTTCCGGCAGGTCCCCCACCACAAACAGCCGGGCGCTCGTGCCCCCCTGGGCGGACGTGATGCGCCAGGCGCGCGGTCCGACCGAAGCGTCCGGGGCGAGAGTGACGCGCGCGGACCACTCCCGCGGATAGGCCGCCGCCAGCATGGTGGGCGCGTGGTACGGCTCCGGCTCGACGTAACGAGAGGGGGGACGCTCGAACAGCTCTTCGGCGAGCAGCACTCCGGGACCACCCATGCGCAGCCGGCTGTAGGGCGCCACCTGCTCGCCGCCGACGCGGACGGCGACGGTGGTCCCCCGCCGCGCGCCGGCGGGAAAGATGTAGGAGGAAAGCGGCGTGGGCGGCGGCTGTGCCGCGGCGGGACGGCCCCCGCCAAGAACCAGGGCGGCGAACGCCGTGAGGATGCCGATCTTCAGCCGTCGCATTGCCTGTCTCCTCGCGGGTCAGATCACCTCGGAAATGGTCTGGCCGTTGTTCACAATTTGAATGGGTCGGCCGATGGGCGTGTGGTATTCCCGGTGGAAGTTGATGCCCAGCGATTGAAAGAGGGTCGCGGCGACCATCTCCGGTGAGAGCGGACGCTCCTTCGGATACTCACCGCGTGCGTCGGAGGAGCCCACGACCTGGCCGCCCCGGATACCGCCCCCCGCCATGACCACCGAGAAGACGTTCGGCCAGTGGTCGCGGCCGGCGTCCTTGTTGATGCGGGGCGTCCGGCCGAAGTCACCGCTGACCACCACCAACGTGGAGTCCAGCATGCCGCGCTCTTTGAGGTCGGCGAGCAGCGTGCTGAAGCCACGATCGAAGGCCGGTAGCAGGTCGTTCCGGAGGGAATGGAAGCCCGCCGCATGGGTGTCCCAGTTCCCGTTGTTGATGGAGACAAACCGGCAGCCGGCCTCAATGAGGCGCCGCGCCATGAGACAGCCCTGCCCCAACTGAGTGCGGCCGTAGGCGTCGCGCACACTGTCCCGCTCCTGCCCGATAGCGAAAGCTTTCTTCGCGGCCGGAGAGGTGACCAGCCCGTGCGCCTTCTGGTAGAAGGTGTCCAGGGCGCGGAGGTTCTCGTTGGCCGCCTCCAGCCCGTGGTCCTGCCGGTTCAACCGGGTCAACAGTTCCCGGCGCACCCCGGCGCGGCGCGGATCGAATCCGGGGGGCGGCGTCACATCCCGCACGGTGAACTGCGGAGACGACGGATCGGCCTGGATGACGAACGGCGCGTAGGCGGCGCCCAGGAACGCGCTGCTGCCGCTCCGCATCACGTCCGGCATGCTGATGTAGGGGGGCAGGGAGCCGCGAATCCCCTTCTCGCGCGCGACTACGGAACCGAAGCAGGGGTGGATATTGTTCGGCACCTTGCCGTTGAAGTCACCCGCGGCGGGCAGCAACCCCGTCTGCATATAGTGCGTCCCCCGGCCGTGATCCGCGTTGGGGTGATTCACCGAGCGGAGAATCGCGTACTTCTCGGCATGTTTCGCGGAGAGCGGCAGGTGCTCGGAGATGCGGATGCCCGGAACATTGGTTTCGATCGGCTGAAACTCGCCGCGAAACTCCGAGGGCGCCTCCGGCTTCATGTCCCACATATCCAGGTGCGACGGCCCGCCGAGCAGATAGAGGAAGATGCAGGAGACGTCCGACGCCGCCGAGGCGGCCTGGAGCCGCAGGAGATCGGGCAGCGTCCATCCCAGGGCGCTCAGGACGCCCACCTGGAGCAGATCGCGCCGGGTGTGCCCGTCGCAGTAGCGCCGGGAGCTGCCGCCGGTTACAGGTGCCATCTCGGGTCGTCTCCTATCGGTTGAAGATGAACGCGAACGAGTTCATCAGGGTCCAGAGCAAATCCTCGCCCGCGGTCTGCCGGTTCTCCGCTTTGTCGAACAGTGCGAGCGCTGTCCGGCGCTCGTCGGCCGACGGCAGACGGCAGAGCATAGCCAGGTAGAGTTCTTCCACCATCGCCGCGGGTGGTATGCCTGCCCGGACCAGGCGCGCCACCCGGCCGCGCCGGGAGCTGATTTGGTCATGAATCACCGGGGAATTCATCAGGTGCAGCGCCTGCGACATGCTCGGCTCCTGCGAGCGCTCGCACTCACACGGGCTGCCGCGCAGCGGGCGGCCGAACACCTCCAGGAAATAGGAGGGCAGCCGGTTGTCCCAGAGTTCGATCGCCCGCACGCCGGAGGGAGCTCCCTCGAACTTTGCCGGAAGCCCCGTGGCGTCGGAAATCGCATCCAGGAGGACCTCGGCGGGGAGGCGCCGGACGGTGGCGCGGGAAAAGTTCTGCTGGTCTCGGAGGTTCGTCGGGTTCGGTACGGCGCTCAACTGGTAGACGCGGGAATTCACGATCTCCCGGATCACCGCCTTCTGATCGAAGCCGGAACGCACCACGAGCGCCGTGAGTTCGTCCAGCAGCGGGCCGTTGCTCGGCGGGTTCGTGTCGCGCATGTCGTCCACCGGTTCTACCACCCCGCGGCCCAGGAAGTGGGACCACAACCGGTTGGCGAACATCCGGGCGAAAAAGCGGTTTCCCGGCGCCGTCAGCCAGCGCGCCAGCTCCTCGCGGCGGTCCGTGTCGGGAGCGGGCGACTGCGAGGACGACAGGGTCAGGCCGCCCTGTTTACTCGGGGTGTCCCGGCCCTCCCGGATCGGGGCTTCGAGGACGCGGGCGGGGATGATGGCGCCGGTCCGTGGGTGCCGGGCTTCTTCGGTCCCGCCCGTTGCGATCCGTTCACTATCCGGCGGGTCAGCCTGGCGTTCCAGCCGGGTGAAGAAACCGGCAACGCCCCAGAAATCTTCCTGCGTCCACTTCTCGAAAGGGTGGTGGTGACACTGCGCGCACTGCAGCCGCACGCCCAGGAACACCTGACTGACGGTGTTTGCCAGCTCCTCCGGCGTGCGCGCGGCGCGGTAGAGGTTGGCGGGCCCCACTTCGGCCGAGCTGCCCTGGGCTACCAGGAGATCACCCGCCCAGCGGCTGTATGGAGTGTTCTCCGTCATCCGGTCGCGCAGCCAGCGATAGAAGGCGTAGGCGCCCTTGGGTCCGAGCGCCTCGCGGTCCACGCGGAGCACATCTGCCCACCGGATGGCCCAGAGCGCCGCGTACTCCGGTCGGGCGAGCAGTCGCTCCACCAGCGCAGCTCTCGCCCGGACGGCATTCGGTGGCGACGGAACAGACGAGCGGCGCCACCGCCGCGGATCTCGCGTCGCAATTGTCGCCTGGCGCTCCGCCGAACACTCCCGCGAGAACGCCCGCGCCTCGGCCGGAGTCGGCAGGGTTCCAATCAGGTCGAGGGAAACTCGCCGCAGGAAGGTTGCGTCGTCCGCCGGCGCAGAGGGCTCGATCCCGAGTTGCTGCAACTTCGCGGCAACCCGCCGGTCCAGAGCGTTGCCACTGCGCAGCCAGGCGTACCGCTCCGGGGGCGCCGGCCTCCCGGGGCGGGGAATCACGACCCGAGTCGCGGCGACCCCGCCCATGTAGCGCACCATCACCGCCGCCTCGCCGGGGGCCCCGGCGCCCTGAATCAGGCCGTCCGGTCGGACTGTCGCCACATGGTCCGCGTTGCTTGAAAAGTCGGCGGAAGCGGTTACATCCCGCCTGCTCCCGTCGGTGTAGGTCGCCGTCACGCGCACCTGCTGCTCGCCTGCCGGCAGCAGGACGCGCTCAGTCGGAAACACGCTGATCCCGGCAAGACGTGGCCCATCCGGCCGGCCCATCGGAGCTCCGGCCTCGATCCACCGCAGCAGCGTGCGGTACTCGGAGGAGTCGACCGGGAAACGGCGGCCCCCGCCGTGCGGTGCGCCCAGAGTGGCCTTCAGCAACAGGAGGCTGCGGGCGGGATCACCCGGCAAGATCCGGCGGCCCCTGCCCTCCTGCGTGAGCGCCTGGTGGTCGAACTCGGGATCGTAGCCGAACACGGTGAGCTTGAACCCGTTCTGACCACTCGCCTTGCCGTGACAACCCCCGGAGTTGCAGCCCGCCTTGCTCAGGATCGGCCCGATGTCGTTGACAAAGCTGAACTCCCGCGGCGTCCGCGTCGCGCGCACCCGGACAGGCACCCGAACCGTCTCACCGCCCGCGGCCACGGCGACGACCGCCTCGCCATCGCCGGCAGGGATGAGAATTGCCCCCTCCGTTCGTACGATCCGGGGGTCCAACGAGTTAACGCGGGACTGCCCGGTCAGGTCCAGCGTCCGCCCGTCCGCCCCATGACCCGTGACAATGAGACCCAGCCGCGCATCGGGTCCGGTCAGCTCGACGGCAGGCGGATCTACGCGCAGGCGCGAGGGCGCCGCACGTGGGCCGGGTCTACCGCCCGCACGTGCAGAGTCGACACCGACGCGTGCAGGCGCCCTCTCGGCTGTGTCGGCCAGGGAGGGCGCCGTCCAGAGGGCGCCAGCCAGCAGGAGGCAAACCGGCGCGAGACAGTGGCAGATGCGGAAAACGGTGGGCGATGACACCAGACCGGACCTCCAGAGGCAATTGGGGTGTAGGACACCGGACCGCCGGGATGGTTGCGTCCGGTTGCCCGCTGCACTGAGGACAGTGCAGAGCCGGGATTACCCCAGGCGCCTGGCCCGAGGGTGTGTCGGAAACGGGCACGGCGGCCCGGATGCGCGCGAAGAGGGCTTCCAGTTCCGACACGGGGAGCGCGCCGGTCCGCAGTTGCTGCAGTCAGGTGGTCATCCGCACTTCGCGGGGCGGGAGCATTGGGGTGGGACTCCATCGGCAGCGACTCTGATGGCGACGTTTGCCGGAGACCGCGCGCAGCGCCACGGAATTGCTCCCTGGTCGGCGTCGAGGCGGAGCCCATCGAGTTGTCGGCCGGCTTTGGCCAATACATTGTACCGGGCGCCCCGGTGCGCACGCCGCCCCTACGCCTCCGATAGCACCTCGGCCAGACTCCCCGCCAGCGTGACCCGGTCCAGCCACGCGTCGCAGGTCGCCGCGTCCGCACTACGCACGCGCTGGTGTACCGCCACCGGCAGCGCTCCGAACTTCGCCGCCAGGCACACCAGCAGCGCCCGCCGGCGCTCTTCCCCCACCGCCTGCGCCACCTGCCTCGTGGCCGCCTGGCGCTCCCGCGTCACTGCCTGGGTCACTGCCTGCGTCACCGCCTGCGCCGTGCGATCAGTGGCAGCGACGCGCTCCGCGGTCACCGCTTCTTCGATCCAGCGGCCGATCAGCCCCTGCCGTTTGATCTCGGCCAACTCGTCTTCTGCAAATACGGCGTTCACGATCCCCTCCGATGCCACCCGCAGGCCCAGAATGTAGCTGATGCCCAGCAGATCCGCGCGCGTCTGCGGCGGCAGGTCGGCTTTCCACAGCAACTCCCGTTCTTCGCGCAGGATCGTCTCGGCATCTCCATTCTCGCACAGCACGAGCAGCGGCGCCAGTTCCACCAGATCCCCATGGCGGATCCGCTCCGTGTGCTCCCACAGCCGGATCGTCTCGAAGCAATGCTCGTTGGCGAGACCCCCGCCCTCGACGCGCAGCCGATCCGGGAACGTGGTGTAGCGACCGGGCGTCAGGTAGATCACCACGAGCACCACCGCATAGCCCAGACGCTCCCCCAGAATCAGGGCTTTGGCGATCCAGAGGGCGAGCAGATCGGGCTCGGGGCGATACTGGTATTCCAGGCAGAAGGCGCAGCGGAGCACGCGGTTCGGATGATCGTAAACCAGCACCTGGTCGGCGTGGAGTTGGCGCAGGATCACGCCGGGGTCCTCAAACCGCACAAACTGCGGTTCGATGGCGGCGCGAGCGAGACGGCAGAACGCCTCCGGAACCGCTTCGCCGAGGAGTTTCACGGAGATATCCACGAGATGGCGCACCTGCCCCCCGGGAGGCGCAAACGCGGGCACGTCGGCCCGGATGCGCGCGAAGAGGGTTTCCAGTTCCGACACGGGGAGCGCGCCGGTCCGCAGTTGCTGCAGGCAGGCGGTCATCTGTACTTCGAGGGGCGGGAGCATGGGTACGGACTCCGTAAGCAGTGGTCCTGATAGCAACGTTTATCGGAGTGTCCTGAGATTCCTTGTCCCGGTGATCGCATCCGGGGTGCGATCCGGTAGGATAGGGTCTCGTTCCGTACAGGCAGCCATCCGCAGCATCCTGGAAGGGATGCGCCACGGGGCGGCCACGAGCGGCGCCGGGTTCAGCAAAGCAGAGTTCCTGAACGGGTACCGGACCGCCACCGCCATCCATTTCTCGTTGCACGGCGCCGCCAACGCCGTCTTTGCGTTCCCGGGCGCGCAGGGAAACAATGTGGTGACGGCCTCGGAAGCGCTGGCGGCGCTGGGACAGCGCTCCTGGCGGCCAACGTGAACATCATCTTCGCCGGCGCGTGCTCCACCGCCGGCTCGCAGGCGACGATGCCGCCCCCGGTGCTGGGGTCAAACGGCGCCTACGTGGGGTTTGACCGGCTGGCCTGGGTCGTGGGCATCCAGGATGCCTCGGTGGCGTTCTGGGCCGCGTTGCAGAATGGAAGGAAAGTGCCCAGTGGAAGGGACCACACCGTGGCTGGCGCGGTTCTGGAGGCACAAGCGGCTTACAATACTCGTCACCGGGCCAATGCTATGCTTCCCGGCAATGGCAATGTCCCACTCGCACGGCTCAAGGTGGTCGGAGATCTCAATACAACACTATCAGTGCTGTACCTCGCTCCGTTTCCCGGGGCCTGGCTGGTGGGGTTGTAGGGACAAAGGAAGATTACTGTGATGAACGCAAGGATCCGCGCAGGCAGTCTCACCGCCGTGCTGCTCCTGACCGCGCCGGCAGTTGCGGAGGTCAGTCCGGAAGTACCTCAGAGCGCTCTCGACACTGGCCGGAGAGTATCGCTGCAGATGGGTTTCCCGGCCGTCGGCCCGCCGGACTTCGCCAGAGTAGGTGAAATCTCCTCTCTCACCGGTCAGCGGGTCTTTCAGATGGGATGGGATGCAAACCTCAGCGTGGATGAAGCGACGGGCCGCGTCATCTCCTTCTCCGCATCCCGCAGCGCCACGGACTATCCGGTGGGCCCGGCCCAATCGGCATTGACCCGCGATCAGGCGGAAGCGGCCGCGCTGCTGGTGGTCACCCGCGGGGAGTTTCCCCCGGGCGACTGGCGTGCGGTGGTGGCCGGGTACTATCATGATCCGTTGGAACTACCCGACTTTCGGCCACAATGGACCGTGTTGCTCTTCCGCTTCAGCGAGGGACATATCTGCGATCTGGATCGAGCCACAATCACGTTGGATGCCCACGACGGCAAGGTAGAGTCCTACCGCCTGGACGACACCGGCATTCGTCTGCCCGCGGCCGGGCCGATCCTGGCGGAAGCCCAGGCGCGGCAGGTGGCGGTGGCGGCGTTTCACGCTGGGGGAGGGCCGGCCAACGCGGTCCCCGAGATGGTCTGGGATACTTACCAATGGCTGCAGGTCCACAACCAGTCGCCTCTCTGCCGCCCTGCCTACCGATACCGATTTCAGACCCAGTACATGGAGGCGGATGGGTCGCTGGTCGGACCGGTGTTCGTGGATGCCTGGGTGGACGCGGTGACCGGCGAACTCTGGACGATCGAGGCGCTGAATGGTGGCCCCGCGTTGTTCGACGGTCGCCGGGTGAAGGGGGCACGCTGGCTGGTGCTGTCCGCGGCGCTGCTCCAGCAGCCGCAGACGCGGGCGCTGGGACGGGCCCTGGTGGCCGGCGGCCGGGTTACCGCCCGCCGTCCGGCCCGGAGCAGTCTCCGGTTCCAGGAGAAACTCGGTACGCTCGGGCTGGAGTTTGCCTGTGAGCCGCGCGTGCGGCGGCTGGCGTGGCGGGAAGGCGGCGGGCCGTGGCAGGCGACCACCGTGCCGACCGCGGAGTTCCAGCGGTTGCACCGGTGGATGCGCACCCAACCCCCGGCCAGGAAGGGGCGCACCGGCGCCCGTACCGCACGCACGCGGCGCTGAAGGCGCGGGGGGGCCTGGGGGCAGAACACAGTGCCCGGCACAGGACTTGAAGCTGACTTTGTGTCAGCACACGACGCTGGGGGCGATGTGGAGTCTCCGAACTCCGTTTCGGAGAGCCCCGGCAGCGACCGGCGAGAGAAAGCGGCGCTGCTCCGCTGCCCAAATGTCCCGCGTTCTCACGGACCTCCGGATCTTCCCGCGGCCGACGGGAGCGGGACTCTGGCCCCACCGCCCGGTACGCTCCGAAACGGAGTTCGGAGACTCCACATCGGAGTGGGGCCCCTGGAGGGCGAGTGGCGCCGATTCGGTGGGGAGGGTTCCGACCACAGGATCCGGATCTGAAGCCCGTTCCCAGCACGCACACTGCGCGTACGGGAGCAAGGTCCATCGCCCCCGTACCGCGTCTACGCACCACGCCAACTGGTGGGACTCCTAACGGATGCCTTCGGGCGCCACGAATGCCGCCGCATGCTCCACTGCGGGTGCATCACGAGCAATTCCCGAGAAGCGCGCTGACTGCAGGGCGGCCCGGCGCGGATCTCCCAGCACTGTGTCATAGTCCAGTTCCAGGCAATCGGCAGCACGCCGGCGCACGCGGAAGCACTCCTCAAGGTACTCGTTGGTCAGGCGAAGACAGTACTCCTGATCCAGACAGGGGTCGGCATCGGAGGTGTTGGTGCTCCGCGTGCGAAGCAATCTCGTCCGTTCCAGAATCCGTCGGGGCTGTAGAAGCATCCACTGCGCGCGGAAGTCCAGCGGGAGGGGAGGCGATGCGTTCTTTGCGGGCGTGGCGGTCGCACTGACGGAAGAGGCGGTCGCGCGGTGAGCACGCGCGTGCAAGCTGCGGGCGGCTTGTGCCGGGTCACGATGCACATGGATGACGCGTGCAGTGGGAAACAGGCGCAGCCAGTACGGGAGGGTCAGACTGGTCCGCGGGTCTTTCCAACCCCAGCGGCGGTCCTCGAGCGATCCGCGGGCGCGACGGCGCAATCGCCCGTAGGTCACCGCAGTCAGGCAGCACTACCCGACCCGGCGAGCAGCCGTCGTGTCGCGAGTGTCGAGAAACGGGCCGGGTGTGTGCCAGGCAGTACCTGCGCGGGCCAGAAGCAATTCGTTGAGCAAATACGCGTCGAAACCCTCGGAGTAGCCCGAGGAGCGCAGATAGACATCTACCTGGCATCCGGGTTGCAGCGGGCTCCGGGTCCCCATCTCCACGCCGAGGAGTTCGAGCATGCCCGCCACCATACTGGTGCCGGAGCGATGTGCGCCGATGACGATGAGGGGCGCCGGAAGGTTGCGGAATGCCGGATGCAGCGAGGGCGCATCCGGCAGGGAGGTGCACGAAGTGAGGCTGCGGCGGACCTCCGCACCGAGAGAGAATGATTGCATAGCCGTGCTCCTGGCGGGATGCTCCCGCGATGCGGAAATGGGATCGCAACCGGATGAAACACATCATCCGGTTGCTACAAGAGGAAACGGCCGTCGTGTGTCGAAGTTGAGGATGACGCGCCGGACCGAAAGTGCGCTTCGCGACCGTCCACCGGCCAGGGTGGACGGTCGCCCGTCTCCGCCGACCCCCCGGTTGGCGTTTCCTCGGATCCAATTCCGAGACGAGGTCCCTAAGGTTCTGTTTAGACCAGAATCGGGGCCCACATGCGAGCACGAGAGAAGGGAACGATGTCCGAATCTACTCCGCTGTTCATTCACAGCGCGCGTCTGATTGACGGCAACGGAGGACCGCCGATCGAGCGGGCCGCGCTACTGGTACAGGACGACCGCATCGCCTGGGTAGGCCCGCTTCAGGATGCTCCCCCGGCGCCGCCGAACGCCCGGACGCTGGATGCGCGAGGACGGACGCTTCTGCCGGGTTTGATTGAGGCGCACCTGCACCTCAGCTATCGAGACGTGAAGGAACTGCCCGACCTGGATCTGAAGTGCCCGGTCGAGGAGACCACCATTCGGGCGGTAGCGCACGCGCGCCTCTGTCTCGAGAGCGGGTACACCTCCGCCGTGAGTGCTGGGGCACTGCACCGGGTGGATGTCGCCATGCGGAATGCGATCCGGGAAGGCATCATCCCCGGGCCGCGACTGCTGGCAGCAGGCCGGGACATCTGTGCCACCGGCGGGATGTTGGATTGGAACGGCTCCTGGCTCAAGCTCGGGATGGAGGGTCTGGGCATCTTTGCGGACGGTGTCGAGGAGTGCCGCAAGGCCGCGCGCACCGTCATCAAAGAAGGCGCCGACATCGTGAAAGTGTATGTTACCGGTGAGGGGATGATCTTCGAGTGTACTGCTGAAGAGATAACCTACACCGAGGAAGAGATTCGGGTTGTCTGTGAGGAAGCGCACCGCCGCGGCCGCCGGGTCTCCGCGCACGCGCGCGGGGCGCAGGGATGCCTGATCTCCGTGCGGGCCGGGGTGGACATCATTGACCACGGCACGCTCATTGACGACGAGTGCGTGGACCTCTTCGCCGAGCGGGACGTATTTGTCGTCCCGGCGCTCAACTACCAGATTGCCATCGTGGACCGCGGTCCGGAGTTCGGTTTCCCGCAGGAGTTCCTGAACCAGACCCTTTACCGTGAGGAATTGGAAACGGCGTATGGGAACATGAAGAAGCTTGTGGACGCCGGTGTGCGGGTGCTGCCCGGCGGCGACTACGGGTTCGCCTGGTGCCCTCACGGGGAGTACGCCCGTGACCTGCAGACGTTCGTGGAGAACATCGGCCTGAGTCCGATGCAGACTCTCGTCGCCGCGACGAAATGGGGCAGCGAATTGATGCAGATGGAGGACCAGATCGGCACGCTGGAACCGGGCAAGCTGGCGGATCTACTTCTGGTCGAGGGCGACCCCCTGGAAGACATCCGGATCCTCCAGAATCGGTCCCGGCTGTCCCTGGTGATGCAGGGTGGGAAGGCGATTTCCGGCCCACTCGCGCGCGATGTGGAGGGGTAGACGATGCACGCAGACGCGAACGGGATCTCGCTGTACTACGAACAAGAAGGCGCCGGCCCGGACCTGCTGCTGGTGCCCGGCCTGGGGGCGAGCACACACGCCTGGTACGCCCAGATCAAGGGCCTCTCCGGCGTGCTCCGCGTGACGGCCGTGGATCCCCGCGGGCATGGCCGCTCCAGCACCCCCGCCGGCCCCTACACCATGCGCCTGCTGGCCGACGACTACGCAGCCCTGATCCGTCACCTGGGGCTGGCGCCGGTCATCGCGGTGGGCAGTTCCATGTCCGCCATGAGTGTGGTCGAGCTCGCGGCCGGGTACCCCGAACTCGTGGCCGGGTTGGTGCTGGTGGGAGGCTTCCCGAAGTTGGGCCCTCCCGGAAAAGAGCGCATGGAAGGCCGCGCCCGGACCGCAGAGACGGAAGGTATGGCGGGGCTGGCCGATCTGGTGGCTTCTACCGCCCTCGGCGCCACGACCCACCGGGCACAACCGTCGCTGGTGGGTCTCTTCCGCGCCGGACTGCTGGCAAACGATCCCGCTGCCTACGCAGCCTCGTGCCGGGCCATCGTCGAGGCCGACATCACCCCGCTGCTTCCCCGCGTGCAGTGCCCCACGTTGATCCTGCTGGGCAGTGAGGAACAGGTCGCCCCGCTCCCCGCCGCCCGTGCGCTCAAGGCCGGCATCCCCCACGCAGACTTTGTCGTCCTGCCCGGTGCCGGCCACCTGCCGTTTCTGGAGCAACCGGCGGCGTTCAATGCGGCGCTGCTGGAGTTCATCGGGAGCAGAGGGTAACGCCAGTCCAGCGAACCGGACGCCACCCGACCCCCGCACAGCCGCCGGTGTCTCCCGCAGGATTCACGCTGCAGCAGCACGGACTCGGTAGGCATGCTTCTCGGTTCCTGCCTCCAATCGGGTGGCGCCCTGCGTTGCACAAGACTGTCTCCAGCGTGATATTCCAAAGGGTGAATTCGCCAGACCACCGTCAGGATTGGTGCGAATCGCCGTCCCCCCTCGTCATGGAGCCCCTCGTGTTTCAACGACCCACCCTTGTTGCGGGTGTACTCATGCTCGCTGTCGGCAGTACGCTGACGGCCGGCACGCGAGTTCCCGCCCAGGCATCGCCTGCCCGTTCCTCTCACACCCTGTCGGGTCCCACCTCGCTCTTCTTCGAAGAGAACCGCGGGCAGGCACACCCCGACATCCGCTTTCTGGCCCGCTCGGGCGGCGCGTCCCTCGCCCTGACGCGCTCCGGCGCAGCACTGACTTTCTCCCCGCCTTCCCGGCCGGGGACGAGTTCCCGAACCGCCGGGGACACGGTCGAATACATTTTCCCCACCTCTGAGGGAACCGCGCAGAATTAATCCTCCCGTCAGGCGGGGACCACTCCCGGGATGGTCACGAACCACTTCCCCAGTGCCGGGAGACGCTCGATCTGCGTTTCCAGGGCGGCCATCTCGGGTGCGAGGAGCCGCACGCCG
>SXGS01203679.1_pt1 | contig 17123 bp, 17 predicted proteins | sample 3174681 | NCBI WGS metagenome assembly SXGS01 (sample SAMN11356861, study PRJNA531348) | freshwater metagenome | isolation source: freshwater sample F1-80 | place: China: Fuxian Lake, Yuxi | collected 2017-12-25 | reverse complement strand
GCGGGCCACGCGGCGGCGGGCCGTCGCGGTCATCGCGCGGACCGCGACGCGGCGGCGGGCCATCGAAGCGCCGCGCTCCGGCACGCGGCGCCCGCTCGTCCCGACCTTCCGGTCGCGGACTGCGGCGCTGCAGACGACCTTCGAGCGGCTCGCCGCTCTCCTCCGCGAGCTCGCGCCCCTGCACTTCGGCGAGCGACTGCGGCGCGCGACCGGGCACCTCGAACAGGCGCCGCGCCACCAGCGTCGCGTAGGCGCCGCGCGGGAGCTCGAAGCGCACGCCCACCATGGCCGCGTTGCGGTGGTACGGGTCGGCCTTCGGCGGTCGCACGCGCAGGTGGGCCGGATGCACGAATAGCGGACGGTCCTCGCCCTTGAGCGCCATGCCGCTGACGCCCTCGATTTGGAACTGTCCGGGCGTGAGGCTATGCCCGGCGAGCACGTCCGCGAGCAGGCCGCGCTGCACGGGGTCGATCACGTCCTCGAGGCCCGGACCCGGCAGGCGGAAGGTCGCATCCGACGCGACCGGCAGGAGATCGCGCTCGACCGGATAGATTAGCGGGCCTTCCTCGCTCTCGATCACGACGCGCTTGTCGACGGGCACGTGCTCGCGCACGAAGTCGGCTACCGAGCGGTTCCACACGTGCGACTGGTACGCGTACAGGTGGATCAGTCGCACGCGCGACCCCACGTGGTAGAACGCGCCAGCGAAGTCATCCGGATGGCGGCGCAATTGTTCGAACACCGAGTGGTGCGCGCCGAGCTTGCCGGCGATGTCGCGGCAGGCCGACCAGTCGCCCCAGTTCTCCCACAACGCCTGCTTGAGCACCTTGGTGCGCGGATCGTCGTGCAGCGAGCGCGCGGCCAGAAGCATCTTGAGCGCGCGATCCGCGTGGCCCTTCATCAGGTCGAGCGCGATCCAGCCCTGCCCGTGGCGCAGGTTGCCGAAGCGCTGCTCGTCGAAGTAGTTGATCACACCCTGCTTGCGAATGCGCGCGAGGTTGATGCGCAGCGCGGCGAGTTCCTCGGTATGCAGGTCGCGCACCACGAGCTCGAAGGCGTTGCCCGTGCTGTCCTTCGAGTCGAGCTCCTTGGCCGCGAAGCCGATGGTCTCGATCTTGACGTCGGAGCCCGCGGCGCTGACCTCGGGCCCATGGCGGATCGACATGTACTGCGTCGTGACGCCCTGGCGGTCCTTGAGTCCGCACATCGCGATCTCGCCGGCGCCTCGGCCGGATTCCTGCGCGAGGACCTCGGCCGCCTCGAGGGAGGTCAGCTTGCGCTTGATGACGCGGTAGACGCGGAACTCGCCCTTCTTCTGCACCACCTCCGGCGCGAGCAGCTCGCGCACGCGGAAGTCGGCGGCCCTGGATTTCAGCTTCATCGGCGCGGAGGCCTCACCTTGGAGAGTTGCTTGAGCGCACGCGCGAGATCGCGCGGGATCGGGGCCTCGACGCGCTGGAGGCGCGCAGGCTCGGAGACGGAAGGGAACTCGAGACTCGCCGCGTGCAGGGTGAGTCGCTCGATCAGCGGAGTCTCGACCTGTCCGGGCTTCTTGCGATAATCGCGTTTCAGCTCCGAGAGCTGCAGCGCCTTGCGGCGACCGTAGATCGGATCGACCGCCAGCGGGAAGCCCTTGGCGGAGAGGTGCACGCGAATCTGGTGCGTGCTGCCGGTACGGGGCTCGCACACGAGCAGCGTGTAGCCGCGGAAGCGCTGCGCGACGCGCACGAGCGTGAGCGCTTCCTTGCCGTCGCGGCGCGCGCACATCTGGCCGGTGCGCTTGGGGTCCTGCGCCACAGCGAGGCGGATCTCCTCGACCTCCCCGTCGGCGAGCGGGTGCTCGCCCTCGACCAGCGCGAGGTAGCGCTTCTGCACGCGCCCCTCCTCGAACGCCGCCCCGAGCACGCGCTCGGCCTCGACGGTCTTGGCGAGCACCATCGCGCCCGACGTGTCGCGGTCGAGCCGATGCACGAGCCGCGGCCGAAAGGCCTCGGCTGCGCCCGCCGTCGCCCGCGCCTCAACGAGGCCCTGCACCGTCGCCACCACGTTCGGGCGCAGGTCGTCCCAGCGGTCGGGCTCGACCGCGAGCCCGGCCGGCTTGTCGATCGCGAGCACGTGCTCGTCCTCGGACAGGAACGGCACCTCGCCATCGAAGGCGTCGGGCTCGTTCGACTCCGGCAGCTCATTGTCCTCGAGGTCGACGATCACGACCTCGTTGTCGCGCAGGCGGTGACCGGGGTGCGCGTCCTGCCCGTTGACCGTGATGCGCCCTTCGCGCACCAATTGCCGCAGCAAGCGCTTGTGGACGCCCGGGTAGAGGCGGCTCAGGAACTCGTCGAGTTCCATGCCGATCTGCTCGGGCGGCACGGTGTAGGGTTGCAGGGGCGCGACGGGGCGGCGGTGGAAGCACGGGAAGCGGGCCCGGGATGGGCTCAGCGCGCGGAGCTGCGCGGGCGCTCGTAGCACTCGCGCTTGAGGGCGCCGACGTAGGGCAGGTTGCGGTAGTGCCCCGCGAAGTCGAGCCCGTAGCCGACGACGAACAGGTCCTCGACCTCGAACACGCGGAAGTCGGCTTGGAACGGCACCGCGCGCCGGGCCGGCTTGTCGAGGAACACGCAGCTGCGCACCTCGGCCGCACCGCGCTTGTGCATCTCCCCCACCAGTCGCGAGAGGGTCTTGCCGGTATCGAGGATGTCGTCTACGAGCAGCAGGTTGCGACCGGCGATCTCGCTCTCGGCCGGGAAGAAGTTGAGGGCGAGCTGGCCGGATTGGGTGCCGTCGCCGTAGCTCGAGGCGCTAACGAAGGCGAGTTCCAAGGGGATCGGGATGCGCCGGATCAGGTCCGAGGCAAAGATACAACTGCCCTTGAGCACGCTCACGACCGTGAAGGGACGCCCCGTGTAGGCCGAAGTCACCTCGGCGGCGACGCGGTCGATGCCCTTGCGGATCTCGGCCTCGTTGAAAAGGATGCTTTCGACGTCGTGGTCCACGGCTGCGTCTCGTCCTCGGGCGCCTCTGGGCCCCCAGGGTCGAGGGCGGCCCGCACTCGGGTGGTACAGGGTACGGGGAAGCGCGCGCTGCGGCAACCGCGCCCATTTTCCGGCGGTAGGACGAGGTCCCGAGTGGTGCTAGAGTGCATATGGCGAAGGTTTTCACTCGGCGTCGATCGTCGCAGGGGCGCGGCCTCCCCGCACCCGCGTCGGTGGCGCCCTTTCGGTCCGGGGCGAAACTGTTCGCAGTCTCCGCCTCCTGCGCCCGACTGATCCGCCGGATACGCCGTCCCCGCGCGTTCGGTCCGGCCCGACTGGTTCCGCGCCCTCGCTCCACTCTCCTCTACACGACTGCGACAGATAGCAAGCTAACGATGGTCCAACGACGCTCGGATGAAGAACGAATCGCGGCCCTGCGGGCCAAGATCGAGATGCTGCGCTCCAAGGCACAGGAGGCGGCCCGGCCGGATCAGGTCCTCCTGCGCGAGGCACCGAAGATCCACAAGCGCCTGCGTGAGTTCGCCCAGCTGGCCCACGACCAAGGCCGCGCGGACGTGGCCAACTCGATCGTGGCCTTCATGGCGGGACTCGACCGCATGATTCAGGAGCTGCCCGAACCGACGCGGCGGCCCTTGGCTCGACGCTGACCGCTGGCTGAGGTTCGAGATCTGGCGCGCGCCCGAGTGGCGCGAGGTCTGATGCTTGTCCTTCGGCGCTCGAAATCCGGAGCTTCGATGAAGAATTCGAATTCAATTCAAGTGCACTCCAAAGCCGTCCTGTTCACGGGGCGAGTCTTCGACGTAGTGCGCGAGGAGATCGAGCTTGCCTCGGGCCTCCGTCAGGACCTCGCCATCGTGCGCCACCCCAGCGCCGTCGGCGTGGTCGCGATGCAGCCCGATGGACAGGTGCTGCTCGTGCGCCAGTACCGTCACGCGGTGGGGCGAGAGCTGCTGGAGATCCCGGCCGGCCGGCTGGAGCCGGGCGAAGAGCCGCGCAAGGCCGCCCTGCGTGAGCTCGAGGAGGAAACGGGCTACCGCGCGCAGTCCCTCGAGCCGCTCGGGAGCTTCTTCCCGGCGCCGGGCTTCTGCTCCGAGGAGCTGCATCTGTTCCTCGCCCGAGATCTCGGCTGGGCCGGACCTGAGCGGGCCGCCCACGATGCCGACGAGGAGCTCGCCACCGTGCAACTCCCCCTCCGCGAGGCCCTCGAGCGCTGCTCCGTCGATGCCAAGTCGTGGATCGGGCTGTCCCGAGCCGCCGCGCGACTGTCGATGCCCCCTGAGGGGCCGCCTCCCGACCGGTGACTCTCGGGCCGAGCGCCTTCCTGCGCTTGAGACGGCCGCGGCGGAGGGGTACAAACGCTGGGGCACGCACTCGCCCGCGGCTTCCCGGCCCGGTCCCACCATGCTCGACCGCATCCTGATCGTCGACGACGAGCCGCTCGTGCTCGAGACCCTCTCCGAGGTCCTGAGCTCCGAGGGCTATCCCGTCTCCCAAGCTCCCGACGCACGGGAGGGGCTGGACGTTCTCGCGCGCGAGCCGCACGCACTGGTGCTTTCGGACATTCGCATGCCGGGCATGGACGGTGTCGAGTTTCTGCGCGAAGTGCGCCGCCTGCATCCGGGCACCGACGTGGTCCTGATGACCGGCTATGGCAGCCTCGACGGGGCCATCGACGCGATGGCACTCGGCGCGGCGGACTACCTGATCAAGCCGCTCAAGCCCAAGGAGATCCTCGCGCGCGTGCGCTCGATCCTCACGCGCCGCCGGCTCGAGAGCGAAGTGCACTCGCTGCACTCCGCCCTGCGCTCGCGCTACGACATGCACAACCTCGTCGCCGACAGTCCGCGCATGAGCGCCCTCGTCGCCGCGGTGCGCCGCGTCAAGGACGGCAGCGAGGCGCTGATGGTCTATGGAGAGTCTGGCAGCGGACGCCACTTCCTCGCCCGCACGATCCACTACGCCAGCGAGCGCCGCAGTCATGAGTTCGCGCTCGTCGAAGCGCGCGTGACGGCGCCGCTCGATCTCGCCGCAATGCTGTTCGGCGTGCGTACGCCGGGCGGTCGTCGCCGGCGAGGCCTGCTCGAGAAGGTCGAGAAGGGCACAGTCCACATCGCATCCCTCGAGGCGCTGCCCGAGGACCTGCAGCAGCGGCTCGGGGCTGCGCTCTCGACCCGCAAGCTCGACGTGGGAGAGAAGATCGTCGAGCTCGAGTGCCGCGTGATCATCTCCAGCGACGAGCCTCCGATCGACCTGCTAAAATCCGCTCGGCTCGTGAACGAGCTCGCGCTGCTGCGCGAGTGCCCCGCCCTGCATGTGCCGCCCCTGCGCCAGCGCAAGGAAGACCTCGCCGGACTGGTGGCCGTGTTCGTGGAGACCTACTCCAGCGAGCACGGGCGTTCCATCCGTGTCGGCTCCGGCGTGATCGAGCTCCTCGCCTCGCACCAGTTCCCCGGCAACGTGACCCAGTTGTTCGCGGTGCTCACCAACGCGGCCAAGTACTCGGTCGACGGCGATCTGTCGGTGGACTCGATCGAGCGCGCCCTGCGCCAGTCGATCTTGGCGGAAGACCGTGGCATCGCGGACCACCTCGGTGACCGCGAGTACCAGGTCATCGTGCGCGCCGTGCAGCGCAACCCCGGGCGCCTCGACCATGCGGCCAAGGAGCTCGGCATCAGCCGCACGACGCTGTGGCGCCGCATGCGCAAACACGGCATCAAGCTCGAAGGCGAAGAAGAGTGAGGGCTGCGCGCTTGCTGCGTGACTGCGGCGCTCAACGCACGCACTCCACGTCGACGAGATAGCCGAAGCCGCCCTGACCCGGCACGCTTCCCCCAGCCGCATCCAAGCACAGGAGCGCACCCGGGGCCGCGATCCAGACGCTGCCATCGTTTCCAACGCTGGCTCGACTGGCGCCCACGTGCGCGAGTCCGATATGGGCGAGCTCGAGCGACCCGCCGGGCCCGAAGCGACGCACGAGCGCGCCCTCTCCGTCGCACAGCCAGACACGCTCCGCTTCGCGCACGGGCGTGAGCGTGAGCGCGGCGAGGCCCGCGGGCACCACCCAGCGCGGAGCAAGGTCGCGACCGAGCAGCGCGAGTCGCGTGCCTCCCGCACCACCCGCCGCATCGAGCACCCACCAAGTGCCCGACTCCGGCCCCGGCGCGAGGTCGCTGAGGACACCGCCGAAGTCCCTGCGCGCGAGCCGCTGCCCATCGGGACCGAAGAGCCGCAGCTCCCCACGCTCGGATCCGACCAGCGTGCATCCGAAGGCCGCCGCCGCGCAGAAGGCGTCCTCGCTCCGCTCGACCATCGTGACCGCGCCCGTCGGCGACACCCGCACGACCTGCCGGGCTCCGGTGGATCCGAACTCGACGGCGAGCACGGCGCCCGAGCCACCCTCGATGGACTCCAGATCGAGCACCGGACCGAGCGCGAGCTCCCGCTCGATGCGCCCGCTCTCGTCCTCGACGAGCAGCAGGCGGTGCGGCCCCACCGGCCCCGCGGCACCGGCGCAGGCGACCCACAGGTCTCCATCGGGTCCGAGCGCGAGCTCGACCGGCGACTCCAGCGCGATGCGACGGACCACGAGCCGCTCGCGATCGAGCCCCACGACGGCGCCCCCATCACGATCGGCCAGCCAAGCCGCCACGGGTCCGCCCCCCGACGCCCCCGACGCACCAAACGCCCCCGGCGCCCCCAAGGCCCCCGACGTGAGCCCGAGCAGCGCGCCACCCACCGCTGCGCCCGCCGCGACCCACACGCCGCTGCGCCCGGCTCCTCGAACGACCGTCGCAACCGATTCCCGCCCCCCGCTGTCCATGTATGCCCTCCGCTCCCCCGTCGCTCGGGAGCCGCGGCAGTCGCGGGGCAATCGAGGAAAAAGTGCGCGCCTTAGCGCTGCTCGTCCGTGTCCCAGCGCATCGCGCCGGGGGTCGAGATCTGCTCGCCCCTCGCCCGCCGCGTGTCCGCGTTCCGGAACGAACGCCAGACGACGAAGCCGAAGCCCGCCGGGATCAGGAACACCATCGAAATCATGAACAGCACACTGGTGTTGATGCCCGCAGCCAGGTTCCCGCCTTCGGAGGCGACCGCCTCCTTGCAGCTCTCTCAGGCATAGCCCGTCGCACGCAGCACGACGACCGCGAGCAGCGGTGCGGCAAGGCGAGCGAAACGGGCGCGGGCTCTCATGACCAAGGATTCTAGGATACAGCCGGCGTCGGATTCAGGTGGTAGAGCACGACATACACCGCCACGCCCGTCACCGAGACGTACAGCCAGATCGGGAACGTCCACTTCGCCAGCTTGCGGTGTGCTTCCCAGCGCTCCTTGTGCGCCAGCCAGAAGGTGCGCAGCACCATCGGCAGGTTGACGACCGCGAGCACCGTGTGACTCAGGAGCAGCGCGAGATAGCCCGTGCGCGCGAGCCCCTCGCCGTGGAAGCGCGTCGGCTGCCCCTTGGCGATCGCGAAGTGGTAGTAGAGATAGCAAGCGAGGAACGCCGCGCTCGCGACGAAGGCGAGCTTCATGGAGCGCTCATGCAGGTCGCGTCGTCCGCCCTTGATGGCGAGCAGTCCGGCCACGAGGAAAGCGGCTGCGACGCCGTTGAGCGTCGCGTTGACCGCCGGCAAGTGCACGTTCATGCGTCGGGATTCCCTTCCAGCCAGCGCGCGCGCGCGACGGCGGCCTCGACGCCGGCCTCGCTCTCGCCGTCGTACATGCCGCGGATCACGCCGTGACCGTCGAGCACGATCAACCGCGTCGAGTGCGTCACGCGCATGCCGAGCGCCGCCTCCGCATTCTTGCTCCGCGCCAGCCACAGAGAGCGCAGCACACCGTCGATCTGCTCCTCAGCGCCCGTGAGGAAGCACCAGCGCTCCGCGTCCGCCCCATGCTCCTTCGCATAGGCCGCGAGAACCTCGGGCGAGTCCGTCTCCGGGTCGACCGAGAAGGTCGCGAGCCGAACGCGCGAGCCCGCGGTCTTCTGCTGGACCTGCGCCATGTTCGCGGAAACGCGCGGGCATGGCCCCGTGCAGGTCGTGAAGATGAAGTCGAGCACCAGTGGCGCCCCTGCGAAGTCCGCGCGCGTCAACTTGCGCCCGAGCTGGTCCACGAGCTCGAATTCGGCGAGCACATCGCCGCGGAACGGGGAACTCCGCTCCACATCGAGGCGCGTCACCGCCGACTTCGCGGGCGCGTCGCTCCCACGCGAGCATCCGCCGGAGACGAGCACGGCGACCGCAAGGGTCGCCGCGCCGAGGAACTGCGCTCGTCTCATGGGCGTCCCTAGTGACCGGCAGCCTCGCCGCCCGCTTCGGGCGTGTGGCCGTGCGGCTTGCCGCGGCCCAGAGCCGGATGCTCGGGATCGAGACCGTTCACGACCTCGCCCGTCTCGTCGATCAAGTAGCCGATCTTGTAGTCGCGCTTCTCGTTGAACACCGTGTCGGGCAAATTCGCGCACAAGACGACCGCCACCAGCAGCGGCGTCGGCAGGATCAGCGACCACACGATCATCTTCTCGAACCGCATGTGCATGAAGTACATGAGGATCAGTAGGCCCTTCCACAGGGCGCAGACCAGTAGGCCCGACCAGAGCAGCCAGCGCGGCTCGCGCAGGAACATGCCCCACGCCACCTCCACCGCCGTCAGGACGAAGAGGATGACGAAAATGCGCCCGATGCTGTAACCCATGTCCTTGCCGTGTGCCATGTTCGTTCCTCCGCTCACATCAGGTAGACGATGGTAAAGAGCAGCACCCTCACGAGGTCGACGAAGTGCCAGTAGAGACCGGCGAGCTCGACCTTCATGTACTTCTCCTGCGGGATCTTGCGGAAGATCGCCGCGACGAGGATGCACAGATTCCAGATCACGCCCACGGCCACGTGAATGCCGTGGAAGCCGGTCATGGCGTAGAAGGTCGACCAGAAGATGTCGACGTTCGGCAGGTTGCCGTCCTTGATCAGCATCGCGTACTCGTAGGCCTGAATACCGACGAAGATCGAGCCGATCAGTACGGTCAACGCCAGCCACTTGATCAGCCCCGAGTTGTCCCCGAGCATCGCGCGCTCGACGCCCTTCACCATCGTCGCCGAGCTGACGATCAGGAAGAACGTGTTGAGCGCCGTGATGTCGACCGCGAGGCGATCGGCAGGATCCGGCCACGTCGCGGCGCCCATGCGCAGCACGATGTAGGTGCCGATCAGGCCCGTGAAGAACATGATTTCCGTCGCGAGGAACAGCCAGATCGCAAACTTTCCGCGGTTGACCGGCGGACCGCTGTCGTAGTCGTAAATCGCGTGATGCGACTTGGGCGCATCGACCGCCGGGTCATAGGCCGGGATGGCTGCGGGAGAGATGTTCATGGGACGATTCCGGGTTCCTAGAGACTGCCCCGCGCGCCGAAGGCGCGCACGAGGGGATCCATGAGGGTCAGCGAGTAGAGCACCGGCAGGTACACCAGCGAGACGATCAGCACGGCACGCGCGCGAGCGCGCGTCTCGCGCAGGGCGAACAGCGCCGAGGCCGCGCTGTACGCAAGGCCAAGGGCGAGCGCCGATGTGACGTACAGCCAGCCCGCGTCGCCGCGCAGAGCGGGCAGGAGCGAGACGGGCAGGAGCGCGAGGCTGTAGAGCAGCGCCTGACGCCCGGCCATGCCCTCGGTGCGCGGCAGCGCCGGCAGCATCTTGAGGCCCGCGCGCGCGTAGTCCTCGCGATACAGCCACGCGATGGCGAGGAAGTGCGGGAACTGCCACGCGAACAGGATCGCGAACAGGTACCACGCCCAGCCTGAAGCTTCGCCCGTGACCGCCACGTAGCCGAGCAGCGGCGGCATCGCGCCGGGAATAGCCCCCACCGCAGTGTTGAGCGAGCTGAAGCGCTTGAGCGGCGTGTAGACGAGCACGTAGGCGACCATCGTCGCGAGCGTGAGCAACGCGACGAGCGTGTTGAAGCGCAGCGCGAGGCCGAGCACGCCGGCGGCGGTCAGCAGCGCACCGGCCCAGACCGCGTCGCGCGCACGCACGCGCCCCGTGACGAGCGGGCGGCGCGCGGTGCGCACCATGCGCGCGTCGGTGTCGCGCTCAAGCAGCTGGTTGAACACGCTCGAGGCCATGCCGACGAGCCCGATGTAGCCGCAGGCTTCGGCGAGCGAGAGCAAGCTGGCGCCCGTGCCCGCCGCGAGCAGTCCGCCGACGAAGGCCGCGAACCCGACCATGGCCGTGATGCGTGGTTTGCACAGCACGCTCCAGGCCTGCACGAACGTCTGCTCGGCGACCGGGGTCGCCGCGAGCGCCTGCACCTGACTCACCGCGCCGCCTCCGCGCCCGCGAGGCTCGCGATCGACGCGGGCTGCGCGAGACGCCGTGCCGCCCACATCGCCGCTGCGACGCAGGCCTGCAGCGTGAACGCTCCGAACAGCACGTGCGCCGTCGCGGTGATCGTCTCCGCAGCGGAGACCTCGGCCGTGAAGCCGCCGCTGACGAGCACGATCGCCACGAGCGTGAGCACGCCGATCGCAACCTGCGTCATCACGAGCCACAGGAGGCGCTGCGCCTCGCGCGCGAGCTCGGGATCGCGACACTCGCGCAGGCCGCGCGCGAGCGAGATCACGGCGCCCGTGGCGAGAGCGGCGAACACGATGTGCGCGATGAGGGCGAGGTCGCTGCCCGTGTGGCGCAGCCATGCGCCGAGGAAGATCTGCCCATAGACCGACGCGATCGCGAGCTTCGCCTTGCGCGAGAGCGAGGCCGCCTGCGAGTGCTCGCGCGAGCGCGCTGCGACGAAGCGGGCGTCGTTCAGCACGACGTTGACCGCGAGCACCGCCAGCACGGCCTGCGCGAACACGCCGTGCAGGAAAGCGAGATCCGGGCTGTTCTCCAACACGCGGAAGCCGCCGATCGTGCCTTGGGCACACACCGCGAGCAGGCCCACCCAAGCCCAGCCGATGCGCTGCGCACCAGCGTTGGTTCGATGCGCGGCGATGACGAGCGCGATCGAGAGCATCCCCACCAGCGTGCCGAACAGGCGGTGAGTGTGCTCCGTGAACGTGCCGGCGTTCGCGAACCACTTGTCGATCGGGTATGCGAGCAGGAAGTGGTCCCCGTTGCCGCGGTCCAAGACCCACCACCCATCGATGGCCATGCCGGCGCGCAGCGTGGTCACGCTGCCGCCGAGCACTACGAGAGGCAGGGCGCCGAGCCAAGTGGCCAGCGCCAGCCTTCGGGGCCAGGGGGAGCTTTGGTCCATGAAACGTGCGGCAGCGGTGAGGAGCGCCCTAGACCTTGCGCGTCTGCGGGATGAAGTCCTCGGCGACCTCCGGCGAGCTGAACTCGTAGGCGCCACGGTAGACCTCGAGCTGACGGTCGAAGTTGCCGTGGCCCGGGGGCGACGGGGCGTCCCACTCGAGCGAGGCGGCGTTCCACGGGTTGCGACCCACGCGCTTGCCCCAGAACATCGAGTGGAAGAAGTTCACCACGAAGAAGATCTGCCACGCGAACATGCAGAAGGCCGAGATCGTGATGAACTCGTTGATCGGCTGCAGGTGCTGGTAGACGTCGTAGGCGTAGGGGTCCGCGGTGCGACGCATCAGGCCGGCCACGCCGAGCTGGTGCATCATGTAGAAGGTCATGTTCGTGAACACGAACGAGCCGACGAAGTGGATCTTGCCCACGGTCTCGTTCATCACGCGCCCGAACATCTTCGGGAACCAGTGGTAGATCGCGGCGAAGATCGCGAACAAGGAGCCCGCGAACACGACGTAGTGGAAGTGCGCCACGACGATGTAGGTGTCGTGGATGTAGATGTCGACCGGCGTCGCGGCCATCCAGATGCCCGAGAGGCCACCGATGATGAACATCGAGACGAACGCACAGGCGAACAGCATCGGGGTGCGCAGGTGGATGCGGCCGCCCCACAGGGTGCCGAGCCAGTTGAACACCTTGATGGCGCTCGGGAGCGCGATCATGACCGTGCTGACCATGAAGGTCATGCCCAGCGCCGGGTTCATGCCCGAGGTGAACATGTGGTGGCCCCACACGATGAAGCCCAGACCCGCGATGGCGCACATCGAGTACACCATCGGCTTGTAGCCGAAGACCGGCTTGCGCGCGTGCACCGCGAGGATGTCCGAGGTGAAGCCCATGGCGGGCAGCACGAGGATGTAGACGGCGGGGTGGCTGTAGAACCAGAACAGGTGCTGCCACAGGAGCGGCTGACCGCCGGCGGCTGCGCCGACCGCGTCCGCGCCGTACAGGAACGAGTCGGGCGTGATGTTGTTCACGACGAGGTTGGTCGGCGTGAAGAAGCCCGTGTTCATGGTGCGGTCGAGCAGCTGCATGATGCTCGCCGCCGTCAGCACCGGCAACGCGAAGAGCTGCAGCAGCGAGGTGATCATCAGGCTCCAGATCGTGAGCGGCAGGCGCATCATCGTCAGGCCCGGCGCACGCATCTTGACGATCGTGGTCACATAGTTGACCGCGCCCATCATCGAACTGACGCCAACCCAGGTCAGGCCCAGCAGCCAGCAGGTCTGGCCCGTGACCGAGCCCGGCGAAGCGGCTTCGATGGTCGACAACGGCGGGTAGCTCGTCCAGCCGCCGGCCGCGTGGCCGCCTTCCACGAAGAACCCCAGCAGGATGAAGAAGAACGCCGGGATCATGGTCCAGTAGCCGAACATGTTCAGCTTCGGGAAGGCCAGGTCGGGCGCGCCGATCATCAGGGGGATCAGGAAGTTGCCGAAGGCGCCCGTCAGCAGCGGGATCATCACGAAGAAGATCATGATGGTCCCGTGCATCGTGAAGAGCATGGTGTAGAACTCCGGGCTGATCGCGCCGCCGGTGGCGGGGAACATCCATGCGAGTCCCGGCATCGGGCGCCACGGCCACGCCAGCTGGTAGCGGATGGCCATTGCCATCAGGCCGCCGAGCGCGAGGAACACGAGACCCGAGAAGAGGAACTGCAGGCCGATCACCTTGTGATCGACCGAGAAGATCCACTTGCGCAGGAAGCCGAGCTCGTGATGGTCGTGATGCTCTCGGAAAGTACCGGCCTCGCCCTCACCAGGCTCGAGGTGCGGGTTGTGCGGTGCGTGCGTCGTTGCCTGGCTCATTGGCCCTGCTCCTTGCCGTTGGAGAACCACTCGGCCTTGATGTCGGCCATGCGCTTGTCGTAATCAGCCTGCGATAGCACGGTCATGCGACCGCTCATCTTGTAGTGACCCCAGCCGCACAGCTCGGCACAGACGAGGTCGTAGATGCCTTCCTTCTCCGCACGGAACCACACCGGGATCGTGTGGCCGGGGAGTGCGTCCTGCTTGAGGCGGAACTCCGGCACGAAGAAGCTGTGGATCACGTCGCGGGAGCGCAGGTGGAACACCACGTCGGTGTTCACCGGCACCACGAACTCGTAGGAACGCTCGAGGTCGTCGACCGTGCCGAGCGTGCCGTCGTCGCCGGGGTAGCGCACGCGCCAGTCGAACTGGCTGGCCCACAGCTCGGCGATCGGCTTCTCCTTGGTGTACTTGCCGTCCTTGGGGAAGTTGCTCTCGAACTTGACCTTGGCCCACGTCTCCATCTGCGCGAAGGCGATGAAGAGCAGCGCGACCGCGGGGATCGCGGTCCAGATCATCTCCAGCTTGTGGCTGCCGTGGGTGAACACGCCCTTGCCCGGGCGATTGGCCGAGTACTTGAACACGAACCAGGCCAGCGCCACTTCTGTGACGATGAACGTGAACGCGACCATGTACATGATCATGTCGAAGAGCCCATCGATCTCGCCGCCGAAGCTCGAGACGTTCTGGGGGAACCACAGCTGCCAGCGGTCGGCCTCGACGAAGGTCCAGACGCCGAGAATCGGCACCAGCAGCAGCATCAACGCGAAGAGATAGCGCATAGGGGTCTTGAGACTTTCTGCGTGGGGCTCTCAGTGCTTCTCACCGGCCTGATCACCGGCCTGATCACCGCCGTGGTCAGCGGCGTGATCGGCGTGGGCCGCCTTGTGCTGCGGGCGCTCGGAGAGCGAGCCGACGTAGTGGACGAGGTGCCAGAGGTCCTCGTTCGAGAGGGACGAGGCCGCCTCGGGCATGGGCCCGCCAGCAATGCCGTACTTGATGCGTCGGTAGATGTCGATCGGGCGACGGCCGCCGCGGAAGATCCCCAGACGTAGGTTGCGCGGGATGATCTCGTTGCCCCAGTCGTCCTTATAGGTCGGGACGACCTTGCCGGTCTCGGGGTTCAGAGCAAAGGCCGACGCGCCGTTGCCGCGCCCCTCAGGGCCGTGGCACGAGTAGCAGTTGCCGCTCTTGGCATCCATGAACAACTCGCGGCCGTGGGCGATCGTCTCTGCCGTAGGAACGGGAACCTCGCCCTCGAAGTTGAGCACCTTGGAGTCGGCCTTCTGCCACTTCTCCCAGACCTCGACGTACGCGTCGATCGTGTCACCGGAGGTGAGCGCCTCCTCCTCCTCGTAGGTAGCGAGCAGGCTGCGCTCGACCATGCCGCGCATGGAGAGCAGGCGCACGTAGTCGACGAGGCCGTGGAGCTGGGCCCGCGAGAAGCGCCGGAAGCTCGGCATCGAGGTGCCGGTGACGCCCTCGTCAAGGATGCGATGGAGGTCCTCGCGGCGCGGCTGGGCTTTGCCGACGGCCGTGAACTTGAACGTGCCGTGGCGGTAGTCGCGCGGGCGCGGGTTCAAGAACGGTGCCGTGGGGCCGTCGCCGCCACCCTCGGGGCCGTGGCAGTGCAGGCAGTGCTGGCGGTACAGCTCGGCCGAGGCCGACAGCTTCGGGTAGTAGTTCTCGAACAGCTCGCGCGCGGCCTTCTTGAACTCCTCGTTGCGGGCCTCGACCGGGGTTTTGGCGCACAGCGCCTTCCAGTCGGCGCGCAGGTCGGGCGTGAAGTCCTGCACGAACACGCGGTCCCACAGACCGGCGTCGATGGCCGTGAGCTGGCGGCGCCAGTACATCTGGTTGTTGGCGACGAGTTCGGCGGGGTCGACCTCGCCGCTGCCGTCCTCACCCTCGGGGTATTGCGGCCAGTTGGGGTTGAAGCCCTCGTCCTTCCACTCCGGCAGCAGCTGGTAGATCGGCGCCTGCGGCGTGCCGAACAGCATCTCCAGCGAGCCCGCGATGCCGGCCTGAGCCGACTCCGGGATGAGGGGCCCGCCGTCGTCGCCGAGCGCAGTGGTGGCGCTGCTCAGGCTGTAGTGCACCACCGGGCGGGCGGGCTTTTGGTCCTTGTCGAGCTGGCAGGCGCTGACCAACAGGGCCAGTCCGGAAACAGCGACCAGAGGGAGGCGGAGGGTCATCGACGTCCTTGGGGCGGGCCTCGGACCGTCCACGGGCCGCCCCCCGCTCGGCATCCGAGCTGGGATCGAGGGCAGGCCGCGGAGAGACAGGGACCGCGCTGGGTAGGAAGGCGACCACGGCCCTTCTGGAGCCGCGGACACCACACAAGACTTGTAGGTCACGTGAGGTTTGCGTGGAAGGTTACGAATACCAGCGCACGAGTCAAGCTCCCGAGGGCTCAGGAGCGCCTCCGAACGCTCGCAGCACGGCGCCGCTCGAGAGCGAAAGATGTTCCCACATCGCCCGAGCCGGACACAGCGTCCGAACTCGCCTCCCCCATGCGCCGCAATCGCCTCCCGCGGACGGATTTCCCGGCCCTCCGTCCTATGCTTCCGCCCGCTTGAAGACCGAACTCCTCCACCCCCGCCACCGCCGCGCCGGCGCCGAACTCTCCGGCGGCGACACCCCCCTCGTTCTGTGCTTCGGCGAGGTCCCCGACGAGTACCGCGCCGCCCGCGAGGGTGCCGCGCTCTTCGACCGCACGCGCCGCGAGGCCCTCGCCGTCTCCGGCCCGGACGCCGCGGGCTTCCTGCACCGCCTGCTCGCCAACGCCGTGCGCACGCTCGCTCCCGGTCAGGGCAACCGCAACCTGCTGCTCTCCTCGAAGGGCAAGGTGCTGTTCGACTTCGACCTCGCAGTGGGCGCCGACGGCATCCACCTCTCGCTGCCGCCGGGCTCCGCCGCGCCGCTCGCCAAGGCGCTCGACATGTACCAGTTCAGCGAGAAGCTCACGGTGCGGGACGTGTCGGACGCGCATGCGCCGCTCGAGCTCTGCGGTCCGCTCGCCGCGGAGCTGGTCGCGCGCATCGCCGCCGTCGAGGCGCCGCGCGATCTGCACACGCACGTCGACGCCCGCTTCGAGGGTGCGCCGCTGCGCGTCACCGCGCTCCCCGTCGCGGGCTCGTTCGGCTGGCGCCTCGACGCCGGTCCCGCGCTGGCCGAGCGCCTGTGGGACGCGCTCGCCGCCGCCGGCGCCACGCCCGCCGGCCGCATCGCCCACGACTGCCTGCGCGTCGAGGCCGGCGCCGCCGAGCACGGCGTCGACGTCGACGACTCGATCTACCCGCAGGAAGCGCGCCTCGAGCGCGCCTTCTCGCTCGACAAGGGCTGCTACATCGGGCAAGAGGTCGTCGCCAAGATCGACACCTACGGCGGCCTCAACAAGCGCCTCGTCGCCCTGCGCGTCTCCCACGACGACCCGCTGCCCCCCGGCACGCGCCTGTGGCGCGATGACGAGGGCGAGTGGCGCGACCTCGGCCTCGTCACCAGCTGGGCCTACTCCTTCGTGCTCGACTCCGGCCTCGCGCTCGCCTACGTCAAGCGCCGCCACCAGTCCGCCGGCACCCGCTTCCACCTCGGCGACGCCCAAGGCTCCCTCGGCCACGCCACCATCGTCCCCCTCCCCGTCCGCCCCGACGCCCTCCCCCCCACCGGCGACTTCGAGCCCGCGCTCGCGACCTGAAGCGCGCCGGGGAGCACGCCGACGCCGCTCCCCCTCCTTGGGAGTGGACTACGGCCTACGGAGTTCAGGGCTCGCTATCCTCGGGTGCGTTCCCTTCTACCCCAGAGGAGCGAGTGCGAGTGTCCCCCCACGACGAGAGCGAGCGGCTGCAGGCGGTGGCGCGGCTGTATGCGGAGTTTCTGGAGCGGCGCACGCGCGGCGAGGGGCTGGCGCTGGAGGAGTTTTGCGCTGCGCATCTGGGGCAGGCGGAGGCGCTGAAGCGACTCGATGTGGAGTGGAAGCGCTGGAAGACGGTGTTCGAGGTGCTGTCGAGCTCGCAGGGCGAGCCGGCTTC
>SXGS01406043.1_pt1 | contig 17130 bp, 14 predicted proteins | sample 3174681 | NCBI WGS metagenome assembly SXGS01 (sample SAMN11356861, study PRJNA531348) | freshwater metagenome | isolation source: freshwater sample F1-80 | place: China: Fuxian Lake, Yuxi | collected 2017-12-25 | reverse complement strand
CTCATAGCAGAGGTGAAGAACGCGGTTGCGAAGCAGAAGCCGCCTGTCGCAACTACCGGGTTTGCGCAAGTCGGACGACGCGACAATCCCGCCGCTTGGCGTCAGGTCAAAGGTGCAGATGGCCATTTCATCCTAGTCGAGTTTGATCCGAAACGAGGCGATCAACTGGTGTCTAGCACGGGTCGCTTGCTGGGGCCATCTGGACGTGTTGGTCGTTGAGGTCCTGCAGTTGCGGTTTAGAGCGGCTTAATGAGAGGCAAGGCCGCCGCGCCGCTCGCTTGCGACTCCTGCTGAAACCGAAAGGATAGGGGGTGGCAGCGCGCGGTGGGCGCTTGAACAGTAGGTCGTCGCCCCGACACGCTCGTGCGGATAGCTTCGGGTCACCCCTGACATCGAAACGAACGCGGAATACAATACCCCTCAAATTGTTTTATCCCTGCTGCAAAGGAAGAAAGCCCATGACTGCACGACAACCCCGACTGAGTAAAGAAGAGCATGCCCGACTCGGTACGGCCATTTACGAGCAACGCGTGCGCCCGCAAGTGGAAGCAGACAATCAGGGAAAGATTGTTGCGATCGATATAGAGACGGGCGCGTTTGAGGTGGCGGAGGATACCCTGACGGCTGCAGAGCGTCTGCTCATCCACCATCCAGATGCGCAGATTTGGTGCGTTCGGATCGGCCACCGTGGAGTGCATCGGTTTGGGTTGCGTCCGGTGGCGGTGAGTACAGCATGATCACCGGAACGGTCAATTCCAACCGAGAAGCGATCATTCGGCTGGTGGTAGCTGGGCCGAGGGGACAACAACAGGAAATCGAGGCGATCATCGACACCGGCTTTACTGGGTTTTTGACGTTGCCGCCTGCTGTAGTTGCAGCCTTGGGCTTATCCTGGCTCAGTCGTCAACCTGGAATCCTAGCGGACGGAAGCGTGGATATTTTTGACGTGTATGTTGGGACCGTGCTATGGGACGGCCAGCCTCGTGTTGTCGAAGTCGAAGCGGCGGACACTGACCCGCTAGCGGGGATGAGTCTCCTGGCGCGGTACTCGCTGCGGATTGACGTGATGAACGGCGGAATTGTTACCATCACAGTCCTTCCGTGAGGCGATGAGCGACGAGATGCGACGGAAAATTGAAGCTGACCAGTTCGAGTTCTCAAAACATGCAACTGACCAAAGCCTCATTCGTCATATCAGTGGACTGAACCCCATGAATGAGAGAGAAGAGAATCTTGTGGAGCGCCGCGTGACCTACACACTGGAGCATGAGGGAAAGTTCTACATCATGGAGAACGTCCCGGCACGGGTCAACGAGGAGACAGGTGAGCAGTTTTTCTCCCCCGTGACCGTAGAACAATTACAGAAAATGATTCTTAAGCGCGGCAAACCACGCCGAGTCCTGGAAACGCCGGTGTATGAGTACGCAGAGTAAGGGGGCAAAAGTCAGCTGACGAGGCAAGCTGCCGCCTCGCCTCCCGCGTGCGGTCCAGAATGAGTCCAAACGGTCTCGGTTGGGCCGCTCGCGCTGAGGGCGGGCGTTGGTTTTCACCCGCGCTGTGGACCCATCGTGTCTGCAATAGTGGGTCTATTTTTTTCAAGGCCGCAGCCTGCTGTCAGGACTCTCGGGTCCATAAATTGAATATGCGAATTTTACCTTTCAGCAACGCAGCCCCGGAGCACCTGTGCGACTCAACGCCGCTCACGCTCACCACCGAGACGCGCACCGAGGATAACAAACTTCGATTAGAAGATCGCGCTGCTCACGACTGGTACCGCTTCGTTCTCTCATTTCCGCCACACTTGGTTCGTAATTATGTATCGAAGTTTGGCCTGAATGCTGGCCAGTGCGTTCTTGATCCGTTCTGCGGGACTGGCACCACGCTGGTTGAGAGCAAGAAGCTCAAGCTGACCAGTGTCGGCATTGAGCCAAATCCGGTGGCCTGCTTTGCCAGCCGTACCAAAGTCGATTGGGACGTCAATCCCGATGAATTGTTAGAACATGCTCGTGAGATTGCCCAAATTACGAACAACAAACTCGAACGCGACGGTATTAAAGACACGGAGGGGTTGCCGTTGTTCCGCAGTACTCATGAAGTGGCGGCTTTGCGCACGCTTCCTGTAGAAACGTGGAAGTTGTTGCTCAAGGATTCGATCAGCCCGCTGCCATTGCATCGGACTTTGGTATTGCTCGAAACGTTGGAGGAGCGAAGCCACCCGCGATTCAGCGGGCATGAGCGGTTGGCGTTGGCGAAGGCGCTCGTTTTCGGCATCAGCAATTTGCATTTTGGGCCGGAAGTGGGCGTCGGTTCTGCTAAGCGAGATGCGCCGGTGGTCAGCCTGTGGTTGAGCGGAGTGCGGACGATGGCTGCGGATTTGCGAGAATTACAGGGCCGTATAAATGCCGAAGCCACTGTGCATTTGGCCGATTCGCGGCAGGTTCTGCAGGTCCTGAAGCCGAATTCGGTGGACGCGGTGATCACGTCGCCGCCATACCCAAACGAAAAAGATTACACCCGGACCATACGCCTTGAATCTGTGCTGTTAGGTTTCATTCGGAGTAAAGATGATTTGCGAGCGCTCAAGCAAACTTTGATACGATCCAATACACGAGGAGTTTACAAGAATGACTGTGACGATTTACTCGTGGCCAACCATGCTGAAATTCAGCGTATCGCCGCCGACATCGAAAAGCGCCGGATTGAGCTGGGCAAGACCTCCGGGTTCGAGCGTCTTTACGCGCGCGTTACCAAGCTTTATTTCGGTGGCATGATGCGACATCTGTCGGATCTGCGCACCGTGCTTCGTCCCGGCGCTCAACTCGCTTATGTCGTTGGCGATCAAGCCTCTTATCTCTGCGTAATGATCCGCACCGGGCAATTATTAGCGGGCATCGCTGAATCACTTGGTTATGAAGTGATCGGCATCGACCTGTTCCGGACGAGGCTGGCGACCGCTACCAAGGAGCAACTTCGCGAGGAAGTGGTGCTTCTCCGCTGGCCGGGAAAGAAAGCGTAAACCATACATGCGCCAGCAAACCATCTACGCTTTCAATGATGAGCAAGCCTTGCTCGCCAAGATCCGCTACAACCGCTTGGTGGACATTTTTTCGGGAGTGGTTTGCTACTCTCTGCAAAATCATTTGCGTACCACCGTGCCGGAGATGGGCCAAGTCGAGACGGATGAACTCTATGTGGGTGTGGACAAAAAGGGCATTCATTATGTTTTTCCCATCCAAGCCAAGGGCGGAAAGGACAAGCTGAGTATTGTGCAGATCGAACAGGACTTCGCGGTCTGCGCCCGTAAGTTTCCGTCTTTGCTTTGCCGCCCGGTCGCCGCCCAATTCATGCAAAACGGTGTCATCGCCCTGTTCGAGTTTGAACAAAGCGATACCGGCGTTCGCATCAGTTCAGAAAAGCACTACAAGCTGGTTCCGCCAGAGGAGGTGACGGAGACCGATTTGGACGGGTATCGACGTCGTGCGGCTGATTAAACACACGACGATATGAAATCCTGGCGAAAGATTTTTGGACCAACATCAGGCTGACAAAAGGCCATTCCTAAGACTTTTGCTCGCCCTGACATTAGGCGGGTGTGCGATCGAGAGCGACAATCTTCGGCAGCACCTCGCGCTCGGCGCGTTTGAGGTCTTCGGGAAAATCGATCTCCGTCCAGGGCAAGTCGTCCACCCGCTCGAACCCGATCTCTCGCTGCGCCATGAACGTCGGGAATGCCTCTTCATGTTCGATGGCATCGCGACCTTGGGCGACAAAATCTTCGAGGATTGCTCGTAGCACTGGTGCATCGGCGCGGGCGACTTTGAGGAACCCAACCGACTCGCCAACGACATCGAAATCCCCAGAACCGCCACGCACGATGTTGAGCACGCGACCGCCGCGCGTGAGCAGCATCTGCTCTTCGCCAGTGTTCTCCGAGCTACCGTCAAGCAAAAAACAATTCGGGTGAGGGGAGTATAGCAGCCGTTCGATCATGGCTACTGGAAAGAGCACATCGGCATCCATGATGAGTATGTCATCGTCAAACTCTCCCCGGGCACTCCACAACGACAGAATCGCGCCTTTTGTGAAGCGTTCGTTGACAACGTAGCGGACCTGCACGTCGCCGCAGGCCGTCCCAATCTCCTGTTCAATCATCTCACCGCGATAGCCGATGACCACTACGGCCTGAGTAACTCCGGCGGCACTCAACGCCCGCAAGGTGCGCTCCAGAAGCGTTTGCCCTTGGATATCAATCAGGCATTTGGGCTTCTGGTCAGTAACTTCCTTAAAGCGCTTACCTACACCGGCAGCGAGAATAATGGCTTTCATCTGTATCTTTACCTTTCCAATCGAGTTCACTTTCCTACCGGTTCTCTGCCTTGCGATCAACTTGGCTCACGCTCTTGCCCCCAGCGCAGATACAAGGCGGGAATCACGAACAGGTTCAGCAGAGTTGAAGTCGCCAACCCGCCGAGGATCACTACCGCCATTGGATGTTCGAGTTCTTGTCCAGCGCGTTCGCCGCCCACCGCCAGCGGCAAGAGTCCCAAAGCTGCCACGAGCGCCGTCACGACGATGGGCATTACGCGGTCCATCGCACCTTGGACGATCAGCTCGCGGCCAAACGACCACCCGGCTTCTTCTTGCAGATGGCGATAGTGAGCGATCAGCATGATGCCGTTGCGCGTGGTGATGCCCAACAACGCTAAGAACCCCACCAGAGACCCAAGCGACAAACCAGAGCCTGATACAACCACCGCCCAAACCGCACCGATTAACGCGAGCGGCAAACTCAGCAGCACCAAAAGCGACGCCCGCAACGAACGAAAATCTGCATAGAGCAGCAGGAAAATGCCGAGCAGCGCCACTGCGCCGAGCAGTGTAATCTCGCGGCGAGCGGACAGTTGCGCTTCATATTCGCCAGTCACTTCAAGATGATAACCTTGTGGTAGGGCCAGTCGTTGGCGCAAGCGGCGCTCAATTGCTTGCGTCACCCCGCCGATATCGCCGCCCGCGACATTGCACTGCACCAGCATCCGGCGGGAGGCGTTGTCATGGTTGATGACGTTCGGGCGCTTTTCAATGCGCACCTCCGCGAGGGCGTGCAGAGGAATCTGTACGCCCTCAGGGGTGGTCATCAGGGTGCCCCGCAAGGTGTCGACATCGCGCCGTGCGCTATCCTCGAAACGCACCACCAAGTTGAATACGTGATCCCCTTCGTAAATCTGCGCCACTGGGGTGCCGAGAAAAGCCGAAGTTAATAGTGTTTTGAGCTGGCCGATGGTGAAGCCATAACGTGCCAGGGCGTGGCGATCAAAGTGCAATGTGACCTCGGGAATCTCGACTTGCGGCTCGATATAGACATCGACAACCTGCGGCGTCTCGCGCATCATCGCAGCCGCTTTGTCTCCAAAGGTGCGCAATTGTGCCAAGTCCGGGCCAAAAATCTTCACAGCAATCTGCGCGGTCGTGCCAGACATCACCTCTTCCATGCGCTCTTTGAGGTACGACAACACATTGAAGGAGAGACCTGGCATGGCTTCGAGCCGTGCGCGGACCTGCTCAGTAATCTCGGCGTATTGCTCAAGGCGCGGGTCTAACGTTAAGTGAAACTCACTGGCCTCTGGACCCCAGGTGTCTTCCGACAGTTCTGCACGCCCGGCAAACTGCGCCACCGACACAACGCCGGGAAGCTGCTTGAGCGTATGACTGACCTGCTTGCCCATGCGCACGGACTCAGCCAGCGAGGTTCCCGGTGGTGCCGCCATCTGCATAACCAAGTTGCTCTCGTGAAACTCTGGCAAGAAACTGCTCGGTAGCAATGCCAGCGGCACACTCGACCCCACGATCGCGACAAGCGTGAGCAGTGCCACGAGGCGCGGATAGGCGAGCGGCACCGGCAGCAGTCGTGCAAACAGCCGCTTGAGTGCGCTCGTGAGCCACGCTTCTTTCCTCTCAGCCCGGGAGCGAGGAAGAAGGGTCAGCGCTAGCGCTGGCGTCACCGTCAGCGCCATGCCCAAAGAGGCCAGGATAGATAAGAGGTACGCGGCACCCAGCGGCGTGAAGATGCGCCCTTGCACGCCGCTCAAGAAGAACAGCGGCAGCACCACCAACGCGACAATGAAACTGGCGTACACAACGGCGCTGCGTACTTCAACCGACGCATCGAAGACAACATCAAGCACCGCGCGTGGTTGAGGCAAGAGCGCATTCTCACGCAGCCGCCGATGGATGTTTTCCACGTCGATAATCGCATCATCCACCACTTCGCCAATGGCAATCACCAGCCCGCCGAGTGTCATGGTGTTGAGCGTCGCACCACATCCCCACAAGACCGCCACGGCAGTCAGCAGCGACAAGGGGATCGCCGCCAAGCTAATGAACGCCGCCCGCGAATCAGTCAAGAATGCAACTAAAACCAGCAGTACGAGCATGCCGCCCACCAGCAACGCACGCCGCATGTTCGCCAATGCGCTCTCAATAAATGTGGCTTGACGAAAGAGGCGATGATGCAGCCGCGCACCTGCCGGTAAAGACGAGCGCAGCTCTTCAAGAACTTGCTCGACGCGCTGACTCACCTCCAACGTATTGGCATCAGGTTGCTTTGAGAGAATCAACAGGACGCCATCTTCGCCTTCGACAGTCGCGTCCCCGACCTTGAGTGCTGCACCGAAACGCACGTCCGCGACTTGTCCCACTGTGAGCGGGACGCCATCGCGTAGCGTTACCAATGCGGCTTGCACATCGGCGAGCTGCTTGACGGTACCATCTCCACGGATCGGTAGCCGTTGGGTGGGGCGATCAAGATAGCCGACTCCCATGAGCGCGGTTGCCTCGCGGCTGGCCGCAGTGATATCGGCAAGCGTTAGGCCGAATTGTTGGAGACGCTGCGGTGACACCAGCACTTGGTATTCTTTAACTTCTCCACCATAAATCACCACACCCGCCACGCCAGGAACGGCAAGCAAGCGCGGACGCATGACCCAGTCGGCAAGCGCACGTAAGTCCATCAACGACGCGCCAGCACTAGTCAACCCGACGGTGAGCAAGGTTCCGGTGGATGAGGTGATCGGGGTCATGCGCGGCGGACCTACGCCTTGCGGCAGGCTGGCTGCGGCGCTGGTGAGGCGTTCGCCCACTAACATGCGGTTGGTGAGGACGTCGCTGCCGTCGGCAAAGATAGCCGTGATGACGGAAATGCCGGCTCCAGAAGAAGAACGTAGTGTAGTCAGTCGCCGCGTCCCGTTCAGGGTGCGTTCTAGTGGCGTGGTTACTAACGCCTCAACTTCTTCCGCAGAGAAGCCAGGAGCTTCGGTCTGTATAACGACTTGCGGAGGGGAGAACTCAGGGAAAATATCCAGCGGCGAGCGCATGGCAGCAACCAGACCAATCATGAGGAGCACAACCGCCACGCTCAGGACAATGAACCGATTCTGGAGGGAAAACAGAATAAGGCGCGCAACCACCAGCTAGTCCTCTGCCTCAGGCAAGCGGCCCGGCGGCGTCCCAAAGAGTTCGGGTGCGCCAACCACGACGATATCGTCACCCTCGTGTACGGCTCCTGTCACCGCGACACGACCCTCGTGCCGCAGTCCAATGACGACTTCCTCCTCGGCAAAGAGCGTGGGGCCGCGCCGCACATACACCACACCTTTCCCTCCACTGGTGTCGATCAACGCCGCTTCTGGCACCGTCACCACGGAGGCTTCCTCTCCCGTTGGTACCGACACTGACACCGACATCCCGAGCTTGAGCTTGCGCTCGCGATTGTCCACGGCATAGAGGAGGCTCACCGAGCGCTTGAGCGGATCAACAACTTCTCCAGCATACACTGGGGTGCCAGTCCAAGTTGTTGTTATGTCACCTACATTGCGGACGACTGCCGTGCTGCTGCGGTCCACGCGGGCAAGATCGCCTTCAAAAATGGCAGTGTCGATCCACACCGTCGAAAGGTCAGCCACGGTAAACAGCGGCGTTGTGGTATCGACCTGTTGCCCAGCGCTCGCTTCTGCCTGCACTACAACGCCAGTCAGCGGGGCCAAGAGTGAAAACCGTCGCGGTCCTTGTCGCCCGGTTGTGGTGGCCGCGCCATAGCTGGCCTGCATTTGTTGGGCAGTGGCCAAGCGGCTTTGTGCCTGTCGCCACGCGGATTCAGCATCTTCGACACGTTTCCGCGAGGCGATCTTGGCCTGATAAAGGTTTTGACTGCGCTGATATTCAGCGGCAGCGGCATCGAGTGCGGCTTTGGCCTCACGCTGGCTACCGCTGGCCGTGTGCGCTCCCACTTCGAGTTGAACGCGCTCGTGTGCGGTGTAGGTTTGTTCCACTTCCGCTAACTGCTGCCCAACGTCCACCGTGGCTCCCAGCGTGGGAATCTGCGCGGCGCTTTGCATAGTAATACGACCAGCGATGGGCGATAGCACTTGTATACGTCCACGCGGGCGAGGCATCACTCGACCAAAACTCTCGATCACCGGGCGCAGTGTTTGCGCGACGGCCTTCGCCGTGGCTAGACCAATGGCCTCCTGTTGTGCAGTCGTCAGCGTAAGTCCAGCGACGGCTTCGTCGTGCGCCACCTCGCGTTCAGGCTCGGCTTTTTGGGTGCAAGCAGACAGGAGGAGGACGAGGCAGAAGAGTAGGGCGAGCGCTCTCCTAGGTCGATCGTGGCTTCTTATCATCGTTCTTCTCCAATCCCCGCCACCCGTTCCAACGTGACCCATGCTAGGTCGCGAGCAAAGAGTGCCTGCGCATACTCACGACGCACGGTCAGCAAACTCCGCTGCGCATCCAACACGCCGAGCAGATCCTCTGCTCCTTCCTCGTAACTGCGTTGGGCCAGAGTTGCAGCGTCGGTGGCTTGGGCGACTAACCCTTGAGCAAACGCGGCTACTTGTTTCGTCGTCGTCTCCCAGTCACGGTAGGCGCTCAACAACGACTGGTGTAATTGCAGCCGAGTCGCGCGTAGTGTCGCCACCGCCTCTTCGAGCTGAGCATGCGCCGCAGAGATCGCGCCTTCGTTGCGGTCCCACAGCGGAACAGAAAAAGAGAGCCCAACAATAGGGCCGGACACTCCGACATTGTCTCGCTTGGCAATGCTCACTTCGAGGTCGGGAACGAGCACCGACCTCGCGAGCTTGAGGTTCAGTTGCTCACGTGCCACCTTGTGTTTTTGCGCCGTGAGCTGGGTGTTCTGCTCCTCGACCCGCGCTAACAGTTCGGCAAACGCGGGTACTGGGGGAACCTCCAGCAACGATCCACTCAACGCTACCGGCACATCTTCCCGTTGCCCGAGCAGCAGATTCAGCTGTGCATACGCTGTGGTGAGCCGCCCGCGAGCTTGCTCAAGCTCAATCGTCGCTCGGAGCGACTCGACCTTAGCTTTCGTCACCTCGAACTCGGGCACATCGCCTTCCTGAAAACGGCGCTCAACCGACTCCAGTAATCGCGCCGTCGTAGCCGCAAATGTTTCGGCAATCTGCTGGCTCTCTTGCGCCAACAAGACATGAAAGAAAGCTTCGCGGGCAACCGCGATGAGATCCTGACGGGTACCGCCTTGCTCGCTTGCGGCGATGTGTTCGTTGGCGGTAGCGATGCCGAGGCGATAGGTGCGTTTGAACGGCCACTCCAGTGGTTGCGTGAGCCCATACGTAAACTCTCGTGACGGGTCATTATTCTCAAACGAGAATCTAGGATTGGCGTAGGTGCCAGCTTGGCGTGTCAGTCCCAGCGCGGTTTCTACCCGTGCCTGCGCCGCTTGCGTTAGTGGGTGAGTCGCCAAGACCCGCTGAACCACCAGCGGCAGAGACAGCACCGCTTCTTTTTGCGCCTGCTGTGTCCACGCGGCAACAGGAGTCAGCAACAACCAACAGAACAGAGCGAGGAAAAAAAACGCCATGTCCTCTTTCTTAGCGGGTTTCTGTCCAGCAGCGTAGGGTGTGTGGGGGCAGTAGATAGATGCGTTGCTCACCCTGCGTTTATCCTCTGCCCTCTCACCGCCAGCGCCCTTTTCACAACTCGCGCGTCAAGCGAAACATCGCTTCATAGGCGGCAAAGAAGTCGTCTGATGTGATCGACGGATCGAAGTAGGTGTGGCGGATATTTAAGACATCGGCACAACCGGACCATGCACGCATACGTTCGCGGCATTCTTCTTCTGTCCCCGCGAGCATGTAGGTGTCGAGCATCTCGTCGGTGACGGCCTGACACGCTGCGGCACGATCTCCACGCGCAAACGCGGCGCGAATCGCCTGGGTTTCTTTTTGGAAGCCGTGCAAGTCGAGCACGATATCGTAGTAGGTCACGTTGGCGTAAAAGGCGAGATGCAGTCGTCCCCAGTTCCGCGCCTTCTCGCGGTCGGGGCCGATAGCGCACGACACCGGGCAGACGTACTCAATCTTGCCGGGCTGACGCCCAGCCTTGGCAAGCCCGGCTTGGATCTGCGGCTTGACCACCTCTTGCACAAAACGCGGCGAGGTAATGCCGCCACCAATCCACCCGTCGGCTACTTCCCCAGTTGCTTTGAGCATCTGTGGGTTCATGCCACCGAAGTAGATCGGAATTCGCTCGCGCAACGGTGGGAACATGCGGCTGTAGCCGTGAATCTGGAGTGCGCGGCCCTCAAAATTGACCGGGTTTGCTAGGCTGGACCGCCACATCAAACGACAGACCTGGGCGAACTCTTTCATACGCGCCACCGGCTTCTCATGCTTCGGCACGCTGTACCAGTGCTCATTCCATGCGGGTGGGGCGGTGCCGATGCCCAGCACCATGCGCCCCTGTGAGAGTTCGTCGATGTCCGACGCTGCTAGTTGGACGAGTGCCGGCGGGCGCGCAAAGCAAATCGCCACCGCTGCTCCGATGCGCATGCGTGAGGTCTGCTGCGCCACTGTCGTCAAGACCGTAAAAATATCGCGTCCGACATCTGCTACCCAAAACGACTCCGCGCCCGCAGCCTCCGCGCGTCGCGCCAGTTCGCTGATCTCGCGCATCGGTAGCGCTGGTGGATTACCGATACCCCAACGTTGCATGTTGCCTCCTGTTTTCTCTTGCACTGAGGAAGAGTAGTTTCAGCTCTTTCCTTTCTTCGCATACTTTTTAGTGCCCCCAAAGAACCCTCACCGCAGCCGCGAGGCAGAGCAGTGTTGTCCGCCTTGCAATTCCGTTATTGTTTCTTGAGCGATTTCATTCCGTGAGAAAGTAAGGAGATTAGATATGCGCCGATCCTTGTCGGTTAGCGTCTGGCCGGCTCCCCGAGTCTGCCCTCGTCTCGTTAGCGTGTTACTGCTCGTCTTCGCTGTGAGTTTCTGGTTTTTGCCCATGCTCGCGTATGCGCAGAAAATGTACTGGGCGGATGCCGGGACCAGTAAGATTCAACGCGCCAATCTTGACGGCTCGAGCGTCCAAGATATCGTCACCAGCCTGAATTTTCCTGCCGGCGTTGCCGTGGACAGTACAAACGGAAAAGTCTACTGGACAGAGACCGGGGCGGATACTATCAAACGTGCCAACCTCGACGGCACTAGTCCGCAGCTGCTCGTTACCGGCCCGGCCCACCCGTATGGCATCGCGCTGGATGTCGCTGGCGGGAAGATGTATTGGACGGTCTTCTTGGGCAATGAAATTAAGCGCGCCAACCTCGATGGCTCGTCACCTCAAACACTCCTAGGCCCGGGACCCATTTCTGGTCCTGACGGTATTGCCCTGGATGTGGCGAACGGAAAAATGTACTGGGCGGATAATGCGCAGGACAAGATTAAACGGGCCAATCTCGATGGTTCTAGCGTCGAAGATTTTGCCACCAGCCTGAACAACCCTCACGGCGTCGCCCTCGACCTCATCCACGGGAAGATTTACTGGACGGAGTTTGGAGCGAAAACGATCAAGCGCTTCAATCTCGATAAAACCGGTCTCGTCGAGACGCTCGTGAGCGGACTCAGCTTACCTCTTGGCATCGCCCTGGATGTCACCGGGGGGAAAATGTACTGGGCAGATCAGGGTAATGACAAGATCCAGCGTGCCAATCTTGACGGTTCCATCATTGAAGACCTTGTCACCGGGCTTACCTCTCCAGTCGACATTGCTTTGGATGTCTCCACCTGCGGCAATGGGACTACGGAAGCCCCAGAAGCCTGCGATCAGGGGAGTGCGAACGGAACCGCGTCTTCGTGTTGTAGCGCGAGCTGTACGCTAGAGCCAAACAGCAAAACGTGCCGCCCCAGTGGGATCTGTGATGTGGCCGAACAATGCTCAGGTTCTCAACCCACCTGCCCGTCGGATCTTTTTGCTGCCCCGAACACTTCATGCGGCTCATCCGATGCCACGGCGTGCGATGCCTCTGATAGCTGTGATGGCCTTGGCGTCTGTATTGATCGCGTCGATCCGCTCAATACGCAATGTGCTCCGGCAGGTACCAACGCTACGTGCGATCCTGCCGACACCTGTGACGGTACGAACAAATCTTGCCCAACCCAACTTGCTTCCCCAGGAACTTCTTGTGGTGGCAGTGATGCCGGTTGTGATGCGCTTGATACCTGTGACGGTGCTGGTATCTGCGTTGACAATCATGATCCAGGCCCGGAGTGCATCGACCCCTGTGACGGTGCCACCCTGACCAACGGGTGCAAGGTCAACGGGCTGCTGAATCGCCCGTGCCTTGGCACCACTGGCAACGACATTATTGTTGGCACGACTGGCAATGATGTGATTCTCGGCCTCGATGGCAGCGACACGCTCACTGGCGACACAGGTGATGACGTGATTTGTGGTGGTCCCGGTCGCGACTTTCTATATGGTGGATTCGGGAACGACCGGCTGAGTGGTGGCGGTGGGAATGATGACGTGAAAGGAGACGAAGGCAACGATATCTTATTCGGCGGTGCAGGGATTGATGTGCTGGTCGGCAGCAATGGCGATGACACGCTCTCCGGCGACGCAGGTAATGATGTGCTTAGAGGCGATGCCGGTCGAGATGCGCTCGACGGCGGGGCGGATAACGACAACCTGAATGGCGGGCCGGGCACGGACTCCTGCGTAGCTGGTGAGACGGTGACGGGCTGTACATGATCTGCACCGAGCACCGAACGACACGGATGATCGCGCTCAGGCTGAGGAGAGAACAACAATGCAGACGGAGACTCCTATCTCAGGCGCTCGTGCAACACAGCAGCAGATGAACGCCTTGGTGCTCGATTTGCTTCCTGAACAAGGCCAGTGGAGCGAGGAAGCCTACCTTTGGCTCACGGACCGCACGACACGTCTGCTTGAGTTCACCGATGGCTATATTGAGGTACCGCCAATGCCGACGGATCAGCATCAGACGATCTTGCTCTTCCTCTACGAGTTACTGGCAGCTTTTCTGCGCCCGCTTGGTGGTAAAGTGCTAGTGGCTCCCTTACGAGTGCAGATCCGTAACGGCAAATACCGTGAACCCGACATCGTGTTGGTGCGTTCTGCCAGCGACCCGCGTCGGCAGAACCGTTTCTGGCTGGGTGCCGACGTGGTGGTCGAGATCATCAGCGAGGAAGGGTCCGAGCGTGACCTCGTCGAGAAACGCGCTGACTATGCCGAGGCCGGCATTCCAGAGTATTGGATTATTCACCCACAGGCGGAGACAATCAGCGTGCTGGTTTTGCAAGACTCAGCCTATGTCGAGCACAGCGTCTTCGCCCGTGGAGCGATGGCTACCTCGGTCGTACTCGAAGGCTTTGCTGTCAGCGTGAGCGCGGTCTTCGACGCGCAGTAACCCGGCTTCAGCTCTGCCGCGACCGTTTCTCCACATTCAACGCTGCTTCGCGCAAGGCTTCAGGAAGCGTCGGGTGACCGTGCATAGCCCGCGCGATATCCTCGGCTGATGCGCCGAATTCCATGGCCATGACCGCTTCAGCAATCACATCGGATGCACGTGGGCCGACGATATGCACGCCGAGCACACGATCCGTCTTGGCGTCGGCGATGACTTTGACCAGTCCGTCAGTTTCATCCATGCAACGAGCGCGGCCATTGGCGAGAAAGAAAAACGTCCCGGCTTTGTATGTGATCCCTGCTGCTTTGGCCGCTTCTTCCGAGAGGCCCACTGTGGCCACTTCCGGCCACGTGTAAACGATGCCAGGAATAACGTCGTAGTTCACATGCCCGGCTTTTCCCGCCAGATGTTCGGCAAGAGCCACGCCTTCTTCTTCGGCTTTGTGGGCGAGCATGGGGCCAGCAATTACATCACCAATCGCATAGACACCGGGGACACTCGTTTGGAAATGCGTATTCACTACGATCCGTCCACGTTCGTCGTAAGCCACACCGATTTCCTGTGCGCCCAAGCCTGCCGAGTAGGCTTTGCGACCTACGGCAACCAGCACGCGATCAGCTTGCAGCTCGCTCTGTTGGCCTTTGCTATCCTCGATGGTCAGCACGACTTCGCCATTGCCGACGACGCCGTGAGTGACTTTGGAGCCGAGCCGGAAAGTAAACCCTTGCTTGGTGAGTGTGCGCTGCAAGGCGGCGGCAATTTGTCCGTCGGTGGGGCCAGGGATCAAGCGTGGCAGGAGTTCGACGACCGTGACTTTGGCTCCCAAGCGTAACCACACCGAGCCAAGCTCAAGGCCGATTGCCCCACCACCGATGACAACCAAATGCTGCGGGACTTCAGGAAAGCACAGGGCTTCAGTTGAACTGACAATGCGCTCACCGTCAAAAGGCAACGACGGCAAAGCAATCGGTTCGCTGCCGGTCGCGATGACAATCGCATTTGCTTGCACGGGCTGTTGCGTGCCGTCGTTCGCCGTCACTTCCAAGGTATGCGTGTCGCGGAACCGCGCATGGCCGGCGATGCGCGTTACTTTATTTTTCTTGAAGAGTCCGGCAATGCCCTGAGTAAGCCCATGCACGACGGTGTCTTTCCGACCCAGCATGGCAGGGAGATCGAGACGAATATTGTCACAGACGACGCCGTGCCCGGCAAATTTGTGTCGGGCTTGCGAGAACCATTCGCTGGAATCCAGCAACGCCTTGCTCGGAATACAGCCAACATTCAGACAGGTGCCGCCGAGCGTCGCCTCTTTTTCCACACACGCCACTTTGAGCCCGAGCTGCGCGGCGCGAATGGCACCGACGTAGCCGCCAGGGCCGGAGCCGATCACTATGACGTCGAATCGTTGCGCGTCAGTCATGTCTTCACTCTTCTTTTTGGTTTCGCCGATTCCTCGACTCACAATCCGAGTAGCAGCCGCGCCGGGTCCTCAACACAGTCTTTAATGCGCCGGAGAAATAGCACCGCCTCACGCCCGTCAACGATGCGATGGTCGTAGGAAAGCGCGACGTACATCATCGAACGCACGACGATCTGGTCGTTTGCTCCAACCACGATTGGACGCTTCTCGATTTTGTGCATGCCAAGGATGCCGCTTTGCGGTGGATTGAGAATCGGCGTGGACATCAAAGAGCCAAAGACGCCACCGTTGGTGATGGAGAAAGTGCCACCTTGCAATTCGTCGACGCGAATTTTTCCTGTGCGTGCGCGTTGACCGAGGTCCGCCAGTGCGATTTCGATCTCTGCCATGCTTTTGCTGTCTACCTCGCGAATCACCGGAACGATCAAGCCGTGCTCAGTCGAGACAGCAATGCCCAGGTCGTAATAATGCTTGTAGACGATTTCCTCACCGCGAATTTCGGCGTTGATGGCGGGAAAGGCTCGGAGTGCTTCAACGCTGGCTTTGGCAAACAGCGACATGAAGCCGAATGAAGTGCCATATTTCTGCTTGAAGGCGTCGTTGTACTTGGCGCGTAGCTCCAGCGCAGCCGTCATATCGATCTCGTTAAATGTGGTCAGGATCGCCGCCGTGTTTTGGACCTGTTTGAGGCGCTCGGCAATGCGGCGACGGATGCGGCTCATGGGTTCGCGCCGTTCGCGGGCGCTGGTTTCTTGTGGTGGACGATCAGTCCTCGGCATCAGAGGTGCCGCCACCGGCGGTGTAGGCGCAGGAAGAGGTGTGGGCGCGGCACTCGCTCGCTCTTCGAGATGCTGCACGACATCGCCTTTGGTTAGTCTCCCACCACGCCCGCTCGCCGCGACTTCAGCGGGATTAAGGCTATGCTCGTCCACCAGTCGTCGCACGGCTGGGCTTAAGGGTGCAGCCACGCTTGCCGTTGGTGCCGCTGCAACCTTCGCGACAGGGGCGGTAGTTTGAAGAGGAGTCGCCTGTGTGGCTGCCACTCCAACCGCGACGCGACCTATCACGTCGCCGATCTCCACCTTTTCCCCTTCGCCTTTGAGAATCTCGCTGAGGACACCGGTTTCTGGAGCCACGAGTTCCATCGTGGCTTTATCGGTTTCAATCTCGAGGACGATCTCATCAAGCGCAACTGATTCACCGACGGCTTTCAGCCAGCGTAAGATCGTCGCTTCGGTAATGGACTCGCCTAATGCGGGAATAACGATATCGACAGGCATAAGGTTCCTTCTGAAAACATGGAGAACCAACGGAGGAAATACAGAAGTTAGAATTCAGTAGTCAGAAGGCTTTGCTTTTTATTCTGACCTCTGGCTTCTGTATTCTTGCTTGCTCCTCATTTAAACGCTTGCCAGCGCCTGCTGGACCAACGCCGCTTGCTCTTGCTGATGAATTTTTTGCGCACCAACAGCAGGGCTGGCTTGTGCCCGTCGCCCGATGTAGCGCAGGGGCAGGTGCTGCGGCAACAGTTCGGAGAGGTATTCGCGCATAAACCCCCACGCGCCCATGTTGCGCGGTTCTTCCTGCACCCACGCGACGGTGTTTGCTTTGGCGTAGCGGTGCAGGATCTCGCTCAGGGCTTTCTGCGGAAAAGGGTAGAGCTGTTCGACGCGCACGATAGCGGTGTCCGCCTGTTGCCGTTGCTCGCGCTCCGCGAGCAAATCGTAATACACTTTCCCCGAGCAGAAGAGCAGGCGCGTCACTTGTTGCGGATCAAGGATCATGTCGTCTATCACTTCCTGAAACCGCCCCTCGGCGAGGTCGGCCACTGAAGAAACAGCGAGTTTATGACGCAAGAGACTTTTTGGTGTCATGATGACGAGCGGCTTGCGAAAATCGCGCTTCATCTGCCGCCGTAAGATGTGGAAAATCTGCGCTGGCGTCGTGCAATTGGCAACTTGGAGATTATTTT
>SXGS01455914.1_pt1 | contig 17132 bp, 15 predicted proteins | sample 3174681 | NCBI WGS metagenome assembly SXGS01 (sample SAMN11356861, study PRJNA531348) | freshwater metagenome | isolation source: freshwater sample F1-80 | place: China: Fuxian Lake, Yuxi | collected 2017-12-25 | reverse complement strand
TGGCCGTCGAGAGGCCCGAGGCCACATCGTTGACCACCGCGTTGTACTTGGCACTCTCAATGAGTGTCGCCGCCACCGCAGGGAACGACGCGGCGGGTGGGGTGAATGTCCCAGATCCATTATAGGGCATAGAAACTCCTTCTTAATAGCGTTTCGCGGCGTATTGCCCCGCGACCGCTGGCCCGGCTTCCGCCATCACCCCCATCAGAGGGTCTAGCCCTTCGGCGAGGATGCGCGTGGGAACGTCTCGTCGAACGCGGATGGCCCCGGTCAGCAATTTAATGTACTCTTCAGGGTTGAGATGCAAGAGGGCGGCCTCTTCCGCGAGTTTCTGTTGGGCGTTTTTCCCTGCGTGGCGGATATAGAAGTTAGTGAGGGCAATCTTACTGGAGAGAAAATGCGGGAGCTCTAGCTCGCTCGCACCAGACTCGATAGCCCCCTCCGCCGTCTTTTTCCCGAGTGCCGCCATACGTGTGCGGGCGAGCAATTCTTCCTTGACCCGTTCCGCGACTGCCATATCCTTCCCCGTCAGATCTCCGCGCTCGGCAATCTCGTCAAGTGCCTGTGAAAACTTACTGGCGGTAGTAGACGGGCTGGTTGCTTGCTGGGGCGCGAGTATGCCCTGTAAGGTATTACCCGCTGCGTATCGGTCGATTTCTTCTGACATCTTCCCGTATCGCTTCAAGTACTCTTTATACCCCACCCCGCCAGCCGCTTCAATCGCGTCATCGATAGCTTGCCTGACGCTAGCAACTGCGTGTTTTGTGACTGCGCCCGTGTTGGCCTTTCCCTCGTATTCCTTGAGCAGAATATCCTTAATCCCTGTCGAGCGAAGGGTGTCGAGTGCCCGAGCATTGACCGATCCATTCTTGTCTGCCATCCCTGATAGCGTCTGCTGTATCGCCCGTAGGACGCTCTGCGTACTGGCCGACCCCTTGACGTTATCACTGTTCAATTGCTGGGCCACGGCTCTCAGAACCGGCTTGGCTGTTAAGGGGAGAATGTCATCAAGGCGCACTCGTAACTCACCCGCTTGGAACGCGGCGTCCTCCGCGGCCCGTTGGGCGGCGGGGAGTAAATCTGCCGCCGTGTGCGCTGTGACGGCGCCCTGCTGAGCCTTTTCACCCAACCGAGCTGCCTCAGATAGCTCTACGGATGACCGTAGTGGCGTGGGCGGTACTCCAAATTTCTCCACCTGAGATTGTAGTTGACCTGACTGCTGCGGGGCGTTCGTGACCGGTGGAATGAGCTTCCTAAGACGCTTCTCGGCAGACACGCTCTCACGCCATCCCGCTCGCGCCGTTTTCTCTAGGGTCTGCTCTTGCTGCGCCAAGGCTTTGGCTACGCGACTAGCCGCCGCCACCTCATCGGCGAGGGCGCTCGCGGCCTGTGCGGGAGCGTTCGCGGCGTCCAAGGCGGACTCCCGCATCCGTCCTGTAACTGTATCGCGCACTGCCTTATCCCCTTCGAGCATACCAGACGAACGACTAAACGGCTGGAGTGCGTCGGCGGCGGCGCGCTGCTGCGCGGCGGTCCGTTCTGCAAAGAGACCCGAGACGGATGGACGCGACGCGAGATATCGCTCTTGCGAGATGAGTCCGGTCGCCCCTGGGGTGTCGGCCAATAATTCTCCAACCGTGGGTTGGACTCCTGGCGTCCGTGGCCGCTTCAGACCCTCTTGCAGCGCACGGACAATTTCCGCGGTCTTGCCTCCGACGCGCTCCTTGATGGCTTCGACGTGCATCTCCTGGCGGCCTTCTGGGGTGAACAACCCTCGGACTTTCTGCCCAAATCCAGACGCACCCTGAACGAGCCCAGGGATCGGGCCCAACATCGCTCCAGCCGCCATCGCGTACTTTGCGCGCTTAGCTTCCTCTCCCCAAAAATCCTCACTCGGCTGTGTTTGCGGCGCAAATGTCGCGCCGACGCCCCCTTGCAGCGCCCCAAAGGGGATAGCCTTTACCGTGCGCGCCGCGAGACCTCCGTCCGTGAGCCATGGCAGCGCCTTCGTGACGGCTCCTGCTGCTTTCATAGGACCGACTGCCCCACCGATAAATTCCGCCACCGGTGCCGCGTACCCACGGTCAGCGCCGGTGCGCATCTTGAGGGCATCCCATCCTTGATTAATCGACGATTGGAGCTGATCGACGGCACTCGCGCCACGGTCTCCGCTCGCCACCTGCTCGGCCAATCCCCCGTCACCACCGATGACAGGCGCCCCCGTTGGAGCCACCAAGTTCAGGCGTGAGAGTTTTTGCGCGAGACCGATTCCCGTATCTGCGGCCCCTTTCGCCATAAACAGCGGCACCATCAGGGGAGAGACGGCGAGACGTTCACCAAACGACAACGGTGCGGGATCAGATGGCGGCGGTGATGGCTGTGATGCTGCAGCTTGGCGCTGCCGCTGCAATTCTCGATAAAACAATCCCGCGGACTCGGTGTCGCCCGCCTGATCGGCATCGAGAAACATTTGTTCAAGTTTAGAATAGGCCATAATTATTTATACTTCTCTGTGGCCGCGTTCAGCCGTGCTGCCTCTTCAGGCGTTTTCCCGCTGGATATACCACTCCCATACTTCACGCGCAAGTTTCGTATCGTTTTGATTGCTTCAAGCCGTTGTGAAATCGGAACCGTTCGGTCTCCTATTTTCCCGGCCATTTCCTTGTAGAATTTCACGTCTGCATCCGACTGAGGCCCTTCAAATCTCGGCTGCTTTGACGTGATTGTGGCGCCTAGCGTCTCTAAGCTCGATGCCAGATCAGCACCCGATGACGAGGCCCCTAACCACCCCGCAGCCGTATCAGCCAGCGAGCCAATCGTACTACCAGTCGGGAGGGGTCGCCCTGAGATCGGTTCGCCTGTTGAGGACCTCGTAATTCCCATCAAAATATCCTCAGCAGCATTGAGTGCGCCGTCTATCCCTTCTGTGGCTCTCGCGGCCTTCTCGTCAAGTTTGCCACGCTCGGTTAACTTCGGGCCTTTCCCAATTGCTTTCCCTGTAGCGGCATCGATGACGATTGTACCAGCACCACTCTTATCGTTCGGATCTTGAACGGTGACGGGTATCACTGGCCGCGGCATCTTTTCCATCGCCCGATTGTGCCGAGCGGTCTCATCATCACTAGCACCTTTAAGTTCAGCGAGGAGTCGCTTTGTTTCCGTTGTATCTTGGTGCCATCGCTCTTCCATGGCTAATTTTTCTTGCGCAAGTTGCTTTTCCTGCCTCAGCCGATCCATCCTGTCATTATGTGCGGCAATTCTCGCATCTGCCCGCTCTTCCAGCGTCTCTTTCCGCGCTAGATCCATCTCGCGTTGCTGCTTCGTCAGCTGAATCAGCGGCCACGCACCCGGCGCACCGGAGGCCAGGAGCGCGGTATCGGCGGCCATCAGCTCACTCGGTGTCCGTGGGCGGCTCGGGGAGGCGGGACGCAGCGACTCAGCGTGAGCCTTGTCCCAGATCGCCCGCTCGTCTGCCCCCAGGGAAGGGAGCTGCCCTCTGCCGATCTTTGCAGCAAGTTCGGGAGACTGCTCTGCCACTAACTCTAGGGCGCTCATGCGTCTCGCGGGAACCGCAGCCAGTCCAGGCTGATAGAGCTGACCCTCAACGGGGGGTGTATAGGCTAGCGGTTGCGGCGTGACCGGTGGAACGGCGCGAGGGTCCTTGAGCTTGAGGTCTCGGTTGGCGAGGGCATCGACTACTCGTTCACGAATATTCGGTGCGCTCGTTGAAATATAGCGCTGGGTATTTTCGTCGCCGATAATCTCATTCAGATTACTGAGCTGCATGTCTACTGCGGGCTGTTCTGGGACCGCGGGTCGCTCTGTCCCTGGCACTGTGCGCCCCTTGAATTCGGGCACATCGCTCGTGCCTTCATTGTAGGCTTGGTAGGCGGCGGCGACGCGCTTGGCTTCGTCAGAGGCGACGGCACTCCGTTGGTCATCGAGGTACAGCGAGGACAGCGCCCCCATCGCGGTCGTGAGCGGACCCGCGGCTTGCTCCCATAGACTCGGCGCCACCACGAAGCGACCGGCTTGGCGAGCCTCCTTGGGCTGCATGCCTTGCTGGAGCAGGATGTTGGCGAGCTGCTGCCGGCGCTCCAAGGCTTGCATCTTGGCCGCGGTCTCCGGCGTATACTCCTGGCCGAGGTTCAGATTCTGCCCGAGCTGCTGGCTCTGCGAGCTGATGAAGCTCGGCACCCCAAACATGACTTTGTTTTTTCCGCTCGGCATAATCTACAGGCCCCCATAATAGATATCTGGCTGGTAGGGTGATGGGTCCGAAGTCGCCACCGAGGCAGAGGGCGGCATAGGAGAAAGTCGGAGCATCGCCTGTTGCTGTTGGTCGCGCAGGGCGTCCTGGGCTTGTCCCCCCGCATAGGCACTCGCCATCTTCACGAGTCCTGAGCCGATCCCGGCGAGTCCTGACGGGGGTGTCGCAAACCGATTTGGGCGTCGTCCACGCCAGGCTGGAGCGGCTTGCTGGGCGTTCGTCGATCGCAGGAGCGCATCCGACACACGTTGCTGGTTACCGAGGGCGGTCCGCTCCTGCGCTTGCTGATTCTGGAGCATCATCAGGTCCATCGGAGACGGCGCGCTCGTGGCGCTCGGCGGGACCGGATTGGGATTCAACATCGCGGCGTATTCTTCGCTGGTCATCGGACGGCCTCCATCAGTGCCTGGTAGTGAGAGAGGGGAACTTGGATCGCGGTCTGCACCTGCGTGAGTTTGTCGCGGTAGTCCTGGAACAGGAGCGGATGACGGTCCCGCATCCAGGCCACCCGGTCGTGCGACGAGTCGGCAAAGCCGGTGCAATCGTAGCAATCGAGGCTCGTGTGGTCGAGTGCATAGTGGGCAGGGAGTGTCCCAATATGCTTGGTCAGGTAGTCCATCACCTCGGCGCGAGTCCACGATTCCAGCGGATACCAGAATTGGAATCCCTGGACGCGAGAGCCATTGACACTGGTCGAGTGATGGGCTTCGTCGGCCCGCTGTCCGGAAATCACTAACGTGGCCCCAAGTCGGGCCGTGGCCGCACAGAGCGTCGCGCCAATATTCGCCCAACAACATTCATGCTGGCTCTGAATCGTCGTAGGCTTGGCACGGCTCAACGCCTGGCCAAGCACCGTCGCATCCGTGGGCACGAGATCGGCGGGCATCCCTGCCTGGGCCCACTGCGCGTCACGGTCCACCGTGAGTGTTTCCCATCGTGGACACATGTGCTTGGCGGCGTCAATCACCTGCATCGCCTCCGGATAGTTCTTGCCCGTATCCACCCAGAGTACCGTGATGTCGTCGAGATGGTCGCGGAGCCGATAAAGACACGCGAGGGAATCCTTTCCACCTGAGAACCACAGCACCACATGTGTGTGACCGTGTAGCATTAGAACGCCACCGCCGCCGCGCCCATGGCCGCACCACCGAGTTGCATCATGCCCCCCATCTTGGATGAGGCTTGCTGCGCTTGCGTGTTGTAGACATCGGTATTGTAATTCGCCGTATCTGACGCCGCTTGATAGACCGGCGGCGGCGCGATATTCGTGTTCTGCGAGTACCCTGGCATCGAGAACGGATTCTGGACCTGCGTCTGCGACAGGGCCGCGGAGATTTCGTTGAGCGGCGTTTGCCGCTTGGCGAGGTATTCGGCAATCTGCGCCCGTCGTAAGTCCGACTGCTGCTGAAACGCGAGTTGGGCTTGTGCCGCTTGCTGCTGTTGCGCCGCCATCTGCTGCGTGAACGATTGCTGGCCGAGTCCTAACGCTTGCTGGAATTGTGCGGCCTGTTCTGCTGCGACCTGGTTGCGAAGGGCTTGCTGTTGGCCGTAGGTCATCGTCGCAGCTTGCGATTGCTGCCCAAACTGTCCCGCTTGTTCCGCCATCGCTTGATCGCGCAACGCCTGTTGCTGCTGGAACGTGCGCCCAGACCCTTGCATCTGCTGCTCAAACTGCCGCGCCTGTTCGTCCATGGATTGCTGCCGCAGCCCCAAGCCTTGCTGATAGCTCAACCCCGCGTTGGCGAGGGCTTCCTGTTGGGCTTGCTGCCGTGTCTGGAGGTCCATCCCATACTGTTGCTGCACCGCCTGATTCGCCGCGAGGACGCCTTGCATCCGCGCATCGTTCTCGGCCCGATCCTGCATCCGCATCTCGTCCTGATAGCCACGGCCTCCACGGAGGCCCCGCGCAATCAAGTCGGACTGCACATTCTCCCGGCGAATGGCGAGGTCTTCCATCGGACGCGCCAAGGTCGCTTGGTACGTGCGGTTATAGAGATCGGCTGATGGCGAGGGCATCGGGGGGAGATTCGTGGGCGTCGTGTAGGCGGACGGCGCCCCAGGGAGTCCCGCCTGGTTGAGGGCCGTCGGTTCTGCCGAGACGTTCGCTCGCTGCGGGAGTGACGCGAGGTCGAGTGGACTCAAGGATTGGAGGTCAGGCCGCCCAGGGAGCTGTGAGGTGTCGAGGATATTGGGTGCCGCGGAGGGCGCAATCGCCGCGCCCGCTTGATACGCGGACGGGTCCGGGGCCATGCCGCTGTAATTGATCGGGGTGCCAATGACCCCTTCCAACGACTGCGCGCCTTGGAGCCCGAGCTTCCCGACCTGCTGCCGTGTGGCGATATCCTGGTTGTAGAGGGCTTGCTGTTCGGGGCTGAACGTCTGGTACATCGACGGCTGATCAAACGACGTTTCATACGTCTTCCGCTCAGGGGCCTTGGGCATCGTCATCGCCACATCGCGGTAGCCGTAGAACGGCTGGTCGATGTCCGTGCCAATCTGACGGCCTTCTTCGTCTAAACGAGGCACATCTCGGTAGCCTTCGATGTATTGTTCTTGCTGCCGTCCTCCCTTCGCGGTGTAGTCGGCGAGGTCAGCGTTGTACTTCGCCATCGCCGCATCGTAGGCGGGCTGATTGAACTCGCCAAACACGACCGTCTGCGTCCCATAGGGGTTGTAGACGTTCGGGTTGTTCATCTTCCCCGACAGTCGGGCGGCTTCGATATTGGCGGCCCCTTGTTCGCGGGCGGCGGCACCGTAATCGGGTGCGGGAGGAGGACTTGGACTACCGCCCATGGGCATCTCCTATTCTTCGTGGAAAGTACGAGGCATTGAGAAAGCGACACGCATGAAACGGCAACACATACAAGAGAAGGTCTCCGTCCGGGTGGCCCGCCGTGATACAGGCTTCTAACTTAAATCCCGCATGTTCCAGCGCGTGTTGGCTCTTGTCGTTCTCTGACGAGACGGGCGCAATCACCACATTCGCCCCAAGTTGGATAAAGGCGTAATGCGCCAACGCTGACAGAAACGTGCGATTCATCCGTTCAATCGCCATATGCAACTGGACCGAGGCATGATTCCAATTATTAAAAATGGCTCCCGCAATAATCCGTTCGCCACGCAGGAGGCCAATACTGACCGAGGTCTTGGTGTCATACCGCCCCTCACAGGCGCGATCCGCTACCCATTGCCCCACCTCATGGCTACTGAGCAGCGTATAGGGCTGGGCGACCAAGGGTGTCGTGGAAACCATCGGTTCAAGCATACCTACGTCTATGGCACAGTTCGCGGTCATTGTCAAGCCCCTAGAGAATCCCCCCGCCCTCGTAGACGAAGTCCGACGCAGTCCATTGAATTGTTAGGGAATTTGTCGCGACCTTAATCTTGCCCGCCACGCAATAGCCATCCCATTTGCCGGGAGTGGTCCATTGTTTAATCACTTCCAACCCCGCGGCCCAATAGGATTCGTCCCAGAGTGAGCTATCCCAGACCGCGCCCGCCGTCGTGCTGTAGGCAGTCGGGGTCGCCACCTCGCTATCCGCAAAATCCACGTCCACATCGGCGCGGAAGGTGAGGGCCGAGCCGTTCGTAATGAGGGTCGGGCGGAAGAGCTTGACTTGCTTGACAGACCCATGCGACCCAAAGTAGTTAAACGCCTGTTTGCCGTAGGCTTCGATGTTATTCGTCCCATCCACCATGCCTGTCCACGCTTTCGAGACCGTCGTGCCGCCGGCACAATAGAGGGTGCCGTTCATCACGATGAAGGTTTCCGCATTCCACTTCGTGAAGCGGCACCAGGACTTCGTGATGGTATTCATCACGTATTGTTCATGTTCGCCATTTTCCGTCAGTGGGACATTGACAATCATGGCGGTCTGTGCGGGAAAGATCGTCGCTTCCCACCCAAAATTACTGCCATAGAGTCGCGCCGCCGTCGTAAAGGCCGTTTCAATCTTGAAGGAGAGGGCGAGCTTGTAGTCAATCGAGGACTCCAAGAGGGCCGCGGAGAGGGGATAGGTGCCGTTTTCCGTCACGAGGACGAGGTCGCCACCAAACTGGGTGACGCAGCGTCGCCCGAGCGGACGCCCGACGGAGAACGAACCGACCTTGAGCCAATTCGACGCCGAGGAGGGGTTGGTGCCTTCGTAGACGATGACTTCGCCTTCGGAGGTGATAAACACCGCCGCATCGTCCTGTCCAGAGCCGCCATCGCGTGATTGCGTCCCCATCGCGACGAGGTAGCCGCCCTTCTTACACTCGCTGGAGAGGTCAAATTCTGTTAAGGCCCCACCCGCAGATCCCGCGGCGAGATACCAAAAGGAGAGGCTATTTTTCTGAATAAAAAAGAGGCGGCCCTTAAAGACGTTAACCCCGATAATCTCGGTCGAGGTCAGACCGGTGAGGGCGGGCGAGCTGAGCGTATCCACCGCGGTCCAGGTCGTGCCGTCGTAATAGAGGGGCTTATCGACGCCATTGACCAAGATGAGCCAGTTATTGGTCCCATCACCAAACATGGCCTGTTGGTGCTTCCCGTTCGTCCTAGAGGCGACTGAGGCCCCTACCGCCCCTGCTGATGTCACGTTGTAGACGTTGGAGTCGGTCACGCAAAACAGGCTCGCGGTGCCACTCATGCTGCTGTAGGCGGCCAAGGTCTTGGCGTTCCCCGTCATCGCGGTGGCGTGGGACGCATAGCCCCCACGGACCTCCACGAAGGCCGTTTTCGGCATCCAATTATCGAGGGCAATCGCATCGGTCGGCGGCATCTCCGCGAGCCCGTCACGGCTGTTCCAACCCCCTAACGGGGCCGGGACGCTCGTCACGGTCACGGTACGGCTGCGTGGGGCGCCTTTAGCGCGTAACGGCTGCCTCATACGCCGCTCCAGCTACCCGACGGCACCCAAATGCCAGGTTTCGGGCCTTGGTAGGCGTATTCGTCGCAATGCAAGATGGGCTTGCCGCCATCGCGTCCCAGGGCGTCCTTGACCTGAATTTCATAGGTGCGGAACAATTCACTGTAGTCGAGGCCCTTTTCCCGCATCCACCGCCACCGAAGGCCGATAATGAGGAGCGGCTCTGGGAGGAGCGTGGTATCAGTATCGAGGGTAAAGAGCTGCTTGTAGGTCACGGCGTCAGCGCCGAGAATCCAATTCTGGCTCACGTACTCAAACGCCCAACTATGTCCTGCTGTTGGGGCAGGATTGACGAGCAGGAGGCCGCCACGAATGCGAAACTGGTAGCGCGGGCCGGTCACTTGGACGGCTTTCAGGGCTTGCCAGTCCTGGCTATCCATCGGCCCCAAAACCGGCAACCGGTCCGTGCGGTCCCAGATCGTCTGGTTCTTGATGTAGTTGAACCCGTTCGTGGCGATACTCGTGATGGCGCCTTGGCTCTCGGTCGCGAGCGTCGTGTGGGTCGCCTCAAAGGTGATCCCCTGCCAGGCCCCACGGCGAGACAGGTCCGCGCCTTCTTCCTCCAGGAGCGCCCGCAATTGAACGATCTGCGGATCGGTGTTGCCAAGGACGGTCGTCGGCACCGGCACGGCGGTGCGTTCGGCCACGGCTTGAATCATCGTGAGGAGCGACATAATTACCCCTTCTTCTTGCTCGGACGGCCAATCGGAATCACGGATTCTTCGGGGAGAATATCGTCGAGCGTGATCTCATCCGCAGCCGCCTGGATCGGCTCATTTGGAACGGCGCGGAGCTGGTCCCTGAGTTCCTGGACCTGTCGAGTGAGGAGCGAGACTTCCCCGGTGAGGCGCACATTCTCGGCCTTCACCATCGCAATTTCCTGTGTCAGCGGGCCTTTATCGTGAAGCTGGCTCAGCCACGCTTTGGCTTTGTCGCGGAGGGCCATCGCACCCATGCCGATCACGCGCATCCCTTCCTCGTTCATGGCCGCGAGATCTTCCACGGTTAGCACCATGAGCTGGACGAGGGTTTCTTGTTGGGCGGGCGAGATCATGCCCCATCCTTTAATCGGCGTCCCGGTGAGGGGGACGGCTTGTCCTTTCTGAAACGCTTGGTAGGCGGCTTCGTAGTGGGTCAACCATTCCTGCGGAATCTTTCCTTCATTGGCCTGTCGTCGCAGTTCGGGGAGCCACGAGGTCACCTTCGATTTAAACACATCCCGCGAGTACGCGGGAGTCACGAGGGCATAATCTACATCGCGGGCCACATAATGCCCGGCCTTCGCACTCGCGAGGACATCTTCCACAGCGAGCCGATCAAACCGCACGTAGGCGGGACGGTCCTTGCGTTCGCTCATATCTCCTACAGCGCCAATACTCATAGCCCCCTCCTGGTTGCGAGGGGGAGCCAGGTGTTGCCTGGCCCCCCTCTAGGATTCTACTCAGGGAACGCGCACATGACGATCTTCGCGGAGGCATCCACCGCGTAGGCGCAGATGCTATCGGTCACGAGGGCCGACACATCCAACGTCCCATCGGTCGCCCCAACTGGGGTCAAGGCGTTACCGTCAGCCCCCGCGGTCAAGGCCGTGGTCAGGGTTGCGGCACCCGAAATCTGCACCCAGCCATAGTAGGCGTTCGTCACGGCATACTGCCAGACGCCCGCGCCCACGTTCGCCGAATCCGACAGGTCGGACGTAACGGTCGTGGTGGCACCTGCCGACACGCCGCCTGGGGCGTAGTAGTAGGCCACGTTGCCGGCCACAGCCGCCACCGAGCCCGCACCTGAATTATGCAGCACATACTTATACTTCTTCCCCCCTGCGGCCTCGTAGACCACGCCGGGGGTAAACATCGGCGAGCTATCGTTCGCCGTTAACAGGACTCCAGCAATGTCACCCATGATAAGATCTCCTTCGTGTAAGAACGTGAATTAGGCAATGATGACGCCCTGTAACTTCCGGTTTGAACAGACCAGGTTCCCCATCCAGAAGATCGGGACGACGCTGCCGTCCTGATTCACCGGCTGGATCTCGGTCATCACTTCCAGGTCCGCCTGGGGATGCACGACCAATTCCAGGTAGTTCGTGTTCACAAAATACATATGATCGGACGGAATGCCAGAATTGCCATCAAAGATGACATCGGCATTCTTGTACTTCAAGGACACAAAGCCGGCGTTCGCCTTCTCCGCGTCCATGTAGCGCTTGATCGACACCTGCGACCCTTCAAAGAAGGTGTAGTAGTTGTTGTCCGCTACGATGAGGTCGGGCTGATCGCTCGGACCACGGTCGGTATTCAACCAGGTCGGCAACATGAGGCCGTTTTCAATCGTGGTGGCGGAGGGTGTGATGCTCAAGGACGAGGCATCGGTCACCGTGTTGCGCCAGAAGGTCCAGGTGTTCGCATCGATGCCGCCCACCGTGTTGGTGTTCACATCGGCGATGATCGCCTGGAGGCCGTTGATCTGATTCGTCGCGGAACCGCTGGAATACAGATCAGACGAAAAGCTGTTGTTGAACGTCCGAATGGCGTTCTGAATCTTCTTCTTGGCGAGGTTGATAATACGGCTATCGCCGCTGTTGATCCGCAGTTCACGACCGCTGGAGACCACATTGAGGGCCACCTGCCGCCATTGATATTCCGCCGCCGAAATGACATCGGACGCCGAAATGTTCAGCGTATCCCAATCGGAATAGCGCTGATACGTGCCGTTCGCCGCGTAGTCGAGTGGGGTCACAATCGTGAGTCCGCCGTCTTCCTTGCGGTAGTTACCCTTCTTCATCATATACTTCAAGAGGGCATTGCGGTTGGACAAGTTGTCCTTGATTTCCTTGCGGTGGTTGCGAAACGTGGTCGCCACCAATTCAGTGAATGTGCTATTTGGGGATGCCATAATTACTCCTTATGCGGTGCGTGATTTAATGTCGGCTAAAATTTTTGCCATCGTATCTTCCATCGATCCCACCGGCTCTGTCGGAGCCCGTCGGGAGTCTCGGCCTTGGACATTCACGCCCGCAGCTTGTCGAGCCTTGGTCGCGGTCTGTTTGGCCTCGTCGCGCAGTTTCGCCGTTTGTTCTGTTTGGAACGTGGCGAGCTGCTTCTGTCGCGTCACTGGGTTCGCCCACACCGCTTTGTCATACGCCTCCTGGAGCGGGGCGCCTGACTGAATCATGGCAATGATGTCGTCAGCCACGTCATCAAAGAACGGATGGGCGGGGTCAGCCGCGAACGTTGCAACGTCTTTCTCAATGCGCCCGCGTACTTCCGAATGGGCGCGTTGGTCTCGGTCATAATCGCGCTGCTGCATCGCCGCCACCTGCTGCTGCAAAGCCTGGACCTGCGGGTCCACCGGCTGCGCCTGTTGGCCCTGCAAGAAGCCGAGGTTTTGGCCGAGTTCATAAAACGCTTGCTTACGGGACTGCGGGTCGCCTTGCGTGAGGCGGTAATGCGCGTTCAAGAGTGTCTGCACCGCGGTCGTTTCGTCCATGCCACCCGCCGCCAGAATGGGGCGATAGGGGGTCAGGATATCCCGAAGGGATTTCCCGTAGGTCGCATCGGTCTTATACTGGCCGAGGCCCTCCAGCATCTGCCGCTCGCGCTGCTCGATGTACTCTTGCGCTTTCGGGTCAATCTTATCCCAGGACTCATGGTGTTCACGCCCCCAGGATTTCGGGGCCTGGCGCCGCTCAGCTGCCGGGGGTGCCGCGACGGGGGCCGTGACTGGGGCCGCGGCTGAGGGTGCGGGAGCCTCCTCCGCCTCGGTGCCGGTGTCGGTGTCGGTGTCGGACTGTGGAAACAGATCGAGTCCGATGCTTTCGACGGCGGACGCGATATCGAGGTCGCCGCTGCCAGTGTCGCTGGTAACGTCATCCATGGGAGGCTCCTTCGGTTGAGGTGAGATCGGCATAAAGGCGAGCGCGAGTCGGGGTCGGCATCTGTTCAATCGTGCGTTCGACCGTTTCGCTTACTCGCGCAGTCAGCACCGCGTCACTCTCACGTTGACGGCGGGCGTAATCGGTTCGGATTTCGGGGTCATAGGGGATGCAATTATTCCGCTTGAGATCCTCGCGATGGGCGTCGCGGGAGGTTATCACGCGCCCATCCACGGGACTGGTGTACCGCACATCCTCTGAGGCTCTCACGAGCAACGGGACACCAATTTGTCGCACCGCCAAACCACCGCATTCGCAATATTGCGAACAGTCAAATTGCGCGAGGGGGACCACACGATCAAAGCGATGCTGACGCTCACAGAGAAAGTCATACGTGGGCATTAGTCTTCTACCTCCACTACGGCCATCGACTGCGCACAGGCTTGCATCTTGGCAATCGCGATCTGCGTCTGCATCTGGATCTCGGCCTTCTTCAGCTCGGTCTCCTGTTGCAGTTGCGCCTTCATCTGCTCAGTATGGCGTTCCGCTTGAAGTGCGGAGAGTCTGGCTTGCTTTTCGGCCTCCAATTTCGCCATTTCAATCTGCTGGAGCATCTGCAACTTCGCCGACTCCATCTGCACCCGATTCTGCTCGGCTTGGACTTCACGTTGATGTTTCGCGGCCTCCGCTTGCTGGGCTTGCTGAGCTTCGGCTTGCGCTAGCTGGCCTTCCATCTGCATCTTCGCCTGGGCGAGCTGCATCTCCATCTGCACCTTGGCTTGGTCCGCTTGGCCCTCTTTGCCATCCAGGTCTTTCGGTGGCTGCATGGCCTTAATCTGATCTTCAATCTCTGGGCCAAACCGGAAGCGACGGGTGATTGTGAGGAGCATCGTCTGCGCCACTTCGAATGGCAGAATCCCCTGCGAGACCAGCGGCCCGACCCCGTTCAGGAATTGGCCGAGCGTCATCATCAGTTCTGAAATATTCTTCTGGTCCTCGACCGCTTCCGGTTCCACCGTGGAATTCGTCTCGATATCGACCTTGTAGGACCGCTGCACATCATCGCGCAACATGCCGAGGATGCTCTCCCACGTCGGCATTTGAAGTTGCTGTTGGAGGCGTGGGTCGAGTGGCTGCCCACTCACCTGAGACGCCTCCGCAATCTGTTGGAGCTGTTGGGCTTGCATCATGGTGAGGAACGGGAGGCCCGTAATCCGCGCCCAGCTCTCCTCGCCCATCTTCAGGGCCGCAATCTCCAGCATCATCCGCATCACGTCACGCGCATACCGCTGCACTTCGCGCTGGAGCCGCTTGAGGCGGAGCGACCCCCACTGGGCCTTGATGTTCTGCGCGGTCGCTGTTTCGCTGGCGCGTGAGGCGCCACGGAGAATGTCGGAGATCCCGGTAATCTCGTAAATGACCTGCTTCGACTGTTCGCGGGCGTTATAGAGCTGGACCACCACCGCGACCATCTGCTCGATGGGCATAAACCAAATCGCGTTGCCGAGGCCCTTTTCGGCGGCTAAAGAGGACGATTTATCCGCGGGGATCAGCGCATTGTCGTCCTGCTTCATAATCTTGCCGAGTTCTTCGCCAAGTTCGGTGTCGTAGACGCCTCGCGCCTTAATCGCCTCAATGAGCCGATTGATGCGGACGGTGAGTCGGTTCACCTCGTTCGCTTGGTTCTCGTAAATCGTATACAGGGCCGTCGGCAGCAGGTCGTTGGCCTTTTCGATGAACCGAATCGGGCGCGGGCAGTTAAAGAAGCCCGTCAAGCCGAGCGGATCGTCTTCGACCTTCAAAAAGCCGTCAGGATACTGGGCGCTGACGTAGCGCACCTTCTTACCGCCGTCTTTATCCCAAATCTGATAGACACAGGCGGTGGTGCGTTCACCGCGGTCCCGTTCCGTGTCGGTGGACCATTCGCCTTCGTCTTCCGAAGCTTCTTCGTTCTTTGAATAGAGGATTTTCCCCGCCACCTCAGCCCCAAACAGCCGCGTGGCTTCTCGTTTGTCGATATATTCTTCGTAGGCGACCCACGGCACCTTCGACCACTTCTTCGCGTAGCCGAAATACACCCGATTCCACGATTTTGTGTCCACACACACGAGTTCGCCCGTCATATACGGGACGGCGTCCGGTTCGGTGGGCTCTTGGATGTCCGCATCGTACTTCACGACGGTCACGCCACGCCCTGGCAGGAGCGCGTCAAGGACGGCGTATCGCATCGCATCGTCGAACGTCTCGTAGCCGTCGAGATTCGTATCGAGAAAATATTCCAGCACCCGTTGGCTCGCGAGACTCGCGGCCTTGCCCGCACTATCGTCATCCTTGTACCGCCGTTGCACGACCGGGCGCGGAATCGCCGAATACAGCGCCGGGAGCAGCGTTTCGGTATTGCTATGGAGGATATTGAATGGGATTTCTTTCGCGTTCTCGCCGGTATAAATATCGAGAATCCGCTGGCCGTCCTTGCGGTACATTTTCTCACGGCGTTTCGCCGCGTCAAGTTCCGTCAACCAGTGACGAACCTCACCCGAGACACTGCGCGGATCGGTCGGATCGAGCTGCATACGCTTCACTCCCTCATATATTTCCGAATCGCGTCAATCATCCCACTACTCTCAAACGGCACTGAGACGTTGCCTCCAGCAAAATAATCTGTCCGGTTGCGCTGCATCGGCATATTGGACATCTGGTGCTGTGCGCCTCCACCCAATTGGAGGAGGCCACCGGACCCAAGTGGGATATCATACTGCATCGCCACGCTCGGGGTAATTTGGTAGGCCCCCTTCGGCATCCATTCATTGGCGGGGAGCCGCGTGTATTCTTCTATCGCGGGCAGTACCCGCAACTGGTCGCTGATCGGGATTGCAGGGAGTGCGGCAGAACCGAACTGCCCAGATTGACTGCTCACGCCGCCACCACGCCACTCCTCCTCCAAGGGTTGAGTAAGCGCACGAAACCCGATGGAACCGTCTTCTCTCATAATGTTTCTCTATGGCATACTCGGCATGCGAATGTCAAGCGCCGATTGGTGTTTGGCAAAATGCCGTTTTTTCAAGGCCCCGAACGCCATCGGTCCCGCATGGACGGGGGTGGCACGATCCACAATTGGCCCCTGGGGGCGGCTCCGCTTCCAACTGAGCGACAGATATCGAAACGCATCCGCATCGTGGGACGATTGGTCATGCGCGGGGGAGGAGAGAAACACTTTATGCTCCGCGTCCCATTCCCGATGGTAATGCTTCAAGTGTTCTAGCCCCGTCGCGCAGCGCGTGGCGTCAAATCGGCAGTACGGGAACGTCGTGCGGGCCGCCTGAATGCCTTCCTGCTTATCGAGCCGTGGCCCAATTGCAAACCGGCCTAAACGCGGGTCTTTCGCCGCCGCATCGTGGAATTGCTGCAAAATCGACTTCCCGCCCGCGGCCAGCGTCCGAGGCCGGGCGTCGTGCGGGAGCCAGTGGGTGGCATACTGGTAGCCTTTCGACTTCAGGAGCTGCACGTAGAACGGGATATCCTTCGTATTCGACGCATGATGGTCGAAGATATCAATCGTCTCACCGTGCATCTGATAGAACCAGATTGCCGTATCGTCCGTCCGCCCCAAGTCCCACGCGGTATAGACCGGCGCGCCGGCGGTCGCGGTCACGGTGGTGATGCGGCCCTCGCGCTGGGCGCGGTCCACGCAATCGCCCCAAATACTGCCCATAATCGCCGCATCAAACGACACCCGATACTCTTGATTGAAGAACGACAGCCCATACTGCTCCCCATGCTGCGCTTGCATCTCGCGGAGTTCGTCGGCCATCTGCGCCGCCGTGAATACCTGCGTGTCCTCGTTGGAGAGCGACTGATGAAACCACGTCGGGTCGTCCGCCGCGGCCCGATGGAGGTCGTAAAAGTGGTTCTTCCCGCGTGGGGTGGAGATAAAGATCGCCCAACCCTTATTTTCCAGTACAATCGGTCGCAGATACGCCCACGCCGCGGGGTTCGCAAGCGCATATTCGGAGAACACCAATCCGCACGGCGAGGAGCCGACGAGGGCGTTGTAGTTATCACTCCCCGCGAGCTGCCA
>SXGS01765599.1_pt1 | contig 17135 bp, 13 predicted proteins | sample 3174681 | NCBI WGS metagenome assembly SXGS01 (sample SAMN11356861, study PRJNA531348) | freshwater metagenome | isolation source: freshwater sample F1-80 | place: China: Fuxian Lake, Yuxi | collected 2017-12-25 | reverse complement strand
CGCCATCAACAGGGGATAGACCCAGGACCGGGGGGGATAGGTGTGGAAGGGCCAGAAAAGCTCGAGGGGCGACATCCACAGACGCGCCCACTCGGGTACGTCGGGCCGGCGGTAAAACCCCATGAACCACTCCGGATGCTGGGGGTCCAGATGCCCGAAGGCGCCCCAGAAGCTTGCGAAAGTGGTGGGAAACACCTTGTCAAAGAGGTATGTGCCGAAAGCCATTCCCTGGCGATCGCGGAAATCCGCCCAGAGTGGGGTATCGGCAAAATACCAGTTAAACACCCGGAGCCCAAGGGGATCGCCGTAGAGCACCTGATTGCGCACGAACCACCACCCTGCCAGTGCCAGCGTGACTCCCAGCGTGACGAACCCGGTGGCGAAGAACCGGCGCACCTCACCCGCCGCCTGTTCGGCACTAACACCGCCGGGACCACAACCGGGCTCGCGTGGCGCCCACCCCCCGGCGTGCTCCCGACCGGAGATCCCGTGGGCAGGCCCGCAGTCGGGCGGGTGCGGCTCGGGTTCGACGCTCTGCTCCTGACTGCCGATTCCCTGGCGCCCGGTGTTCCCAACTCCTCCCGCCGTGGCCAGGTAGACCGCCACCAGCGCCGGGGGGAAGAGGAGGAAAGTGTTTTGCTTGGAGAGGAGCGCCAGCGCCAGCGCCCCACCCAGGATACCTGCCTGCCGAAATCCCCAGTCTCCCTTCACGGCGCGCACCATCACCAGGAGTGCGAGGCTGGAGGCCGCCTCAGCGAGCGTGTCGTTGCTCACGGAGGCAAGCACCGACAGCCGCATGGGAAGGAACCCGGCGAGTGCTGTCGCCGTCAAGCCCCAGTCGGGCCGGTGCGGTGCGATCTCTCGTGCCAGGAGCCAGATGAGCCAGGTCGCCAGCAGACCGATGAGGATCGAGACGGCGCGACACGCCTGCCCCGCCCCTGTCTCGCCCGCCACCGCCTCCCCGACTCGGAAGAAGGGCACGCAGATGGCGTAGTAAAGCGGCGCCTGGTGTGATTCATAGTCGGGATCAGCATGGGATGCGCGCCGCTGGCTGATGTTCAGCGCTGGCAGGCGCCCCTCGTGCGCCAGTACGCGCACGTACTGCAAGTGAGCGCCCTCGTCCGGGGCAGCGCCGAGCGGCATGAACGCCGAGTAGGCGCACGCGAGTGCGGCGGTCAGGATCAGAACAGCCAGCAGCGCGCGGGGTGCGAAACGTGCGCGGCGCGCTGCGGCGGACGCACCGTCACCAGCGGGAGGGGTGACGTGGGGCGCGACGCCTCCGCCTCCTTCCTCGCCATTTCCCGCCCCCGGCGCGCCGCTTTGCGCTCCCTGTCCCGCGCGCGGAGCATCTCGCCTGGTCAACGGCCCACCTCCAGCTCATAGACGATGACTCCCCGTTGACCGGCCGATGCGGACCGCGACCGAAATGTCTCCCGCAGCACGCCCTCGCGGATGGCATCCATCAGCAACCGGTACCAGGCGGCGGCTTCGACCCCGCGGCAGAAATCATAGTTGATGAGTACGTGGGTGATCCGGAACCGGCGCAGGTCTCTCGCCAGCGCGCGTCCGTCCGGCAGCGTGTCGTACGGAATGAGGTTGTGCTGCAGGGGATTCGCCCAGAAGTAGGGACGATCCAGGTAGTAGCCCCGCGTCTCCTGATACAGCGCCACGTGCACCGACGGCGGCAGGGTGTTCACGTACTGCGAGGCTTCGTACACTCCCGGCAGGGTCTGATCCAGGAAAGACTGCTCGGACACCTGCCCGCCGACCACCTGCATGGTGTCCTGGAAGAGCGGCAGATGCATCTGTACGTTCAGCAGCAGGCAGAGCGCGAGAAAGCCACCCGCCGCGACGCGCAGAAGCCGCGCCGGCAAGAGAGCCGGCAGTAGTGCAACGGGCACAGCCAGCGGTGCAAACACCGGGAGGAGGTAACGGGCCTGGTGGCTCAGGACGAACCAGGCAGCGATGGACGCTCCTCCATACACGAGGCACGCCACAAGCCGCCACGGCAGCGCGCGCATCCACAGCAGCAGCGGCGCGGCCCCTGCCCACACGACGCCGAGGCTGCCGAGCCGGTCTCCAACGAGCGATCGCTGGTTGATGTAGAATGCGCGCCCGTGCATCCCCAGGTTCCAGAACACGCCGAGCACTTCGGCTGGTCCACGGCCCAGGCCGAAACTGCGCTGCTCCGTCTGGTACGCAATTTCCGCGTGGCGGGTCCAGCTATAGGATTGGGGGAACAGGCTGAAAAAAAACGGGTATACCGGGTTGTGGACCCACAGCCAATTCTTGATGTACCAGGGCGAACCGACCAGGAGCCCGACCAGCCCGAACCCCAGGACTCCGCGGAGCCATCCACTGCGCGCGCCGGTAGGCGATCTGACCCAGCACAGTACCAGCCCCAGCCCCAGCAATCCGAATTGCAGAAGCGCCGTGTACTTTGTCCCCAATGCGAAGCCTGAGAGCATCCCCGCCACCACGAGTTCTCCGGGTCGGCGCAATTCCCAGCCCTGCTCCGTGCGCTCTACTGCGTCCAGGACTGCAGCCAGAGCCAGAAACTGAAACAACGCCGTGCCCAGATCCACATAGGCAACTCCCAACTCCCACAGCACAATCGGCATCGTGATGAACACCCCGGCGGCCAGAGGGCCGGCCCACATCGGCGGCCGATGCGCGCTGAGATTCAGCCGGGCGGTTCAGGCTCCGAGTGCCGCCGCTGTGAGCCAGCCGCAGGCCCAATGGAAGCTCTTCGCACCGGCCGTTCCCCCGAATTGGAGACCGAACGTGAAGAGCATTTCGAGGGTGAACGGAAAATGGGCATGGGAGTCGTACGCAATGAAGGGGATCTTGCCCTCGCGCAGGTAGATCTTGGGAACCGCGAGGTGGTAGCTGAGGCCGTCCCAATCCCCTCCGTCCGCCGGACGTAGGACGGAAGCGAACGTCATCAACGCAACCAGTCCGAGGAGGGCCAGCAGACCGAGCGTGCCCAACCGTTCCCCTTGAGGAGCCGGGGCATCCACTTCTTCCGCCGGCCCCGGTGCAGAGCGCGCTATCCGGCGAAACACCACTCCCAGGGCAATCGCCAGCGCCCATCCGCTCACCGCCAGCACGACCAGCGCGCCCGGAACGAGCAGCGCAGTGAGTCCCAACGCGAGTATGAGATACGCGAGCGTTCCCAGACCAAGACCGACTGCTTGCAGGAGCCGCACCGAATTCAACGGCTCCCGGCCACCGAGCAGGCGCAGCCACCCAAGGCCGTACCCGGCAGCCGCGACGAGGCCGGCGATGAGCGTGAGGAGCGGAGCAATCACGGTGTGCTGATAGAGGGGGCGGGAGACTCGCCACCGGTGTCTACGAAAACAGCGGAGGTTTCGTTGCGTCACGCAGGGGCATCGCGCAGAGGTTCCTTTCTCCACGCCCGGAGTTCCCCCCTGCCATCCGCCACCTCCAGGGTCGCTACCCCGGCGAAGAAGGCGTGCGACCTGGCCTGCACCACAGCACAGTGCCCGACCCGGTACGGCTCCTCCAGGTCGGTGTGACTATGCCCGCCGACGATCAGATCCAGCTCCGGACACTGTTCGGCAAGCCGCACATCGCGCTGGAATCCGATGTGCGTCAACGCGATCAGAACATCCACCTCTGGACGGAGAACCTCTGCCTGGGCACAGACACTGGTGATCGGGTCCTCAAACCAGTAGTCGCACAGAGACTGGGACCACTGCTTGCGGGTGAACATCGGCACCGTAGCGGCGCAGATTCCGAGCCGTATGCCTCCCAATTCCAGGCGCAGAGAGGGGACAGTCGGTACCGGAGCATCCCCTTTCGGCATGAGGTTGCCGCACAGGATCGGGAACCGCGCCCCCGCCACCTTGATCGGAAAGATCTCCTTCCGGGGATGCGTCTCCCGGTTGCCCAGACACATCGCCGAGTATCCCAGATCGGACATCGTGTCCAGAATGGGTTCACCGGTCAGGCGAAACCCCAGGTTGCCGGCCGTCACCGCATCTCCCGCATCGAGCAGCAATGCATCCGGATGCTCCTCCCGGAGGCGGCGCAGTGCATCGGTCGCCGGAGGGCGCAACCGGCCGTGAAAGTCGTTGGTATGAAGCAATGTGAGAGTCGGCCCTGCCTTCATCCTGTCACCCCTCCGCTGCGTGCACAATCGGGAATTCACCCAGCGCTCCTTGGAACGAACTCCATGCGCACCGGGTCCCGCCACCTGATCTCTGCACCATACGAATGGTGGAGGCGTACGGCCTCCAGTTGTGCCCCGGATCTACCAATTCTTTCTCCCAGAAGAATGAGCGCTCCGATGCACTGCTTTTCAACTGAGAGGAGAACCGGTGACGAAAGTGCGGCGAAGGGGAACCGGCGAGAAGTTCCCCGCATTCAAGCACTCGAGGTGTGTGAGCCAGATCACAGGGCACGACCAGCGTGCAGTCGTCTATCACGGCATGACACGCAAATGCGAAGTCAAGATCGAGAGTGAGCAATATGAAGTACTGGTACGGAATCGGATCTTTCGCGGCAGCGGCATTCATCGGAGCCAGTATGGCTCAACCGACACTTGTGGTCGGGAACTCGATGATGCCTACCCTGAAACCCGGCGCGATGCTGTTCATTGACAAAGTGTACTACCGGAATCATACGCCGAAGCGCGGCGAAGTCATTGTCTTCCGACATGGTGACTCGACGTACGTGAAGCGTGTCTATCGTGCTCCGGGCGAGGAGCTCACGTACATTGAGGCGTACCGCGACTGGGTAAAGCCGGTACGGGAGACCCGCGTCTCCGACACTCACAATGCGATCGGCCAGAACGATCGGAATATTCGCGTGCGGGACATCGTCGTGCCCAGAGATTCCGTTTTCGTCCTCGGCGACAACTTCAACAATTCCGAGGATAGCCGCAATCTTGGCCCGATTCCGTTGAGTTCCATACTGGGACGCGCCTGGCTCCCGACTGACCCCACAATCGCGATGCGATTCGAATTCGCACCGCCGCGGCGCGGTCCGCAGATGCACACCCTGATTCCGGCGCCCGCGGCCCGTCCGCGCGGATAGAATCACCCGGGAAGCTTCCCCGGGAGACTTGACGGTATGCGTGTCGGGATTACAGGGGCAACGGGCCTGATCGGGAGTGCCCTCATCTCGCAACTGCGAGGTGAGGGCCACCACATCTTTCCCATTCGACGCTCCGGCCTACCCGCCGGCGATGCAGTGGTCTGGGACCCATCCTCCGGGGAACTCGCGGGCGGACCACTTTCGGAGGGGCTGGACGCGGTGGTCCACCTGGCCGGTGAGAATGTCGCCGCGGGCCGGTGGACGCCGGCCCTGCGGAACCGGATCTACGACAGTCGGGGACCGGCGACCTCACGCCTGTGCGGCCATCTTGCGGAGATGGCGCACCCGCCCACCGTTCTCGTTTCCGCTTCGGCAGTCGGCTACTACGGCAGCCAGGGCAATACATTGTTGACGGAGGAAAGTTCTCCGGGAACCGACTTTCTTGCCGGCGTATGTCGTGCCTGGGAGGAGGGAACCCGCGCCGCCTCGGACGCAGGCATCCGTGTGGCGCACCTGCGTACCGGGATCGTGTTGAGCGCGTCCGGTGGCCCACTGGCGAAGATGCTGCCCATGTTCCGTCTCGGGCTGGGCGGTCCCCTGGGCGACGGCAACCAGTGGATGAGCTGGATTGCTCTGGACGACCTGACGGCTGCGATCCAGCTCATCCTCGAACGGTCGGATCTGCACGGGGCGGTCAACCTGGTAGCGCCGAACCCCGTACGCAATCGCGAGTTTGCCGAAGCCGTCGGACGGGCGGTAGGCCGCCCCGCCCGGCTTGCTACACCGGCGTTTGCCCTGCGAATGGCCCTGGGTCGGGAAATGGCAGACTCGCTGCTGCTGGCGAGCCAGCGGGTGCTGCCGACTCGACTGCTGCACTCCGGATTTCGGTTTCGGCGCCCGGAACTGGATGAGGCACTGCGTGCTGCTCTGGAACTGTTACACAGGTGACAGACTGAGACACAACCCATTGGATACGGAAAGTGCGGCGCAATGCCCGCACGCTGGGTGTTCAGCGCTCGAACCCAGGTCGAAGGAGGCGCTTTGGCCGCGCAGAATGAGTGGTGATCTCCTCCACAATGGGCGCCGAGAGCCCTCATTGCTTGCCGCGGGCCAAAGGCACGCCGATTCCATTCTCGGGTATGCCCCGCAAGCGCAGTTTTCGGCAGGCTTTGCGGCCGGCCAGTGTGGTTCCCGGGTGATGTGCGTGACCCCTTCCCGGCGCAGCCGACGGATCGCCGCGGGACCACACCGCGCCCGAGTCTGCGCGACCTTCCTGGTCCGTCCGAGGTCCGCATCGTCCCGCAGCGCGACCTCCCCCGCCGAGTGCCTCCGGTTCTCGGTCCGCCGGTGACACCGGGTGATCGGCGCGAGATCCGGCGGTCCTGGGTGTTTCCGGTCAGGGCTGGTAATCGCGAATCCCACTTCCTCGCGCCACTCCCGCTGACAATTGCAGGAGCGTCCGACCCCGGCCGGATCCCAAGCGGACCGAGCGGCCGGGCGGCGACGCGACGAGGGCAACCTCGCGTTCCCGGGGCCGGAACGCCTTCGGACAGCACCGAGCGCCGTGGTTCTTGTGCCCGAACAACGAGCCGTACTGCGCGCCGCAGTCGGCCTCCCGGCGCCGGCGCGTGCCCGCCTGTGCGCGGGGAGGCAGTGTTGGTGTCCAACACGCATCCGGGCGCCATCCCGCTCACGCCAGACTTCGTTCGCGGGCTCACGGCGGTGCAGCGGGAGGGCGGCGCCGGCTCCGCCCCGCCGCTGCCTGGCTTTTCCGTGCCGGCGATCGAGATTCGGCTGGAACGCGGCTGGATGGGTACGACACTCACACTGCGAGCCACCGGTCCGTTCCGGCCTGATGGGTTGCCGCGCTTCACAGTCCCACTCCCGGCGCGGACGGCGAGTCCGCCCGAGGTGGACTCTCGTCTGGAAATGCATCCCCGGGACAGGTGCTCTCCGCTGGAGTGGGCCCTGTCGCGCGCTGACGTACTCCGCCTGACGGTCCACGTGGCTCCACTCACCGCCGGGCGGAATCATCGCAGTCTGGTACCGTCCACCGCCGGATGGCGCCAGTCCAACTGCTCCACTCCCCTCCGCGCGTTCTGGGGCCGAGACCAACCCCGCGCCCGATCCAGCACCCCGACTGTTCCCCTCCGTGCGCCCTGGGGGCCGAGCGCCGACGACACATAACGGCGTCAGAGAGTAAGGATGGACAGCGGCACAAGCCGAACTCGCTCGCACCGGACCGAAGTGCCCCGATGGGTAGGCGTGGCCGAGGGTCTGCGTGCAATCGCTGCAACACGCGAGTTGCCCTCGCGTGCCCCCGTTCTACGCGCACTCCTTACCAAGTCACCGCCTCTTCGCCCGAAACCGTCTTGATCTTGCCGTGTCCCAGACATTGCTGTCCAGCGCCGAAATCACGGCGCCGGCTGACGAAAGAGGATGTATGCGGCGGCAACGTTTCGGCGGGTGGAGCGCGGTGGTTCTGGCGGCGGGCATCGCGGCCCCCGTGGGAGCGGAACTGCGCGTCGAACCGAATCCGGTGCGCGTGGTCGGCCCCGAGGCCCGCGTCCAGCTCTCGGTGCGGCAGACAGCACCCGGCCGTTCCGTTGACGCAACCGGCTCCGCCCAGTTTCTGATTGCGCCTGGGCAAGCCGCGACGGTGTCGGCCTCGGGCCGCGTCGGAGCGCAGCGAGATGGGACCACACAACTCGTGGTGCGTGTGGGGAGGGAGCAGGTACGGGTCCCGGTCATCACAGCGGGAATTTCTCAACCGGAACCCATCTCTTTTGCACGGGACATCGTGCCGGTCCTCACGCGCCACGGATGCAATTCGGGCAAGTGTCACGGCAAAGCGGAGGGCCGGAACGGGTTTCGCCTGAGTGTCTTCGGGTTCGATGTAGAAGCCGACTACCGGGCGATGGTCCGGGATGCAGAGGGACGCCGGATCGCCCGAGCCGCCCCGGAGCAGAGTCTGATCCTGCGAAAGGCGACCCTGAACCTGCCGCACGCGGGCGGAGGCCGGTTCGCCATCGGCAGCCCCGCGTATCGGGTGCTGGCCCGGTGGATTGCTGAAGGAGCGCGGTTTGACGGGGAGGCGCCGGCGCCCCGGCTGACGGTGTTCCCGGCGGAGATTTCGCTTCCGCTGAAGGGCGAGTGCCAGCTTCGGGTGGTCGCCACCGAAGCGGACGGCCGCACGCGGTGCGTGACCGCCGAGGCGGAGTTCGGCTCCAACGCGACGGCAATCGCGGACACAAACGACGAGGGCCGCATCCGTGCCGGCGCCAACCCGGGTACGGCTGCGGTGCTCGTGCGCTACCGCGGCGAGGTGGCCGTGTGCCGGGTGATGCTGCCACGCCCCGGCGCGCGGTTCCCCCGACCGCCGACGCAGAACTTCCTCGACGGACTGGTGTGGGATGGCCTGGAACGATTGGGCATCCAGGCCAGCGGTCCCGCCGATGATGCCACCTTCCTGCGGCGGGTCTACCTCGACACGATCGGGACACTCCCCACTGCGGAGGAGGCGCGCCGGTTCCTGGAACTCACCCGCAGATCGGCACCGGCGTCGACGGGAACGGTTCGCCCGGGACGCCCCTCCGGCGGGCAAGACCCGGCACGGGAGCCGCGCCGGGGGGGCGACCAGGCAGCGCTGCGGGCGGGGCTGATCGGAGAATTACTGGATCGCCCGGAATACGCAGATTACTGGGCAATGCGGTGGGCGGATATCTTGCGGGTAGACCGCGATGCGGTGACCCCGCAGGGGGCGGTCGCGTTCGTGCGCTGGCTGCGGCGCCAGTTCGCCGAGAATCGTCCCTATGACCAGTGGGCGCGGGAACTCATCTCGGCGCAGGGAAGCACGCGGGCGGAGGGTCCGGCGGCGTTCTACAAAGCACTCACCGGGCCGGATGTGCTCAGCCGGTCGATCAGCCAACTGTTCCTCGGGACCCGGATCGAATGCGCTCAATGCCACCACCACCCCTCCGAGCGATGGGGCCAGGAAGATTACTGGGCGCTGGCGGGTTTCTTTACCGGCGTGGGCACCAAAGCTCTGCCGGACGGGGGGGAGGCCGTGGTCGTCCGGCCCGGAAAAGACCTGCCCCACCCTCGCACCGGAAAACTACTGCCGGCGCGGGCTCTGGCTGCGGCGCCCCCCGAGTTCGCTCCCGGAGCGGACCGCCGCGCTGCGCTCGCGGAGTGGATGACGCAGCCGGACAACCCGTTCTTTGCGCGCGCCATCGTGAATCGTATCTGGGCACACTACTTCGGCCGCGGCCTGGTGGAGCCGTTGGACGATCTGCGCATCACCAACCCGGCCGCAAACCAGCCCCTGCTCGACGCGCTGGCCCGGCATCTCCGCGAACTGCGGTACGACCTCAAGGCGTTTGCCCGCACACTGCTGACTTCTCGAGTCTACCAGCTCAGCGGCCGCCCCACCCCCACAAATCTGCGGGATGACCAGCAGTTCTCCCGCTCCTACGAGACGGCGCTTCCCGCGGAAGTACTCCTCGACGCAATCTCGCAGGTGACCGCTGTCCCGGAAAAGTTCAATGGATGGCCGGAAGGATTCCGGGCGATTCAGGTGTGGGACAACCGGATGCCCTCGTATTTCTTCCGCATCTTCGGGAGACCCGTGCGCGCCAGTGTGTGTGAGTGCGAGCGCAGCACGGAACCCAGCATTGCGCAGGCACTGCATCTGATGAATTCTCCGGAAATCACGGAGAAGATCGGCGCCCCGCGTGGGCTGGCGCGCCGACTTGCCGAGAGTGATCTCACCCCCGCCGCGATCCTGGAAGAGATCTTCCTCGGAACGCTGACCCGGCTCCCGTCCGCGCAGGAGCGAACTGCCCTGCTGCGCACTTTCGGCGAAGCGCCGAATCGGCGTGAAGGGGTTGAGGATCTTCTCTGGACGCTGTTGAACACGAGAGAATTCCTCTACAATCACTGAAACAGGCCATTGGACGACCGCATCCGGCGGCGGAGGCTACGAGAATGAAGCGCGCGAACAGCTACTGCGACCGAATTTCCCGCCGCGAGGCGCTGCGCCTCGGCGGGTCGGGATTGATCGGCGGCCTCTCGCTGCCCGGCCTGCTCCAAATGCAGGCCGAAGCCGCCACGCCGAAGCCGGCGAAGGCGCAGTCCTGCATCTTCCTCTTTCTCCAGGGGGGACCCAGCACCATTGACATGTGGGACCTGAAACCGGATGCTCCGGCGGAGGTCCGCGGGCCTTTCAAGCCGATCCGCACCAACGTTCCGGGCATTCTGGTCGGCGAGCACTGCGTGGAGAGCGCCCGAGTCGCGCACCTCTATTCCATTCTTCGCAGCCACAGCCACAACGATAACGGGCACAACACCGGCTATCACTACACCCTTACCGGAGTGCGTGCGGACTTTGCCGACGGCGCCAACAGCCGGGTACCGAACAATGTCCTGTACCCGTCCATCGGCTCGGTTGTCGCTCGTGAGTTGGGACCGCGGAGCCCCGTGCCCGTGTACGTCAACATGCCCCACCCGATGACCTCCGGGGGCCCCGGGTTCTACGGCGCGGAGTACGGCCCGTTCGTGATCGAGTCGGACCCGGTGCAGCCCGATTTCGAGGTGAAGGATCTGCGTCTCGTGCAGGGTGTCTCCGCCGGACGGTTCGACCGCCGGAAGCGGGCACTCGCCGGTTTGGGGCCCGAGAAGGGCTCTCCGCGCGTTCCGGGGCGCGCGAGCACCATGTCAACCTATTACGACAAGGCGTATGACCTGATCACGTCTTCCGACGCGCAGAAGGCGTTCGACCTCCGCTCCGAACCTGAAAAGGTGCGGGAGACGTACGGCTATACGTCCCTGGGGCAATGTGCTCTCCTCGCGCGGCGCCTGGTACAGTCCGGCTGCCGGTTCGTGGGCATTGACCACGGGAGCTGGGACACACACTATTCAAACTTCCTCAGCCTGGAGAAGGACCTGATTCCCCACGCCGATCGCGCCTTCGCGGCACTGGTGAAGGACCTCCATGAGCGCGGCCTGCTCGACAGCACGCTCGTGGTGATGATGGGGGAGATGGGCCGCACACCGCGGATCAACAAGGATGCCGGCCGGGACCATTGGTCGCTCACTCAGAGCGTGCTTTTCGCCGGCGGTGGCATTCGGCCCGGCCAGGTGATCGGTGAGACGGACCGGGAGTGCGCCTACCCGGTCAGCGAAGCGGTTGGAGTAGAGGACCTGCTGCGAACGATCTTCCACCAGCTCGGCGTGGACACCACACGCACCTACTACACCCAGCTTGGACGCCCGGTCCCCATTGTCAACGGCGGCGAACTGATCAAGGGCCTGATCTGACGCGGATTCCCCGCCGAGCTGGAGCGAAGTGATGCGAATTCCGTTTGCGGCTGCTGCCACCGCATTGGTGGTGCTGGCGGCAGCCCCTGCGAGGGCGCAGAAGGCGCCGGATGTGGGTTACGCCTTCCCGTCCGGCGGTCGAGCCGGATCTTCGGTGGAGGTGCGTCTTGGGGGCTACGATTGGACGCCGGATCTCCAGTACTTCGTCCACGATCCCCGCGTGCGTCTGGAAGTCCTGGGGCCGCCCGGCCCGATCCTGCTGACCCCCCCTCCGTACTGGTTCGGCGTGAAGTCCTACAGTGCGCCGCCGCCGCTCCCGCGCGAAGTACGGGCTCGCCTGACGCTTCCGGCCGGTCTTCCCGCCGGCCCGATTCGCTGGCAGGTTGCCAACGCAAACGGCGCGAGCGGCACCGGGGTGTTCGTGGTCAGCCACGAACCCGAGATTGTGGAGGACGAAACCAGGGCCACGGCCCAGGAGCTGCCTTCGCTGCCCACCACTATTTCGGGACGGTTGGATCGCGTCGAAGATGTGGATCGCTACCGATTCCGCGCGGAACACACGGGCCTGGTCGCCTGCGAACTGTTCGCGCGGCGCCTGGGAGCCGATGTCCACCTCGCGGTGGAAGTCCGCGATCGGCGCGGGGACGTGATCGCCGATCTCGTGGACACCGAGGGGCGGGACCCGCTCGTCCGCTTTCCTGCCGTCGCGGGTGAGGAGTACGAGGTCGCCATCCACGATCTCGATTTTCGTGGCGACTGGGCCTATGTGTACCGTCTGGCGGTGCGCGAGGAGCCGTCTGGTGTCAGAGACGCACCGCGGGCGCCCGCGCCGGACGGAGCAGCGCGCCTGGGGCTCCCCGGAACCGCCGACGGGGTGCTTTCGGCCGCAGCCCCGGACTGGCGGTGGCGCACCGATGGGAAGCAGGGAGAGCTCTGGCGGTTCTCTCTGGAAAGCCGCGCCCTTGGTTCCGGCTGGGACGTAAGCCTGGCACTCCTCGGCCCGGACGGGAAGGAGGTCGCGCAGAATGACGACCTGCCCGGCACCTCCGACTCCGGGTTCGAGGTTCGCCTGGCGGCGAGCGGTACGTACACACTGGTAGTGACCGGGATAGGAGCCCGCAGCACTCCACCGGGCCCGTTCCGGCTGACGGCGGAACGCGCGCGCGCGGATTTTGAGCTGCGCACGGTGCAGCGCCTGAACGTGCCCACCGGCGGCAAAGCGGACCTGAAGATCACGGTGACGCGGCAGGGCGGATTCCAGGGGCCGATCCGGGTCCGCCTCCACAACCTGCCTCCCGGGTTTCTCGGGGCGCCGGAGACGATCATTCCTGCCGGGGCCCCACAGATTTCAGTTCCGATTTCGCTGGACGGGCGCGCGGCGGTCACCGCCGGGATGGCACGTGCCGAGGGGACCGCCGACATCGCGGGGACGACAGTCACTCACTCCGTGCTGGTGCCCGCCGAAGGCAGTCTCTCACCGCGTAGTCCGAGTGCGCTACTTACGGAGCAACTGCTGCTCTGCGGGACTCTGAAGGCGCCGTTCAAGGTTCTCCAGCCGGATCGTGAAGGAGGGCGCCGCGTGCCCCGGGGCGCCGAATTCCCGGCCGATATCTTGATCGAACGGGACGCCGGATACGGCGGAGAGGTCGTGCTGCAGATGTCCTCCCGTCAGGATCGCTATCGTCAGGGGATCTCCGGTCCGGACTTGCTCGTTTCGGGCGCCGTGAGTCGGGCCGAGTACCCGGTGTTCTGGCCGGAGTGGCTGGAAACGAGTCGCACTTCCCGCATGGTGCTCGTCGGGGTGGGGAAAGTCCTGGATCCCACCGGCCGGGAGCGCTTCCTCACGGTTCCGCTCGACGGCCGGATCACCGTCTGGATTGAGGGAGCGCTGCTGAAGATCGAGGCCGAAGAGAAAGAACCGGCATTGTCGGCCGGCGGAACGGCCACGCTGTCGTTCCGTCTCTCCCGCGCTCCCCGATTGACAGAGCCCGTGCAGGTAGAGCTGCTTCCCCCGCCGGAACTCGTGAACCTTGTGGATACCGCCCCTGTCGTGGCCGCCCCCGGGTCGGATCGGGTCATCCTCGCGCTGCGCACTCGATCAGGCACGCACCTGCCGGGGGAACACACCTTCACCGCCCGTGCCGTCACCCGCACGGACGGCAGGTGGCGGGTGCAGGCGGAGACCACCATCACACTTCGCGCAGCAAATCCCAGCGGTGGCGCGCGGAAGGTCGGTCGCAGTGCCCGGCGTTAACCGGGAATCCGGAGCCCGGGGAGGCATAGCTGTCCCCGGGATTCTGAATTACCGGTTTCAACCCAGACACGCCGAGAATCTCACCGGCAGGCGACAGCGAACATCTGTTTCGACTGAGGATCTGCCGGGAGGGACGGATGAAGCAGCACATCCTGGTCGCGAGCGTTGGGCTGGCGGCAGCGGCGCTGGCGGGACCGACAGTCCCGCCACCCGAAACGGCCTTGCGTGGCCTCGACCCCATTGATCTGATCGCCGGACGCGAAACGCCTGGGAGTCCACAGCGGTCCGTGGTGCGCGGTCGGTATCGCTATCAATTCGCGAATGATGCAAACCGGCGGCGTTTCGAGGGCGGGCCCGAACGGTACGCCATTCAGATGGGCGGAGCGTGCGCACGAATGGGCCCACTCAGCGGTCAGGGCAGTCCGGAGCGATTTCTGGTCCACGACGGCCGCATCTATGTCTTCGCCTCCGACATCTGTCGCACGGCCTTTCGTACAGCCCCGAATCGGTTCCTGGATCCGGCGGAGCGACCCGTGTCCGTCACCACGACCGACCGGGAGCAGGGGCGCACACTCCTCGCCCGGGCGCTGGAGGGATTGGGAGGGGCCCCCGCCCTTGAGCGCGTGCACAGTTTGCAGACGAAAGTACGCATCATCTACCGATCGGGAGGGGAAAGCCAGGAAGGAGACTTGATTCTCACGATGGGATTCCCGGGCCGTTTCCGCACCGAGGAGCGCTGGGGTAAGTGGGCCAGTGTCGCTGCGGCCGATGGGAACGGCGGCTTCAGGCAAGAAGCGGAGACGGCGTGGCCGATGGAGCGCGGTGAACAAGATTACTTCTTGAGGGCGCAGCAGCGACACCCTCTGGCGCTGCTTCAGTCCCGCGAGGAACCGGATTTCCTGGGGGCGTCGGGCGGCACGGATCGGGTGAATGGCGAGGAGGTGGCGCTCCTCCAGGTATCGCGGCGCGGAGTTCTCACCACGTTGGCGCTGGACGAGCGCGGGCGGATCGTCCAGACCCGCTATCGGGGTCGAGCGTTCGGGGTAGTGGGGGATGTGGTCGTCACGTACTCAGACTTCCGGCAGGTAGGCAGCCTGATACTTCCTTACGGCACCGAGACCCGGCTGGATGGACGGCGAGTGCTGAGTCCCACGCACCGGGTGGATGCGATCACACTCAACCCGAAGTTGACCGCCGACCACTTCCGGCTGGTCGGAAAGTAGACGTCAGAGCCAGAGCCGCACGGCTCAAGCTGTGGTCCCACACCGGCGTCGCGCGCGGAACAGGTCTGACCACTGAGCCGCTCGCCTGAGCAACCGGCCCGCCGCTGGGGACACGAGAAGCATCAGTTCTCGGTCCCTGCGGCGTGCTTTCACTCAGGTCACCTGCGGAAACGGCGCCCGCGTGCGCCCGAAATTGCCCGACGGGTCCGTCCCCCGCACCAGCACTGCTTTCCAGGGGCGGCGCAGCGAGTTCGCCTCGATCGGGCGCACGTGCGGCGGTACATAGCGAATCGTGAGTCCGCAGCGCCGGCGACCGGACGTATTCGGGTTGCTGCCGTGAATCAGCGCGCCGTGATGCAGCGAGATCTGACCCGCACGCAGGCAGAGATCTACTGCACTGGCTTCCTCCGCGCCGGTAACAGGCACCTCCTGATTGATGCTCAACAGATTCCCTTCGCGTTCCGACTTCCCGTGCTCACGGATCGCGTCGTGCGTTCCCGGAATGACCCGCATGCAGCCGTTTTCCACGTCGCTGTCGTCCACGGCGTACCAGGCAGTCAGGGCGAAGGGTGGCTCCAGACCCCAGTAGGTCACATCCTGGTGCCACGCCACAAAGCGCGGCGTGGGTGTTGCCTCCGCCTCCACAGCGGTAACCGTCCCCCGGTCCGCCCAGGCGGCCGGAGGCCCGGGCACGCCGGATGCTGCGGGATACTTGCAGAAGAAGTGCGTGGCCAGGAGCAGGATGTCCGGACCCATGACTGCCTCCACGGCGTCCAGCACCTTCGGGTGAGTGGCCAGACTCCAGACGAACTGCTCGTCCAGGTGCCGATCAATCAACCCGATCTGGCAGCGCTCCGGTCCCTCCCGCTGCTCCAAATTGTCGAACGCCGACCGAATTTCGGTCGTTTCCGCCACTTCCAGAATCGGGATCCCATTGACGAATCCGTCCCGCTCCCACTGACCTGCTATGTCCATACTGTCGCTCATTCGCTCACTCTCGAACCGTGAGGCCTAAGCCGGTTGGTCCGCATCCTCATAGGGAATCCGCTCACCCCAGATCTTTTCGTATTCCGGCTGCACCACGTTCTCCCAGCACTCCGGACAGATGCCGTGGCTGAAATCCGCCCCGGTGCGCGCTGTGAGGTATTCCTCGACAGCTTGCCAGTAGCGATGGTCCGAACGCACCTTTTTGCAGTAGCAGCAGATCGGGATAATGCCCCGGAGCGTCTGGACTTCCTCCAGCGCTGCCTGCAACTCGGCTACGCGGGTTGCCAGACTCACCTGGAGCTCGACCACCCGCACACCCACTCCGATCCGTGCGCGGAGTTCATCGGTGTCGAACGGTTTGGTGATGTAGTCGTTTGCCCCTGCGTCCAGACCTTGCACCACATCCGGCTTTTCACCCCGCGAGGTGACCAGAATGAGGTATTGGGCCGATCCGCCCTCACGCGCCCGGACAGCGCGACAGACGTCGGGACCGGTCATTTCGGGCATTTCCCAATCGAGAATGCTGATGGGCGGAGCGTCCGGCGTTGACAGCGCCTCCAACGCAGTGCGACCATTGACCGCGACCTCAATGTCGTACCCCCACTTGCGCAGGGTTGCCTCCAATAGCCGGCGGGAGACCATGTCATCTTCCGCGATCAGGATTCGCATTTCAGTTCTCCCGCCCTGAGCCTCGCCAGGTCAGGTTGGAGGCGCTCTACTTCTTCCGTCAGCTTCACCACTCCGTCCGCTGCTCCTTCTCTATTGTGGGCGCGGGCGGCAAGTTCCAACTGCTGAGCAGCCCGCGCGGCGCGGTGTGCGGACAGGTTGCCAAGCGCCCCCCGCAGCGTGTGAGCCGTCTCGGCAAGGCTGCGCCAGTCTGACCGCGCCACTGCTTCGCGCAGCGCCGGGCCGGCACTGCCCAGCATCGGCGCCAAGAGTCCCGCCAGGTCACAGAGCAAACCTGTGTCTCCCTGCGCCCTGGCAAGGGCTTCCCGCACATCCAGAATCGCCAGCCCGTCTCCATCGTCGGCAGGTGGAGGAGGCGGCGAGTCGGCGGCCGCCACGGTCGCCAGCGTCGCCAGGAGTTCCCGCACCTCAACGGGCTTGGTCAGATAACCGTCCATCCCGGCCTCCAGACATCGGGCCAGGTCCCGCGAGTCTGCGTGCGCTGTCATCGCGATCACCGGGATCGGGATGGGCGACCCGGCGGGCCAATGTGTACATCCGCGCAGCCCCTGCTCCCGGGCTCGGATGGCCTGGGTGGCTTCGATGCCGTCCAGGTGCGGCATCTG
>SXGS01350309.1_pt1 | contig 17142 bp, 12 predicted proteins | sample 3174681 | NCBI WGS metagenome assembly SXGS01 (sample SAMN11356861, study PRJNA531348) | freshwater metagenome | isolation source: freshwater sample F1-80 | place: China: Fuxian Lake, Yuxi | collected 2017-12-25 | reverse complement strand
GACCCCGGCGAGGTGAAGAGCGGCCAGCGCATGGACGTCGCGGCGCGCACGATCCCGGGCTTCCGCCTGCCGGCGGTGTGGCTGCCGTACGACCTGTGCGGTCGTTCGCCCGGTGGCTTCGTGTGGGACACCGCCGGCCACTTCGGTCCGTTCCGCGGCCAGGTGTTCTGCGGCGATCAGTACTCGTCCGAAGTGTTCCGCATGTCGCTCGAACGCGTCGGCGATCGCCTGCAAGGCGCGTGCTATCCGTTCCGGCACGGCCTGAAGTGCGGCGTGCTCCGCGTGCTGTGGGGCGAACGAGGCACGCTGTGGTGCGGACTCACCAACCGCGGTTGGGGCTCGCTCGGCCAGGCCGAACACGGCTTGCAGCGGTTGCAGTGGCGCGGCGAGACGCCGTTCGAGTTGCTCGAAGTGAAGGCGACCGCGGCGGGTTTCGAACTCGCGTTCACGCGTCCGCTCGATGCCGCGACGGCGGTGGCGGCGAGCTTCACGGTGCGCAGCTGGACCTACGACCACCACGAAGGCTACGGCTGTCCGCCGCGCGACACGCGATCGCACACGGTCAAGGCGGTCGCGCTCGCCAACGATCGCGTCACGCTCGAACTCGACGACACGACGACATGCCGGGTCTACGAGGTGAAGTGCGCCGGCGTGCGCGACGGCAGCGGGAAGGCGCCGTGGCACGGCGTCGCGTGGTACACGCGCAACCTGGCGCCCTGATCCCCGCAGCTCAGCTGCGGCGGGCGAGCGCCGCCACGGCAGCGGCGAACAGCGCGACGCCGAAGCCGGTGCCGCGGTCGCCGCGGAACGCGGGGAAGGCGAGGTCGACGTGGCCCCAGCGCACCGAGGTGCCGTCGAGGTGCCAGTGCACGAATTCGGCGGCGCAGCTCGACTGCGCATTGCTGCGGTTCTTCACCGAGTTGCGCATGTCGGCGATCGGGCTCGCGAACTCCGAGCGGTAGAACTCCGGCGCGAACGGCAGCGGCCAGCACAGGTCGCCGGTGGTGCGGCCGGCGTCGAGCAGCGTCTGTTCGATGCCCGCGTCGTTGCTCACGACCGCCGCGTGCAGGTCGCCGGTCGCGACCCCCTGGGCGCCAGTCAGCGTCGCCGCGTCGAGCACGATCGCAGCACCGAGTTCGCGCGCGGCGTAGCTGCAGCCGTCGGCGAGCAGCAGGCGCCCTTCGGCATCCGTGTTGTTGATCTCGACCGTCTTGCCGGAGTGCAGCGTCAGCACGTCGTCGGGCTTGTAGGCGGCGGGGCCGATCGCGTTCTCCGCCAGGCACAGCACCAGCGACAGCCGATGCGCCGGCTTCTGCCGCGCCAGCACGAGGAACGCGCCGAGCATCGCCGCCGCACCGCCCATGTCGCTCTTCATCGTCTCCATCGCGCCGCGCGCCTTGAGGTGCAGGCCGCCGGTGTCGTAGGTGACGCCCTTGCCGACCAGGGCCACGTGCGTGCCCCGCTTCGGGCCGGCTTCGGCGAGCAGCAATCGCGGCGCCGAACGGGCGCACCGACCGACGGCGTGGATGCCGCCGAGCTTCGCGCGCAGCAGCGCATCGCCGGCGATCTCGCGCACGCGCACGCCGCGCACCGAGCGCAGCGCCCGTTTGGCCTGGGCCGCGAACGCCGCCGGATCGAGATCGGTCGGTGGCGTGTCGACCAGGGCCGCGGCGAAGCGGGCCTGCGCGACGATGTCGCGTTCGTGCGGTGTCACCGTCACCGGCGTACCGTTCGCCAGGCAGCAGGCGATCGCCAGCGTGCCCGGCGCCTTCGCCGTACTCTTCCTGGTGAACAAAGGCAGGCCGCGGCCGATGGCGTTGTGCGCCGCGAGCGCGTGGTCCTTGTCGTCGAGCAGCAGCAGCACCGCTGCCGTGCCGCTGCCGAAGCCGACGCCGGCGACGAGCTTGCGGATGCCTTCGGCACCCGAAGGTGCGGCGTGGCGCGAACGTTCGTCGGCGAGCACACCGACCGTCAGCCGGTTGCCCGGCGCGGTGCGCGACGTCGCGGCGCCGGCGAGCAGGCCGGGTTGCGCTTCTTCGCCGAGCTTCTGCGCGAGCGCCGCCAGCTCCGGCGGCAGCCAGCGCGCGAGTGCCCCGGCGCCACGCGCACGTGGGCCGAACGCGGACTTGCTGGCGACGACGAGCAGATGGTCGGCGGAGGCGAGCCGTTCCGGCGTCGCGGCGAAATCGAGCTTCATCGCCGGATGCTACGGATCGTGACGCCGCGAAGGAACGCGGCGGATTGCGCGAAGTCAGCGCGGCGCCGGGAAGCTCGTGCGCAGCCGCACCGTGCGGGCCAGCCCATCGCGTGACTGCAGCAGCTTCTGGCGGATGTCGATCGGCAACGTCGGCCGGCGCAGGAACTCATCGACGACCGCGAGCGCCTCGGCCGATGCGTGCGCGTTGACGAAGCCGTCGAGCCACGCCGGCATGAAGAAGATGCGCCGGTTCGCCTTCACCCACTCGACCTGTTCGAGTGCCTTCGGCAGGAACGGCAGCGTCAGTTCGCCTTGCCGCGGCCAGTGGAACCACGCCAGGCTGTCCTGGGTCCATTGCTCCGGCGGCGTGCCGAGTTCGAGGTACTGCTGCCAGTAGGCCTGCTTGTTGGCGGCGCTTGGCACGGCGGCGCGGGCGAGGAACGTCTCCTTGCCGACGTCTTCGCTGGCGTAGCGCGTGGCCAGCGAGGCGAGGGCTGCGTCCGCGTCGGTCGCTCCTGCTGCCAGCAAGGCCGCCGCCGCCAGGAACGCATCCTGCTTGCCCGCCACGAGCCCCGCCGGCAGCCCGTCGCCGCGCACGACGGCGCGGCACAGGTCGAGCACACGGGTCTCGGTGCTGGCGCGCGCCAGGAAGCGGAACGTGTTGAGCTCGCGGCCGCTGCCCGCTTCGTCGCGCAGTTGCTGCAGCAGCAGTTCGGTCGCCTGGGCCGCCAGCGCCCGGCCGCGTTCGGGCGCGAGCCACCGCAGCACTGTCGGACCGAGCGCTTCGAGCAGGAAGCCATGCGTGTCGGCATCGCGTTCGCGGGCGAGTTGCCGCAGCAGGAACGCGCCGAACTCGGCCGGATCCAGCTCGGCTTCGCGCACCGCTTCGAGCAGCGCCCCGGTCGCCGCCGCGCGCACTTCGGGATCCGGCTCGTCGACGGCGTTCGCCGCGAGCCAGGCGCGGCTTTGCGGGTCGGGCACGAACTGGCCGTAGGCGACGTCGTGCGGATTGGCCAGGATCGCCGCCGGAGCCGCGCGGCCTACCAACTCGCCGATCGTGGTCGATGCGGCATCGGCGCGCACGCGCAGCGTGCGGCGACCGCCAGCGAGATCGAACACCAGCAGCTCGACATCGAGCGGCCAGGAACCCTCACCGCCGATCGCGCGCTGCCGCAACTCGGCAGTGGCGACGACACCGTTGCCGTCCAGCGTCCACGCCACGCGCACCTGGGGCATCGATGGCGCCAGCAGCCAGCGTTCCGACCAGCGGCCGAGGTCGGCCCGGGCAGCGCCTTCGAGTGCGACGGCGAGGTCGCGCCACTCGGCGTTGCCGAACGCGTGACGCTGCAAGAACTGCTTCAGACCGGCGCGGAACGTGTCGGCGCCGAGCCCTTCGTGCAGAGCGCGCAACACCGCGGGTGCCTTGTTGTAGACGATCGCGCCGTACGCTGACTTCGCATCGGCGAGGTTCTGCAGTTCCTGGAACACCGGCGTGGTGCCTGCGGTCGCGTCGATTTCGTAGGCGCGCGGCTTCACCCGCTGCGCGAAGCGCAACCACGACCGCTGCGCCGGTTCGAGTTCCGCCATGGCCTGGTAGCCGAGGAAGGTGGCGAAGCCTTCCTTCAACCAGAGGTCGTCGAACCACTTCATCGTGACCAGGTTGCCGAACCACTGGTGGCTGAGTTCGTGGTAGATCAGCGTGCTTCGACGCACCAGCTCGGCCGCGGTGGGCGGATGGTCGAAGACCAGCGCCTGCTCGCGATAGAAGATGGCGCCGGCGTGCTCCATGCCGCCGTAGGGGAACCCCGGCAGCAACGCGATGTCGAGCTTGTCGAACGGGTACGGCACGTCGAAGCGGTCGGCGAGCCAGCGCAGGCCTTCGTGGTGCAAACGCACCAGTGCGTCGCGGTCCGCGTGCGGCAGTTGCGAAGCGCGCAGCAGGATGCGCATGGGCTCGGTCGAGGTGATGCCCGCGGCTTTCGGTTGCGGCGCTTCAAGGGTCGCGAACGGACCGCAGGCGAAGGCGGCGAGGTAGGTCGAGATCGGCTTGCTCGGTTGGAAGCGCCACAGGGTGCCCTGCACGTCGCGCGGCGGCATCGTCACCGCTTCGCGGGCGGTGTTGGCGATGGCGGTCCAATCCGCCGGCAGGTCGAGTTCGAAGCGGAAGCGCGCTTTCACGTCCGGCTGGTCGAAGCACGGGTAGAGCCGGTGGGCGTCGGCGGGCACGACGAGTGTGTACCAGTACTCCCGGCCATCGGTCGTGTCGCGATAGACGGTCAGCGGCGTGCCGGTCGCGGCGACCTTGCTGCGGAACGTCGCGGTGACGACGTTGCCGCCGCGCGCCAGCGACTCCGCCGGCAGCAGCACGTGGTCGTGCACTGCCTGCACCGCGGTCGGGCGCGCGTTCACGTGCACCGCGGCGAGCTGCTCGCCACCGAAGTCGAGGACCAACGGCACGGTCGGCGAGGCATCGTCGGGCAACCGGAACCGGATCGTCGCCGTGCCTTCGACTTCGTTGGCGCGCGGCACGATGCGGAAGCGCAGGTCGTACTCGACGTCGCGCAACAACGCGGCGCGGGAACGCGCGAGTTCGCGGGCGATGCCTGGGGCTGGATCCTGTGGCGGGAGCGACGACATCAGAAGGGTGGCGAGCAGCATGTCAGCAGCGGGGGGCGAACGCGGCGTGCAGACTGCCGCGGGTGATGGCTTGGTGCGACGCCGACCACGTCGCGGCGCCGAGTTCGAACAGGATCGCCTGCGGCGATTCGTGGCGAACGCCGGTGCGCTCGGCGATGCCGCGAGCGACGGCGCGGTCGGCGATCACGTCGACGAACAGGGTCGGCACGTCGGGCAGGTCGGCTTCGAACGCCTGGAACTCGGTCTTGGCGGCCGCGCTGGTCGGGCACGCGGGACTGTGCTTGAACAGCATCACCCGCGGGTGCGCGCGCAGCGCGGCGGCGAATGCATCGAGGTCGTGCAGGATCGTCGTCGGCATGGTCAGGAACGGGGCCAGGGCAGGGTTCGGCCAAGCAGGTCTTCGAGCCGTCGCTGGTGCGGTGCGAAGAAGCGGGCGAGGCGCGCGTGCAACGGGTGCTCCTTCTTGTCGTAGCGACCCTCCAGATGCACCGGGTACTTGTCGAGGTGGTGTTCGGGCAGGCCGAGGAACTTGTGGGTCTGCGCCACGAGCGCGGCTGGATTGGTCGCCAGTTCGTCGCTCGGCAGGATCAGCAGCTGCTCGCGCGGAAACACCGTGAGCCAGTGTTCGAGGAATGGGGCGTACAGGCCGAGCCAGACGTAGCCACGTTCGGTGCGCCAATACTCCGAAGCATTGCGCCACGGTTCGGCCATCCCTTCCAGCAGGTCGAGCTCGCGGCCCAGCGCTTCCTCGAGCGAGCGATGCTCGCAGCCGAGCTTGCGGTCGTGGTGGAAGTGCGAGATCGCCTTCGCGACCGGGTCGCGCACCATCGCCACCAGCCGCACGTTGGGATAGGCCGCGCGCACGCGGCCTGGCACTTCCGACATCGCGAAGTAGCACGTGCTGGCTTCGCCGGTGATCACGCCGCTGCCTTCGGTGATGCGGGGCAGTTGCGCCAGGTACCACGGCAGCCCGCGTTCGGGAAATCGGAAGTACTCGATCTCCTTCCAGATTGCCGGCAGGACCTGCGGATGGACGCACAGATACTCGTACAGCGACGTCGTGCCGCACTTGGTGCCCCCGATGATCAGGAAGTCGGGGCCGCGCGCGGTGGCGTTGCGAAAGCGCGAGGCGAGGTCACGGCGCGTGTCTTCCACCAGCAGGTCGGTGGCGACGCGCAACTGCGTCGCTGCACCGTCGAAGTCGCCCAAGGTGGTGAGCGCATGGCCGAGCCCGAGTCGGGTGTGCTGGCTGCGCCAGCCCAGCTCGAGCGCGCGTTGCCACGCGGCGACCGCGGCGGCGAGGCTGCCGTCGGCGACGAGGCGTTGGGCCAGATCCGGGTTGAGCCAGTAGTCGTGGTGGTGCGTGAGGAAGTGGCCGAGCTGGTCGTGGAACCATGGCCGCTCGGGCCGCCATCGTGTCGCCTCGCGGCACGCGGCGACGGCGCCGGCGTGGTCTCCCGCCGCCTGGCGTTCCGCCGCGAGGCGCAAGCGACGCTTCGCGGCGCGATTGCGGAACGGGGCGGTGAGCAGGCGCAGCATCGGGAGAGATGGTCCCCGGCGGCCCGCGGCGTTTCCAGGGCAGCGACGGGTTGCCCGCTTGCTGCGTCGCCCGGCTGGCGTCAGAGTCAGGGCATGCCGAGCGATGCAAGCCAGGAAGGTGCCCTGCTCGCCGCGATCGAAACGCATGATGTCGACGCATTGCGTCAGTTCGCCGCAGGCGCGTTCGATTTCGCGCGGACCGTGCAGGGCAAGACGCCAGTGCAGTGGTTGTTGGAGATGTACCTGCGCAGCGAGCGCTTCCCGGCCTGCCTGCGTCTGCTGCTCGACCACGGTGGGCGCCTCGACGATCCGTTCCTCACCGCGGTGCTGCTCGACGACGCCGAAGCCGTGCGCGCGCTCACAGCTGGGCAGCCGGCCTTGTTGACGCAGCGCTACGACCTCGTGTCCGCCTTCACGCCGTTGCTTGGAGCCACGGCGTTGCACGTGGCAGCCGAGTACGGCAACGCGGCGGCGGCCAGTGCCCTGTTGCGCGCCGGCGCCTCGACCGAGGCCACGGCCACTGCCGAAGCCGGCGATGGCCACACGCCGTTGTTCCACACCGTGTGCAGCATCCTCGACCACGGCGCACCCGTCCTGCGGCTGCTGCTCGCTGCCGGCGCGCGCACCGACGTGCGGCTGCCGTCGTTGACCTGGGGCCGTGGTTTGCCGTGGGAGACGACGTTGTTCGACGTCACGCCGCTGTCGTACTGCCAGGCTGGCTTGCTGCCGCAGATGCATCGGCGCGAAGCGGACGTGTGGCGCAACGTGCGCACGCTGCTGACCGCCGCCGGACGAAACGTGCCGCCGCTGCCCAACGTTCCGAACCGCTACTTGCAGCCGCGGCGTTCCTGAGCCTCGCCAGAGGCCGATGCCAGGGCGACTTGGCAACCGCGCTGCGAAGGTCGCGACAGCCTCATGCCATCGCCGGCCGGGCGTCGAAGAAGTGCTGCCAGGACCGCACCCGTGACCTTCGCCGACACATTGCAGTATCTCGACCGCTTGCCGGTGCCGAGCCAGGTGGCGTGCCTGTCGCAGGCGCTCGCCGAGAACAGCGAAGTCGTCCAGCGCGGCGCCATCCAGGTGTTGATGGGCCAGGGCATCCGGCGGCCCGATGTGGTCGTCGACCACTGGCCGCAACTGTTGCCCGCGGTGCAGCGCGACCTCGAACGCCTGCGCCCCGAACTGCTCGCGGTCGCTCGCGAGAAGATCGTAGGTGGTCGCGATGCGCGTCGGCTCGCCGCGTTCCGGCTGGTCGATGCTCTCGGTGACGTCGGCGCGGCCGAACTGCTCGCGGTCGGCGTGGGCGATTCGCTCAGCGAAGTCTCCGAGGTCGCGTTGGACGGCATCGTGCGTCGCTTGCAAGCCTACGCGGCGGCACGCCGTGAGGCGCTCGCGCGCAGCGGCGGCGACCAGCTGGCGCGCGATGCGCAGCAGGAAGCCGCGTGGCAGGCGTTCGGCACGGTCTTGCGCCGCTGCCCGGAAAGCCGGCACGCCCAGTTGTGCGCCGTGTTGCTCGAGTTCGGGGCGATGTCGTTGTCATTGTTCCGCAGCGTGCTGTTGGCGCAACGCGAAGCCGGCCTCGGCCGCGCCTTCGCCGCGGCGCTGGCAAGCGGCGAGGGCATCGGTGCGGCGCAGCTCGCCGTGGCGTTGGCGTTCGACCCCGAGGCTTCGCTGCAGAAGATCGGCATGCAGGTGCTCGGCACGCGTCGCGATGCCACGTTCGGTTGTGGTGTCGCCCGAGCCGTCGTCGCACTCACCGACGAACGTGCCGCCGCCGCCGTGCGCACCATGCGCGATCCGCCGTGGTGGGGTGCGGTGCAGCACGTGCACGCGACGCTGCCGACCGGTGAAGCGATCGCCGTCGTGGCCCTGCTCGCCGAAGCGACCGTGGAACCGGGCAAGCGGCAGGAACTGATCGAAGTGTTCTTCGCGCATCCCGAGGGGGCCGTGCAGGCGGCGGCAGTTGCCGCGTTGCGGCGTTCGGGCTGTGTCGCCGGCATGCAGGCCCTCGGCAAGCTGCTCGCCGGCGGCGCCGTCGCCGGGCAGCGCGAAGCAGCGCAGCTGGTGATCGATCTGGCGCCCGCCAATCGGGTGGCGTTGTTGACGCCGTTGCTGGGCTCGACCGACGCTGACCTGCGCCGCTTCGCCGTACGCGAGGTCTCGAAGGTCAGCTTCGCGCGCTATCTCGACCGTTTCGACGGCATGGATGCGAAGGCCCGCGAGATTGCCGCCAAGGCCCTGGCGAAGATCGACAGCCAGATGCTGGACCGGCTCGCCGAAGAGATCGGCGCGCTCGATCCGTCGCGCCGGCTGAAGGCCTTGCGCATCGTCGACGTGCTCGGCGCCGGCAAGGAACTGCGCGAACCGTTGCTCGATCTGCTGGACGACCCCGACCGGCGCGTGCGCGCAACTGCGGTCCGCATCGTCGAACTCGCCGGTTCGGTCGAGGGTGTGCAGGTGTTGCTGGCGGCGCTCGCCGACCCGGATCGCCGCGTCCGCGCCAATGCGATCGAAGCGTTCGAGGAGCTCGACGATCCGCGCTACACGCAGATGTTGCTGCCGTTCCTGCGCGATCGCGACAACCGCGTGCGGGCCAACGCCGGCAAGGCGCTGTGGAACCTCGGCAGTCCGGAAGGCCGCGACACGCTGGTCGAAATGCTCGCCGAACGCGACGAAGCGGCGCGCATGTCGGCGGTGTGGGCGATCGGCGAACTCGGCTTCCCCGGTGCCCGTGAACTGCTGGTGGCGCGGGAAGCGACCGAGCCGAGCGGCAAGGTGCGCGCCCGGATGCGCGAAGCCGTGGCCAACATCAGCAAGCCCAATGCCGAGGTGAACCGATGATGCCGGCGTTGCTCGCAGCGGTCGCGGTGGTGGCGGTGGCGTCATGCCTCGCCTGGCCGCGCCTGCGCCGCTTCCTGCATTGGCGGCGCCACTGCCTGCAGCTCGCCGCGATCCACGGTCTGTCGGCCGGGCAGGCCCGCACGATGTGGAAGCTGGCGTGGCGAGTGTCGCCGGAGCTGCCGCTGGCCGTGTTCGTGCGGCCGTCGTTGCTGCAGCAGGCGGTGGTGCGCGGCGAGATCACGACCGGCGAAGCGGCGGCGCTGCAGGAACGACTGTTCTGCGGCTCGTGATCGTCGGCCACCGGGTCGGCGCGTAGCATGCCGCGCGCATGGGCTCTGCAAAGTTCACGTTCGGCGTCATCGCCTTGTTGCTCGGTCTAGGTGTGTTGGGCGCCGTCGGCTGGCATTTCCTGTACGAACCGATTCCCGGCATCACCACGTGGCGAGCGATCGGCGGGAGCGGCATCGGCCTCTGGCTGTGCAGCGCCGGGGTCGGTTTCTTGAAGGAGGCGTTCGCCGGCGAGCCGCTGACTGCGGGCGAGCGCATCGTGGTCGAGCAGGTCCGGGCGGAAGGAGCGGTGGCGCAGGCGGTGGAGGAGCACGTCGAAGGGGATGCCGCGTTGCTGCGTCAACTCGGCGAACGCGGCGTCGATCTCGACGCGCCGCGCGCGATCGACTTGCACTTCTTCGCACCGGACGCCGAGCGGGCCAAGGATCTCGCGGCGCGGTTGCAGGCCGACTATGGCGGCAAGGCAAAGATCGGCTTGTCGAGCGGTGACGACGAGGTCAGTGTCGAACTGACGATCCAGGCGTCGCCGCGCGCGGTGGCCGAGCGCGAGGCGATCGAACAGCGCGTGCGGACGGCGCACCGCTTCGAGGCCAACCACGACGGTTGGGGCACGCAGCTGTAGAGCCGCCGCGCGCCCGTTCGTTCAGAACGAGAACACCCCGTCGCGCGCGTTCGACAGCGTGAAGCCGAGCGGCGCGGTCGCGTCGAGCACCAGCGACTGGTACGCGACGTGGAAGTTGATGAACGCCGGGTTCGGCGGCAGGCCGAAGACCACCGAGGTGTTGCCACCGACGCCGGCGATGCCGACGGCCAGGTTCACCGCCGACGCGGGATCGAGGTAGACCGTGCAGTTGGCGAGCGGGATCGGCGGTTGCGCGAGGCCGAGGCTGCCGAACAGCGCCGTGATCTGCCCCGGTGCCATGTTGCTGGTGTAGAGCCCGTAGTTGGCATTGCCGAGGAACGGTTCGTCGGTGGCGAGTGCGGGCACCAGCGTGGAGCTGCCGCTGCAGCCGCTGCCGATGCTGGCCCACGTGCCAGCGGTGAACTCGTCGGCGCCGATTTCGAGCGGGACCGAACGCGTTTGGCCGTCGCGGTCGTTGCCGACGTTCGCAGCAACGCTGGATGCGGCGATGCACGGCGAGTTGCCGGCGAGGTGGTAGTCGCGATTGGCGGCGTCGCGGAACATCGGGTCACTCTGCAGCGACGCGAAGTCGCGCAGCGCGTTGGTCTGCCAGGCGAGCAGCGTTGCCGAGACCGTCGTCGCGTTCGGGCCCCACAGGGCGAACGGACCACCGCTGGTGTCGTGCCAGCAGTTGCTGTCGCACACGAGCGGCACGGGCGCGGTGGTCCCCACCGGCGACAGGATCCGCAGCATGGGCGCGGCGGCACCGATCGATTTCACGACATGTTGTTGCTGATCTCGGCGAAGGGGACCTCGGCGACGCCCGCGGGATAGGCACCGAGCACGCACAAGAGGCCGCCGACGCCCGCGTCCATCACGAATGTATTGTGCACGATGCGCGTGCCGTTCGAGCGCCGCGAACTGATGTAGCCGAAGCGACCGGTTTGGTTGAACGCGCCCGTGTTGGTCAGTTGGCAGCGCCAGAACGTGCAGTTCTGCACCAGCGTGTTCGCCGGTTGCGCCGTGTTGCCGTAGATCGTGACGCCGGTGCCGCCGCAGTCGTGCACCACGCAACTGTCGATGATGGGATCCTGCGCGATGCCGTGCGTCGCTTCGGCGTAGAGGCAAATGCCGTCGAACGGCGCATTGCGGATCTCGATGCCTTGCAGGGTCACGTAGTCGGCGCCACCCCAGAACACGCCCATCGCGCGGCCGGTCGCATCGAACACCGGCCGTTCGCCCAGCGCAGGCTTCCAGGTGATGCGGTTCGTCGACGAAGCGCCGAGCCAACTCGCCATCGTCAGCACCGCGGTGCTGGTGCCAAAACCGCCGCCCGTGTTGGCGGTGGTGAACGGCGAGCCTTCGTTGAACGGGCCGGCGTCGTCGTAGAGCAGGAAGTCGACCGGACCGGCGACACCTTGTGCCGCCAATGCGGTGGTTGCATCCGCCAACGAAGCAAAGTTGATCGATGACGCCGGCCACGTCGGATTGATTGTGTAGGGGCCGATCATCTGGGCCGGGAGCGTGGCAATGGCGACGAGGGACGGAACGACGAGATAGGCGATTCTGCGCATGGTGTGGATCTTGGACGAGGCGGGGCGGAACGCTAGTCGATGCGCGCGCGACCGTCAGGCCCCGGTGCCGCAGTTACAGGCTTCGGACCTTGCCGCTCGACCGCAGCGGCGCCATGTTCGCCGCCGCAATGGACTCGGTGAGCCAGTTCGTGCTGGGCGGGGCCTTGGCCGCGGCGGCGCTCGGAAGGCGCACGAAGGCGTGGCGCGCTGTGGTGTGGGGTGGTGTCGTCGCCACGCTGCCCGATCTCGACGTGCTGTTCGACCACGGCGATGCGATCCGCAACATGACGATGCATCGCGGCCACAGCCATTCGCTGCTGTGGTTGACGCTCGCCGCACCACTGCTCGCCGCCGGCATCGCCGCCTTGCATCGGGAGCGCGCCCTGTTCTTGCGGTGGTGGTGGGCGGTGTGGCTGGCACTCGTCACGCATCCTTTGCTCGACACGATGACGATCTACGGCACGCAAGTGCTGCAGCCGTTCTCGGCGCATCCGTTCGCGATCGGCAGCTTGTTCGTCATCGATCCGCTCTACACATTCCCACTGCTCGTGGGTTGCGTGGTGGTGGCGGCCTGCGGCGGCAGCCAGCGCGGCCGGCGCTGGAATGCGGCGGGTTTGTGGCTCAGCACCGCCTACGCGGCGTGGAGTCTCGTGGCACAGCAGTGCGCATTGTCGGCGTTGCGCGAAGCGGTCGCGGCTCGCGGCCTGCAAGCAACGACGCTGGTGGCGATGCCCGCACCGCTGCAGACCGTGTTGTGGCGCGTGCTCGCGTTCACCGAGACGCATGCCTACGAAGGCTTCTGGTCGCTGTGCGACGACGCCGCACCGCTGCAGCTGCTGGCGATCGATCGCGGTCGGCCGCTGCAGGATGCGCTGGCGGCGAGCCCGTCAGTGGCGCGGCTCGTCGCGTGGAGTGGCGACGGCTGCAAGGTGGAGCGCGTCGGCGACGAACTGCGCATCGCCGACCTGCGGTTCGGTCAGGAACCGTGGTACTTGTTCACGTTCGTCGTTGGCAGCGTTGGACCCGCCGGGGTCGAAATGGTGCAGCCGCCGCGCAAGGCCGGCAGTCGCATCCCGTTCGGCCGCGCCTTGCCGTGGTTGTGGGCGCGCATGTGGGGCGAACGCCTGCCGACGCCGCGCTGAGCGCGCGGGCACGTTTCCCCGGCCGGGAATGCGGCAGCCGCGCCGCTCGTCCACTATCCTCCGCCGCCAACCGCATGCGCCACTTCGTCGCCGCCGTCGTTCCGTTCCTCCTCTTCCCCGGGCTCGCCAGCGCGCAGAACGACGCGCCGGCCAAACCCGCGAAGGCCACGCCCGTGTTCGAGAACGGCGAGGCGCAGACCGTCGAAGCGTTCAAGGATCGCAAGCAGTGGATCCGCGAATGGCTGTTCGTCGAAGCGCCGTTCGACAGCGATCGCGACGGCAAGAACGATCGCCTGCACGTCGACGTGACGCGGCCGAAGCAAACCGACAGCGAGGGGCTGAAGGTGCCTGCGGTCTACGAGACCAGTCCCTACTTCGCCGGCACCGGTCCGCATGACCTCGGCTACTACTGGGACGTGAAGCAGGAACTCGGCGCCCCGTCGCCCAAGCGCGCGGCGATGAAGCCGATCCCGTTCGGCGGCGAGCCGGGCATGATCTCGCCGACTGAAGTGATGCGCTGGCTGCAGCGAGGCTACGCGGTCGTGCATTCGTGCTCGCCTGGCACCGGCTTCTCGCAAGGCTGTCCGGACGTCGGCGGCCCGGCCGAAGTCGGCGCGCCGAAGGCGGTGATCGACTGGCTCAACGGCCGCGCCAAGGGCTACAAGACCGTCGACGGCAAGGAAGAGGTGAAGGCGACGTGGTGCACGGGCAAGGTCGGCATGCTCGGCACGTCGTACAACGGTGGCCTGCCGATCGCCGCGGCGCACACCGGTGTCGAAGGTCTCGCCGCGATCATCCCGATGTCGCCGCCGTCGTCGTGGTACCGCTACTACCGCTCGCAGGGTCTCGTGCGCAGCCCGGGCGGCTACCTCGGCGAGGACATGGACGTGCTGTTCGACTTCATCGCCAGCTGCGAACCGAAGCGCCGCGAGAAGTGCATCCAGCTGTATCGCGATACCGAGCTGCTGAAGGGCATGGATCGCAGCAGTGGCGACTTCAACGACTTCTGGGACGTGCGCGACTACCTCTCGCACCTCGACAAGTACACGTGCCCGACGTTGGCGGTGCACGGGCTGTCCGACTGGAACGTGATGCCCGACCAGAGCATCGAGCTGTTCGTGCGCCTGCGGCAGAAGGGCGTGACCACGATGCTGTTCCTGCATCAGGGCGGCCACGGCGGCGAGCCGCCGTTCGCGTTGATGAACCGCTGGTTCACGCGCTTCCTGTTCGGGGTCGAGAACGGCGTCGAGGAAGAGGCCAAGGCGTGGGTCGTACGCGAAGGCAAGAAGGCGAGCCAGGCCGACAAGTACGCCGACTTCCCGCACCCGGAGTCGAAGCCGGTGACACTGTTGCCGCAGGCGGGTGGGGCGGGCGTCGGGGCGCTGGCGATGCAGCCGTCGGGCGGCACCGAGACGTTCACCGACGACGTGGCCCACGCCGGTGGCAATCTGGCGAGCGCGGAGAAATCCGAGCACCGGCTGCTGTGGGCGACGCCGGTGCTGAGTGAGCCGTTGCACTTGTCAGGCACCGCGAAGTTGCGCATCAAGCTCGCCGCCGACAAGCCGGCCACGAACCTGTCGGTGTGGCTGGTGTCGTTGCCGTGGACCGACGCGCGCCGTATCACCGACGACCTGGTCACGCGTGGCTGGGCCGATCCGCAGAATGCGAAGTCGCTGCGCCATGGCAAGCCGCTGGTCCCCGGGGAGTTCGTCGAAGTCGAAGTCGAGCTGCAACCGGACGACCACGTGATCGCCGCTGGCGAGCGCCTCGGCCTCATGGTGTTCGCCAGCGACCGTGAATTCACGCTGTGGCCGAAGCCCGGCACCAAGGTCACCGTCGATCTCGCCGGCACGGCGCTGACGTTGCCGATCGTGGGCGGCGCCGAAGCGCTGACGAAGGCGATCCAGCCGACCGACGCCAAGCGTTGACAGGCACGCGGACCGTCCGTCTCATCTGGGGATGGCGGACCGCGACGAACGCACGACGAGGCGCGCGGGAACGCGGGTGTCGCCGCTCGGCCAGGAACGATCCGGCCTGCGGGTCCGCCTCGTGCGGCGGGCGTCCAACGCCGCCGGCGGCGAGCCGTTCGTGCGCTTGCGCGAAGGTCCCGGCAGCCGCACGTGGCTGGCGGAAATCGTCACCGATGCCGGCGTGGCGTTGCAGCGGTTCGCGTGGAAGGTGCGCGTCGACGACGCGGCGCCTGCCGCGGGCGCCGAAGCCCGCAGTGCAGCCGAGATCGACGACGCGTGGCGCCGCGAGCGGGACACGTTGGCGCGGTTGCGTTCGCCACACGTGGTGGCCCCGTTTCCCGTGCCGGATGGCATGGAGTCGTCGTGGCCGGTGGCGTTCTGCGCGCGCACCGATCGCTGGTTTCCGCCGGTGTCGCCGCGGACCGGCCAGCCGCTGACGACGGGGGGCGATGCGGGCGAAGGCGCGAGCGCCGGCCCGGGTCTCGTCGAAGGCTGGGCGGCCCTGGTGCACGGCGACCACGACGACGCGATCGTCGACCAGGCGGCGCAGTGGCTGCCGTGCATCGATTGCCAGCATCGGCGCGAGTGCTACCAGCCGACCGGGCCGGGTCGCCCGCCCGCTGCCGTTGCCGAGTTGCACTTCCTGTCCGCGCGCGATGTCGAAGCGATCGCGTACGAACACCACGACCTCGACTGGAACGACGCCTGCTCGCTGCTCGGCGGCGCCGACGCGGCCGCCGTCCTGGCGACGAAGTCCGTCGTTGCCGACTCCGGCTTGCTGCCGCGGCTGCAGGCGGATGGGCAATGGCTGTTCGCCGTCGGTTCGCAGCGAGCCCCGCTCGAGCGGCTGCGGCAGAAGCTGCGGTTGTTCCGCGAACTGTGCCTCGGCACGGCTGCGGTCCACGCCCTCGGCCGCCCGCACCTCGGCGTGTTGCCGGCGACCGTGGGGGTGGCGCTGTCCACGGGCGCTGCCGGGCCGGTGCGCTGGCAACTGCAGAGCAGGCTCGGTGGCCTCGGCAGCGCGCTGCCGGTGCCGTTGCCCGGCGGTATCGCCGGCACCGGCTTCCAACTCGGCGCCTTCTACGAACCCGCGCCCGAAGTGCGCGCAGACGTGCAGAACCAGCCGTTCCTGCCGCCTGGGCTGCGGGCTGGCGAAGGTGCCGCGATGACGTCGCCGGTGGCATGCTGGCGCACCGGCAGCCCGGACGGGCTCGTGCGTTTCGTCGTCGAAGTGCAGGCGGCGGTGGGGCGGTCGTGCCGCACCGGCGACCTGATGGTGGTGCGGGCGACGACGGGCGGTGCATCGCTGGTCGCGCGCATCGACGAAGTGCGACCACGTGGCCTCCTGGCATCGGCGATGTTGCCGCCGAACGACGCGTGGCTGCAGAACGACGGCAAGCAACTCGTCGCCGAACTGGTGTTCCATCGCCGGCTCGGGCCCGCGGCAGACTGCGGCGCGCTCGGTGCCATGCTGGTCCGCGCCGTGCTGGTCGACGATCGGCAGACGCTCGACGAGGCGATGGCGGCGATGGCCAAGGTGCTGCGCTCGCTGGCCGACGAGCCGACCGGCGTGCGGATGCAGACACGCACTGCGGCGGCGTGTCTGCGCGGGTTGCTGCAGGCGAAGGACCTGCGGGCCCGCGTCGATTCGAGCCACGTGTTGTACGCCGCCGCCGACCGTGCGGCGCACGAGGCGGCGCACGCCGCGGGCACGCCGGCGATCCCGACGGGCATCTGGTACGAAGTGTTGACGATCGCCCTGCGGCTGCTCGCTACCGGATCGCCGTTCGCCTACGTCGGCAGCCTGGCCGATGGCGCCACCACGTCGATGCAGGACCTGCTCGCCGACCTCGAGGCAGTGACGGCGGCGCTCGACGTCGAGCTGTTCCATCGCGAGGCGCGCGACGTGGCGGTGGCGGCGGCCTGCGCCGAAGTCCTCGAAGAACTCGACGATGCTCCCGCCGCCGCGGCGGCCGCCGGCCAGCAGTCGGGCTTCCGGCTGTTGCTCGAGCGCGATGGCGACAAGAAGACGCAGGAATTCGAATACACCGTCGACCGCGTGACGATCGGCCGGCGCGAAGGCGACAACCTGTTGCGTCTGCAGGATCCGATGGTGTCATCGAACCACGCGGTGATCGAAGCCGATGGCGATGGCTTCGTGGTGCTCGATCGCAACAGCACCAACGGCACCGAAGTCGACGGCATCCGCCTGCCGGTCGAGGTTCCGCAGCCGCTCGTCGATGGCAGCGTGATCCGGATCCGGCCGTTCCAGCTCGTGTTCCGCGAACGGCGGGCGAGCCAGGATCCGGGCCTCGCGACGGCGGAGCTCGGT